>Ga0316603_10000006_pt1 | contig 392836 bp, 343 predicted proteins | sample OWC_soil_day10_n_FD_207649 | JGI IMG/M metagenome (GOLD analysis project Ga0316603, IMG submission 207649) | Wetland soil microbial communities from Old Woman Creek delta, Ohio, United States - OWC_soil_day10_noCT | ecosystem: Environmental > Terrestrial > Soil > Wetlands | place: USA: Ohio...
AACAACAGGTTATTTTTATGAATAAGTCGTAGTTTACAGGCTCGCACCACTTTTCAACCTCAATTGACTCACCAACCTTGAGGCTACGCAGGAATTTATATACTTTGTTTTTGTATTCCCAAAATTTATCTTCCCCCATATCATTGCAATATTTAATATACCAAGATTGGTCAGTAAGCGACAAAAGAATATATTTTTTGAAATCAACTTTTTCCATTATTATAGATTATGTGAAATAGTACGTTTTTCCAGATCCACCGCCAAATTGTTGTTGTCGTTGTTGTCGTTGCTTTCGTTTTTTTGAATTATACTCAAACCTTCGTATTTGTTCACAATCTTTGCAGTTATTGCACAAATAACGAAATCCGCTACGCGCGTCAAACCGTTTATAAAATTCAGTAACAGGTTTACTTTTATGGCATTTATTACAAATCTTTTCTCCTGTTATATCCCGTAATTTTGTTTGCTGCCTGATAGCCATCAACCTTCTCTTTTCTTTAAATATCACATTTCTAACAGTTTTTATTACATCTTCCTGAGTAGTAAATCCAACCGCATAGACATCATTTATAATATCTTCTAATATTATTGTCGTTCCAAAACTTTTTAGGTTTCTATCGTACATTATACCAGCGTATTTAGCTATAAAATCATGCATAATTATTTACTTTTCAGTTTCTTTTACCTTTTGATTTTAAATACATATCTTTTTCTTTTCTCAAAATACTTTTTATATTTTGTCCAGATTTTATTGATATAATAAGTAGCATTATTACTCCTATTATTGTGGCTACAGTGTTGATCATGACTTATTGTTTAAGTGAAAGGAGCGGTGGTTTTACCACGCCCCGGGGTTTTGGGAATGTTTTAATAAATTCACTTTTTCTTTTTATTCCCCGCTTCGCTCCTTTTTTTAAAGTTTAACTTCCTGATTTAAAAAGACTCATTATTTCGTCTTCACTTGTACTAAGGAATAATTTCCCTGACTTCATCCTGACATAATTGTCCAGGAAGTTGGTCAGGAGTTCGTCTACTCCTGTTTTCGGGTTTTTAATTACCCAAACCGATATTGTTTCAGTTAGATATTGGCCGTTAAATGTTGGAAACTTCATTGGTTTTTCAACAAGCTTAACTTCAAAGCCCAGACTTAGCAGCATTTGAATGGCCTGATCGTGTTGTATTGATATTTGAAAAATCATGTTCAGTTATTTAAGTTCTGCCTCATACCAGTAGCGTACCAGGTCGGCGGTGTTTCCTCTTCCCAATTTGCGGAGCATATTATTCCGGTGGTTGTGAACCGTATTGATGGATATGTAAAGCATGTCGGCTATTTCTAAATTATCATAGCCCTGAACAATAAGGCGTAATACCTCTGTTTCGCGGGGTGTTAAATCTGAATTTGCCGGAGAATTACAAACTAATCCACACTCAGGACATTCCCCGGTTCTGGGGCACAGAATATACTCTGTTTTGAAATTTGAGTTACTATCGATATCCATGTGATTGTCAAACATGATAAAGTTGCATTTAATGAATCCCCTAACAATAAGAAACTCATAATACTCAACATTTAAACTGCTTTTTGCGTACCTCTTTTCCAAAGCATCATAGGCAACCGGTCTTTTGGCAATGAGTAACTCTATAAAGGCGGTGATAAATTCCCGATGGGATTTATCCAAAATGAAAACTGCATCTTCCGGCATTCGAACTTCGACTTCTCCATCGGGGCGTCCGGAGAATTCAATATTATATAATTCCATCTCTTAAAAATTTTTGATTGGTGATTTGTTCTAACTTTTCAAATTCCAAAGGTGTCCAGGAATTATTTCTAATTTTTCTATAAAATGTTGTATATCCCATTCCGTATGTAATCACGAATAGATCGCGAATCCTGTTTCTGTGATCGTCTGATTCTAAGCTATTGAAATAGTCCTTAAAAACCATTTCATCAACTATTTCATTATTTTTTTTTGTTAGTGTCATTTTAAGTGCTAAATTGGTACTGCAAACATACAATATTATGTGCAAATCAAACATAATATTGTATGTAAATATACATTATTATGTGTAATTTAGAATGAATACAAATAAGATAATTTTCAATAGACTGAAAGTCAGTAGATTGCTTAATGGAGACAAGGATTCCAATAAGAAGATAAGCGAAGCAATGGGAGTTCATCTCAATACAGTGGGGTTATGGAAGAGGGCTGAATCTTCACCATCTGCAGAAGCTCTGGCTTTAATAGCAGCCAGATACGGGAAGGATATAAACTATTTCTATGATATAGAAACATCATCTTCGGTTCTAAACCCGAAGGAAATAGAGGGCTCAGAATATCTCCTGAAAAGATTCGAGGAAATGGCTGGAGAACTTGCTGTGGCCAAAGCAAAATTAGCCGAATATGAAAAAGTAGTCGGCTCGAGTACCGCCTTGCAAAATGTGTCGGATAACAAAGCTGAAGAGGAGAAATCTAAATTAAATCACTAAATAACAAGACTATTATAGATTATTATATCATTATAGACGAAATAGACGGTTATTAAAATTTGAATTATCAGCTAAATAGAATATGGATTGAGCTTCCCTCCAGCTCCACAGAATGAATTTCAAAAACGAGTAAAAGCCTGTAAAATCTATGATTTACAGGCTTTTACTCGTTTTTATAAATATATCAATATATTCAAATAGAATCTTGAGGAGATGTGCTCATACATCCAAAGGTCGCTTTTTACAACTAAAGCAGAGCAACCTGTCATCAGTTTTTTCGTGAACAATTTTTTAAAAATTACCTCTGACTAAAAAACCTAAGAATGGAGAATAGGCTCCTCCCCAAAAAGCTCCGATTCGTAATCCGGGCAATACTTTATATTCATAACTCAATTTGAATGAACCGGTTAAACCATACCGATTCTCAACCGTCAGACTATAACTGGTTTGATCATTGTTGTGTGAAGTGTAGCTCGAAACAGATTTCCGATTTAAAACACCGTATCCCCCTCCTATTTTTAAAAGATGCCGGGAGTCTGAAGTAAAAAGACCAATAATATCTACTTTTGCTATCAATTGCAAAGAATTGTTTGCAAAATTCCCAAACTGTTCTTTGTCTAAATTCAAATCGTTAAACGCGTCGTCACCCGCCACATAATTAGCCGATACGTGATATTCATCACCCAGAGAAGTTCCTTCGTAATCGAGCCCTATACCTAAATCCAACCATTTATAGGTTTTACCAAACTCTATTCCAAACCTCAACAGGTTTTTATTGTCGGTCGAAATTCCGGCTTCTGCCTGTACGTATGGCGTGAAACTCTGACAAACAGCATTTTGAAGTACAAAAACACACAAAAAGCATGATGTTAATACAAATTTAATTTTAGTCATAACCAGGTATCCATTTTTTAAAAATAATATATCCAAAGACTATCGTAAAAAATCATAAAAATTAATAGTGCAAATATATAACATTTATTTATTTTATCAATAAATTGGTAAAAAAAGATTTAAAGTAAAACTCTGTTCAATAAGCATGATGTACCACAAACTGACTATCCGATGAGATTAATCGGACAACAAAGATAGATGCTGTAATAGCCTTGCGGTAATCTACAATTCAATATTAGTTAATAATTCAATCCTTTACCGTTAAAAAGCCCAAATTTATCGGTAAATAATGATTTTCATACATATATAAATGAATAAAAACATCTATCTTTGCAGGGTATAAAAATAATACAAAACAAGAAACCGAGAACATAATGAATAGAATCAGAAACATCTTCTTCGCCATATTACTGTGTGCTGCGTGCAGTACATCTGCGATAGCGCAGAAATATAGCATCGAAGCCGGATTTATCAGCCCGAAACAATCCGGAAAAAATTTCAGCACCAATTACTTCAACGGTGTTCGTTTGGGAGTAAATGCGGAATTTGAACTGAAACACAATTTTTCGCTTCTTACGGGCGCATTATACTCGGTAGTATATGCTGAAAAAATGCAACGATACAGTGCCGACTCGGTTACTTACAAAACTTACGGGCATTTTATTGATGTGCCTTTACGTATTTCGTATAGCCTGAAGTTAAACAAAAATCTGAAATTATTCGGTTTCGTAGGGCCTAATATCAACATAGGTCTGGCACAACCCCGCAAAACTAATGCTCAACTCAGCGAAACAACCACGGAGCTTATCGACGACCTTTACGGAACAGCTCCGAAGAGTGGAACCGAAGATTTATACAAGAATGCGCTGATTCATCGCATCAATTTCCAAATGGGAGCCGGTGGCGGTGTACAATGGAAAAATTACCAGCTGAAAGCCGGTTATGACTTCGGTATCAATAGCATCAATAAAATTGATTCGAGCAAACTTTTACGTCAAAGCGGTTGGTACGTATCTCTTGTTTATCAGTTTTAAAAACAAGTATATGCCATAAACATACCCAGAGGGCTGAATTCTGAAAAGGGTTTAGCCTTTTTTTGTGAATATTATAAATCCTATAACGTTTTGGTCTTGTTTTTATGATTATTTTTGCAGCTGGTTTATCATAAAAACATTCAGGCTACACCCAAGATGAAATTGTACCAATTGTTTCTGCAACATCCTGTAATATGTACCGACAGTAGAAACTGTCCTGAGGGATCAATATTTTTTGCTCTGAAAGGCGATAATTTTAACGCAAACACCTTTGCTGCCAAAGCTATAGAGAACGGATGCGCTTATGCTGTGGTGGATGATAAACAATATGCCCCGGATGAGCGCTATATACTGGTGGACGATGTGCTGGACGCTTTGCAACAACTGGCCCGCCATCACCGCAAACAGCTGGGAACAACTATCATAGGAATCACAGGTACCAATGGTAAAACTACAACCAAGGAGTTGATTGCAAGTGTACTGAAAGAAAAATATAACTTACTGTATACTCAAGGCAACCTTAACAACCATATAGGTGTGCCGCTTACCCTGTTACAACTGAAAGCGGAACATGAAATGGCCGTAGTGGAAATGGGCGCTAACCATCCGGGCGAAATACGGCAGCTGGCTGCAATAGCCTGCCCCGACTTTGGAATTATTACCAACGTAGGAAAAGCGCATCTCGAAGGGTTTGGGTCGTTCGACGGTGTAAAAAGCACCAAAGCCGAACTGTACGAAAATATCTTTGCCCATGGCAGCAAAGTTTTTATCAACGAAGGCAACGAACACCTGCAGGAAATGGTGAAACGCTCCGGATTTGTGACTAATGAACGCCTGATACCTTACCTGCTTAGCGATAAAAAAGAAACGAACAAAATTACAGGTAAAGTAAAATCATGCTCGCCCTACCTGAACATGATATGCAATACCGATGATGAATTTGAAATAAACACGCAGCTTATAGGTGTTTATAATGCTGAAAATGTGTTGGCTGCGGTAACTATTGGTAATTATTTTGGGGTTAGCAACCTAAGTATCAAAGCGGGACTTGAAAAATACAGCCCGCAGAACAACCGGTCGCAGCTAACAATTACCGACAAAAACAAGTTAGTGGTAGATGCTTACAACGCCAACCCTACCAGCATGAGAGCAGCTATAATTAATTTCGGACAAATGGACGTTCAGCATAAAGTACTGATACTGGGAGATATGTTTGAGCTTGGCGACCAAAGCGAAAGCGAGCACCAACAAATCATTGATCTGCTGGGAAAGTACGAGTTTGAGCGGGTAATACTTGTAGGCGCAAGGTTTGCCGCCACGCAAAACACTTACGAATGCTACCAGAATGCAGATGAACTGCTCGCCTATTTACAGACGAACAAGGATATAAATAACAGTTATGTGCTGATAAAGGGATCGAGAGGAATAAAGCTTGAAAAGATATTAGCAGATTTATAACTTTTATTTAGGATTAGATATTTTTGTATTTTCACGTATTTTTATGAAGAAAAATAATTTAGTAATACTTTCGGTGATGGCAGTTGTAATCATAGCGTTGATTATAACGGTGATATATTTCATTAATAAATCAAAACAAAAAGAAGCCGAAATTGCCGAGGTGGCCGAAATGATGAATTTTGAAAAGCAGCAGGTTGAACGTGAATATCAGGATTTAGCAACTGAGTTCGATGGCTATAACACCACCAATATCAGAAACGACTCGTTATTTAAATTACTCGAAAACCAAAAAGTTAAGGTACAGCAGCTACTCGAAGAGCTACGCGTGACCAAATCGACAAATGCGCGCCGCATAACCGAACTTAAAAACGAACTGGCTACCGTACGAAAGGTTATGATAAGATATGTAAACCAGATAGACTCGCTGAATGCTGAAAACAAAGTACTTAGAAATGAAAACACAGAGGTAAAACGCAAATACAGCGAAGCATCGCAAACGGTACAGCAACTGTCGAAAGAAAAAGAAAACCTGAACGAAGTAGTAACCAGAGCATCGAAGCTGGATATGACCGGATTCAGTGTACAAAAACTGAACAATAAAAACAAAAAAACCGGATGGTTTTCGCAAGTTGCTAATCTTCAGTTTAGTTTTACCATTGCCAAAAATATCACTGCTCAAACAGGGCCAAAAACCATATACCTGCGAATAACGCGACCGGACAACGAAGTGCTCACAAAAAGCGACAATAATGTATTTCAGTTTGAAAACAAAAGAATTACCTATTCGTCGAAAAAAGATTTTGAGTACACCGGCGAAGCACTTACTGATGTAATATACTGGAAGGTAGAAGAAGTGCTGCCCAAGGGAACTTTCAGAGCTGACTTTTTTGTAGATGGCAGCCTTATTGGTAGTTATAATTTTGATATAAAGTAAATATCAACTATTTTTACACAACAAAAAAAACGTATCGACATTTAAATTATTGACAAATAGTTATATACATAAAATAAACAAATCAATTTTATCCTGTATATATCTAAAAAATTCTTTTATGAAACATATAACTTTATTCTCTGTTCTTGTGCTCTTAGTTCTGAGCGTAACATCTTGTAAAGAAGATGAATATGCCGACTGGAAAATACTCAACAATGCCTGGCTTGAAAAACACAAAAGCGATACAGATTTTAAACAAACTGATTCGGGTCTTTGTTACAAAGTAATACATCAGGGATATTTGCGACATCCAACTTCGTCGAGCAATATCGTGGTTAAGTACAAAGGCAGACTAATTGACGGTACGCTTTTTGACGAAAGCGATGAATACGAAACCAATCTGGCATATATGATAGAGGGTTGGATTGAAGGTATCCCTAAAATGCAGGTTGGCGGACGTTATATATTTTATATACCGGCCGACCTTGGTTACGGCGAAGATGGTTCCGGCGACGACATTCCTCCGCACTCTGTGCTGATTTTTGACGTTGAGCTGCTCGGATCTGACGACCAACTATAAATCTTATCAATAATTTATTTTTATGAGAGAAATTCTTATTTCCTTTCTCATGATGATTTCGGCAGTAGTTTACGCTGCCGAATATACAATTGAAAACATACCCAACCCCAAAACTACAAACAGGGATGCTTATGTAAGCAACCCTGATGGCATTTTGAGCGCAGAAACTGTGGCTCAGATTTCTGCAGAATTATCGGCTCTTGAAGCCACTAACGGATCGGAAGTGGCTGTGGTAGTGGTTAACTCCATAGGTTACGAAGAAATTAAACCCTTTGCAACAAATCTTTTTAAGCACTGGGGAATAGGCAAGTCGCAAAACGACAACGGATTGCTCGTACTATTTGTACTTGACCAGCGTAAAGTAACCTTCGAGACGGGGTACGGACTTGAAGGAGCTTTGCCCGATGCAATATGCAAACGTATTCAGACGCAACAAATGATTCCCGAATTTAAAAACGGAAATTATGATGCGGGCATGCTGGCCGGTATAAGCGCTGTAATATCGACTGTAAAAGGTGAAACATTTGTAACCACACCCGAAAAGCCTATAGCCTGGAACGAAGTGCTTCCCATAGCTGCCGGAGTGTATATCCTTATTATTTTACTAAGCTTAGTTTGGGTTGGAAGCATTGTGGCCAAAGTGCGCAATGACAAAAGATACCCACATAACATAGCTCGCTACAAAGCCATTAAAAGCGAAAAAAACGCCGTACTTATCCTTCTATCGGTGCTGATACCGGTGCTCGGAGTGGGTTCAATCATCCTGTTCAAATTTCCATTTCCACTCATTATTTTACTGTTTCCGGTTCCGTTGGCCACGATACCTGCCAATGTGTATGGCAAGCTGATGATGCGAAAGATTCGTCGCCAACCGATACCCTGCACAGAATGTGGCAGTACTATGCACATACTTAGCGAAAAACAGGAGGATGCGCACCTGAAACTGGCTCAGCAGTTTGAAGAACAGCTTCATGCGGTAGACTACGACGTATTTGTATGCGATAGCTGTAAGAACGAAGCAATATTCACGCTGGACAAACCAAGTGCTTACAGCGAATGCCCCAAATGCGGAACGAAAGCATTTATACTGAAAGATAAAAAAACGCTTGTAGCACCTACTTATATCAGTGCCGGTACCGAACGCACTACTTACCATTGCAAATTTTGTGGCTACGAGGAACATCATAACGACAACATTCCTCGTTTACAACGCAACAGTGGCTCTTTTGTAGGAGGCGCAGTGGCAGGCAGCATCCTGAGCAGTGGCAGGGGTGGCTTTGGCGGAGGTGGCGGCTTTGGTGGTGGCAGTTTCGGCGGCGGTATGTCGGGTGGTGGCGGAGCTACCAGTGGCTGGTAAATTAAGCCCGGATTACGGAAGCCAACTTAGCGGTAAATAAAAAAGTGACTGCAACCACTGAAGGCTGATAGCTAAAAACAGAACTTCTGCTTTTATACCTTTACAGTAAGTATGTAGTCTGATTCATATAAAAAAACACATCATTTATAAATCTTATTATTAATCACATATTCAATTAATTTTATGAAAAAAGGAATAATCGTTTTGATTGCAATCGCGGGAATACTAATACTTGGAGTTTTTTGGGGAATTTCAAAATACAACGGACTGGTTTCGAAAGACGAGGCTGTTAACGGACAATGGGCTAATGTAGAAAACCAATACCAACGCCGTGCCGATTTGATACCAAACTTAGTGGCTACCGTAAAAGGTTATGCCAAACATGAAAGCGAAACACTTGAGGGTGTAGTTGCGGCACGTGCCAAAGCTACTCAGGTAACTGTAGATGCTGATAACCTGACGTCCGAAAAGCTTCAGAAATATCAGGCTGCTCAGGGCGAGTTGACTTCGGCGCTTGGCAAACTGCTTATGATAACCGAAAATTACCCTGAACTGAAAGCCAATCAGAATTTTATTGAATTGCAGTCGCAGCTGGAAGGAACTGAAAACAGAATTACCACTGAACGCGGACGTTTTAATGACCTTGCTAAAGAGTTTAACGCTTCTATCCGGAAATTCCCGACCAACATTATTGCTTCGATTACCGGTTTCGATAAAAAAGCTTATTTTGAAGCTGAAGCCGGTAGTGAAAAAGCTCCGAAAGTAGAGTTCTAACAAAAACAGCAATTTTCTAAAAAAAAAAGATCCAGATGTCTCATTCAGAAAAGTATATTGCTAATAATGACCGGTATAATTCCGCAGTAAGTTATAATTACTGTGGCAAAAGCGGGCTTAAGTTACCCAAAATATCGCTGGGATTGTGGCATAACTTTGGCGATGTGGATGATGCCGACGAAGCATTGAGCATGATAAAATATGCTTTTGACAATGGAATTACTCACTTTGATTTGGCCAATAATTATGGTACGCCTTACGGAAGTGCCGAGAAGAATTTTGGGCGAATACTTAAGGAGCATCTGCGCAAGTACAGAGACGAACTGATTATAAGCACCAAGGCCGGACATGAAATGTGGCCGGGTCCTTATGGCGACGGGGGGGCGCGAAAATACCTGATTGCAAGCCTGGAGCAAAGCCTCAAAAGAATGCAATTGGACTATGTGGACATTTTTTACTCGCACCGTTACGACCCCAACACTCCGATAGAGGAAACCATGGGTGCTTTGTCGGATATGGTGAAACAGGGGAAGGCTTTGTATGTGGGTATCTCAAAATATCCTGAAGACAAAGCGCGCGAAGCCTACCAGATACTGCGAAAAAATGGTACTCCGTGTGTTATTTACCAAGGGAAATATAGCCTGCTGAGCAGGGAAATTGAACAGGAAGTATTGCCACTGGCAGCTGAGCAGGGTGTAGGTTTTATTGGATTTTCGCCTTTGGCTCAGGGTGTGCTGAGTGATAAATATCTGAACGGGATACCTGAAAATTCGAGGGCTGCGCATAGTTACGGTTTTTTGCAACAGAAACAATTGACGCCGGAACTGATTGAAAGGATAGGGAAACTGAATAGCATAGCTGCGCTACGCGGACAAACGCTGGCGCAAATGGCCTTGGCCTGGTGCTTCCACCGCAAAGAGGTGAGTTCGGTGATAGTGGGTACCAGCTCGGTGAAACAGCTACAGGACAATATAGATGCGCTGAAAAACCTGCAATTTTCGGATGAAGAACTTTGGCAAATTGGTGAATTGGGCGGACGGATGTAGACTGTGGAGGTGCACTGACGAGCGACTGATGGCGCTGCATGGGTGAGGGATAGTAGTGGAAAGGACACGTAACGAAGGCACTGGCCGAGGCGCAGGCGTAGCCAAGCTGAGGGCAGGGACTGAGTGAGTGGACTTGGAACGGATAGCCCGACCCGACCGCAGGAAGGGGCACCCCCAAAAAAAAGAAAAAATGATGATAGATTTGGAGTTGGAGAATTGATAGACAGATATGTGTACTGCCATGAATTTAAGAAACTTAAATATTGGGTTATTGATATTGGGCGCTTCGTTGGTTAATGGGTGCGATGATAGTTATGTGTCGTCGATACCGAATTACCCTGTAAGTTTGCAGCTGAATTTGACGACTACTTACCCTACTTTCAGGAATTCGATTAACGAGTTTCTTACTTTTAAAGCCCGGAGATACGAGTATGACCGAATTGGGTTCGGAGGAATTTTGGTTTATTCGGGTTTGCCCGACGACTATGGCAATGCGGTGTATTATGCGTTTGATATGGCTTGCCCTTATGAGGCGCAAAATAATGTGAGGGTATATCCGGTAGAGGATGGTTATGGGCAGGTGAAGTGCGAGAAATGTGAGTCGGTTTATGATGTGGCGTTTGGATTTGGGATTCCGGTATCCGGACCGTCCAAAGAGGCATTGAAAAAATATAAAGCGACTTTGTCAAATGATGTTTTGTATATTTCGCGCTGAAAACAGTTGAAGAATACAGCAAGGGCTGCTTCGTTAGTTGCGAAGCAGCCCTTGTTAATTTAAATCAACACCCGGAGGGTTAATAGTTATCGTTTTGCCAGAATTTTCCTTCCTGACCTTTTAGCCCTACGTTGGTGGTGGCGTCTAACTGCGTTTGCGGGATGGGGCGCAGGTTGTGCTTACCGTTTACAAAATTAGCAGCAGCTCTTTTGTTTTTGTCGGCCAGATATTCCTTGGTGAGTTTGCCAAGACGTTTGAGGTCGAACCAACGGATTTGCTCTCCGCAGAACTCCATAGCCCGCTCGTCGAGAATGGTTTGTATGGTAACTGCGCCGCTGATGCGATTATTTTGACCGGCGATGGCTCTGGCGTCGCGCAGGGCGTTGAGTGTTCCCAATGCGTCGCCGCCAGTTGCAAGTTCAGCTTCAGCTTTGATCAGATACATTTCGGAGAGGCGGAACACAAAGGCATCGCGAGGAGATAAATCGCGAATGAGCGATTCGCCGGTACCCCAGTCGTCGAACTTACTCAGTGAGATAAACAGGTTGTTGCCATAGAAAATAAGATCGCCCGAGCTACCGCTGGTAATTGTAAGTTCGCTACCGTCGGCATTGGCATACATGGGGTATTTGATTGTACCTGCGGTTCCGCTGGTGCGGGTACCCATGATAAAGCGTTTGGCAGCAAATTTTTCCAGTTCGTTGGCGGTAAGTGTCCGGTTTTTGGACAGGTAGATAATCGTGTCGGAAGTATGCGAAGAAGCATCGAACCATACCGGGTCTTTTTTAGGAGCCAGAGCCATAGGAATGGTGTAAGTATCGCGGAACGAAGCTTGATAGCGTTGGTCGGTACTTGTATTAAACAAATCGAGCAGGTATCCCGAAGGTGCATAGCGACAGAAGCCTTTGCTGTAACGCTGGAAATGAGTTCCGACGTATACGCCGTTGATTGTTTTCTTGGCTTCGGTATCGGTGCGGTCGAGTACTTTGTAGGTACCACTGGCCAATTTGGTGTGATTGCTCCACATACCTGTAAACATAAGATGCCCTACATTGCCACCGGTTTTATTATCTTTTACCCTGGCCACCATTTGTGTCCAGTAGATATAGTTGTCGTTAGCATCTTTTTTGAGGCGGTAAGGGAGTCCGTTTTCGGTAAGATTGGCCGAGTATTCAATATGCCAGATTACTTCTTTGTTTTTGATACCATCTTCGTTAGCCTGATTCCAACAATCGGCATAGTTAGTAAAAAACGAGGCATTGCTTCCTGTTATCACTTCCTGCGCTTCTTTGGCAGCATCGATATAGGCCTGATTTTTACCACCTGTATAGTTACCACCGTTATACTCGCTGGCCAGATACAGCAACAATCTTGCTTTGAGCGCTTTGGCAGCCCAAAGATTGACGCGTCCATCTTTGGAGGTACGACTGGCCAGGTTGGTAATGGCCGAATTAACGTCGGCAAGCATAAATTCGTACACTTCCTGCTCCGAATTGCGTACTACTTCGGTATTGGCCGTTGTAACAGGCTCCTTTAACACAGGAACAGGCCCCCATGTTTCAACTAAATGCCAATAGTAGAATGCCCGCAGAAAAGCAATTTCGCCTTTGTATTGCTGGCGTGCTCCGTCGGAAATTACCTGATTTAAATCGAGATAGTGCAAAGCAGTATTACAAGCATTTACGGCAGAGAAAAGCATTTCCCAATACTCGTCGAGACAAGCGTTTTGTTTTTCAGGGTCGGAAGATGAAGCCGCAGACAGATTGTCGTATTCGGCAAGCGCATTCTGCCTGTTATCGCGGGCTTTGAGCCACAAGTCGGTTCCAGCCTCGGTAAGTCCAAAACCAGGTTCTTTACCATACCAGCCACGGGTGTAAGTGTAGCAGGAATTTACCAGCCCAACTATTCCGTATTCTTCTAAATAGATTGATTCCGTATTACCCGTCTTGTTGTGCTCTTCCAGAAAATCGGAGCACGACATCAGTCCGAAGCTTAAAACGGTAATTAGACTTAAAAATATTATTTTAGTTTTCATGATTAGCATTTTTTGAGATAGTTATTAAATCAGAATTCCACATTTAATCCAAACACAACTTGTTTCATCAACGGATTGGATATTGCCCCACCACGTTCCGGGTCATAATTATCGACATTACTAAATGTAAAGTAATTCTTCATCGAACCGTAGACTTTCACATTAGACAGTTTCGCTTTAGTTATCAAACTTTTAGGTAAGTTGTAAGAAAGCATGATGTCTTTGATTTTCCAATACGAAGCTTTTACATTATTCAAGCCTGAATATTCTGCTGTATTAGCTATCCCCGGACGTGGGAAGTGAGCTCCCTGATTTTCAGGAGTCCAATAATCGAGATCGGGTGTACCATCGGCCACAGTAGGGTTGAACGAGGAATAGTAATCGTAATTAATCCACTGACCTACACGGGCATAAGTAAGCACTGAGAGTGCAAAGTTTTTATAGGTAAAATGATTGTTCCATCCAAAGATAAAATCCGGACTCTTGTTGAACAATACGCGGTCGTTACCATCGATAACCCCGTAACCATCTTCACCCTCTTTCTGCTGATCTTTTACCTTAAGGTCGCCCGGTACTTTACCGTAAACAGCAGCCTGATCAGCCTCGTCGGTACCCCAGGCGCCAAGTGTTTCGTAATCGTAGAAAGCACGTACCGGTTTTCCAACCATCAGGGCGGTTTCCGGATTTGAAATATCCTGAGTTAAATCACCAACCAGCGACAAGATTTTGTCGCGATTCAATGAGAACGACCAGTCAGAAGTCCACTGAAAGTCTTTCGATTTAATATTCGTGGTATTCAACGACACTTCAATACCTTTGTTTTCGGTAGAGCCTACATTGTCCCAGGTGGTGATGTAAACCGATGTTGGAGGTAGGGTTTTCTGGAAGAGCAAATCGGAAGTTTTAGAGTAATAAACATCGATAGAACCGCTAATACGACTAAACAAGCCAAAATCGATACCAATATCGTAAGTCGAAGTGGTTTCCCATGTCAGGGCTTTGTTTCCGAGATTTCCGGGCGTAAGGCCTTTGTAGAAACTGCTTCCGAACGAATAGTAGTTGTAGTTATCGTTGAGCGTTGTAAGTGTGCCATATGGGTTTACGGCGGCATTTCCGGCTTTACCCCAACTGGCTCTGAGCTTCAGGTTGTCTATTTCCGTTGCGTTTTCGAGGAAACTTTCTTCGTTGATGCGCCACGCCATAGCCACTGACGGGAAGTAACCCCAGCGGTGACCACTTGCCAGTACCGACGAACCATCGGCACGTACCGACGCCGTGAGAAGATATTTATCATTAAACTTATAATTCACACGAGCAAAGTACGACAACATTTTCTTCTCAACATACTCGTTTACAGGAGTAAATATTGTTGTAAGTTTGGCAAGGTCGTTATATCCCGATTGCAGGAAATGTACGTTACCCGAGGTTCCGGAGAAATTACCGTACAACGACTCCCATGTATTTAAGCTTTGACCCAATAAAACCTGCACGTCGTGCAACTCAGTGAATTGTTTATTATAAGTTAAAGTATTGTCCCAGGTAATGCCAACACCGCTGGTATTGGACTGAGAAATACCGGTTCCCTTATTCGACTGATATCTGCCGGTACACATATAATCTTCGTAGATACCCTGGAAGCTGTTCTGAACATCGGCTGCCAACATGGTCTTAAAAGTAAGTCCTTTTATTATTTCCCAATTGATGTACGCACTACCGAAAAAACGGTTAGCCTGTGTAACATTCTGATAATAGCCTTCCTTTTCGTTCAACAACGGGTTGGTATGGGCTGGTGCCAGCTGCGAAGGCTGATCCAGTGTTATATCAGCTATAGCATGCATTTTAAGAAGCTGAGAATACACTCCGTCTTCGCGTTTGTCCCAGTTACGTCTTGTAAAAAGTATATTGGCTCCTACGCTTAAATTTTTTGCGATATTGTGATCGATATTTAATTTTACATTAAAACGTTTGAGCATATCATTTTTCATCAATCCGTTTTCATCGAGATAACCCAACGAAAGATTGAATGATGTTTTCTCGTTTCCACCCAGAACACTTAATTCATGGTTGTGCGAAGTTGAGTTTTGAAGAATCAGGTCGAACCAATCTACGCTTACACCTGCATTGTACAAATCGAGCACCGACCCGGAGATAACACTGGCTGGCGTATAGTCCGACAAATTTGTACTTCCCCAGTTTCCGGAAGCTTTCTCAGCTGTATAACGCTGTTTTTCGATAAGAAAACGAACATCCTGATCGGCGGTCATTACCTTGGGAATGTTGGTGGGCGAATTGGCCGACACATATCCGTTGTAAGTTATACGTGTGTGAGGTGTTGAACCCTTTGAACCGCGCTTGGTGGTAATGATTATTACGCCATTGGCACCACGGGTACCATAAATGGCTGTGGACGAAGCATCTTTAAGCACTTCCATCGATTCTATATCAGAAGCATTCAAATCCAGCGTGGAGCCGTATTCAACTCCATCTACTAATATTAAAGGAGAGTTTTCGGCCGATATAGAACGATTTCCACGCAGGGTAATGTTCACGCCAGCGCCAGCCGATCCGCTCGACTGAGTAATATCGAGTCCCGGCACGCGTGCCTGCATGGCCTGCATGGCATTGCTCGACGAAGTCTTCATAATGTCTGATGACTTCACTGAAGCAACAGAACCTGTAAGATCCCTTTTCTTTACCACGCCATAACCCACCACTACGAGTTCTTCGAGAGCTTTGGATTCATCATTAAGTGTAACATTGATTACTAAACCGGAAATGGGGAGTTCTTTTTTCTCCATGCCTACGAAAGAAAATTCGAGGCTTTTGGCTTGAGCAGGTACCGAGAGCGAGTATACGCCATCAAGGTTGGTTACTGTACCTATAGCTGTTCCTTTTACTACTACTGATGCACCAATGATAGGCTCGCCGGTTGCATCTTTTACTACTCCTGTTATTGTTTTCGTTTGCGCCCACGAACCCGAGAAAGTGAGCAAAGCTAATACAATAAACAAAACAGGTTTAAAACTGAAACTGTTTCTGTTCATATTCAATACTATTAAATTTAAGGAATTATTGTTTTTTCGCTAAAATCTCTTATGCAAATTAACTCAACAAAAGTAAATGATTTACTCATCCTTTATGTGTATTAATTATCATAAAATGTGTTTTTTTTGTTATTTAAATAATATAAAAACATAAAACACAAAACACACAAAGTGTTGAATATAAATAAATTACCACTCAATCACAGACCTTATCAACGACAACAAAATAACTACTGACACATAAAATGGATAAAAAACAGCCAATAAAAAAAAGCGAAGAATTGTAAACGGAAGTAAAAAAAAACGGTGAATGGTTTTAAAAAAGCACAAATCAGGGAGAAATTTAACAGTAAAAACCGCAAGAGTTAAAGGCCAGTACGAAAAATCAAAAAGCAGTATTGCAAGAGAAAACAGCTGAGCAAAACTGACTCCGGCCACGGCCAGAGCGGTAATAATTATTTGGCCGTCGGTGTAGGCGGGCGACTTAGCCGACCAACGGGTGCGTTGCTTGAGGAAGCTTTTCAAGCTATCCGAAGGGCAGGTGATAACAAATGCCTGAGCCGATTTCAGAAAACGTATTGTATAGCCGCGTTTTTTCATAGCCTGTAGCAAAAACATATCATCGCCCGAAACCAACCCGGGCTTCAAATCGTTCATACAATGCATCCAGCTATTTTTTTTAAATGCCAGATTGGCGCCATTACACATAACCGGCATACCTGCACCGGCAGCTCCCCCGCCCGACCCTACAAGTGTGGCAAACTCTATCTGTTGCATGCGCTGAAAATTGGTATCTTTCTCTGTTTTGTACCTGACAGGACATATGATTAAATCCGTTTCATGCGTAGCATAAAAACTCGCGATGGTTTTCACCCAGTCAGGATGTACTTCGCAGTCGGCATCGGTAGTTATAATTAGCTCTGCGTCAGCCGATTGTATTCCTTCCTTCAATGCAGCTTTTTTTCCTCTGCGGGTGGCCGATATCAGTTTGCAATTATCAAAAACAGAGATATACGTATTAATAAGCTGACAGGTACTATCGGTAGAATGGTCGTCGACAAAGATGAGCTCAAAAGCCGGGTAGGACTGACGAGATAAAGACCGGAGCAGGCCATCAATATGCTCTGCTTCGTTATGAAATGGAACAACCACCGCTATTTTATGCAGCCCGGGCTGCATACAGTCAGCGGCTTTATATTCAGGCATACGCCTCCACCCCACCGTAAAAATAACGATAAGCGCAACATACAATACAGCTATGGGTATAACGAAAAGATAAATGAGCATACTTTTGGCAAAGTAAATCAGAAAAGATAATTCAGACCAATATAAAACCCTGTATTACCATCCTGTTTATTAAATGCTTTACCAAAATCGGCCGAAATAATAAAATTCTCATTCCAGCCAATTTTAAGCCCTGCACCTGCCGAAGCATGGAGCTTGCCCTGATCGGTACCGGTTAATTTCAACTCAATCTTTTGAGCGTCGGTAAGCGGCACGTTTATATCAATAGGGTTGAGGATGATGCCCGAATCGAAAAATATATTAGTACCTAAGTAAAAATTCTGGTTCAATAGTTCGAACCGGACAAATTTATATCGAAGCTCGAAGTTACCGAATGCCACCGCATCGCCTACCACACGGTTGCGAAGTACACCGCGCAGTGTACGGTTACCACCAAGTCCCTGATTGGATGCTCCGGTAAGAAAACTTGTGATCAACAATGGCTGAGCGTAATAAGGCACTTTGTTTTTACCAATGGTAGCCTGATAATCAACCCGGTAAGCCAACGAAATATCTTTATTCAAAGTAAAATACTGACGATGAATAAGCGCAAACTTGGTATGCGGTGTTTTGTTGATAAAACCCGGGGCAGTTTGCAATACGGCCTCAGTCCACAAACCCTTCATCGGGCAAGCCAACTGGTCTCGTGTATCATACTTCAGTCCTATCTTAAAGTAGTTGATACTTCCACCGTTAGCCTCCTCAGCACTGATTAATCCGTTTTTTACATACCGCTGATACAGGGTACCACCGGGTACGGCATTAAGCTCCAGTTTTTTAATATCAACCGTATCAATATCAAAATTATAAAATGAATATCCGGCCACCCATCCAAATTTGGAACCATTGAAACTTCCCTGAAAATCGGCCTTTATGCGAAACATATTGCGCTCGTTTTTATAAAAATGGCGAGTAGTTTCACTCAAGTCAGCATCGTAGTAAGTCTGGTAACCGTTGAATCCATAAAAATCCATCATTTGATCGGTAAGGTAGGTAATATCTACGGTAGATCTCACCCCCGGTATCAGCTTTTCAGTATCGTACATCAAGCGGTTGATGCCCGTACCCTTAGTAAATCGCGAATACTCCATATACAAGGAGTGGTCGTACTTTGGAAAACGGGAGCCATCGCCATAATGGTAAAGATTAACCAGTGCACCGTACTGAAACCCAAGATCAGAATCGAACGAAATAGCAGGTAGCGCTCCGAAAGCAAAGCCTTTTTTGGCTTTCTGCTGCGCATACATGAGTGATGCGGAAAGCAGAAAAAGGCCGATTACAAGTGTTGCTTTTTTCATAATAAGCATAGATATTATATTAAATTATTTACAAAGCTGTATGTATTAACGGCTCGGATAAAATATACATATTTCAAGCAAAAAATATCAAAAATCTATATCAATCATCTAAATAATTATTAATCAGCCACATACATATTTAATAACGAACTATTGAAGTATAAAACCGTTCAAAGATATAAAAATTTGTTTACAAAAAAAGCATACCATTAAAGGCATGCTTTATAATATTAAGTGGCTGTGCTATATCAGCTTTCTCTGCAAGCGTTGCAAATACCGGTGTAGGATATTTCTACCGACTGAATCACAAAATCAGGATGCTGTGGTATTTCAAACATCTCAGGCTTCATATTGAAAATATCGTGCACCTTGCCACATTGCTTGCAAATAAAATGGCCGTGAGCAGATGTATCTACATCGTAGCGCGCATTTTTTTCATCAATCACCAAAGCTTGCACTGCACCCCGTTCCATAAACAGGTTCAAGGTGTTATAAACTGTAGTTTTTGACAATGTTGGCATTGTTGGACTCAATGCCGAGTAAATCTCATCTATCGTCGGATGAGTTCTGTGCTTAAGCAAATAATCCATAACAGCTGTACGCTGAACCGATGGTTTAATAGAAAATTGCAACAGATATCGGTGAGTTTGAAGACTGGTATTCATCTTTTTTTTGTAAAAAAAATTATTTTAAACTGAATACAAAGATACAACAATAACATTTAAACACACAGGTTTAAATAAAAGAAAATGACTGTCTTACATCTAAAAAAAATGATTTTAATGTTTTTTAGCATTTAAAATCGAACAATTTGAAAATCTATAGATGAAAAGACATATAGCAGCTTAAAAAAAGTCGCTGCGTATAAGAAACGCAGCGACTTTTAAGTTACCTATTTTCTGATTTCAGAAAGTATTCTTTTTATAGAGCATTGATTTCTTTCAACACATTGTTAGTTCCGCGAACTGCCGCAGCACTCTTCTCGAACAATGCTTTTTCTTCGTCATTCAGTTTGTAGTCCAGAATTTCTTCCAAACCGTTTTTACCTATTACACAAGGTACACCTATACAAATGTCGTTCTGACCATATTCACCTTCGAGCGAAACACAGCAAGGTATAATTTTTTTCTGATCATGAATAATAGACTCTACCAAATAGGCTGCTGCTGCTCCCGGAGCATACCAGGCCGAAGTTCCAAGCAAACCGGTAAGTGTAGCACCACCTACCATAGTATCGGCCACTACTTTTGCCAAAGTTTCTTTGTCAAGCAAATCGGCTACCGGACGACCTTTGTAGGTTGCAAAACGGGTAAGAGGAATCATTGTAGTGTCGCCATGACCGCCAATTACGAGACCTTCTACTTCGTTAGGATTAGCGTTAAGCGCTTTGCTTAAATAGCATTTAAAGCGTGAGCTATCGAGCGCTCCACCCATACCGATTAATTTGTTTTTAGGAAGTCCTGTTGCTTTCAGCGCCAAATAAGTCATGGTGTCCATAGGATTACTTACCACAACAATTATAGCTTCGGGCGAATATTTAAGGATATTTTCAGCTACAGTTTTTACAATACCGGCATTTACTCCGATAAGTTCTTCGCGGGTCATACCTGGCTTACGTGGAATTCCCGAAGTAATAACCACTACATCAGAACCGGCTGTCTGAGCATAGTCATTTGTACATCCTACTACTTTAGTATCGAAGCCCAATAATGAAGCCGTTTGAAGCATATCTAATGCTTTTCCTTCTGAAATACCTTCTTTAACATCCAGCATTACAACTTCGTCTGCTACTTCGTTGAATGCAAGTACATTTGCACATGTAGCGCCTACATTTCCGGCACCTACGACGGTTACTTTTGACATATTAATTTATTATTTTTAGTTTATCAGTTACTGAGACATATTTTAGTGACACAAAGATATAAATAATCCCTGATTAAAGAAAAATTTCCGTAATTTATTTGAGTGTTTTTTCAATATTTTTACGCTAAAATTTATTATCAACCACTCATCCATATGATTAAACCAACTCACCTATAGGTTTTATTATAATCCGACAATTGAATCTATTGTAAAAATCGGGAAAATAACTTACATTTGCAAGCTATTACCGAAAATTAACTCTTTATTCTCCATGAAAAAATATATTTATTTTGCTTTTGCAGCAATAGTTCTTTATGCTTGTAACTCGACCGATAGTTTTAAAACTGAGGGTACTGTGGCCAATGCCGACAATAAAACACTGTATCTGGAACATATTGGTCTGATGAAAACCACAGTAATCGATTCGGTAAAACTGAATAGCGATGGCGAATTCAGCTTTAAAGGTAAACGACCTGAATATCCGGACTTCTATCGCCTACGGTTGGACAATCGTACGATTGACTTTGCCGTAGATTCGTGCGAAAAAATAAGCTTTAAAGCCGATGCTAAAAACTTTTCTTCGGGCTATTCTGTAGAGGGTTCTACCACAAGTGCCAGCATACAAAAACTACGTAAATCGCTGAACGACATTCAGGCTAAAGTAAATTTGATAAAACCGGAACTAACCACAGCCGAACGTAGCGCTATCCTATCGGAAATAGAGGCCGATATTGCTGCCCATAAAAAAATGGCCGGAGCACTGGTTCTGCAAAATCCCCGCTCGGCAGCTGCATATTATGCCATTTACCAACAACTCAACAATGCTTATTTGTTTTCGCCCTACAGCGACGAGGACAGACCATACTGTGCTGCTGTGGCCACCGCGTACAATGCTTTTATGCCGGAATATGACCGCACAAAAAACCTATACAGCTTAGTGATGGATGCTATACGTACCAACAGAAGAGAGCGTTCAAATCAGGAATGGAAAAAAATAATCGAACAATCGGGCGTGGGCTATATCGATATTGCTCTGAACGATAAATCAGGAAAAACCCGTAAACTGTCGGAGCTTGAAGGTAAATTAATCCTTATTGATTTCTCTGCTTACGAAATGGAAAACAGCGTACAGTACACTTTTGCACTACGCGAACTTTACAATAAATACCATAGCCGTGGGCTTGAAATTTATCAAATATCGCTGGATCGTAGCAAGCTGATGTGGGAAGAGTCTACCGCTTCTATTCCATGGATTTGTGTAAGGGATGAAAACGGAACTTACGCCTCGTCGTACAATGTACAGCAGGTACCAACTATTTTTCTGATGAATCGCAAAGGCGAAATTATAAGCCGAAGTCCTGATCATAAAGAACTTGAAAGGCTGATATCGCAAAACCTGTAAACACTTACAAAGCAGCAGCGCCGAACTCCGGAAAAAGACGTTTCATCCGCGCCAAAGCATTTTAACTACAAATGCTTTGCGCAGATTGAGCTTCAGTTATTCTTTAAAAAATCTATTCCATGCATCAATTCATAAAAGACACTGCGTTAGAACTGGGTTTTGATGACTGTGGAATTGCCCGGGCTGAACATCTGGCCGTCGATGCTGAATTTATGCAGCTATGGCTCAAGGAGGGTAATCATGGCACGATGCATTACCTGGAACGAAACTTTGAAAAAAGAACAGATCCGCGGGTACTTGTACCCGGATGCAAATCTGTGGTAGTGGTAATTTTGAACTACTACCACACACACGCTCAACCGGCCGGCAGTCCGAAAATAGCCCGGTACGCGTGGCCTGCAACAGATTACCACACGGTTATCAAAGCCAAACTTAAACTTCTTGAAAAAAAAATTACCGATACTTACGGCTCAAACATTGTGAATGATTCGGCTCAGCACTCTTTTACCGACTCCGCGCCTGTACTTGAACGCCGATGGGCGCAAAAAGCCGGTCTGGGATGGATTGGTAAACACACGCAATTAATCAGCAACAAGTCCGGGTCATATTGTTTTATAGGTGTGCTGATGCTCAATGCCGAAATGGAATATGATACCCCTGTAGCCGACCGCTGTGGCACTTGTACCCGATGTATAGATGCTTGCCCTACCAAAGCGCTGAACGGAAAAAGCCTCGACGCCCGACGTTGCATTTCGTATCAGACTATTGAAAACAAAAACCCCATTGCACCCGAATTTCGTGAGTTATTATCCGGATATATGCTCGGATGCGATATTTGTGCCGATGTATGTCCATGGAACAAAAAAAGAGCCATTCCCAATAGCACGCATGAACTGAAGCCTACTAACGAAATATCGGAATGGAACGCTGATGACTGGAGAAACCTGACAAGTGAAGATTTTAACCGGACTTTCAAAAAATCGGCCATAACACGTGCCGGATACAACAAACTGAAAGAAAATATTCACTTCGTATTGAAAAACAATGAGCTTAGCGGATAACTTTTTATCTCGTTTTTTGTTTCAATGTATAAAATTTCATCTTATTTGTTTTTTATTAAAATAAATTTCCGTATTACAACTTATATATTTTTATGTGGAAAGTAAATCCTTTTAAATACAGCCGCCGACCTGCATGCGAGGTAAACATAGGCACCGTAAAACTTGGTGGCAACTACCCGGTACGGGTACAGTCGATGGCCAATACCGACACCAACGACATACCAAACTCGGTAGATCAGTGCGTGCGCATTGTGGAAGCAGGAGCCGACATCGTGCGTTTTACCACGCAGGGCATTCGTGAAGCCGAAAACATCAAACTAATCCACGATGGTATACGCCAAAAAGGATTAAGCACGCCTTTGGTGGCCGATATTCACTTTAATGCCAATGCTGCCGATGTGGCAGCCCGCAACGTAGAAAAAGTACGCATTAATCCCGGAAACTACGTTAGCAGTATCAAACCCGGCGACACATCCGACTATACCGACGCTGAATTTGCTCAGGAGTACGAAAAAATCAGAACGCGCTTCATTCCATTTCTGAATATCTGTAAAGAAAATAATACGGCTATCCGAATCGGGGTAAATCATGGTTCGCTCAGCGAGCGTATGATGAATCGGTATGGTGATACACCACGGGGTATGGTAGAGTCGTGTATGGAATTTCTGCAAATTTGCCGCGAACAGAACTTTCATGATGTGGTTATCTCCATGAAAACATCCAACACGGTAATGATGGTGCAAACCGTAAGGTTATTGGTAGATGAAATGGAAAAAGCTGACTTGCACTACCCTTTGCATCTGGGAGTTACCGAAGCCGGCGACGGCGAAGACGGCCGCATTAAATCGGCTGTGGGCATAGGCACACTGCTATACGATGGCATTGGCGATACCATACGCGTTTCGCTCAGTGAAGAACCCGAGGCTGAAGTGCCTGTAGCACGTTTACTGGTTTCGTATACAGGCAGGCGCGCCGATGCTGCCGAAATCAGCGCCACAGAAAGTGCTTCTTATTCAAGATACGAATACCAGCGACGTAAAACTTACGCCGTAAACAATATAGGTGGTGAACATGTGCCCGTAGTTATTGCCGACCGTGATGGTGGATTTGCAACTGTGCCCGACTATCTACTCAAAGATGGCAGCATATTATCGCAAGAAGGATTGACTTACCCGGTATTTGAAGCCGCTTATGCGCAAACCTTAGTGGCTGATAACTCGGAGGTGAAATTTTTGCGAATGGAATATGCCGATCTGAACCCCGAAATTGTAGCTATTTTAAAAGATAGAAAAGACATTGTAATACTGCTCAAAACATCGGACAACGATGGCTTAGGCGAACAAAGAGCCTTCTTTCACACATTACTTAACGAAGCATGCTCTACCCCAGTAATTCTTTGCAGAGAATATGCAGAAACCGACCTGCAAAGCCTTCAGATAAAAGCCGCTGCCGACCTTGGCGCATTGCTGATTGATGGTTTTGGCGATGGCATACTGATTGAGAACGAAGGCAACATCCCTGTAGAAGCAGTAGCATCAGTGGCTTTCGGCATTTTGCAAGCTACACGTGTGAGAGTAACTAAAACAGAATATGTATCCTGCCCCAGCTGCGGACGTACCATGTTTAACCTGCAAACCGTAATAGCGCGTATCAAAGCACGCACATCGCATCTCAAAGGCCTTAAAATAGGCATTATGGGATGTATTGTGAACGGACCCGGCGAAATGGCCGACGCCGACTATGGCTATGTAGGTGCCGGACGAGGAAAAGTAAGTCTGTACAAAAAGAAAGAGTGCGTTGAACGGAATATTCCTGAAGACGAAGCTGTGGATAAGCTTATTGAACTTATTCGCGCAAATGGCGATTGGCACGAATAAACAAAGCTCTGTACAAGAAAAATATTACAAGCTGTAGCAAAAAGCATTTTTATCAATGCCTATGCGACGGCTTGTTTTATTTTAAGAAAATACCTCTGGTATTCTCGTTAATATCCCGCCGTATAATTATAATCAACAATTCCTCTACAGCAGCTATAAGAGCTGTACCAAGTACAAAACCATAAAAATTGATTTGCGGATAAAATGGTAAAGATAAAATAGCCAGATAAATAACAAAACCCGCAAACTTATTGGCATAAGTATGGATGAACAGCACTTTGCGGAAACGAATTTTGGCAACAATAGCTGACACCGACCTGATGAATGCTACTATCAATAGAAATATCCACCAGCTAAGTATTAACGGATGATAGAAAACCCAAAGAACTATGAGTATTACCAGAAAAAACACCAAATCGGCCACCGAATCAAGTACGGCTCCAACTTGTGTCGTACAGTTCCATTTACGTGCCAAAAAGCCATCGAGCACATCGCTCAGACCAATTATTGCAACCAATAAAGAGAACATCCATGCCCTGTTGGCCAGCAGAGGTAAGAATGAACAAAGGAAAATTCGCAGTACAGAAATAATATTAGGTAGATTTTTCATCACGAAAGTCTAAAAATTTCAGACTGCAAATATAAGCATTTTTCTTTTAAATTAACTATATAGGATTATTTATACATTTTAAGAGTTTAAAGACAAGCATTAACGAGCAAATAAAAATTGCTTCATTTTATTTTCTTACTTCGTTCGGAATGACAATATGTTCCTTAAATCCTTTAGCGGTTGGTTACTTACAGTCAAACAGTCGGCATTGCTTTCCCTGCAAAACGCGAACTAATCAATCGGCTATTTTTTCGGGAATAATTATGGAGATACGTGTTCCCTCGCCCAACTTGCTATCGATGCTAAAATCGCCGCTAAGCAATGCCACGCGTTCGCGCATACCCACCAACCCGAAAGAATCAACCCGGCCCGAATTGTTTATATCAAATCCGCAACCATTATCAATAATTTCAAATTGGATTTCATCATCACGCTTACTTAAATTCACATTCACATTAGAAGCCTTAGCATGTTTTACAATATTTGATAGCGATTCCTGCAAAATTCTATACATGGCCACTGTCTGGTTTTGCGACAAATTCACCGAATCAACATTGGTATCGAAGTCACAATGAATCTTATAGCGTTCTTTAAAATTTTCAACATACAACTTAGCAGCTTCAACAAAGCCCAGATTATTAAAGGCATCCGTTCTAAGTTCGCTCATTATCCTGCGGGCAATGGCTATAGTTCTGTTGGTAAGCTCAAAAAGTTTGCTGAGCTCCTCCTTTACTACTGATTGGGGAACAATTACATTGGAATTAGACATTTTATTTTTCAACATACCTAAGTCCATCTTCATGGCTACAAGAATCTGCCCTAAATCATCATGAATTTCTCTGGCTAATGCAATTTTTTCTTCTTCGCGAATACTCTGAAGGTGACCGGCAAACTCCCTGAGTTGTTCCTTCGACTCGGCCAATTTGCTTTCTGAGGCTTTTCTTTCGGTCATATCTCTGATGATAAAAACCAGCCCGGTAGGATTTCCTTTACTATCGCGGATTACATCGCCATTTACCTCAGCAGGGAAAGTGTTTCCATTCGCACGCAACATCAGGTATTCGATAGAACCCAGATACTTATCGAACATTCGCTCAAGATTTACATTAACGCGCGACAACTCCGACTTATCCAGAAAATCAAAAATAGATCGCCCCTCAATATCGCTGAGCGATTCCGAACCATAAATTTGCAATGCCGACGGCGACGCCACCTTCACTTTGCTATCTAAGTCAATTACCACTATGGCATCGGGCGAGGCATTCAAAGTAGTTCGGTACAATGCCTCGTTTCGGTAAAGCAAGTCGGTCCACTCTCTTTGCCCGGTAATATCCTGCAGCGTAAAGTTCAGAACTTCAAGCTCTCCGTGTTCACTGTATTCAAACTTACCCCTTACATGGAGCCATCGTACAGCCCTGTCATTTACCCTGATAATCCTGAATTCACTGTCAATCATCTGAGCCTGTTTGGACAGAATATCCATAAACAAGTTTCGCAAATAATCAATACAATCAGGATGAATTATATCAAGCCACTTTTCTATCGATTTATTATAGCCATCCTCAAGCCCAACAATCTTATCCAGCATTTCGGAACTCTCCCAGCGGCCGGTTTTAAAATCGATAACCGCATTGCCTACGTTAGCCAGGCTTTGGGCTTCTTTGAGAAAGAAATTAGTTTGCTTCAGACTGTTTTCAATTTTCTTTCTGTAACTTATATCGTTAGCAAAAGTCAGGAAACGACCATTTGGAATTTTCACCGTGTCTACTATCACATATTTCAGAACTCCGGATTTTGTAAATACTTCAAGTTCATCCGAAGCCAAACCGTATTTACCTGCCTTATCTATATGTTGCTCCAAACGATGAATGCAGCTTTCGGCAAATATCTTATGAACGCGCATGCCCAGTAGTTCTTCCGGAGTAAAACCGGTTATACGACTTGCCGCAGGGTTAATCTCATCAAAAACAGCATCTTTATTACAAATCATAATTGCCAATGGAGCAAACTCAATGTACTTTCTGAATTTTGCTTCACTTTGCCGAAGCATATCTTCTATCCGTTTACGGTAGGTTATATCTCTGATAAATCCTTCGTAATACAAAGGTTTGCCCGAAGAGTCATAAGTAAAAGTTGAACTTACCGACAAAAAAAGTTCCTTATCCTCTAAACGTATCTTTAAGTTAAAATCAGAAACACTCCCTGTTTCATTCATCATTTTCAATAATTTATCCTTATCATCGGGCGATGAAAAGAATAAATCGGTGTTCATTCCTACAAAGCTCTCTCTGGGCAACGATGTATAGTGATGGATAGATGGACTTACCTCACGAATAATGTGGTTCATGTCCACCTTATAATAAATATCGGTTACGTTTTCAAATATCCTTTGGTATTTTTGCTCACTTTTCAGGGCTGTTTCTTCGGCTACTTTAATACGGGTAATATCCTGTACAGTTCCTATAATCATCTGCGCTTCGCCATCAACATCAAACACCAATACAGCATTATCCGTCACCCAGCGCTCCTCGCCGGTATTTTTTTTAATAATTTTATAAGTAGCACTTAACGAGGTCTTCTTCTGATGAATAGCCTGCCTTAGCAGCATATTAAATTCTCCACGCCAATCCGGATGTATTACTTCCATGGTTTCTTCTACCCTGTGTACATCTTTATATTGTAGTCCGAGTATCTCATGCATCAGAACCGAACCCGACCAAATCTTATCTTTCAGTTGCGTGGTATAAGTACCAATCAGTGCCATGCGTTGAATTTCTTCCAGGTAATTCACTGATTTCACTACTTTATCTATATTCAGCTTTTCGTGCGTTATATTTTCAAACGAAAAAACGATTTCATAAATATTTCCTACCGGATCAAAAAGAGGCGTACCACTAAATCTTATCCAGGTAATATCAGCCCCATCAAGCGAAACACCTGCTATATGGTTTTCGATAGTTATGCCCTCTTGCAAAATCTGATAAATAGGGAAGTTTTCTTTGCTCAATTCATGACCCGATTCGTCGAACATTCTTACTCTGGTGGTCATTACATTCAGATTCTCAATCTTCGATGCCTCTAATCCAAAAATTCCATAAGCAGCAGCATTAAAAAGAATGATTTTACCCTGATTATCACAAACCACTACTCCGTGGTTTATATTGTTTATCAGCCTGCTGTGATCTTTCTCAAGCGTAAACAAGGCTTTTTGCGAAACTTCGTTACAACTCTGTTGTTGACTATACATCTGTTTCAACAATGCCTTTTGAGTTATCTGTCCAATAAGTGAGTGTAAAAAATCGGTGGCTTTGCTAAGTTTCTCTTTACTAAGCTCCGGTACTTCCATGTACGCCGCAATGGCTTTATTTACATCCAACCCTATCAGTTCGGCATACTCAGTCACAAATTCGAGACTTACACCCTCACACTTCACCTGCCCAATCATCCAGTTGGCTAAATGAACACCATCTACAACTATGCTTACACCGGCATCCCACAAACCAGCGCTCAAACAAGGCTGCACATGTCCCTTTTCCGATACAACACTCATCTGCGACAATTGCATGTCGGATTTTATACAATTAGTCATACCTTGGTCGGTACTCCTGATTAAATTGCATAAAGAACAAAAATTGCTTGGTTTGGTAACGAATGTACCATCCAATAATGTTATTACCGACGCCACACCTACCAAGTCAGAGAACGAATCCTGTAATTCTTGTAATTCTTCAATTTCAAATAAATCATGGAATCCGTATTTTAGGGCATTTTGGGGTAGATTTTCCTGAATTTTATTTGTAAATTTCATTGTTTAACAATCGGTTTATTTCTTAAATATTAAGATTTATTAACTAACATATTTTAAGCCTCAAATATAAACATTTTTTTAAAATATTGAAAAATAGCAACTTGCAAAAAAACATAATAAAAGTATATAAATATCTTTACATAAAAAGACATAAATCAATTTCGTTAATATTTAAAATATTGAACTGTAAGCAGTTGCACTCAACAAAAACAAGCAAATGGATAAAACAGTACGCGCCCAAGAGCTGTATTTGTTGATTATTTTTTTATCAAAAAAATCTTTTTTATATATTTTATCTGATTTAATCTAACATATGTATGCACATTGTTGTTCAAATTTGCTTTAAAATGGTTAAATTAGCAGGTTCTCCTGTATATAATAATGAAAATTTATGCAAAATTGAATTATTTATACAAAAACTCATAACTGTAGAATTTACGCACATCAATGTATATAAATTCACTATTTTCACGCGTTCAATTTTAACATACACTTTAATTGCTTATAAATTAAAACTCAAAAAATATTCTCGCTTAATACATTTTCACTAACTTTGTATATTGATTCTCGATAAATTATTTACTTACTATATAAAAAATTAAACACAATAAAAGAGTTCATGAAGAAAATTACTGCATTTTTTATTTTGCTTATTCTCACAGCTGGAGTTAAAGCCGATGAGGGCATGTGGATGTTGCCTTTGATAGAAAAATTAAACATTCAGAAAATGAACGGGATGGGTTGCACCCTTACAGCCGAAGATATTTACAGCGACAAAAACATCAGTCTGAAAGATGCCGTAATCGTATTTGGTGGCGGATGCACGGGTGTGGTAGTATCCGACAAAGGATTGATATTCACAAACCACCACTGCGGATATGGTGCTATTCAGCAACACAGTTCTGTAGAGCACAATTATCTGAAAGATGGTTTTGCGGCTCAAAAGCCTGAAGATGAAATACCAACTCCGGGACTAACTGTAAAGTTTCTGGTAAGTATTACCGATGTGACCGAACGCGTAATTTCTCAGTTACCTGATAATCTGAAAGGTGCAACCCGGCAAACTAAACAAGACTCAATACTGGGCGCCATCAAAAAAGAAACTGAAAAAGATACGCATTATACTGTTCAGGTTAAACCATTTTACTCGGGCAACGAATTTTATGTCTTTGTATTCGAGGAATTTAAGGATGTACGCTTTGCTTTTGCACCGCCATCGTCAATTGGCAAGTTTGGCGGCGATACCGACAACTGGATGTGGCCGCGCCATACAGGCGATTTCTCGGTTTTCAGAGTGTATAGCGACAAAAATGGCAAACCTGCTGCTTACTCCAAAGATAATGTACCTTATACGCCAAAACGTTTTGCGGCTATTTCCAATCAGGGATATACGACAGGGGATTTTGCTATGATTATGGGTAATCCGGGCTCCACCGACAGATACCTTTCTTCGTGGGGAATAGAAAACAGGATGAAAACATCAAATCAGGCCCGAATTGATGTACGCGGTGCCAAACAAGCCGTATGGATGTCGTTTATGAAAGCTGACGAGGCCATTAACATAGCTTATGCCAGTAAATTTGCACGCAGCTCCAACTACTGGAAAAACAGCATAGGTATGAACAATGCCATTACCAAACTGGGCGTATTGGACAAGAAACGTGCTGAAGAGGCTAATTTTGAAGCATGGGCTAATAAAACAAGCGAACGAAAAGCCCGCTACGGAAATACGCTGACAGAACTGAAAGAAGGATACTCAAAGCTACTTCCTTACAGCCATGCCCTGAATTTTATCCGCGAGTCGCTTATAACAGGGGTTGAAATGCCACGCATGGCCTCGCAACTGGAGCGCATGACCCGCTCTAACTTAAGCACTGACTCTTTGATTGCGAAAGCTAAAAGTGTATTTGAAGACTACTACGCAGAGGTTGATCAGGCTACAATGCCTGTTATGCTGGCCGAGTATAAGAAAGCTGTAACCGACGATGCACTGCCACAGATTTATGATTTTATTCAGAAAAAATTTAAAGGTAATTTTGAAAAATATGCTAAATATGTGTACGAAAAATCCGTTTTCGCCACCTATGAGAAATTTGTAAAAGCTCTGAAAAGTGGCAAAACAGATTTCGACACCGACCCGGCATTAGTGTATTGGAATGATGTAAACTTAACTACGAAAAACATAGCCTCGGACGAATACTTCAAAACAACACAACAAATTGATGACGCTGAAAGATTATATGAAGCCGGCCTGCTTGAGATAGCTGCCGAAAAAGGGTTAGCCATGCACCCCGATGCAAACTCTACTATGCGCCTGACTTACGGAACTATTAGCGGATACAAACCTGCCGATGCGGTAACTTACAACTATTACACAACAACTAAGGGTATTCTTGAAAAAGAAAAACCGGGCGATTACGAGTTTAACGTACCGGCAAAACTCAAAAAGGAAATAACGGACAAAAACTTTGGCGCTTATGTAGACAAACGTACCGGCGAGATGCACGTAGCCTTTTTGAGCAACAACGATATAACGGGCGGTAACTCGGGTAGTCCGATTTTTAACGCTAAAGGCGAATTGCTCGGACTGGCCTTTGATGGCAACTGGGAAGCCATGAGTGGCGACATCGTTTTTGAACCGGATTTGCAAAGAACTATCAGCGTAGATGTGCGATATATCCTTTTTATCATGGATAAGGTAGGCGGTGCCAAACGCTTAATCGACGAACTTACGATTAAATAAACAAGGTAAGGCAATAAACCTGCATTACCGAATTCAAATTATATTGAAAATAACTTACAGCTAATAAGAAAGATATGACAGAAAATATTCCTGAAAGCAAAAAGAGTTTATTGAAACGTATTTTGAAATCGATACGCAATATTGCTGATATTCATAATGATACACACATAGAAGCAACCATAGAATCGATAAAAAAAGACATCGAATTCAGGGGCTCTAATGTTTGGATTTTGTTTTTTGCCATCATAGTAGCATCGGTAGGTCTGAATGTAAATTCTACTGCTGTAATTATCGGCGCCATGCTTATCTCTCCGTTGATGGGACCCATCAACGGAGTAGGGCTGGCCGTAGGAACTTTCGACAATGAACTGCTACGAAACTCGCTGCGCAACCTGTTTACAATGGTGGCTATAAGCCTGTTGGCATCTACCACATATTTCTTTATCAGCCCGTTGAGCGACGCCCAGTCTGAACTGCTTGCCCGAACCACCCCTACAATATTCGATGTATTTATAGCACTCTTTGGCGGCATGGCCGGCATAGTAGCCGCTTCGCGCAGGGAAAGTAAAATTACCATCATCTCAGGGGTAGCCATTGCAACAGCGCTGATGCCGCCGCTCTGTACTGCCGGATACGGATTGGCAAGCGGACAAATGTCTTATTTTTTCGGAGCTTTCTATCTTTTTTTCATCAACTCATTTTTTATTGCCTTAGCCACTTTCCTGATGGTTCGCTATCTGCACTTTCCGGTAAAGCAGTTTGTAAACCCTAACAGAGAACGTGTTGTAAAACGCTCAATTACCATATTTGCCATCATTGCCATATTACCAAGTATTTATATGGCCTGGTCGTTGGTAAACGAAACCAGATTCAACTCGCAGGCTACAAAATATCTACACGAGATACAAGAACTTGAAATGTTCAATAATATCGAAGTCATCAACACTCAACGAACCTATTCGTCTAAGCAATCGGCTATCGCGCTATCGTTAATTGGAGGCAAATTAACCGATGAACAGCTGGAAAGATTAAAAGGCAAGCTATCTGATTACGGATTGGCCGGAACCAACCTCATTGTAAAGCAAACCGGTGGTAGCATTGATATGGGCACGCAGGAAATGTTTATATCAAAACTACTCGACAAACAAGATCAACAACTGAAAGAAAAAGATACGCTGATTGCCCGGATGTCATACAAACTGGAAAAATATGCTGGCATGAATGATGAAATGATAAAAGTTGCCCGCGAATTAAAAATTCAATATCCCGACATTGAAAAATTTTCGTTCAGTTCGTCGGTTTTCACTAACCCAACTACGCTGCAACAAGATACTTTTCCTGTTTTTTATGTAGAATGGAAGAAAAGCTCCAGTAGTTATGACAGAAACCTGAACGAATGGCTAAAAGTGAGACTTAACGCACCTCAGTTGCAAATAATTGAGGTAAAATAGGCATTGAAGTTACTATAGAAACCAATAAATATCCTACAAAACTTTCGACCTAATGTATAGAATATCAGAACTTCCATTTTGATATTTCAAAAAAAAAGACTTACTTTGTTTGCTTTTTTATTCATATTGAAGATTTATAAGTTATTCCTCTATGAAACGTCTCAAAACTCTTTGCATTATATTATTAATTGTGTTCTTTGGCAGTCTGTATCAGGGTGCTATCATGCCATTTATTGAAGGCGTAAAGTATGGATTAGCCATTGCCCGATACGAAATTGACTCGAAAACCAAAACCGACGATTTTTTGATGATGGACGTAATATCAAAAAATCCGAATTACATGGAAACAACTGAAACTAACCTCAAAACCAATGATAAAGTACTGATTCGACCTATCAACATATCGATTTTGGTACACTCACTCCCCGAAAAACCGGTTTGGTGGATTATACTGCAGGTTATTTCAGGCCTGCTTACCGCTGCCACACTAATACTTGGATTATGGATACCTTTTCTGGTTGTTAAAATCCTACGATCACTGCAACAGTCCGAAGTTTTCGAGCGTATTAACCTTACAAGAATCAACCGTATTGGAATTATTATTCTTGCCATAGGTGTTTTCGGCTCGCTTATGCAATCGGCCAATATCTTTTTAGCTCAATATATGGTGGATCTTACTCATTATGAATTTTCGTACACCAGAGCCATTGATTTTAACTCAATTATAATGGGTGTAGTTATCCTGATTATGAATGAGGTTCTGAAAATAGCTATTGAGATAAAAGAAGAACAGGATCTGACAATCTGATATTTTTAAAGAAAAACTGATACTTATATGCCGATAATTGTAAATTTGGATGTAATGATGGCTCGCAGAAAAATTTCTCTCAATGAGCTTTCCGAAAAAGTGGATATTACACCGGCAAATCTATCCATTCTCAAAACAGGTAAAGCTAAAGCCATACGCTTCAGCACGCTGGAGGCTATATGCAAAGTGCTCGATTGCCAACCAGCCGATATCCTTGAATTTAAAGACGAGGAATAGCTCATTGGCATTGCCGAATATACAGAAAGGGTGTACGATTTTTAAGTTTCGTACACCCTTTCTGCATCATAAAAAACGGAGCTTTTGCAGTTAGCGAATATACTCGTAAGTAAACTCACTGTTTTTTTGCCACAATTTCCTTTTATACATTTCAATTACATCTACAGCCTCCTGACGGCGGGTAAAAAATTGTTTCGAATTATTTCTCAAAGATACCCTGTCGTTTTCGAGAATAATATAAAACCAAACGAAAAGAATCCGCATCTGAGGTTTGTAATTTTTCACATCATTGCCAAGGTCTTCAACCTGTAATCTGAACTTTGACATAGCGATTAAATTTTAAGATTAATTATATCTGAAATACTTAATACGCAACAAATATATACAATAGTTTGAAAAGTAAATCATTATTGAATTCTTTTTTTGATTACTATCCAAAAAACTAATAGCTAACAGCTTAGCCAATTCCGGCGCAAAGCCTATTTAACTACCACAGGCAATAGTTGTTTGCTCCAGCTATCCAGATAAGCAAAAAAATCGGCAGCTGTTTTAATTCTATTATTTTCTTCTTTGGCAGCCACAGCCGTTAAGAAAAAACGCAGTGTATCTCCTCGCTTGTACGACATAAGAAACAGATTATTCAAACCCTCGGAAACCTGCTTACCGGCATAAGGTAGCGGCACAAACACTCCCAAACCGCAAGTTTGTTTTCCGTACTTTACGGTGTCTGTTACAGGATAGTCGGTACCCCAGGAACCTACCAAACCACGCTCAGTTTTAAGCACTGGCCCGCCGGCTATGGTTTGCACTCCGGTAGTCAGCGTGTTGATATCTTCAGAGGCTGTAAGCTCGCACACAGCATCGCGGTGATGCGCGTAAAGTATATACCGCACGGTCATATTAATCTTTTTACCTTCGTATTGCCAACCTTCTACCACACTCTCTACAACGGCACGTACATTGCCTACAGCCACGATACGTTGTGTACGTTTGTCAAATTTATCAATATGCAAAGCTTTCTGCCCATCCCAACCCTTAACACTACCAACGCCTACCGACCCAAACACACGAATAATATCGTCGCCAAAACCAGCTGCGGCTTGTTCATCGGTAGGATACCAGCCTGTTTGCGCAAGCTCCAGTTGCGGCTTTACTTTACCGTATACATCTATCGTACTTTTATTATCAAAATAAATGCGGTAAGCCATCAATGCCGATTCAAACGCCACACCATGATGATGCAACGCATTGTACATATTATTTTTGTCCGACGAAACTTCTTTTACAAACTTTTTACTGCCATCTTTTTCTTTTACAATAAGATCGGCATACACCCCGGCCGGGAACTTGACCTTTTTCGATTCCTGAACAGTTTTGAGTGTTACCTTGCGAGTTTGGCCCGCCTTCAGGTCGATAAGGAACACAAGCTCATCAGGCACACCGTCATTATTCAGATCGTCAATCTGACTGCTGATTTGTTTTCCTTCCATAAAAACGGCCAACTGACTACGTTTATCGGGCGATATTTTGCGATAGTTATCTAATTTGACCACCACCGGCGCATTTTCCGTATGCACTGCATTAGGGTTACTTACACTTATTTTTACAGAATTAGCCGAAAGCGACCCAATACATAAAGCGGCTATAAATAATAATTTTGTTTTCATCTATTTAAAAAGACCCTCCAACCTCCCCGGAAGAGAGGCTCCCCGACTGATTGAGGTATTGCCGGATTTATTAATTATTCCCTTGTGTGAGTAAACTTACTCATGGATGTTTCATAATATTTTTTCAATAAAACTGGTTTAGTACATGACAAAAATTCAATTTTGATTATAATTCATGGATGTGAATAGTGATTCATGTGAATAGAAACGCGGATATAGCGGATTAAACATATTTTCGCTGCAAACTCAAAAGTTTTCCTAATACGGATTACATTACAGATTTTAGACTTCACAAGTGAAGTCAGCTGATTTTCAGCAGCGAGCACTAATCCGCCATTTACGTAGTAAACAAATCAGAATTAAAATCCGTTTTGTTATTACAATAAATCAGTGTATATCAGCAAAATCCGCCATATCCGCGTTTCTATTCTTTTTTTGTCATGTACTTAGAAAAAATAGATAAAGCAATTCATTAACAATCTGCTCTCTGAGATCACAGTTATCGGAGTCGTTTTATGATCTACTTGTTTGCCTGCAATCTACTAATACAAAACGCAAAGATACCCAAAAGGCAGCTTTGCGTTTTGCAGATTAACAATCTTTATACGTTATTTAATCACGATATTGCTATTTTGTCCCGACTGCTTAACTCTGGAAGTTTTTCCGTTGTGATCAGTAATATTTTCCAGAACAGCATTATCCACATTATGTATCTGTACCATATCGCCTACCTTGTGGTCAATTTTTATATTTTTCATCACCAAACCACTGGTCTGATTCAGCACAGCACCTATCCGGGAATTAAACACCGAGTTTTCCACCCTTACATTTTGCACCTTCATTTCGGGCAGTCCATTGAAGAACATAGCTCTATCCGAATTATTCGAAACAATATTACGGATAAAAATATTTCGGAATGCCGGAGTTTCAACCGTTACTTCCGGTATACTTTGTCCGCTATCGGTCACCTCTTCGTAATCTTCCTCTGCCGGACTTTTACCTCCGTAAAACAAGTCGAACAACAAAGGATCGGTAGGTATATCCGTCATATTAATATCCTCGATATAGATATTCTCAACCACACCTCCACGTCCGCGGGTACTCTTAAAGCGCAATCCCACGTCGGTACCCATAAAAGTACATTTCTTAACCATGATATTCCGAACGTCGCCTGACATCTCGCTACCTACCACAAAGCCTCCGTGACCATGGTATACCACGCAATTTTCAACTATTACATTTTCTGTTGGCATATTCCGGGCACGTCCATCTTCGTTTTTACCCGATTTCATACAAATAGCATCATCTCCCACATCGAAACTTGAGTTCACTATCAGCGAATTTTTGCACGATTCAAGATCAATGCCATCACCATTTTGCGAATACCAGGGGTTTCTTACCGTAACTCTATTCAGGATTATGTTTTCGGACATCAGCGGATGCAGATTCCACGCCGGAGAGTTCTGGAAACTAACACCATCGAGCAAAATATTTTTACATTGTACAAAGTTGAGCAACACCGGGCGCAAGAAGTCACGAATAGCCAGCCATTCGGCATCGGTATTGGCGCCTACAGGTACATTCTGATCTACACACATGGCTTGCGCCGCTTTAGATGCTTCGCTCGGAAACCATGTTTTTTTGTTATCGTCCAAAACTCCTCCTTTTTTCACCAATGCATTAAACTGCCTTTCGGTCATTTTCTCTTTTTTAACCGGACGCCAGGCATCGCCCGAACCATCAAACACTCCGGAACCGGTAATGGCTATATTAGTAGCATTATGAGCACTTATGGGCGACTGGCAACGCTTCGTATTCAGCCCTTCAAAAATAGCATCGACTATCGGATATTGATTAAAATCAGGACTAAACAGCACATAACTATTGACCTCCGTATATAAATTCACATTGCTTTTTAGTACAATAGGGCCGGTAAGCCATACTCCTGCCGGAACCACCACCGTACCGCCTCCCTTGGCCGTAACGTGGTCGATAGCCTTGCGAAAGGCCTCGGTATTTAAAGTCAGCCCATCACCTACTGCACCAAACTCAGTTATCTGCACTGAATATTTTTTAAACGCAGGCACTTTAAGCACCGGCATTTCAAAGGGCAAATCCTTGTAGTACGATTTCACTTCTTTATTGCTTATGGGCTTATAACCGCCTGCAAAAGTCACGCTGACTAAACCTAACGAACAAATTACTGCTATTACTCTTTTTCTTAAATGTATCATCGGATTCGTTTTTCTACTCAAGCACACTAATAATCAACTATTTGTATACTATTTAATTAAATAAATTTCTGATTTTTTTTAAATGAAAACTTTTGAACTGAAAAATGCTTAACCTGTTGCTGATATTCAGTATCCTAAGCTCAAACAAGCGAAGCCTTATTTTCGGATTTCAAAAGTAAATTATTATTAATTTTTTACTGTGTAATTTTTGCCATAAAAATTGTAGTAATTGACAAAATCGGGCTAATTCTCTCTTCTGAATCATTAGCTTAATTAAAATACTGATTTTAAGTAAATCTTTTTGTCCTCTACAAATAAACTCGCTTACTCCTGAATTGCTTATTGTTATCGAAATGTTTTTTTCATTACCTTTGTACTAACTACATTCGGCAAAAAGCTTTGTACAGAACAGCCCATTGCCGGGAGCTCACAATTTTTTTATTATAACGCTCAATTAATTTCTGACATGATATCACACGAAGAGGTTTTCCCTATTGGTCAAATTACAAAACCGCATGGCATTAACGGCGAAATGTCTTTCTCATTTACTTCCGACGTTTTTGATACCGAAGATGTACCCTTTTTGATTCTTGAAATTGATGGAATTCTCGTTCCTTTCTTTTTAGAAGAGCATCGGTTTAAATCAAACACCACCGCTTTAATTAAACTCGAAGGTATCGAATCCGACGAAAAAGCACGTCAACTGGCCGGACTTACCGTTTTTCTGCCCAAAAAATACCTTGAGATGGTAGATGATGCCGAAATTGAACTGGATTATTTTACCGGCTTTGAACTGATTGATGAACAACGGGGACGCATAGGCACAATCAGCGAAGTAGACCAAACTACGGACAATGCTTTGTTTGTAATAGGAAGTGGTAAAGACGAGCTGCTTATCCCCGTTGGCGATGAATATATTGTGAGTATCGACCATGATAAAAAAATTATCCATGTTGAACTTCCCGAAGGACTGCTGGACTTATAAGCAGTTATTATTAAATCAGTCTGTACACTAACAGCCTCACACCATTAACATTACTAACTCTAATCTTTGAAAAATAGTGCCGCATAACGAAAATTTATAAAACTACCCAAACCCGGTAAACTTAATCATTCTTTAATTGTTGGATAGGATACAAATCAAAACAAGTTATTTAGAATGAATACAAATAAGTTTATTCCAAAAGATATTGAAGAAATAGAAAATGAAGAGTGGTTTTACTCTTTGGATTATGTATTACAACAATGGGGACCCGACCGGGTAGTAGAGCTGTTGCGCCAATTGCAGGTGAGGGCTCACAAGGCAGGTGTAAATTTACCATTTACAGCCAACACCCCATATATCAACACCATAAGCCGGACACAACAACCTCCTTACCCCGGCAATCGTGAAATAGAACGCCACATCAAAAGTATGATTCGCTGGAACGCCATGGCTATGGTGGTAAAAGCCAACAAAAACGAAAACGGTATTGGTGGTCATATTTCCACCTATGCTTCGGTGGCTACATTGCTTGAAGTTGCTTTTAATCATTTTTTTAAAGGTAAAAATGGCGGGCATGATGGCGACCAGATTTATTTTCAGGGTCATGCTGCTCCGGGTATTTATGCACGTGCTTTTCTCGAAGGAAGATTATCGGTAGACCAACTGAATAATTTCCGGCGCGAACTAAAGCCACAGGGCGGACTTTCCTCTTACCCTCACCCATGGCTTATGCCTAATTTTTGGGAATTTCCTACCGTATCTATGGGTTTAGGGCCGATTATGGCTATTTATCAGGCTCGTTTCAACCGTTATCTCGAAGACAGAGGATTAAAAAACACCTCCAATCAGAAGGTGTGGGCATTTTTGGGCGATGGCGAAACCGATGAACCGGAAGCATTGGGCGCCATCACTTTAGCTGCCAGGGAGAAATTAGACAATCTTATCTTTGTTATTAACTGTAACCTGCAACGATTGGATGGTCCGGTGCGCGGAAACGGAAAAATCGTTCAGGAACTCGAAGCTGTTTTCCGAGGCGCAGGCTGGAACGTAATTAAAGTACTGTGGGGTGGCGATTGGGACGAACTGATTGAAAAAGACCACAAAGGCAAATTAGTAAAACGCATGGGCGAAATTGTGGACGGACAATCGCAAAAATTCTCTATTGCTCCGGGCGATTATGTTCGCAAAGAGTTTTTTGGTGTTGACCCTGAATTGCTCGATATGGTAAGCAACCTGACAGACGAGCAAATAAAAAAAATGAGACGTGGCGGACACGATCCTGAAAAGGTTTTTGCGGCTTACAATGCGGCTGTTAATCATAAAGGTCAGCCTACCGTTATTTTGGCCAATACCATCAAAGGCTACGGCTTAGGCGAAAGCGGCGAAGGTAAAAACATTACCCACTCACAGAAAAAACTAAACGAAGAAGAACTGAAAGAATTCAGAACCCGCTTTGGAATTCCTTTGTCGGACGATGAAGTGGTAAAAGCACCATTTTACAAACTCCCCGAAGACTCGGCCGAGATGAAGTATCTGAAAAAACGTCGCGAGGAATTGGGTGGCCCAGTACCGGAACGTCGGTTAGATATCAGACCGATAAAAACACCACCGGAAGAGGTTTTTGAAGAATTTTACAAAGGCTCGGACGGGCGTGAATTATCTACCACGATGGCATTTGTCCGTATACTCACCAAACTATTAAAAGACAAGGAAATAGGCAATCTGATTGTACCCATTGTACCTGACGAAGCCCGTACCTTCGGGATGGAGTCGCTGTTCCGTCAATCAGGAATTTACTCACACGTGGGTCAGCTTTACGAACCGGTTGATAAAGAGCTGTTGCTTTATTATAAAGAAGCTAAAAACGGACAAATTCTTGAAGAAGGTATTACCGAAGCAGGAGCTATGTCATCGTTTATCAGTTCGGGTACTGCCTACGCCACCCACGGACTGAACATGATGCCGTTTTTTGTGTATTACTCCATGTTTGGCCTACAGCGCATTGGCGACTTTGTATGGGCAGCTGCCGACATGAGCGCCAAAGGATTTCTGGTAGGCGGAACAGCCGGAAGAACAACTCTGGCCGGCGAGGGTCTGCAACATCAGGATGGAAACAGTCACCTGCTCGCTTATCCTGTGCCAAATTTGGTTACATACGATCCGGCATTTGCCTACGAACTGGCCGTAATTATTCGGGATGGCATCCGCCGCATGTACGAAGAACAGGAAAAAGTATTTTACTACATCACCATTATGAATGAAAACTATGCCATGCCGCCAATGCCCGAAGGCGTTAAAGATGGTATTCTGAAAGGGATGTACAGATACCAGCAAGGTAAAGAAAGTAAAAAAGGACTTACAGCCAACCTGCTTGGAAGTGGCACCATTATGAACGAAGCTCTGAAAGCAGCCGAAATTCTTGAAACAAAATACGGAGTAAAAGCTAATGTATACAGCGTTACAAGCTACAAAGAACTTCACCGCGATGCTCTGGAAACAGAAAGACACAATATGCTGCACCCGGAAGCTGAAAAAACACCTTATGTTGCAACTCAAATTGACAACGATGGTGTGATTGTAGCAGCTTCGGATTATGTAAAAACTTTGCCCGATTCGATTGCCAAATGGTTGCCAAAGAAGCTATACTCACTTGGTACTGATGGATTCGGACGAAGCGAGGGACGAAGCGAGTTACGCGACTTTTTTGAAGTGGATGCCAAACACATTGCCTACACCACTTTGTATGCGCTATACAAAGAAGGTAAAATCAAAAAAGACGAACTGAAAAAAGCCATGACTGAGCTTGAGATTGATCCCGGAAAGCGCAATCCGATGAATTCTTAAAAGCCAACTGAAACTCGTAACTTGTTTACTAAAAAAAACAAAGATGAAAAACTTTATAATACCCGAATTAGGAGAAAATATAACTACAGCCACCGTTGTGAAAGTTTTGGTGGCTGTGGGCGACTCTGTACAGCCCGACCAGCCAGTGCTGGAACTTGAAACAGACAAAGCCACCATTGAAGTACCATCGGACTTCAGCGGCAAAGTATCAGAAATTAAAATCAACGATGGCGACACCGTAACCATCGGGCAGGTAATCCTTACGTTTGAAGAGGCCGGGACACAGCCTGCTGAATCGCCCGCTCTTGCCGCAAAACCGCAGGCAGCAGTGGTTGAAACACAGCCGCAACCTCAGCCCACCCCGGACGTGCAAGCACCTGTAGCTGTTGGAATTACCGGCTTTGTATTGCCCGAATTGGGCGAGAATATACGCTCGGCCACCGTTATCAAAGTGCTTGTGGAAGTTGGTAATACGGTACAGAAAGACCAACCGGTAATAGAAGTGGAGACCGACAAGGCTACCATTGAAGTACCCTCGGACCTTGCCGGAACAGTAACCGAAGTACTTGTAAAAGAAGGCGACACCATAACTACCGGAAGCATTGTATTTAAAATATCGGGCAGTGAGGCAACAACTGTAGCCGCACCGGTTACAAGTGCTGCGCCGGCCGAAGTAGTTCAGTTATCGGCTCCGGCAGATGAAAAGCCTGTAACGTTCGTTCCTGAAAAATCAGCACCGGCCGATGCTCCCAAAGTAATACCCATCGAAAACCAACCTGCCATGCTACAAAATGCAGCTCCGGCAGCACCGTCGGTACGTCGTTTGGCACGCGAAATAGGGGTAGACGTAAATCAGGTGAAAGGCACCGGCCCTGGTGGCAGAATTTTACTCGACGACGTAAAAGCTTACAGCAAAGCGCTGCACCAGCAACGTAACGAAGTTCAGCACATCCGTACCGAGCAACATCAGGAGCCACTACCCGACTTCACCAAATTTGGCGAAACCGAACGGCAAACCATGTCGAATATCCGCTTCAAAACAGCCGATCATCTGAGCTACGCATGGCATACAATTCCGCATGTTACACAGTTTGACAAAGCCGACATTACAGCTTTGGAAGAATTCCGCAAAAGCTATGCAAAAGAGGCTGAAAAACAAGGAGTGAAACTAACCGTAACCGCAGTTTTAGTAAAAATTATTGCAGCTGCGCTGAAAAAATTTCCTCAGTTCAATGCCAGCGTAGATATGCAAAGCAAAGAGGTTATTTACAAAAAGTATTTTAATATAGGTATTGCTGTAGATACTGAGTTTGGACTGATAGTGCCGGTGATAAAGAATGCCGATCAGATGAACGTGATAGAAATATCGCGCGAAATGAATGCTTTGGCCGAAAAAGCCCGCAACAAAAAGGCTTCGATAGCCGATATGCAGGGTGGATGCTTTACCATTACTAACCTGGGAGGCATAGGCGGAACTTTCTTTACACCCATCATTAATGCACCCGAAGTGGCTATCCTGGGCGTATCCCGAGGAAATATTGAACCGGTGTACATAGATGGTAAGTTTGAACCACGATTGCTTTTACCGCTTTCTCTTTCGTACGACCATCGGATTATCGATGGTGCTGATGGCATCCGCTTCCTCCGCTGGATTATCGGGGCTATTGAGAATCCGATGAAGTTTATTGTGGAAAACTAAAAAGATATTGACAATATATCACCTTCATTAAAAAAAACAATCAATCCACTGCAAACCAGTGCGTTAAAACAATATTTTTTGAAATAAAAATTATGAACTATTCAAATAACAATACAGCTTCATCAGGAAATGGAAATGCCATTCATGTTGTGGTAATAGGAGGCGGACCGGGTGGATATGCTGCTGCCTTTTATGCTGCCGATTTGGGTATGCAGGTCACCTTGGTAGATTTGGAAAAGAACCCCGGTGGCGTATGCCTTTACCGCGGTTGTATTCCATCCAAAGCATTGCTTCACGTGGCTAAATTAGTGAACGAAGCTAAAGAAGCCAAAGAATGGGGTGTAGATTTTGGCGAACCTCAGATAGATATTGACAAGCTGCGCAATTTCAAAAACAAAGTGGTAAATAAGCTGACAGGTGGCCTTGGCATTCTGTCGAAACAGCGTAAAATCAACTTTGTACAAGGAAGAGCTAAATTCATTTCGTCAACCACTATCGAAGTGGCTAAGGCTGATGGAACAACTGAACAAATCGCTTTCGATAAGGCTATTGTAGCTACAGGTTCGGTAATTGCTACCATTCCGTCGTTGCAAATCGATAGCCAGCGGTTGCTTAATTCTACCACAGCGCTCGATTTACCCGCCATACCCAAATCGCTGCTTGTGGTAGGTGGCGGTTACATCGGGCTGGAGCTGGGGTCGGTATATGCTGCGCTGGGGTCGAAGGTATCGGTGGTAGAGTTTCTGGACCGTATTTTGCCCGGAGCCGATCGCGATTTGGTGTCGCACCTTGAAAAACGTATCTCAAAATCTTTCGACAAAATTATGCTTCAATCCAAAGTAGTGGAAATTAAGGAAGTAACCGAAGGATTACTTGTAAAAATTGAGAACAAGGATAAACAAATAGAAGAACACGTGTTTGACTATGTGCTGATGTCTATAGGCCGAAAACCGAAAACCGACGGACTGGGGCTGGAAAACACCCGCGTACAGGTGAATGAACGGGGCTGGATTATCGCTGATAAATCACTGAAAACCAACGATGAAAACATCTACGCCATTGGCGATATTGTAGGCGAACCTATGCTGGCTCACAAGGCTTCGCACGAAGGGCGCGTGGCGGTTGACTCCATCGCGGGCAAAAAGGTAGCTTTTGAGCCTTTAGCTATTCCGGCTGTGGTATTTACCGACCCCGAAATAGCTTGGGCCGGAATCACCGAAACTCAGGCCGCAGCACAAGGAATCCGTTTCGAAACGGCTAAATTCCCTTGGGCTGCCAGCGGACGTGCCACCACACTCGACCGCAGCGACGGGCTTACCAAACTTATCATAGACCCTGACACAGAACGTATTCTGGGTGTTGGGCTTTGCGGACCCGGTGCCGGCGAAATGATTGCCGAAGGCGTATTGGCCATAGAAATGGGAGCTACTGTAAAAGATCTGGCACTCACCATACACCCGCATCCCACCCTGTCGGAGACGGTAATGGAAGCCGCCGAACTTTTTTACGGACATTCATCGCACATTTATAAGCCTGTAAAACATTAATTTTGCGCTTAACAGACAGCAGGTCGACGTCGTGACGATGCCGGCCTGTTTTTTTTATAGTCAACATCAGTTCCCCGATTTACCTTCCTGACTAACACTTAACCTGAGCGCAAAACTTTTTTCCCGCCAAATTTTTGTTTTTATCATTTTTTTCCTTATTTTGCACAGGAAAAATTAAAAACAAGCTCGGGAGGCAATGCGTGTTCAGCCCCAATGGTTTTGTTTAATTTTCGACCCGGAAATGACTGTTGTTCATGGACATCGTTTCTTGTTTTTTATTAGACTTATCCTTAAAGTATATTCGTAATCTATGAAACGAATTTTAACTTACTTTTTACTTGTCTGTCTGTTTTCGCCCGGTTTGGTTCAAGCTCAGCAAGCCCCACTAAGCTATTGGCCTGCTAAACCCGTACCCGGCGACAGCATAAAACTCACCTACTCACCTGCTGCCGACGACTATCCGCTCCCCGATTCCATTGAGTGCCGGATTCAAAAATGGGGACTTTACGAAGATGAAATAGCAATACAAAAAAATCTAAAATTTAAATCAGAGCTTTGTTTTCTTAAAAAAGATAACAACGGCGACTTCCGCACCACCATAGGTACCGACCTATTTACCAGAGGAATAACATACACCCTCAGTATCAGACAGTTGTACCGCGACCGATTAAAAATAGGGTACAGGACAAAACAAATTCCTGAAAAAGACACAGATACATTTATCGCTTTCTATGCTAACGAGCAGGAAGCGCAACACACCAACTACCTGCATGCAAGGAGCTTAGATAGCAAAGGAGATACCGCAAGCTCAAAAAACCGGGAGAAAATACGTGCCTGTTTGCTAAAAGAGTCGACACTTTACCCCGAAAGTGCATACGAAATAATGAGCGAAGTGCATGATTATTACCTTCCTTCTGAACGAAGTGAACAAGAAGCTTTGCTCAAAGACCAGATCAACAAAATAATGCAACATAAAAACCTAAACAACAACGACTTAAGACTTCTGAATGTACTTTTTGCGAAATTAGGAATATCCAATGCAGCAAGTTATTTTGAAAGAAAAGCTGATAGTTTACAACAAATTTCCGATGACTTGAAAATTTATACCGACTGGTGCACTCAATTTAACGAAACAAATAACATTAGAATAAAATATGATCTGCTTTTAAAAATAAAAACTCAGTTTGACAAGCTGAGCTATGAGAACAAGCATACCTTAACAAAAAATGGCAATTTGCCACAATTCAAAACGCAGGAGTTAATAAAATATGCGCTACTGAAGAACGACTCAGCCATGTACTCCTGGCTTGGTAAAAATCTGAATATCACAGAGCAAACTATCTTGCTTTACCCCGAAAACATGATAGCCGAAATCAGAATAATCAAAGATACATTAAGCAGAAACAACTGGGCTGAATCCAAATCGCTAAAGCTATTGAGTTTTTTTAGCGAAATGTACAATGAGGCTATCAACAAGCAAAAATTGATGCAGACTTATGCCGATGAATATATTAGCGACACCGAAAAACTGCACAATATTGAATATGCCATCATTTGGCTTAACGATATTTTGGCTGATATTAACAAAGACAGGTACGACCACCGGAAAGCTTTTTATTATATCAATTCAGCTCGTAACATGCTTGCAAGCATCAACCGGAATTTTGATAATCAGGACAAAATATACGAGAAGTTTTGTACAATTTCCTATCAAAGTTTAAAACGCAAAGATCTGAAAAAGGAAGTAGAAAAAGTGGTTAGCGACGGGTACTATAATCAAAAAGCTTATGATATTCTGAAAGAAATATATGTACTCGATACCAAATCGGCGGAAGGATTTGATGTTTATCTGAATATTCTAAAAAAGTCGGGTAACCGGGATAAAAAACGGGCAATAACGAGTGTAAGTTCAAACACACCGGCTCCAAACTTCAGGCTGCTGGATCTCGACGGTAAAGTGGTAAAATTGTCCGATTTCTTAGGTCAGATTGTAGTTCTGGACTTTTGGGCTATCTGGTGCGAACCCTGCAAAGCCAGCTTTCCGGCCATGAAAAAACTTCAGGAAAATTATGAACGCGAGCATCACGTAAAGTTTCTGTTTATAGATACTTACGAACGCTATCAGTCGATAGAAGAAAACTACCGGGTTGCAAGTAATTATCTGCAGGAAACAAACTATCCATTCCATGTATTGCTCGATGTGAAAAGTGCTGTAGCTAAGAGCTTTAAAATAACCGGGATACCTACCAAAATAGTTATAGACAAAACCGGGAATTTAAGATACAGCGTTGTAGGCTTCGAAATAAATGAAGAGAAAATGATTGAAGAAATGGATTTGCTGATAAAATCGCTGGAATAATTCTGGCCACATTTACTGTGTACCTGATTTCCGGTATGCGAAAAATACCTTGTTCATGTGATAGATTTAGCGAAATCAATATTCTATATTTGCTTTTTCAAACGGTTAGTACAATAAGATGTTAAAATACATGATTATCCGTATAACGACCAGTAAAAAAGAGATTATCTCTTAAACGAACGACCTCGTCCGGTGAGCCGAAAAACCAGTGAAGTTGGCGTTTGAAACTGTCCTGTTTGAGCGACGCAGGAGCGAGTTTGGACGGTTTCAGCCAACTGAGCGCCAGTTTTTCGAGCGAGGCGTCCGCCAGCTGGCGGATTGACCTTTTTTTGGTTACTTTTTTGTGTCAAGACATCCCGATAGCTATCGGGAGTAACTGGGGTTTGGGGCAAAGCCCCATTAGAAATATCGTTTGGTCTTTATGCGGATAATCATACTAAAATAATAGGCTGATGGAGAAAAAAGTACGCAAAAGCTGAAAACATTGGCCGGTACATCTGTATAAATTTGTGCAAACACACCTACACCAACAGAAAAACTGAACCAAAAGTACTGATTTGGCGTTTTTATTTATACATTTGCACCTTACAAAAGCTCTTAAACAGGAAAAATGCAAGAAAAAAGCAGTACAAGCAAGACAAACAACACACAACTCCTTCATCGTATCGGTGCAGGAGATGAAGCTGCTTTTGCCCGTTTTTTTTATCTGTACTACGACAAACTTTATGGCTTCTTACTCAAAATTACGCGCTCAAAAGCTAAAGCCGAAGACATTACTCAAGATGTTTTTTTAAAGATTTGGCAAAACAGAGATGAAATTTATGACTTTGAAAATGCCTATGCCTTACTTTTTAAAATGGCTCAAAACAGCGCTATCGACGAACTAAGACGTCAGGCCAAAGAAGTGCTTATACCTGCAATACAACCCGATATTGCTGTAAAAAACTCGCAGCAACATTCCGATAATCCACTGGAACTAATGGTGCAGGTAGAACTGCAGGAAATTTTAGACGAAGCCGTAGAAAAACTACCTGTACAACAAAAAAAAGTATACACCCTGTATAAAATTGAAGGTATCAGGCAGGACGAAATTGCCAGACAACTTAATCTATCGGTGTCCACCATTCAAAGCCATATGAAACTGGCCATGTCCAACATCCAAAAATATATCCATCTCAGGTATCATGACCTTTTAATACTGCTTATCATTACTACTACCAATATGTAAGCTCACCGGATATTATACGTTTTAAAGCAGTAATATGCTGATATACATAAATATTCAAGCCCATCATCACACTTTCCCTTACACCTGTTCAGGTTTTTATTTTCAACTTATTTTTTTCTATCGGGGTCAGTATCCGCGTCACAACGGATGTATTGTACCTTGACAAAAGGGAACATAAAAACTTATTTTGATATACAAAATCAATTCATTCCAATTTCAAAAATCAAAAAAAATACTTTTTTTTGGGATTACAGCTGGATATTTGTATTTCTTATACGTGTATATTATTACAAACCCATTTATTGGTAAAAAACAGCCCAAATGCAATATATTATATATGATTCATCTATTATTAAAAAAATAAACACTGATGAAAACTAACAAAATAGCCGAACTACTTGCCAAACAAGCCTCGGGAAATTTAAATTTTTCTGAGAAAATTGAACTGGCTGAATTGATTCAGAAAACTGACGACGCCGAACTACAAAAGCTGCTGCAGAGCCTGTTTAATGATTATGAACCTGATTTTCATTTATCCGGCAAAGAAAAAAAGAAAAAACTGGAATCGATACTGGGTAAAAAGCCGAACAACAAGAACCGGACAATGCCGATGACAAGAAAATACCGGCAAGCGATAGCGGTTGCTGCATCGCTGATAACAATACTGGCTTCGGCTTTGTTTCTGCACATTTACAACAAGCAAGCTCCGGCTTTCGTAGCAAAGGCAATTGTAACTGCCATCGACACGGCTACTACATTCAACCGTAATATAAAGCTTCCTGATGGAAGCCTCGTGATTTTGAAAGCCGGAAGTACCATACAAGTATCAGAACAGTTCAACCAAAAGCTCAGAGAGGTAACGCTCACAGGCGAAGCGTATTTCGACATTGCTCATAACAAAGAAAAACCATTTATAATTTATTCGGGGCATGCCAAAACCACGGTTTTAGGAACCGCATTCAACATCAGCGCCTGGCCCGAACAAACAGAAATAGTAGTATCGGTAACCCGCGGAAAAGTGAAAGTTGAATGCGATTCTGAGTTGATGGGTATCCTGGAGAAAAACGAATCCATTCATCTGCCTACAGTTACGGATAAAAATTTACATGCGCAGATTGAAGAGAGTGAAAGCCCGGCCGAAACATGGATTGCATCCGATTTAACTTTTGATCACCTTACCATGAAAGAAATATCCAAAATCATAAGCAACAGGTATGGAGTAGACATAACCATACAAAGCGACAGAATAGCTCAGACGGAAATTGTAAGCTCGTTCAATGGTACAGATGATTTAAATACCGTACTACAGGTTTTATGTACCATCATTACCGACTGCCAGTTTAAATCGGAAAACGGGCAAATAAAAATCTTGGACGAAGCAGAATAATGTAAAGAAAGTTGCCTCCCAATAACGAAACTGAAAAAATATTACAATTCAAAAATTAAAATAAAAAAAATGATGAACAGATGAAACAAAAAAAATGTCGGATAAAGTAACCTTGGACGACACAAAAAAAATCCCCCTTTGCCCGGTCAAAAGCTTTAAGGGGGATTAAACGAAGGTTGAGTTTAGTATTCACATATAAAAAACCCAGTACAAAGATATGAAAAAGAAATGTACGTCTCAGTTTTTCTTAAATTCTTTACGGTTTAGTTATAATTTATTCAGAATTAAAAAGCATAAACTGCTTCTGAGTATATCTCTGATTGTAACTATGGCCATGATAATAAATGTTCAGTCGCTTACAGCCCAATCAAGCGGAACAAAAGTCAGTTTTGAAAGCAAAAATCAGTCGCTCGACCAGACTCTCAAGGCATTGGATAAGCAAACTACGATGCGCATATCGTATACCGTAGATCTGGTTTCGCCCTATAGTCATATATCTGTTGAAAAAGGTGAAAGAAGTATTGAAAGCACGCTGAATTTAATACTGGCCAACACCAACCTGACTTACGAAATAAAAGGCGACAACATCCTGATAATAAAAAAACAGGATAAAAGCAGTAAACCCACGTCCGAAAAATCGTCGGTAACAGCCTCGGGTAAGGTTACAGATAAAGAAGGAACTCCTCTGGCCGGCGTTACCGTTATTTCGCAAAGCTCCAAAGCAGCCACCATAACCGACTACAACGGAAATTACTCCATACAAGTACCCAAGGATGATGTAGTGGCTTTTTCATTTATAGGGTTAGAAAAAAAATTAATCAAAATAGCAAATACCCAAACCCTAAACGTTACGTTAAGCGAAAACGTTAATGTGCTCGACGAAGTGCAGGTAATTGGCTACGGCACCACCACCCGCCGCCTGAAAACCAGTGGAGTGGCTACGATAAAAGCAGAGCAGATAACTGTACAGCCCACATCAACCAACATTCTGCAATCCATGCAAGGAAAGCTGTCGGGGGTGATGATTGACCAAAATTCCGGTGGTATTGGCGCATCGCCACGCATTTACGTGCGGGGGCAAAACTCCATCAACTCCGGCAATTCGCCACTCTATGTGGTAGATGGCGTATTTATTACCGATGCCACCGATATCGGCAATCAAGGGTTATCTTCAACCGGCTCGCATTCGGCGCTTTCGTACCTCAACCAAGACGACATCGTAAGCATTGATGTGTTGAAAGATGCCGATGCTACGGCTATTTACGGTTCGCGTGGAGCCAACGGTGTAGTATTGGTCACTACCAAAAGAGCAGAAATGGGTAAAACCTCCTTCACCGTTAATGCCAGTACAGGGTTCAATAATCCAGTGAAAGCAAAGTTTCTCAATTTGCAACAATATTTGACTCTTCGTCATGAGGCATACACCGTTAACGGTTTAACACCCGATCCTAATGATGTTGCCGACTTGCTTGTATGGAGTCAGACCAAGGACTATAACTATCCTAAATTGCTCAACAATGGCAACGGTAGTATCAGCAACATAAACGGTACGCTTACCGGTGGAAACAAAAATTTATCGTATCTTGCTTCTCTTGGGTATAATATAACGCACGATACTTATTTTTCCAACCCCTACGACAAGAAGATATCGGGTAAGTTGAACCTCAACCATACTTCCGAAAACAATAAATTCAGGGCATCGCTTAATTTCAGTTTTGTGAATGGAGAATACCACCCCGCCACAGGATCGCTTGGCAGTACCTCTGCCGCTATTTATCAGCTTCCGCCTAACTTCCCTATGTACAATGCCGATGGCAGTTACTATTGGGGAACTGCAACTCAGAAGTATAGTAACTTATATGCGATAGCTAAATCGCCCACTTACACCAAAACGGTTAACTATTCGGTAAGCGGCGATTTTAGTTATTTGCTCTATAAAGGATTGACAGCTAAATTAGCTGTATCTACCGACTACCTTAACGTAAACGATGTTAGCAGAAAGTATGTTATCTCTTATTCTCCTTTTAGTACATCAAAACCGACTGCAAACGAAGGGTACAGCATCTTTACCAGCTTTAACATAGAACCGCAACTTACCTACACTACGACAATCAGCAAAGCCAAAATTGATGTCTTGGCGGGTACTACCTGGTACACCACCACCAGCAAAGGGCTATCGGTGAGTGCTACTGACTACCTAACCGAAGCCTATATCAATGCCTATAGTACGGCTTCAACAAGGGGGATTGGTAATTACAGCGGGCAGTACAACGTACGTTCCTGGTTTGGTCGTGTCAACGCCAATTGGGACAATAAATACATTCTCAACCTTACTTACCGTGGTGATGGCTCATCAAAATTCGGTCCCAGCAACCGTTGGGGGCAATTCGGCGCTGTAGGGGCTGCCTGGATGTTCAGCAACGAGCCATTTATTAAAAATGCGCTACCATGGTTAAGCTATGGCAAATTGCGAGGTAGCTACGGCGTTACGGGTAATGATAAAATAGGCGATTTTATATATTCCAAACTTTATAATGTGGCAAGTTCTTATAACACTTATGCAGGTATTACCGCTACGTTGCCTAATTCGGCAATCAAGTGGGAAACTACTTACAAGAGCGAAATAGCTTTGGAAAACTCCTTCCTTAACGAACGATTATCTACCTCGGTTGCCGTATTTTACAACCGCACCACCGATTTGTTGATGAGCGTAACTCTTCCTTCGCAGACAGGTTCGACAAGTATTATGCAAAATTTCGATGGCAAGGTGGACAACAAGGGATTGGAAATAGAGATCAACTCAACGAACGTGAAAACCAAGGATTTCAGTTGGAGAACGGCTTTCAACATCACCTTCCAGAAAAACACCCTGCACAACCCCACCGATAGCCGCGACGGCAAATCGTTGAACAACTTTACAGGTTATCTGTTTAGCCGCATCGACCCGGCCACCGGACATGCCCTGTGGATTAACCCTAAAACCGGAGTCGAACAGGCATCGTTAGACGGTCTTACTAATGACCAAATACTCGGTAGTAAAATGCCTTCCGTTTTTGGTGGAATTAATAATTCATTATCTTATAAGGGCTTTACCTTGGATTTTTCAATCTCTTTTGCAAAAAAAATGATGACCAATGCGTTGAATTATACGGTGTATCCTGGTTCAGCCAATAATATGCCTGCCATATTATTGGGCAAATATTGGCAGAAAGCGGGCGATATTGCCGACTATCCGATTTTATATCCGTTAAACCCTAACCCAAAATCAAGTGATGCTGCTGCTTACTATTATGGCAATACCTTGCGTACAGGGTTTTACTTTAAAATGCAGAATATTGCCTTGTCTTACGCATTGCCTACAAAATGGATATCCACCATAGGAGGACAGAGTGCCAGCATCTACCTGCGAGGGCAAAACCTCTTCTATGTTACGCCGGGCAACGATTTGGGCAAAGATCCGGAACGGGAAGATGCCAACGGACTTGGGCTGTTGCGTACGTTTGTTGCCGGTGTTACGGTTAAATTTTAATCAATCCATTAAAAAACAATATACATTATGAAACGATTCAATAATAATCAAAATAGTAATAGGATTGACATCAGCATGTTCTATACTACAAAATCTCTAAAAAAAGAATTTTTGGGAATAATAACAGCATTAAAGGCAACAAAGATTATGTTCGTGAGTTTGCTTGCAATTGTTTTGCTGAACTCCTGCGACGATGCCTTTTTAGATAAACCCAAACCCTACGCGGCGGCCACCGACGAAACGGTATATGCCGATGCAGGCGCTATACAGATGGTAATTAACAACATGTATAATTCTTGGGGTAATGGAGCTGGTGGTTACGGAGGTGCACAAGGTACCCCGATAAAATATTTGGAAACTTTATCGGATGAAGTGCGACAAAGCGGAATGACGGCAGCACAAGAGGCGGGTGATTATGTATATGCAGGCTATACTTCCTCTGATCTTAATGTTTTTAAACCCATTACCAATTTTTGGGCTAATAACTATACCGTGGCAAGTATAGCCAATGGGTTGATAGAAAAATTGCCTACCGCTACCGCCGCTATAACCGCCACCCAACGCAACACCTTCTTGGGGCAGGCATATTTTTTCAGGGGGCAGGTATATTTTGAACATTCACTGCTGTTTGGCGATGTGCCCTTGGTACTTACCACCGACTTGGCTGTGAGCAAGAATATGGCACGCACACCTAAGGCTACCGTACAGGCACAAGCCGTGAAAGATATGGAGCAGGCTGTCTCCTTATTGCCCGCTGTAGCGCCCGACAATACCATCTATTACACCTCCAAATACCAAGCCGAGGCTTATCTCTCCTATATGTATCTGGCTATGGGCGAGTGGGCAAAAGCCGAAGCGGCGGCTACCGATGTTATCAACAACGGCGGTTTTTCGTTGGTTAGCGATTTGCAGGCCATTTTTGATACCGGTAGCAAGGAGGCAATTATTTCTATTGCAGAATCTACAACTCCCATTAAGGGTTATTCAGGGTATGCTACTACATTAAATCTGTATGCCGGATATCTTAGCAATATGTTAGCATCAAGGGATTGGCATATTACCGATAGTTTGGCAAATGTGTATGGCACCGATCCTCGTCTTGCGAAATGGTATCCACAATTGGGTACATGGACCAAACACCAGATTAAGAAGTATCGCTATGGTCTTGCTTATTCCCTATTGGTATCGCCGACAGCGGCGCCTATTTCGCAAACCAGCATATTTATGCGTTTGGCAGAGGTGTACCTTATCCGTGCCGAAGCCCGTGCACAGCAGGGCAATACCGCCGATGCCATTGCCGATATTAATGTGGTGCGAAACCGTGCTACCGCCACTCCATATAGCGGTACTTACACCAAAGACCAGGCTTTGCAATTGGTGCAAACCGAACGTTCGCTGGAGCTTTCTTGCGAAGGCAAACGTTGGTTGGATCTTTGCCGCTGGGGTACCGCCGATGCAGTGATGAAAAAAATAAGCTATAAAACCGGCTGGGCAAGCTACAAGGCATTGTTGCCTATCCCATTGACCCAAATACAGCTTAATCCAAACCTGATCCAAAATCCGGGCTATTAATTGGTTATATTAAGAACAGGAAGAAGTTGTCTCAAAAGTATTTTTGAACGCAAAATGCACAAATGCTAATATATGCTAATGTTATTTTATTGAATAACAATATGATATAAATCTATTCAAACAAATAATTTGCGCAAATTTGTACTAATCGCGTCATTTGCGTGCTTTTGATACAGCCTCTTCCCTGTTTACTCATTCTTAAAATCACACAATCACTATGGTACGCAAAATACTGTTTTCTGTCTTTTTACTTACTGCTTCGATGGCTTTGTTTGCTCAAAGCGGTCGTTTACAACTGCAATCCGAAAAACCGACGCCCGGCCAACCGTTGCAATTCAGCTATACCCCCAATTCCAACGTGTTTTCGGTTCGGGATACGATAAAATGCACCGTATATCTGTTTGGCGAATATACCGTTCAGGAATTGCTGTCGCAAAGCTCCAAAAAGATAAAAGAGGTGAAGCTCACCAAAAAAGGCAATCTCTATCAGGGCGTTGTCCCGGTGGACGAACAGACCAAGGCGTTGGCGTTTAACTTCACCGCCGGGCAACTGAAAACCAAAAGAATCGGTGATAAATTCGTGCTGAAACGGGGGAAATTCGACTCCAACGACAGTTTGGGGTATGTAGTTCCGCTCTATGACAAGCAGGGAAACGTGTTGCCAAAGGCAAATTTCTACATCGGTCTTTATCTGTCTTTCGGGGCGCGTAACTACGGTTTTGCAAATTTTAGATTGGCCCGCAACTATTATCTCAAAGATTTGGAAATTAATCCCGAAGCGGAGATGGATTTTGTAGTTTATTTTAAGGCAACTTTTTCTGACAATGAATTGAAAGATATTGAGCCGATTGCCAAAGAGCAGATCAATAAAATCGTAAAAAAAGACAGCCTCACATCAACCGATTATTATCTGTTGAGCCAATGGGCGACTACCATACAGCTTAAGGAATTGAGCCAATACTTTTTGAAAGAACGAAATGCCAAATTCGATGGAATAGCTCCGTTGTTTGTGATGGTTAAAGCAATTTCTGAATACAATAAGGAGAATGATTTGGATAAGAAATACTTCCTGCTTGAAAAATTATCGACCATGTTTGACGCTTTGTCCGACAACGATAAGCTAAAATTTACTTTCAGTATGGGTTTACCTTTTAATGCCCGTTTCTACTATTTGGACGATGTGATGAAACGAGGTACAAAGGAACAATACAAAACCTTTGCCAAAAAACTCAATTTCGACAAGCAAAACCTGTTGTTTACCAGTGTGTTGGTTCACGCTCATTTTTCCATGCTGACCGAATCGAAGAAGGACTTACCTTTAGCCGAAAGCGAGGCAGAGGAGTATCTGGCCTATTTTGGTGAGCAATATGAGAAGATAAAATCGGGCAAAGCTCCCTCGTATGGCGTATGGGACGATTTTTTGGATCGGGATTCCAAATTGGAACAAATCCAAACCGGACGAATATACATCTGCTGGAAACTTGCCCAGTTGTGCGACACGCAAAATGACAAAGCTAAGGCTTTTAGCTACATAGCCAAAGCTAAGGAGTGTCTTGCTACCTTGCCGAACGATTTTTACTACACACCTGATATTAGGGAGTTGTACGTATCATTGGCCGAGAGCCAGTTGCCCGAACAAAAGCTGAAAAAGGAGTTAGAAAACTTGGTGATCGAAGGCTACTGGAATCAGTCGTTGGTAACTACCCTCCAGCGGATTTATACCAAAGAAAAAGGCTCAGAGGTCGGTTTCGACACTTATCTCGGCGGTCTGAAACAATCGAACCTCAACGAAGTAAAAGCATCGGTATTGGCACGGCAAATCAACGAACCCGCACCGCCATTCACGCTCACCGACTTGGAAGGAAAAACCGTAAGTTTGGCCGACTTCAAAGGAAAAACGGTGATTCTCGACTTTTGGGCAACCTGGTGCGTACCCTGCAAGATGAGCTTTCCCGGCATGAAAAAATTACAAACTCTTTTCCAAAACAATCCCGATGTGGTGTTTCTCTTTGTTGACACCTTCGAGCGGTTCAAAACAGTGGATGAGAACAAAGCAGCCGTTAAAGAGTTCATCACTAAAAACGACTATCCGTTCCACGTATTGTTCGACACCGGCAGTAAAGTATCCGCCGGTTTGAAGGTGAGCAGCATCCCCACAAAAATAGTGATCGACAGAAACGGGAATATCCGTTACATTGCCGTAGGTGCTGTACTTGAAGAAGGCAAGCTCATCGACGAAATAAACGCGATGATCGAATCAGTAAAATAACAAAACAAATGAGGAAGAGTATCTTATTCTTTTTGTTAGCTATTTCACCAACCCTGTTTGCTCAGCGGGCTAAGATAAGGGAGGTGGTTACGCATAACCGCACCACTGTAGTAACCAATCCGGCGGTTGGAACTAAAGAGTATCCGGCTTGGGGGGTGTTCCCATCCGCCAAAACGCCGATACGGCAAATCACGCTGAACCTTACCCTCGGTAGCCCCGACAGTCTGCCGACGGCTCACTGGGACTATTCTGACCGCATCATACTCCGTAAGGTGGGTGGTAAATCGGGCAAAACGCTCAATTACACGCTGGGGTTTATGCTTACCCCTTACGGCAATATGTTCGGCAAGGGGTGGAGTTGGAAGTGGCAGGCCGACGTCAGCGATTTTGCTCCGTTCCTGCGCGATAGTGTGGAGATGGTATATGTACATACGGGCTTCGAACCCGCATCGGTCGGGTGGGCGTTGACCCTCTCGTTCGACTGTGTGGAAGGGCCTCCGGCGGCCAACCCGTTGGGCATTGTCCCCTTATGGAATGCCAACTTTAAGTATGGCGACCCGGCGCATCCTATCCAAACCGTCGTTTTGCCGGTCAGCTATATCTCGCCCGCGGGGAAGACAATCAGCCGCATACGCATTCAGCAAACCGGACACGGAATGGATGAAAAACGCGGATGCAGCGAGTTTTGTAAACGATGGAGAACGCTTGCTATTGACGGCAAGGAGGTAGACAGACGTGATTTGTGGAAAAATTGCGGAGAAAACCCCCTGTACCCGCAGGGCGGGACGTGGGCGTACAAAAGAGGAAACTGGTGTCCCGGCGATTTACAATCCCCCGATCTGATAGATGCCGAAGTGTCGGAAGGCGAACATTCGGTAGCTCTGGAGATGGAACCTTATAATGCCACCGGAAAGGCGGAAGCCGAAGAAGATATATCGGCCTATCTGTTCCAATACTCCGCCCCGTTGAAAAAAGCGGATGCCCGACTGGAAAAAATAAGGGTACCATCCGACGAACAGCAGTTCGGGCGGCTCAATCCGGCCTGTTTCTATCCGCGGGTAGTGATTCGCAATCTCGGCTCTGCCATCCTTCGCTCGGCAACCATAAGCTACGGAACGGAGGGGTTTGCCATGAAAACATATCATTGGACGGGCGAATTGAAATTTAATGCTACGGCAGATATAGTGTTGCCCGGAGAAGTTGATTTTAAACAGGGCGTCAACCGGTTTACCGCCGTGCTTACCAAGCCCAACGGCAAAAACGACGAATGGACAGGCGACAACAGCTTGACATCTATATTTACAGCGCCTACCAAAATGCCAAAGGACTTTGTGGTTGCCTTTTTAACCAACAACCGCCCCAAAGACAATACGCTTTTTGTGGTCAACACCTCCGATACGGTGTTTATAAAACATCCCGATGAGTTGAAACCGGCAACGCTTTATCAGGACACGATACACCTCCGGGAGGGCAAATACGAAATTTGCCTGACCGACAGCGCCGGCGACGGCCTTGAGTTTTGGGCAGAACCCCAAAATGGAGCCGGATACCTGCGGTTGCTCGACCTGAAAGGAAACCTGATACACGCTTTCACAAGCGATTGCGGCAGTGGCGAGAAACTGGCTTTTGTAGCGGATGCCACGTATGCAACCGACACCATTAAGGGCAACTATGCCGTCCTACTCTATCCGCGGCTTACCGACGATGTGGTCAAGCTAAACCTGTTTTCAAACAAATGGAGCAAAATCGAAGTCCGCATATTGGTAAACGAAAAGGAAGTAGAGCGGCACGAATATGCAAACATCAAAAACGGCACGTTTGAATACAGCCTTCGCCGCCTGCCTAAAGGTAGGGTAATGTGCGAGGTCTGGATGGATGGCGTACGCAAGTTTAAGGAGTGGTTGAAAAAAAATTAGTCGGAAGTAATCACATACATGACCATATCGTGTTGTGGTTTGACCCGTAAAGGTTTGCCTATCCATAGCAACTATAGTAGTTGAAGAGCAAAAACCTTATGAGTCGGGGCGATTTTAGTATACAGTCCATTCCCACCAAAGTGGTGATCGACAAAAACGGCAACATCCGTTACAAGATAAGTGGCGCCGAAACCGATCAAAATAAACTACTTGAGGAGATGAATATTATGATCGAATCAGTGAAATAAAAAACTATTAATTTGAATAATGCTAATCTCTTAGATGTCCTTTTTGTAGTAATTTATGATTTTTAAACTCAGCCAATAAAGTGCATTCTCAGTAATTATTTATACATTTGTACAATAAGATACCTGTGAGATGAAAAATGAATGCTTTTTTAATGCATATTTGAGTAATCTCCCCGGGTTATCTTTTTTAAATTATTTATAATTACATTTTTAGCTATTATCAATACTGTTATTTTTATGAAAAGAAATGTTTTATTTATTGGATTATTAATTCCACTATCAATTTTTGCGCAAGAAGGGTTATACACAATTTCCGGAAAAATTGGAAATTACAATGCCCCTGCTAAAGTTTACCTGCTCAGCGGACGTAATCTTACGGATTCGGCTACCCTGAAAAATGGAGTATTCGAGTTTAAAGGAAAAATATCCGAACCCAGAAAAGCAAACTTGCTATTTGACAAGAAAGGCGTTGGTTTACAAACGATTCGAACATCAAGAAATGTAGATTATACGGATTTTTATCTTGTAGAAGGCAAAACAGTGGTTGCAGCTCAAGATTCTATCGAAGATGCAAGCATTACCGGAACAGCTATCAACAATGAATACAAAACATTGAAAAGTAGCCTGAAACCGGCTAACTCCGCTTTAACGGCCGTTTTGACCGAATACAGAACGGCCTCTAAAGAAAAGCAGCAATCGGAAGCTTTTGAAGCCGAAATTGATAAAAAGTATGAGGCGGCACTTGCTGAAATTAATAAGATTCAGACCGAATTCATCAAAACTAATCCAAACAGTATCATTTCGTTAGATGTCATTAAGTCGCTGATTGGTTCGGGACCGGTTGATGTACAAGTGATAGAACCTCTGTTTAATGGACTGTCGCAATCTGTTCAAAATTCGGAAAGCGGCGTTGCCTTTGCTGCCGAACTGAATAAAAACAAGAAAATCGCCATCGGTGCCATAGCTCCCGATTTTGCACAGACCGACGTTCAGGGTAAAATGGTAAAATTATCTGATTTCAAAGGAAAATATGTTCTGATTGATTTCTGGGCTTCGTGGTGCGGACCATGTCGCAGAGAAAATCCGAATGTAGTGAAGGCTTTTAATCAATATAAAGACAAGAACTTTACGATACTCGGAGTTTCGTTAGACGCTGAAAAACAAAAAGATGCCTGGATAAAAGCCATTGCCGACGACCAACTGACCTGGACACAGGTTTCGGATCTGAAAGGCTGGGACAATGAAGTAGGTAAGCTTTATATGGTAAGAAGCATTCCGCAAAACTTCCTGATTGACCCTAATGGTAAAATTGTAGCAAGAAATTTAAGAGGCGAAGATCTGGAAAAGAAACTTGCTGAACTTATCAAATAAAATATTCACGGAGATTATTTTTCTTATCAAAAAAATGCAAATCGGTAATCTTGATTTATATATTAAGATTACCGGTTTAAATTATAAAAAAAGTGCTTTTTTGCATACACTATCAAAAGGCATCTCTTAAAAATAATAAAATCAAGCATGCTGAACAAACAAGAACGTGATAATATTGTTGAACTGCTTAAACGTGAGGTAAAACCAGCCATTGGCTGCACAGAACCGGTAGCCGTAGCACTGGCGGTGGCCAAAGCTAAAGAAACACTCAACGCCTGCCCCGAGACTATCGAAGTATGGTTAAGTGCCAATATGCTCAAAAACGCAATGGGAGTAGGCATTCCCGGCACAGGTATGGTGGGATTGCCCATAGCTATAGCCATGGGAGCTATTGCCGGAAAATCGGAATATGGCTTAGAAGTGCTGAAAGATGTAAATCCTGAACTTATAGAACAAGGAAAGGCCATGATTGACAAGAAAATTATTGCCGTACATCTTAAAGACGAAATTGCAGAAAAGCTTTATATCGAAGTTGTTGTACGCAATGGAAATAATACGGCAAGGGTTGTGATAAGTAAAGAACATGCTCGGTTTTCGCACATACAGCTGAATGACAGCACATTGCTACACATTGAAGATGAAAACACAACCAAAAACAACGAAGATACGATTAACCTTAACTTCAATAAAGTGTGCGATTTTGCCCTGGAAAGTCCGGTTGAAGAAATTCTTTTCATCAAAGAATCGAGCGAACTGAATAAGGCCGCAGCTTCGGAATCGATGAAGGGTAAATACGGACACAGTGTTTCGCTGACTTTGGCCAAAGGCATGATGGGCGATAATGTATTCACCCGTATGCTTTCGGTAACAGCTGCTGCCTGCGATGCGCGTATGGCAGGCGCCATGTTTCCGGTAATGAGCAATTCGGGCAGTGGTAATCAGGGAATTGCAGCAACGCTACCGGTTTCGGTATTTGCCGAAGAGCACAAAAAATCGGAGGAAGAGTTGGTTAGAGCGCTTACCCTGAGTCACCTGATGACCATTTATATCAAACAGAGTCTGGGACGGCTATCAGGGCTATGCGGGGCAGTAGTTGCTGCTACAGGATCGGCTTGTGGCATTACCTACCTGATGGGAGGCAGTCGCGAACAAATAGCTTATGCTGTAAAAAACATGATTGGGAATATCACCGGTATGATATGCGATGGCGCTAAGCCCAGTTGCGCACTGAAAGTTTCAAACGGCGTTTCTACCGCCACACTGTCGGCTCTTATGGCCATCGAAAACAAGGTGGTAACCGCTGTGGAAGGCATTACCGACGAGGATGTGGATAAAACCATAATGAACCTCACCATGATAGGACGCGACGGCATGAGCGAAACCGACAGAATGATTTTGGAAATAATGACACATAAATAGTATAACATTCAGAGCATTTTTTATGAAAAGAAATTTTTTATCCATTCTTTTTTTGCTTGTTTGCGCTTTAACTTATTCGCAAATTGAAAACCCTGTAAAATGGAGCTTCGGCAGTCGCAACATCAGCGACACTGAAGCTGAACTTACATTTATCGCCAATGCCGAAAGCGGATGGCATATTTACTCGCAATTCACCAACGACGGAGGCCCTGTGCCTACAAGTTTTACTTTTGAAAAATCGGCCGATTACGATTTAATCGGCAAAACAAAAGAATCGGGTCACCTTGTCAAAGTTTTCCAAAAAGAATTTGGAGTTGACGTAAGCTACTTCTCTGGCAAGGTGGTTTTTACCCAAAAAATAAAACTCAAAAAACCGGCAACTACAGTAACGGGTAGCGTAGAATTTATGGTTTGTAACGACGAACAGTGCCTGCCTCCCGATGAAGTTTCTTTTAAAATCAATGTAAAAAACGATAAAGTAACAGGCAACGCTACACCGGCACAAACTATTGATGATAAAAGCGCCAAAACCACGACGCCAACCGACAAAGACACGGCCCGCATTGCTACCATACAAACCGACACGCTAAAAACCGGAGTACAACAACCGACTACCCCTACAAGTAGCTCCATGTCGCTCTGGGCCATCTTTCTGGCCGGTTTTCTTGGCGGACTGGCTGCATTCCTGATGCCCTGTATCTTTCCCATGCTACCATTTACCGTAAGCTATTTCACCAAATCGTCATCCAAAGGCGGTGGAGTGGGCAAAGCGCTTATTTATGCAGGCTCCATCATTGTTATATACGTGGTTATCGGACTGCTGGTAAGCATTATTTTTGGTGCCGACGCTCTCAACAGTCTATCGACCAACGGAATTTTCAACTTCTTGTTTTTCCTTCTTTTAGTGGTATTTGCCGCTTCATTTCTGGGTGCTTTCGAAATCACACTCCCATCGAAATGGGTTAACAAGTCCGACGAACAATCCAACAAAGGAGGCCTTCTGGGTATCTTTTTTATGGCTGCCACGCTCGCCCTGGTATCTTTCTCGTGTACCGGACCTATTATAGGAACTTTGCTTGTTGAGGCAGCTACTATGGGACAATATCTCGGCCCGGCTGTAGGTATGTTCGGGTTTGCTCTGGCGCTTTCTATCCCATTTACGCTGTTTGCCATGTTTCCAACCTGGCTCAACAAGATGCCTAAATCGGGAGGATGGCTCAACAGCATCAAAGTTACGCTCGGATTTTTAGAACTGGCGCTGGCACTCAAATTTCTGTCCAACGTTGACCTGGCTTATCACTGGAACTGGTTCGACCGCGAAGTTTACCTTGTGCTCTGGATTACCATCTTCGGACTATTAGGCATGTATCTGCTGGGAAAAATCAAATTTCCACACGATTCGGAGTTTAAAGGTCTTTCGGTATTCAGACTGATGTCGGCCGTAGTAGTTATATCGTTCACCATTTATATGATTCCGGGTTTATGGGGCGCACCATTACGCTCAATAGCAGCTTTCCTGCCCCCTCAGCAAACGCAGGATTTTGACCTGTACACTGCCAGCCTGGGCAATAATACCGGAAGTGCGGGAACTGAGCACCAAAAGGCGCATAAATACAGCGATATTTTCCATGCACCGCTAAATCTGAACGCATTTTTCGATTACGAAGAAGGGCTGGCCTATGCCAAAAAAGTAAACAAACCTGTTATAATCGATTTTACAGGGCATGCGTGCGTCAACTGTCGTAAAATGGAAGCCGACGTATGGTCAACAAAAGATGTGCTGAGCATATTAAGCAATGAGTTTGTGCTGATTCAGCTTTATGTGGATGACAAAACAGATTTGCCAGCCGATGAGCAATATGTATCCAAGTTCAGCGGGAAAAAGGTAAAATCTATTGGCAATAAATGGAGCGACTTTCAGGCTTCGCGCTACAATGCTAACTCGCAACCATTCTACGTACTGCTCGATACCGAAGGCAATATGCTGGTGAAACCGCAGGGCGCTAATTACAATCCGGCAGAATACATCAAGTTCCTCGAAAGCGGACTGGATGCTTTTGCCAAAAAATAAAACTAAATAAGAAAAGGCCAACTCTGATTTCGGGTAATTTACAATTACTTAAAAATCAGAGTTGGCCTTTATTATTTTACAAAACCAATAGCCTTATTACCAATACTATTACAGGCTATAAACAATATCCTTTACCCACTGAGCCCATTCTGTTTGCGATTTCGATTTATCAAAAGTTTGCCAGGGTATAGGCTTACCAATTTTTATTTTAAAATGATTACCCCGCTGTTTAAACATTTCATCGGCCAAATACATCATTTCAATATTGAATTTAATTCCCAAGAATTTTCTGAGATTGGCCAGATTATAAAAGAAGTTTGAGTTTCGGCCTTCAAAGTAAACCGGCACCACATCGCGCTCATACTGAACAGCCTTGCTGATAAAATTCTTTTTCCATTCCAAATCGCAGATTTTGCCTTTCAACTTGCGCGAACACATGCCGGCAGGATATGTAAGCAATTGATTGTCGGATTCGTAAAACTCCTTCATTTTTTCAGCATGGTCCTTACCCTGACGACCCACTTTATTTACGGGAATAAACATCTCTTTCAGAGGATGCAGATTTTCTAACAAATCGTTGGAAAAGAAACGCACCTTACCATCATACTCTTTCCCAATCAGATAACCTGTTGTAATTCCGTCCATTCCACCCAGAGGATGATTTCCGGCAAAAATATATTTACCTCCTTTGGGAGGCAAATTCTCCAATCCTTCAACACTGGTGGATATTCTCAGAAATTTCAATGCAGCTTCAATAAATTCGAGATTCTTAATGCCGGGATTTTTGCTGAAAAACCCGTTAAACTCCTCCTCATGCACTATCCTCCTGAGGTAATTCACCAAAAAAGCAGGCACTTTTTTACCCGGAGCTCTTTCCTTCACTACTGCGGCTACATCTATTTTTATCACTTGCTGTTTTTCCATCGCATGTTCAGTTATTTTTTTATGATACAAAAATACAAAAAAAGCCCGTACAGCCTATTTCTTTCATTTTCGAGAAGATTATTGCGAATTTTTCAAAAAAATAATTTAAAAAATTAATTTTGAACCCCCACTTTACCACACTTTTATTGTTTTTAAATTTAAAATATTTATAAATAAAAGTAAATCAGTAAAATAGTCAATTTTTAAAACCAAATTAACCTGTTTATAAATTGTTTATATCTAATATAATTTAACTATATTTATCAACAATTAGCTGTTTATAAATTTTTGTGGGGAGATGTGGTGAATTTAGAAAATCTTTTTATAATTTTACCGTTGCAAAACTATACCCATTTAACTCATGTCAACATTCTTAGGAAAATACGACGCAAAAGCCGATGTAAAGGGACGAATCTTCATCCCGTCGACTTACCGCAAAATCCTTCCCGAAGCGGAAAGAGAAAGAATTGTGATGAGACATGACCTGGAAAAAGACTGCCTGATACTGTATCCTCAAAGCATTTGGGAAAACACAGTAAATCTCATGAAATCGACATTAGACCTCTGGGATACTACAGATCAGATGATTCTGACTCAGTTCACTTCCTTAGCTGAATTTCTGGATTTAGACAGTCAGGGACGCGTGCTAATCTCCAAAAAGCATTTGCAATCTATTGGTATTGAAAATCAGGAGGTGTTATTCGTAGGAATGATCGACCGCTTTTCAATATGGAACAAAGAGCGGTACGAAAAAGCTCTGCTACCCAACGAAGAATTTGCCAAAATACTCAAACAACGAATGTCAGGAAAATAGACACCACCAGCTTTTAAATAATTTTTTATCAAAAAAACAACCGCATGACTGAACCTGCTTACCATATCCCCGCACTTTTACACGAAACCATCGAAGGCCTGAACATCAGACCCGACGGCATTTACGTGGATGTTACTTTTGGGGGTGGCGGGCATTCCAGAGAAATACTCAAACACCTGAGCAACAAAGGCCGCCTGTTGGGTTTCGACCAGGACGAAGACGCCCTGAAAAATATTATGGACGACGAAAGATTCACTTTTGTTCGAAGCAACTTCAGGTATCTGAAAAATTTCCTCAAATATCATGGAATATCTCACGTAGACGGCATATTGGCCGATCTGGGCGTTTCGTCGCATCATTTCGACGAAGCTGAACGGGGATTTTCTTTCAGATTTGATGGCGCTCTGGACATGCGAATGAACAAAGCATCTAAACTTACCGCAGCTACCATACTGAACACATATAGCGAAGAGGCTCTGGCCGATATTTTTTATCTGTACGGAGAACTTCACAACTCACGCAAAATAGCCCGCACCATTGTTCAAAGCAGGACCAAAGAACCTATCGACCGGATTTTTCAGTTCATCGGGATATTGAAACCGTTTTTTGGCAGAGAGAAAGAGAAAAAAGATATGGCCAGGGTGTTTCAGGCTTTGCGCATTGAAACAAATAAGGAAATGGATGTGCTACGGGAATTACTCATACAAAGCACAAATGTACTGAACCCCGGCGGAAGAATAGCGGTACTTACGTACCACTCGCTCGAAGACAGATTGGTAAAAAATTTTTTCAAAAGCGGTAATATCGAAGGAAAAATTGAAAAGGATTTTTTTGGCAATATTATTTCGCCTTTGAAACTTGTAAATAATAAAGTAGTAGTAGCCTCCGACGAAGAGGTAGAGCAAAACCCAAGAGCACGTAGCGCAAAACTCCGTGTAGCAGAATTAATACCAAAAAGCTGAACCCAAAATGAAACGAGTATCCCGAAAGCTATCAGAATGCGAGTTCCATGTGGCAACTAAAAAACAATTATTTACCCATGAAAGAGTGGTTTAAAAAATTAATAACAGCCATAAAAGGCAACGAAGATTTCTCGGATATTAAATCGAGTACGCTCCGCAGCTTTATCAATGGAGATTTTCTGACTAAGAAATTTTTTCAGAAACAATACGGACTCCTGATTATGCTGGCGATATTGGCTTTTATATATGTAGATAACCGCTACTATTGCGAAACACAAGCATTGAAAACCATAGAGCTGAAGAAAAAAATACAGGATGTAAAGTACGAGTCGCTAACCATATCGGCACAACTGATGCAAATAAGCCGACAATCCAATATTCAAAAATTAATTAAAGAAAAGAATATACCGCTCGTAGAATCAATAAAACCACCGGTAATTATTGAAACTCCGGATGAAAATACTAAAAAAGAAAACAACGCAAACTCAGATAAACAATAAATAACGGCAACAAGCTATTGAAGGTATGGCAGATAAACGCAACAGCATAGTATTCAGATTCGGGATAGTATATTTCACAATACTATTCCTTTTCCTGCTGGTGGTATATCGTATCGTAGTGCTACAGTTTGTTGAAAAGGATGAATGGCTGGCTCTTGCTTCAAAAAACAAAAAATCCGACATCAGAGTAAGACCAAACCGGGGAAACATCTACGCCTGCGATGGCAGACTGATGGCCAGCTCTATCCCCACCTACTACATTTATATGGATACCCGGGTACCTGCACTTCATGCTAACGAAGGAGAACTGTTTTACGAAAATGTAGACTCACTGGCCAATCGCTTATCAGGATTTTTCCGCAACAAAAGCAAGGCTGAATATAAATCCATGCTGAAAAGAGCCTACAGGCAGGGCGATGGAGAGTTACAACTTTTTCCTCAAAGAATAAGTTACTCGCAACTGAAAGAGGTGCGCCGAATGCCGCTTTTCCGTATGGGACGCAACAAGAGCGGCCTGATAACCAAAGAGTGGTTGCGAAGGGTTAAGCCTTTTGGCTCGTTGGCCTCGCGTACTATTGGCGATATTTATGCCGACGAATCCAAGGGAGGTAAGAACGGACTGGAACTTTTTTTTAATCAGGAACTGCTGGGTACTCCCGGTGTTTCGGTACGACAGAAAGTGGCCAACCGATGGGAAGAAACCATACAGGTAGAACCCATCAACGGACTGGATCTTGTGACCACAATTGACCTTGATTTACAAGACCTTGCAGAAAAAGCATTGGTAGACAGTCTGAAATCCTTTGACGCATCAACCGGATATGCCATACTGATGGAAGTACAAAGCGGCGAAGTAAAAGCCATTGTAAATATGCAGAAAAATGCCGATGGCACTTATTCTGAAAACCGGAATGGCGCTGTATCCGATCAGGTTGAACCGGGATCTACATTTAAAACTTTCTCAGTAATGGCTTTGCTCGACGACGGAAAAGCACATATCACCGACATTGTACATACCGGCACAGGTCGCTATAACTTTTACGGCTCGTTTATGGTAGATCACAACGAAAATCATGGTGGATTCGGAGACATTACGCTGGCTGAGGCTATTCATGGTTCATCCAATATTGGTGTCTCAAAAGCCGTTGAAGCTGCCTATGGCAATAATCCATCCAAATTTGTAGAAAAATTATACAGCATGGGGCTCAACGAAAAGTTGAATATAGAGATACCCGGTGCCGCTGCTCCTCAGATAAAACACCCGAAAGATAAAGCAAAATACTGGTCGAAAACTACATTACCCTGGATGTCGATAGGATACGAAACCGAAATACCACCTATTTACACACTGGCTTACTACAATGCCATTGCTAACAATGGTAAGTTTATTCGCCCCTTCTTTGTAAAAGCAATCACCAAAAACGGCGAAATTATCAAAAGCTTTACCACGGAAACCATACGCGAATCGATATGCAGACCATCCACACTTAGCATTATCAAAGAAACTCTGCTGGGTGTAATTGAAGGTAAAAAAGGAACTGCGCATAACGTACACTCAGACTTTGTACGCATAGCGGGCAAAACCGGCACCGCGCAAATATCCAAGGGAACGCAGGGCTACAAAGCCGGTGGTAAAACCCATCAGGTTTCGTTTTGCGGATACTTCCCGGCCGACAACCCGCAATACACCTGTATTGTGGTGATACGTGAGCCTAAAAACGGTTATCCATCGGGCGGATTGATGGCCGGTGCAGTTTTCAAAAGCATTGCCGAGCAAACCATGGCTTTGAAATCGAGCCTGAAACCAGATTTTTTAAATACTGATACTACCGAAACAAGTTCGTATTTCCCTATCGTAAAAGCAGGAAATTATCAGGCTATTAAATCAGTACTTAACGGACTTGATCTCAGTAGCGCCGGTCAGACTACCGACTGGGTAAAAACTTTTGCCGAGCATAAAATACTGAGAACCGAATCGATGCCTCTGAGCAAGCACAGCATCCCCGACCTGAAAGGCATGGGAGCTAAAGATGCTATTTACCTTTTAGGGCGAATGGGAATAAAAGTGCAAATCAGCGGTAGAGGAAAAGTAGTTTCGCAAAATATAAATCCGGGCGAAACTCCCCGCAGAGGACAGGTTATCAAAATTAATCTTGAATAAAGCTAACACATATACAGACATGATTTTAAGCGATTTACTCCAAAACATATTACTCAAAAGCGTATCGGGCGATGTTGATACCGTAGTAAGCGATATTCAGTTCGACTCACGAAAAGTGACCGAAAAATCGGTGTTTGTAGCCACACGAGGTACTGCTACCGATGGACACGACTATATAGAAATGGCTATTACACAGGGAGCTAAAGCCATCGTATGCGAAAGCATGCCCGACTCAAAAACTGAAGGAGTGAGCTATATACAAGTAGAAGATAGCGCTGAAGCTTTGGGACAAATGGCGTCGGCATTTTACGGTTTTCCGTCTGATAAGCTGACTTTGGTGGGCGTAACCGGAACCAACGGGAAAACAACGATTGCAACGCTGCTGTACAAGCTGTTCGGCGAACTGGGTTTCAAAACCGGACTGCTATCCACTGTAGTAAATTATATTGACAAAGAGGCGATAGAGGCCACACACACTACGCCTGATGCACTCGCCCTCAACGAATTGCTGGCGCGCATGGTGGCTGCCGGATGCAAATATGCGTTTATGGAAGTGAGTTCGCATTCCATTGATCAGAGACGCATTGCGGGGCTCGATTTTGATGGAGCAATTTTCACCAATATCACCAGAGACCACATTGACTACCACCAGACTTTTGAAAATTACCTGAAAGCTAAAAAACGCTTTTTCGACGACTTAACCAACGAGGCTTTTGCGCTGACCAATGCTGACGATAAAAACGGCATGGTAATGCTTCAGAATACTAAGGCGGGCAAATTCACTTATTCGCTCCGCGGCATGGCCGATTTTAAAACCAAGATATTGGAACACAGTTTTGAAGGAATGCTGCTGGATATGAACGAACGCGAAGTGAATGTATCGTTCATAGGAAAATTTAACGCAAGCAATCTGAGCGCTGTATTCGGAGCTGCCGTATTGCTCGGGCAAAATGAACTGGAAGTGTTGCGCATTATCAGTTCGTTGCATTCGGTATCGGGACGTTTCGAGACCCTGCGGGCACCTCAGGGATACACTGCCATAGTAGATTATGCGCACACCCCCGATGCGTTGAACAATGTTATTTCTACGATAAACCAAATACTACAAGGCAACGGAAGATTAATTACAGTGGTGGGTTGCGGAGGAAACCGCGACAAAGGAAAACGCCCGATGATGGCGCGCGAAGCCGTTGAGGGTAGCTGGAAAGCCATATTAACATCGGACAATCCGCGTTTTGAAGAGCCGCAAGAGATACTGAACGACATGCTGGCCGGATTAGATATGAGTCAGAAAACCAAAAGTCTGGCCATTGTGGACCGCCGCGAAGCCATTAAAACAGCCTGCGCCATTGCCCAACCGGGCGATGTAGTACTGGTAGCCGGCAAAGGGCACGAAGATTATCAGATAGTTCAGGGCATAAAGCACCATTTCGACGACCGTGAGGAGGTACGGAAATGCTTTGCAATACCGGGTTTGAACTAAAAACAAAAAAAAGATATTAACCAGAAAATATAAAAAGATATGTTATACCACCTGTTCTCCTACTTAGATAAAGCATTTGACTTTCCGGGTGCCGGTATGTTCAATTACATTTCGTTCCGTGCGGGGCTGGCTTTTATTCTGGCGTTGCTGGTTTCGACTTTGCTGGGGCGCCGTATCATTAACTATCTGCAGAAGAAACAGATTGGCGAAACTATCCGCAATTTGGGTCTGGAAGGGCAAATGAGCAAAAAAGGTACTCCTACCATGGGTGGAGTTATCATTATACTTGCCATACTCATTCCCACTTTATTGCTTGCAGCCCTGAATAATATTTACACAATACTAATGATAATCACCACCATATGGTTAGGACTCATTGGTTTTCTGGATGACTATATCAAGGTATTCCGCAAAAACAAAGAAGGGCTCAGCGGTAAATTCAAAATTGTAGGGCAGGTAGGTCTTGGACTGATTATTGGTATGACTATGTATCTGAGTCCCAACATAGTGATTCGTGAAAATATTGAAATTAAGGACAAAGACACCCAGAGGGTAGAAAACGTGATGTATGGCAGTAAAGATACAAAATCGACCAAAACCACCATCCCGTTTTTCAAAAACAACAATCTGGACTATGCCGATGCCTTTAAATGGGCTGGTGAAAATGCTCAGAAATATGGATGGATACTTTTTGTGGTAGTGGCCATTTTTATTGTTACGGCCATTTCCAACGGCGCTAACCTTACCGATGGTTTAGATGGATTGGCAACAGGCAGCTCGGCTATCATGGGGGTAACTCTCGGCATTCTGGCTTATGTATCGGGCAACGTAAACTATGCCGGTTATCTGAATATCATGTACATACCCGGCACAGGCGAATTACTCGTTTTTGCCGGCGCCTTCATCGGCGCCACCATCGGTTTTCTGTGGTACAATGCCTTTCCGGCACAGGTGTTTATGGGCGACACCGGCAGTCTTACGCTGGGTGGTATTATCTCGGTATTTGCTATTGCCATTCACAAGGAATTGCTTATACCTATTTTGTGCGGAGTTTTTATTGTCGAAAATCTCTCGGTAGTACTTCAGGTGAGTTATTTTAAATACACTAAAAAAAGATATGGCGAAGGCCGGAGAATATTCAAAATGGCGCCGCTTCACCACCATTTTCAGAAACCGGGAAATGCAGGTATTGAAGCCAAATGGCAACACCCGATACAGCCATTACCTGAATCAAAAATTGTAATTCGTTTTTGGATAATCGGGATTATTCTGGCAGCTATCACAATCATAACTCTGAAAATCAGATAAAAGAAATTATCGCTTAATGCTGTTTGTTCATCTGCTCACATTGAAACGCACAACAGATTAACATTCAGACAAATCAGTATATATTAAATATGAAAAGAATCGTAATTTTAGGTGGAGGCGAAAGTGGAGCCGGAGCAGCTGTTCTGGCAAAACAAAAAGGTTTTGATGTTTTTGTTTCTGATTTATCCGAAATAAAACCTCAATACAAAGACATGCTGAACGGTTACGGCATCGACTGGGAAGAAAAACAGCATTCCGAAGAAAAAATTCTGAATGCCGATGAGATAATAAAAAGCCCCGGTATACCTGACAAGGCACCCATTATAAAAAAACTGCATGAACTGGGAACTCCGGTTGTTTCTGAAATAGAATTTGCAGGACGATACACCACCGCAAAAATGATTTGCATTACCGGTAGCAATGGTAAAACCACCACTACCATGCTTATTTACCACATACTCAAGCAAGCCGGATTCAATGCCGGGTTAGCCGGGAATGTAGGGAATAGTCTGGCCTTGCAGGTAGCCACCGAAAAGTATGATTATTATGTGGTGGAACTTAGTAGTTTTCAATTAGATGGAATGACCGAATTTAAGGCTGATATTGCCATACTGTTGAATATTACCCCAGACCACTTGGATCGGTACGAATATAATTTTCAGAATTATGTCGACTCAAAATTCCGTATTACTCAAAACCAAACCGGCGATGATGCCTTTATTTTCTGGGAAAACGACCCGGTTATCAAAGCGGAGCTGGCCAAACGCAATATTCAGTCGACCCTGTATCCGTTTTCGACCGAACGCTCGGAGAAAACAAAAGCCTTTTTAGAAAACAATGAATTAATTATCAAAACCCTTAAAACTGTACTTACTATGCCTGCAACAGAATTATCACTTCAAGGACTACACAACACATACAACTCGATGGCAGCCGGACTGGCCGCTTCTATCATTGAGGTAAAAAAAGAAACAATCCGCGAATCTCTCAAAGATTTTCAGGGTGTAGAACACAGACTGGAATATGTGGCCACTGTGCGCGATGTACGTTACATTAACGACTCCAAAGCTACCAATGTAAACTCGTGCTGGTACGCCTTGCAGAGCATGAAAACACCAACTGTACTTATACTTGGTGGAACCGATAAAGGCAATGATTACTCTGAAATAGAAGACCTTGTAAACGAAAAAGTGACTACGCTTATTTTTATGGGGTTGAACAACAGCCCGCTTCATCAATTTTTTGGCAATAAAAATAAAGTCATTATTGATGTACAATCTATGGAAGATGCTGTAAATGAAGCATACAAAGCTGCGCATCCGGGCGACACCGTATTGCTATCACCCTGCTGTGCAAGTTTCGACTTGTTTAAAAACTACGAAGACCGCGGGCGTCAGTTTAAAAGTTGCGTGAGAAATCTGTAATAACGCTTCACCCCCGACACAAAATCATTTGTTTACAGATACTAAAAAAAACATTGCTATTATTAAACACCGGAATTGAATATGGATAACTTATTAAAAAAATATCTCAGAGGCGATGCCACCTTGTGGATAGTTTTTATTATGCTCTGTGTAGTTTCGGTTATCGAAATGTACAGCGCCTCCAGTACATTAGCCTATAAAGCCGCCAACCACACAGCGCCTATGCTAAGGCATGTAGGTTTTTTGGCAGGCGGAGCACTTATAGCCATAGGTGTACACCTTATACCATACAGGTTTATCCGGCTATTTTCATATTTAGGCCTGATAGTTTCATTTTTCATGCTCATTCTGGTGCTGTTTCGGGGTACTACTGAGAACGATGCCTCCCGCTGGTTAGTCATTGGGGGGGTACAATTTCAACCCTCTGAGCTTGCTAAACTATCGGTCATTATTGTTGCTGCCGATTTTATTTCGAGAATAAAGAACAAACAAACCGATGAAAAACAGTACTTTTGGTACACCATAGCCATGCTGGCAATAATTTGCCCGCTTATACTTCTTGAAAACTTTTCTACAGCAGCCATATTGTTTGCCGTAGTTTTTATCATGATGTTTATAGGTCAGGTTTCGCTAAAAAGGCTTGGAATCATAGTAGGCGCGCTGGTTTTGGCATTGCTGCTGGGCTTTGGTGCGGTCAAAGCCATTCCGCAGGATAAAATGCCTGACGCATTCGACCGTGCTTACACCTGGGTGGCACGTATCGACAGATTTACAAATGATAAAGGTAATGATGCCGACAAATACGTAATAACCGACGATAACCGACAGGTACAACACGGAAGGATAGCCATAGCGCGGGGAGGAATTTTTGGCGTAATGCCGGGCAATAGCGTTGAGCGGGATTACCTGCCTCAGGCTTATTCCGATTTTATTTATGCTATTATTGTGGAAGAAATGGGAATGTTAGGAGGTATTTTTGTAATTTTGCTTTATCTGATTTTGCTTTTCAGAGCCGGGCGTATTGCAACTCAAAGCCCTACTGTTTTTCCGGCAGTACTGGTTATAGGCCTGTCGTTAATGATTGTGATTCAGGCATTTGTTAGCATGTCGGTAGCTACAAGTCTGGGACCTGTAACCGGACAGCCACTACCGCTTATTAGTCGTGGTGGTACGTCTATCCTTATCACCTGTATTTATTTTGGCATTATACTGGGTATAACCCGCCAGATAAAAAAAGAAGACGAGAAAGGCAACAACGATATGGATGGAAAACCGGAAGATGATATGCCGGTGGTAAATCTGGAAGAGATATAATTAGTTATTTATAAAAAAATGAGTAACAAATACAAAATAATAGTGAGCGGTGGCGGAACGGGAGGACATATATTCCCGGCTGTTAGTATAGCCAATGCTTTGAAAAAACGCTACCCCGACTCCGAAATTCTGTTTGTAGGTGCTTTAGGCCGCATGGAAATGGAACGCGTACCTGCTGCCGGATACAAAATTGTGGGATTACCGGTAAGTGGTTTCGATCGCAAAAATATGTTGCGCAACGTAAAAGTGCTTTACAATTTATTAAAAAGCATGATTCGTGCCCAACAAATCGTTCGTAGCTTTAAACCGGATGTAGCCATTGGAGTAGGCGGATATGCCAGCGGGCCACTTTTGAGAGCAGCTGCTTCGCAAGGTGTACCTACCCTTATACAGGAACAAAACTCTTACGCAGGTGTTACCAATAAGTTACTGGCTAAGAAAGCCCAAAAAATTTGCGTGGCTTACGACAATATGGATAGGTTTTTTCCGGCCCAAAAAATTGTAAAAACCGGAAATCCGGTTAGGCAGGATCTGTTCAACGTAACAGCCAAAGCTGCCGAAGCTTATGAGTTTTTTGGTCTGAAACCTGAGTTAAAGACCTTACTTATCATTGGTGGAAGCCTTGGCGCCCGTACCATCAACCAAAGTGTAATTGCTCATTTGGAAACACTTGCAGCGAGCAACATTCAGGTAATATGGCAGACAGGCAAATTTTATATAGCAGATGCCCTGAAAGCGGCTCAACCCTATGAATCGGACAAACTAATCGTAACCGATTTTGTTTCGCGTATGGATTATGCTTATGCTATTGCCGACCTGGTTATCTCTCGTGCAGGAGCAAGTTCCATCTCAGAATTGTGTCTGCTTGGTAAACCCGTAATTCTGGTACCATCGCCCAACGTGGCCGAAGATCATCAAACACAAAATGCGCTGGCACTTGTTAAGCATGATGCTGCCATAATGATTAAAGATGCCGAAGCCAAAAACAACCTTATTCCCGAAGCTATAAAACTAATAATAAGTGACACTGAACTAAGTAAATTGTCGGTAAATATTCTTAAGCTGGCCGAGAAAAACTCAGCTGAAAGAATAGCAGATGAAGTCGCTAAATTATTTCGATAAAAAATTATTCAATATATAACCTTTGAGAGGTTTTCAATATCTGTCTGAAGAATTATCTGATATGAACAAGATTAACAAATACTATTTTTTAGGAATAGGCGGGATTGGCATGAGTGCACTCGCGAGGTACTTTAACACTAAAGGGTTTCAGGTGGCTGGATACGACCGTAGCGAATCGAAACTTACCAGCGATTTGCAGTCCGAAGGCATTAAGATTATTTTTAATGAAGAAGTGAACCATATTCCTGTTGAGTTTACCGATCCGTTGACTACATTGGTTGTGCTTACACCGGCCATTCCGCAGGATCACCCACAACTGAGGTATTTTGAAAGCAATAATTTCGCAATACAAAAAAGAGCTCAGGTGTTAGGCGATATTACACAACAAAGCAAGGGAATTTGTATTGCCGGTACTCACGGAAAAACGACAACCTCAACCATAACAGCGCATTTGCTTTACCAGTCGCAGGTAACATGCAGTGCCTTTTTGGGAGGCATTGCCAACAATTACAACACCAATTTACTGTTGTCAAAAACGAGTAATCTGGTAGTTATTGAAGCCGATGAATACGACCGCTCGTTCCATCATCTTTCGCCATACATGGCCGTTATTACAGCCGCCGATGCCGATCATCTGGACATTTACCATACGGCTGAGGCTTTTCGCGAAAGTTTTGAGCACTTTACTTCGCTTATCCGTCCGGGAGGCGTGCTTATTATGCGCAAAGGGATAAACATCACTCCAAGATTGCAAAAAGGAGTAAAACTTTATACCTATTCAATGGATGAGGGTGGCGATTTCAGAGCCGAAAATATCAAGGTAGGAAATGGCGAAATCAGATTTGACTTTGTTACACCTACCGACAGGATAGCTGATGTACGATTGGGAGTGCCCGTTCGTATCAATATCGAAAACAGTGTGGCTGCCATGGCTTTGGCATGGCTCAATGGTGTAACTGCCGAAGAGCTACGCGTAGGTATATCTTCATTTTCAGGAATATACCGAAGATTCAATGTGGTTTACAAATCGGACAAGGTGATTTACATGGACGACTACGCCCATCACCCCAGCGAACTCAAAGCCAGCATACGCTCCATCCGCGAGTTGTATGACGGACGAAAAGTTACCGGTATTTTCCAACCGCACCTGTACACGCGTACAAGAGATTTTGCGGCTGAATTTGCTGAAGCGCTGTCGTTGCTCGATGAGGTAATTCTGCTCGATATTTATCCGGCGCGTGAACTACCCATCGAAGGAGTAACTTCCGAACTGATATTTAATGACATTACCATATCGCAAAAAACGCTTTGTCATAAAGAAAATTTACTGGAATTGCTCCAAACCAAAAAGCCCGAAATTTTAGTTACATTCGGGGCAGGCGACATTGATAAATTAGTGCCACAGATTAAGAGTCAGCTCAAATTAGGTTAATTAATGTATTTACAAATTCTTTATTAAAAATGAAAATTTCAAAAACAGGATATATTTTTATCAGTCTGGGAGTAATTCTGGTACTGGGATATATTATATTTGCTGTAATAAAGTTTTCGCAGGATGATAAAGACATTGTTTGCAACAATTTAGAGATAATACTGACCGATCAGGATAAGATAACTTTAATTTCGCAAGCTGAAATAGCCAAAATTCTGGAAACAGAAGACCTCAACCCTATGGGTAAAAAATACAAATCAATACGCACTGAGAAGATTGAGGATGTATTACACAAAAACCCGATGATCAAAAGGGCTGAATGTTATAAAACAACTTACGGAACTGTAAAACTGGAAATTACGCAGCGCACCCCAAAATTCATGATTGCCGGGTTCGAAAACTATTACATCGACAACGACCGTAAGTTGCTGCCTGTTTCGTTAAGCTATGCGGCTTATGTTCCTGTTGTTTCCGGGTCGGTGACCAAAACAATGGCTACCGGAGTGCTGTTCGATTTTGTAAGCTATCTTGAAACAGATCAATTCTGGAATGCCCAGATAGAACAAATATACGTACGCCCCGACCAAACCATTGAACTTGTTCCACGGGTTGGCGATGCAATTATATATCTGGGCAATACTGTTAACTATCAGAAGAAACTGAGCAATTTGCTGAAATTATACAAAGAAGGCTTTAACACAACAGGATGGAACCGGTATGCAAAAATTGACCTTCAGTACGAAAATCAAATCGTGTGTACCCGTAAAAGCAACGCTTCAACCGAATCTATAGTTGACATAGTTCAGAAAAACGACAGTAATTTAACTAAAGAATTATGATATCAAATAAATATATAGCCATTGATTTCGGAACTTCTCATATTTCGGCTATGGCAGCCGAAATAGACAGCAACGATAAAATAAGGGTTCTTGCCTACGAACCTAAAATTTCGGACGATGTAAAGCACGGAATTGTGGAACAGGTATCGGGCGCCGCCTTTAAGGTAAACGAACTTATCAAGCTATTGCAAAACAGCGCAAAAATCAACGACATTGATCAGGTAGCCATCAGTATTGGTGCCAAAGGCATGAAACATGTACATGTGTCGGTAAACCGGTTTGTAGGTGCTGCCAAAGTAGTATCCGAAGAGCTTATATCCGACATGTTGGAAGAATGCATCGGAAAAGTTAAGCGACAAGATATCAATGTGTTTGACACCATACCATTGAGTTACGAACTTGACGGAATAAAAATGGACGAGCCGGTAGGCAAAAACGGCGTACAGATTACCGGCCATTATTCGGTAATCTACGGCAATAAACTTATTTCCGATAAAATTGCCAGCTGTTTCGACCGCACAGGTATCAGACTGGAATACAGCCCGGTTTCTTCCGAATGCTTGTCGGCAGTGGTATTAAGCGAAGAAGATAAGGATGACGGATGTGCCCTCATTAGTCTTGGCGCTTCCACTACAACTTTATCTATCTATCAAAACGGAGCTTTACAGCAAATGCTGCTTATACCACTCGGTGGCAAAAACATCACACTCGATATTCAGGAACTGGGAATTAGTCAGGCCGATGCTGAGAAGCTGAAACGGGTAAAAGGCTCGGCTCTTGAAAGCTCTGTAACCGAGCCGGTACTTATTCAGGTGCAAAATGTTGATCCGGATAGTCTGCCGGTAAAGATTTCTACAGCCTTTCTGGCTAAAATTATCGAAGCCCGACTCGAAGAAATACTGCTGCCCATACTCGAAACTATCGACAATTACCCCCTGCCGCTTAAAGCAGGAATCATACTTACAGGTGGAGCCGCCAAGCTGAATAATATCGATGAATTTATCTACCAAAGAACAGGCATGAACGTTCAAATATCGAATCATGCCGATGCACTGACTAACGACACGAACGATCAGTTTCTCGACCCGGCTTTTGCCCAGATTATTGGTACCATAAAACTGACCAAAGAATACCGCAAAGAAAATGAAACGAAAGAGCCACCCGTAGTTAAACAAAAAGATAAACCGAAACTACCTCGTAGCCTTAAAGAAAAAGTTTCGATTCGCATTTTAAATTTTTTTTCGGACGACACTGATATGCAGGAAGACAAAAACAAGAATGATCAGAAACAAAAATAACCACAGGATTAAATAATTAAAAAAAACATATAGTATGGGATATTTAGATGACAGTTTGCCTTTGGACTTACCTATAGTCAATACTTCTATCATTAAAGTCATCGGCGTGGGTGGTGGTGGCGGAAACGCTGTCAACCACATGTACCGTCAGGGCATCACTGACGTATCGTTTGTAGTATGCAACACAGATAATCAAGCACTTATAAAATCACCAGTACCAACAAAAATTCAGTTGGGATTAGACACTACCGCAGGACTTGGCGCAGGTGGCAATCCTACTGTTGCGCGTCAGGCAGCCGAAGAATCCATTGAAAAAATTCAGAACATCCTGCACGATAACACAAAAATGGTATTCATAACCGCCGGCATGGGTGGAGGTACCGGTACCGGAGCGTCGCCGGTAGTAGCTCAGGCTGCTCACGAATTGGGCATTCTCACAGTGGGTATCGTAACCATTCCATTTGCTTTTGAAGGAAATCTGAAAATACGCCAGGCCCTCGAAGGTGTAGCTGCATTGAGCGAGCATGTAGACGCCATTCTGGTGATAAACAACGAAAAACTGAAAGAAATTTATCCGGATCTTGAACTTTCAAACGCATTTGCCAAAGCCGATGATGTATTGAGCAATGCGGCTAAAGGTATTGCCGAAATCATTACTGTTCCGGGGTATATTAATACTGACTTTGCCGATGTGTACAGCATCATGAAAGATGGTAATGTGGCTATTATGAATACCGGATATGCTTCGGGCGAAAACCGAATCACCAAGGCCATTGAAGACGCTCTGAACTCACCGCTCCTCAACACCAACGATGTAAGCGGCGCTGGCAAAGTACTATTAAGCCTCTATTGCTCAACCACCAACCAGATTAAAATGGAAGAGGTGCAGCAAATACATGACTTTATGAGCAAAGTTGGCGACAATGTTCAGGTAATCTGGGGAGCTACTTTCGATGATTCCCTTGGCGACAGCGTAAAAATTACCATTATTGCTACCGGATACGATGTAAGTGATATTCCGGGAATGCCTGTTAATGCTGTCAAAGAAAACAAAAGTTTCCAGAAACAACAAGCCATGGCACAGCCTAAAATTCAAACCGTGGCGCCGGAGCAAACTCCGCCACCAGCACCTGTACATGAGCCGGCCAAATCAGCTAATGACCCTGAAAAAGACGTTGAAATTCAGAAGGCTATGGACAAATACTATGGCAAAAATATTAAAACAGAAACTGTTAAGCCTGAAGATAATATGCCCGTAATTTCGCTCGACGATTTAGACAATGAGGATACACTTAAAGCTGTGGAAAACATCCCCGCATGGAAAAGAAAACTTCAATAAAAATTCTATAAAAACTTAAGATATTATGAATGAACTATTCGACCAAATAAGCGCTGACATAAAAACAGCCATGTTGGCCCGCGATAAGGTTACACTCGAAACTTTGCGCGGCATAAAAAAAGAATTTCTTGAAGCCAAAACTGCCAAAGGTGGCGATGGCAATCTGGCCGACGAAGCAGCAGTAAAAATTCTGCAGAAAATGGCAAAACAACGCAAGGAAACTGCGGTAATATATCAGGAACAGAACCGTCAGGAGCTGGCCGAGAACGAACTGGCCGAGGCAGCAGTTATTGAACGCTATCTGCCTGCCCAGATGACTGATGCTGAACTGGAAACAGCCGTAGCGGCAATAATTGCTCAAGTGGGTGCCACTGGCCCGCAAGATTTGGGTAAAGTAATGGGAGTAGCCAGCAAACAACTCGCCGGCAAAACAGAGGGACGGTTAATCTCTGAAAAAGTAAAAGCTTTGCTCAATAAATAGACTTTGTTTAACGACAAATTTCTTTTTACTTTATAAAATAAGCTTAACCACAAGCAACTAAAAAAGACGAAGAGGATGCCTGAAAAGTTTGTTTATCAGATTTTTCAGATATCCTCTTTCTGTTTCTCTCAGTTTAAGCAATTTGCGTTTGACACACCAGAACACAATTTATTCCTATTCCTAATCGTTATGTATATAGGCTTGTAAAAAAAACTATGAGTCAACTATTTACTTTTCTCATGAATTAATTAAAAAAAAGCTAATTTTGTTTTTTTTTACAGAATATATATATCTTTGCATATTGCTTTTGCAAAAAAATTAAGTCTGAATGTTTTTTGTTTTTTAATTCTACATAAATTTTATTCAAGAAAGTCTTATGAAAACAAGAGTTTATCTTTTATTACTGTTTATCAGTATCTTTGGAGCTACTTTTGCTCAGGAAAGCTCCTCGTCAGGTGAAAAAAAAGTATGGTACGGGGTTAAGTTCGGCTTAGATGCCACCACCGAAACAAAAAATTTTGAAGACCTGACTAACCAACTTCAGGGAAATTATCAGGCAGGTATCTTTGTGCAATTTGGCAAACGCCTGTACATTCAGCCTGAGCTTTACTATGCCTCGTACAAAGTAGAAAGTTCGGACGAATCTACCGAAGCCACTACTACAAGTAAAAACTTCGTAAAAGCACCGCTGCTGGTAGGTCTTAAACTTATCGATATAGGGCTTGTAGCAGCACATATCGACGCCGGTACTACGTACACCAAACAGCTTACCGAAGGCTCTACAGGCACCTTCAAATGGACTATAGGTGTAGGCGCTTATGTGCTTGGCTTTATTACTGCCGACGTTCGTTATCAGTTCCAAAACAAAATTAACTCACAAGAAGTTGAAGATTTAATTAACAACGGAGGCACCGTAAGTCTTACAGTGGGTATCAGGTTGTAAAAATCTCTTTTTTTTGCTCATAAAAAATAAAAAAACCGCTAAATCATTTCTGAATTAGCGGTTTTTTTCGTGAGCCAGCTGGGGCTCGAACCCAGGACCCCATCCTTAAAAGGGATGTGCTCTACCTGCTGAGCTACTAGCTCATCAACTTTGTATCTTCACTTTGAATAATAGTGATTCAGCTGGGGCTCGAACCCAGGACCCCATCCTTAAAAGGGATGTGCTCTACCTGCTGAGCTACTGAATCGGTTTTTCAAAAGCGGTTGCAAAGATACTGCTTTTTTCTGAATTTACAAATATACTAAACAATAAATACCTCCCCTTTTATTCAATAATTATTATTTTACTGAGAATAAGATAATTATTAGATACAAAAAAAAGAGATTTAGAATAAGCCAAAGCCCGTAGAGGCAAGTTATAGAAAAAGTGTTTGATTTTTTTAGAAAAAAAAGCTCTAAATCTCACAAAAAAGTTATACAATCAATCAGATATTGTATATTTGTAAAAAATTAATTGGCAAGTCAAAATTTTGGAAAATATTGTATATATATTCTGGTCATTGGTATTTTCGGCCTTCTTCTCAGGGATGGAGACTGCTTTTGTGGCGTCCAACAAAATAAGATTTGAGCTCGACAAGAAACAAAAGAACCTTGCTTCAAGCATTTTATCTATCTTTTACAGAAACCCTCAGCAATACATCTCCACCATGCTTGTAGGGAGCAATATATCTTTAGTGATTTTTGGTTTGCTTATGGCCGATGTACTTTTTCCAAGGCTGGAAGCTCTTGAAAATCATGCACTATCCATAATTTTACAGATTATAATTGCCACAGTCATACTTCTGGTTACAGGTGAGTTTTTGCCCAAAACCATTTTCAGAGTCAATCCCAACCTTTGGATGCGTATTTTTTCCTGGGTACTCTTCCTGTTTTACATCATCCTCTACCCTATCTCGGCTTTCAGTACGCGTTTATCGGTTCGTATTATGCGGCTCACCGGCGTGGGAGGCAATCAATCGGTTCCCGAAAATGTGTTTTCGCGCATTGACCTGAACTACCTGATACAGGAAAGCCTTGACAACAATGAATCGGAAAGAGAAATGGAAAATGAGGCAAAAATATTTCAGAATGCCCTTGATTTTTCAAAAGTTAAACTACGCGACTGTTCGGTTCCCCGTACCGAAATCATTGCACTGGAACACGGAAGTACAGTAGAAGTTTTGAAGCAAACTTTTATTGAAACAGGATTATCTAAAATACCTATTTACAAAAACGATATCGACAATATTATAGGCTATATACATTCTTCCGAAATGTTTGAACATCAGAAAGACTGGAAAAAGCATATCAAACAGATACCGATAGTGCCCGAAAACATGGCTGCCCAAAAGCTGATGAAACTCTTTATGCAGCAAAAGAAGAGCATAGCCGTGGTTGTGGACGAGTTTGGTGGCACCGCTGGCATTGTAACTTTGGAAGATATTATTGAGGAGATTTTTGGTGAAATTGAAGATGAACACGATAACCGCGACTACACTGCTGAGAAAACGGGCGAAAATGAATACCTGTTATCCGGCAGACTTACGGTAGAAGCTGCCAATACTAAATTCGGGCTCAACATACCGCAATCGGAAGAATATGAGACAATTGCAGGGTTCGTACTGTACTATCACCAACATTTCCCGAAGCTAAACGAACAAATAAAAGTAGATATATTTATATTTAAATGTATGAAAGTGACCAACAACAGAATAGAATTAATTAAGCTCACAGTTATTCCACCTGAAGAAAATTTGGTCTTTTAATGCTTCAACCGGCACAAAGCGCACTATCAACTGATTATCAGAATGATAATCAAGTTATTCTCATAATTTGACAAAAAAGCATAAAACTAACAGGTTTTTTTTGTATATTCGTGCCCTCAAAAAAAGCAAAGAAATAATAAAATAAAAAATACAATCTTAATTTAAAGAAATGGCTATTTTAGGAAAAATCAGAAGCAAGGGAGTTTTGCTTTTAGTCGTAATCGGGCTTGCATTATTTGCCTTTATTATTGGTGATGCCCTTACTCAGGGATCAACATACTTAAACAAATCACGCGAAGTGGTGGCAGTAATCGAAGGCGAAAAAATCAACATCAATGAATACAGCGAGTTGATTGACCAGTTGACCGAAGTTTACAAAATAGAGTATGGTATGAACGACCTGAGTGAAGAAGTTACCAATCAGTTGCGTACATCGGTATGGGAAACTTTGGTTTCAGAAAAACTCATCAACGAACAAGCCGAAAAATTAGGTTTGGCTGTAAGTAAAGAAGAACTTTCAGACCGGTTGATAGGTAACAACATCCACCCTTTGATTATGCAACGCCGCGTGTTTGCCGATAGAGAGGGACGTTTCAGTCGTCCGGCTTTAGTACAGTTTCTCAATAGCCTTGAGCAAACTCCTGAAAACGAAGACATGAGTCAACAAATTGCGCAAGCTAAAAAATACTGGTTGTTCTGGGAACGCACGGTAAAAAACTCCTTACTTCAGGAAAAATACAGCGCGCTGATGTCTAAAGCCATTACAGCCAACAAACTGGATGCTAAGCTAAACTACGAAGCTTCAAAAACATCGGTAGACGTAAACTATGTGGTACAACCATATTTCGCCATTCCTGATTCTGCTTTCAAAGTTGATAAAGCCGAAATTAAAGAACGGTACGAAAAAATGAAAGAATTGTTTAAACAAGAAGACAATCGTTCTATCAACTATGTAGTTTTTACCGTAAAACCGTCTGCCGAAGATTATAAAAAAGCTCAAACAGCTATGAACTCGTTGAGCGAAGAATTTAAAACTACCGAAGACATTATCGACTTTGTAAACACAAACTCGGATGTGCATTATAACAACAACGGCTATACTGCAGGCAACGTGCCGGCAAACCTGAAAGACTTTGCATTTAGCGGAGCTCCCGGAGCTATAACCGGTCCTACGTTCGCTAACGACACTTATACCATGGCTCGCATTGTTGACAATGGTATTATGCAGTCCGACTCGGTTAAACTTCGCCATATTTTCCTAACAAAACAGGATGAAACCAAAACCGATAGCATTATTGCAGCCATTAAATCGGGTGCTTCATTTGCCGAACTGGCTCAGAAATTTTCGGCCGTTAAGGAAACTGCTGCCAACGGAGGCGAAATAGGTTGGCTCTCGCGCGAAATGGCTGGCATGGATAAAGAAATTATGGACAAAGGATTTGCTACACCTGCCAACGATATTTTTACAATTAAGAACGAACAGGGAACTCAGATAATGCAGGTTGCTGAAAAAACTCCTGCCCGCAACAGAGTAAAACTGGCTATTCTTGAAATTAAAGTAACTACAAGCAACACTACTGTAAGCCGTATTTACAACGAGGCCAAACAATTTGCTGCCGAATTGTCGGGTGATAAATTCAGCAAAAAAGCAGAAGAAAAGGGCTATATTGTTCATAACGCAAACGAAATACTGACTTCTACCGATAAGGTGGCCGATATTGGCAACTCCCGTCAGGTAGTACGTTGGGCTTTTGAGAACGACAAAGGTGATGTATCGGATGTATACGACTGCAACAACCAGTTTGTGGTGGCTACCATTACTGAAATCAATAAAAAGGGTTATCGCCCGGTTGAAAAAGTTTCGGATCAGCTTAAAGCGTTGATTATCCGCGATAAGAAAGCAGACCAAATGATTAAGAACCTGACAGCTCAAATCAGCAAAAACCCTTCTCTTGAAAGTTTGGCTGCAAGCCTTGGAACTGATGTGAAAAACGCCACTGCGGTTAATTTCTCTGCTTACCAGTTTGGTAGTGCCGGATTTGAGCCAGCTTTAATTGGTAAAGCATCTGTATTACCAGTTAACAAAATTTCCAATCCGGTTAAAGGCAACGCTGGTGTATACGTACTTTTAAGCTCAAATCCTCAGGTAAATCCTGCTCCGTTTGATGCTAAAATGCAGATTATGCAGTTGAATTCCCGCTTAAGCTACTCGTTGCCATACATGGTAATACAGAATGTACGCGAAAAAGCAGATATCACAGATAATCGTCTGAATTTCTTCTAAAAACAATATTTCTCAATATTTTTCAGAAACGGAATGAACAATTTCATTCCGTTTTCTTTTTATGATATAATAGATGTTAATTGCCGAATTATTACACATAAACTTTTTATAATAATGACTCCCCTGATTGGAAAAACTGCCGATGAGCTTAAAGAAATAGCTTTGGAGCTGGGAATGCCGGCTTTTACCGGAAAGCAAATAGCCGACTGGCTTTATCGTAAGCGGGTGGCCAACATTGCCGATATGTCGAATTTATCGGCCAAAAACAGACAATTGCTTTCGGAAAAATATGAAACGGGCATGAATAAACCTGTACAGGTGGCCGAATCTGTTGACGGAACAAAAAAATATCTGTTCAACGCCGGCGACAATCAATTTATCGAAAGTGTGTATATACCCGAAGACGACAGGCATACGCTTTGTGTTTCGTCGCAGGTTGGTTGTAAAATGAATTGCCTTTTTTGCATGACCGGCAAGCAGGGTTTTAGCGCTCAGCTAAGTGCTGCGGAAATTCTGAACCAGATTCTCTCCATCGACGAAGCTGACAAGCTCACAAATCTTGTGTTTATGGGCATGGGCGAACCAATGGACAATCTACCAAACCTGCTTCGCTCGCTCGAAATTCTTACGGCCGACTATGGTTATGCCTGGAGTCCGAAACGCATCACGGTATCTACAATAGGCGTTATCCCCAAAATGAAAATATTTTTGGAAAACACCAACTGCCACCTTGCTCTTAGTCTGCACTCGCCCTTTGCCGAGGAGCGACTCAGATTAATGCCTGTTCAAAAAGCTTATCCGGCCGAAGAAGTATTGAAAGAGCTGCGAAAACACGATTTCAGCCACCAGCGAAGAGTTTCGTTTGAATATATTATGTTCGAGGGTTTGAACGACACTATGCGCCACGCAGTAGAAATGGTGCGCATCCTCAGAGGTATCGATTGCAGAGTTAACCTCATCAGGTTTCATGCCATACCAAATGTAGATTTAAAAACGTCTAACGAAGAAAAAATGATATTCTTCCGCGACTACCTTACATCGAATGGAATAACCACCACCATTCGCAAGTCGCGCGGCGAAGATATATTCGCTGCCTGCGGTATGTTATCCACCCTGGAAAAGCAGAAAGCAAAACAGGATTAGCAGCAGCAAAAGCTTATTGTTCAGCTACATCAGCCACTTCTTCAACCGACTCCGGGTTTTCGTCCTGAGTCGGTTTTGTGTTTTCCTTCAAAACAAAACGCTTATAATATGATATGATAAGGGTAGTCATCGGCAGTGCAATAATTAGTCCGACCATCCCCATAAGCGAACCCCATACCGATAAAGAAAGCAGCATGATAGCTGGATTGAGCCCGGTAAATTTCCCCATAATTTTGGGTACCAGTATCAAATCTTCGACCAACTGCACTGCCACAAAAATGATAACGAGCCATAACAACACAGAAGAAAAGCTCTGACCCGTTTCGGCCGATTGAAGAAATGCCAGCAAAGAGCCGGGGATTATGGCAATGGTTTTTAGATACGGAATCATATTGAGTACACCCATGAGCATCCCGAACAATATGGCAAGTGGTAAACCTGTGATGCTAAAACCTATCATAAAAAGTATGGAAACGATAAGCGCTATCAGAGCCTGACCGCGAAAGTAACGATTCATGCCCGACTCCAGATCATGAATTACCTCACTGGCTATGGAGCGGTATTTTTGCGGAATTATTTTAAACAATCCCCGATTAATCCTTTCGTAATCTATAAGTATAAATATCAGATACATAGCAACTACCACCACCATCGTGAGTCCAAGCAAAACACTTAACGAACTATTGAGTACATTCCACAATTGAGGAGCAATCTTTTTGAGAGCCTGCATCATATTTTCATCTTTCAGCACCGACTGAATATCGAGTTGCAACAGAAAATCCCGAATTTCGTTCTGCCAGGCCACAGGAATAACCGTATCAACATCTATTCCCTGAACATACAACGATACAATTTCTGATAATTTCTGAACCTCATCGCTAATTGCAGGAATAAGCAAAAAAAACAGACCGGTAACAATTCCGGCAAAAACCAGCAGGGTAGTTATTACCGAAAGAATACGATTCCGAAACCGGAGTTTATTCTGAAAAAACAATACAAAAGGATGGAGTAAATAAGCCATTAGCCATGCCAACGCAAATGGAAAAAGTACAGTTTCCAAACGTCTGATAAGAAGAAAAACTAACAGCACCACAGCCAGACCGATTATGATTCGGACTACCCTGTCGAACGTATAAGGTTTAACTGTATCCATATAATGTTTTTTTGATATAACTATCCAAACAAATGAACAAACAAATAAGTTGATTCCCGGCCTGATTTGTATCCAGGTTTAATCAAATCCGGCACGTTGCCATACATCAACAGGCCTCTCAGTTACTTATGGTCGTGTTTGAGCCCATTGTAACAATCCCGACAAATAGGCTCATATTCCTGAGTTTCGCCCAGCAACACCCGTTTATCGCTATCGACCAACCTGTGCGACACGTACGCCAACGCTCCGCAACGCACACAAATGGCATGAACCTTATAAACATCTTCGGCCACCGCGCACAGTGCCGGCATAGGGCCAAAAGGAACTCCCCTGAAATCCATATCGAGCCCGGCAATAATTACCCGTATACCCTGATTGGCCAATTGGGTACAAACATCAACCAGACCTTCGTCAAAAAACTGAGCTTCATCAATACCGATAACATCCACTTCGCCAGCCATAAGCATAATACTGCCCGACGACTCCACGGGCGTGGAACGAATAGCATTGCGGTCGTGCGAAACCACCTCATCATCAGAGTAACGGGTGTCAATTTTCGGTTTAAATATCTCAACGCGCTGACGGGCAAACTGCGCCCGTTTCAACCGTCTGATTAACTCCTCTGTTTTTCCCGAGAACATGGAACCACATATCACTTCTATACTCCCCCGTTTTTGCTGTATCGGATGGTTCTTTTCTGAATAAATCATGCTATTGTTATGAATTTTAGTCTTATTTATAATTTTTAATGTTCCGAAAAATACTAACTTTACAGCCAGAATAAATCCTAAGCGCAAAGTTAAATAAAAATACCACTTTAATAATTGTTTTTTGAAAAAAGATATGAACAGAAAATTATTGGTTACGCTGCTTCGCAAAAACATTGAAGAACTAAATATGATTACTGATGGATTTATGGAAATGAACGAATATCCGTCGGCAATCATTTATCTGGCTAAAAGAAAAACCGAAGATATTCAAACTATCATAGAACAACTTGCCGAAGCTAAAGACACAACAGCTATAAAAGAAACACCCAAACCGGAAGTTGATATAAGCTTAACAACAAGCACTGAGGCAGTAAGCGCTGTAATTCCTGAGCCGGAAATACAGGAAATTCCTATGGAAGTTCAGATTGATAATCCTGAAGTGGTTACAGTAGAGGCAAGTCCTGTGATTGCAGACGAGCTTGAGAAAATTGCAGCTGAAGTGGAAATTTCGCCGGAGATTGATGCCGCTGAAGTAACAGAAGCTCAGGATGTAAAAACACAACTGCAAGTTAACGAATCAAATACGCAACAGACAGACAAAGAAGAGGTTAAGCCTAACGCTGACGAGCTACGCAAAACAACTATTGCCGAAAAAATTGGCCAATCAACTCCATCGCGCAACGAAACGCTTTATAAAAGTGATAATAGCCTGAGCGCAACTATTGCTAACAAAAAAGTAAGCGATATTAAACAAGCCATCAGTATAGGCGACCGGTTTCGCTTCCAGCGTGAGCTATTTAAAGGCAATGGCGAAGACATGAACAAAACATTGAATTACCTGAACTTACTTGCAACTTACGAGGAAGCCATATCATTCCTATCCTCGAAATACGGATGGGCTGATGATAGTGAAGTGGCCAGTGACTTTTATCAGATTGTAAAAAGAAAATTTCTTTAAATAATAAAACGGTACATAAATACATGAAACGAGCACAACAAAATTTTGTTTTGTAAGTTTCGCCTGATAACTAAAAAAACAACTATTATAAGCAGATGAAATTGTACGTTGTCCCCACACCGGTGGGCAATCTTGAAGATATGACTTTCAGAGCAATAAGAATACTGAAAGAAGCTGACCTGATACTGGCCGAAGACACCCGTACCAGTAGTTTTTTATTGAAACATTTCGACATCAAAACACCGATGCACTCGCACCATAAGTTCAACGAACACAAAACGGTAGACTCGGTAGTGCAGCGCATTAAAGGCGGGCAGATGGTAGCGCTGATTTCCGATGCAGGTACACCAGCCATTTCCGACCCGGGTTTTTTGGTTGTTCGCCAGTGTGTTGAAAACGACATAGAGGTAGAATGCCTGCCCGGAGCCACTGCATTTGTTCCGGCCTTAGTAGCATCCGGATTACCCAATGACAGATTTTGCTTCGAAGGATTTCTGCCGCAGAAAAAAGGCCGTCAAACCAAGATCAACAACCTGAAAAACGAAAACAGAACCATGATTTTTTATGAATCTCCTTTTAGACTCATCAAAACGCTTACGCAGTTTGCCGAAGCTTTCGGAACTGAGCGAAAGGCTGTTGTGGCCCGCGAAATTTCCAAAATACACGAAGAAACACGAAGAGGAACATTAACCGAACTTATCGAACACTTTAATCAACATCCACCTAAAGGAGAAATCGTTGTAATTGTTGCAGGATTAGAAGAATAACATTACATTTGTACAAAAATCCATCAGATAAATCAGGTATTTGTTATTTGTTAAAAAAGAACTTGCTTTGCTACCGTTGTTACTCCCTAAAAAACTCAGAATTATGAAGCCGCTATTCCCAATCATCGTTGTATCGTTACTGATATTTTTCTCGTGCGGACAGCAATCATCTGACTACAAAGCGCTGAAAGCACAAAACGATTCACTTCTTCGCGCAAAAAGTCAAATGCAGCAGGAGCTGGACGATTATTTCTCGGCGATGAACCAGATTGAGCAAAATATTGAAAAAATAAAAGAAACTCAGGGAGTGCTTTCAACCCAACCGGAAAGCAGCGAATTGGATGTGGATGCCCGGGTGAAAATTAATGAAGATCTGGAATATCTTAACCAAATGCTTCAGACGAATAAAGATGAACTGGCCAGACTGAAATCAAAGATTAAACGTAGTGCTTTTAAATCGGAGGAACTGGAACGAACGCTATCGCGGCTGACTAAAGCGCTGGAAGAAGAAAGCGCCAAAGTGGCCCTGCTACAAAGCCAACTGGCTGCCAAGGACTCACTCATAGCTGAACTGGGCTCTACTGTCGATAACATGGGACGGGATATTGAAGAACTGAAAACAGAATCGCACAGCAAACAATCGAAAATTGACGAACAGGAGGAAACCATCAATACGGCCTGGTACGTTTTTGGAACACGTAAAGAACTGAAAGAGCAAAAGATTGTTACTTCCGATGGTTTATTCAGCCAGCAAAAAGTATTGCAAGGCGACTTCAACAAAAGTTATTTTGTGCGAATTGACCCACGCAAAACCAAATCAATTCCGCTATATTCTACCCGTGCAAAAATTCTGACAACACATCCAAAATCGTCGTACACGCTTGAAAAAGAAAACGGTAATTTTGTTTTGCTCATAACCGACACGAAAGAATTCTGGAGCATAAGTAAATACTTAGTTATTGAGGTAGACTAATTCATCTATTAAAAAACAGCCCTGACTTTTAGGTCAAACTAATTCAGGGCTCATTAGGTTGACTATTGTATAAAATAGTCTGGTCATTTTTTTTGCACATTCACCCATTTACTTATCCACCCGTATACTCCCCAAAAAATGTATAAAGCAGTTTTTATTGATCTGGACGATACCCTCTGGGATTTTCATGAAAATGCCAGATTATCGTTGCAGGATGTATTTGTCGACAGAAATTTAAATAATTACTTCGACGATTTTGATGAATTTTTCAGAATTTATGCCAAACGCAATATTGAACTCTGGGAGCAATACGGGCAGGGAATAGTAACAAAAGAGTACCTGATGACCGAACGTTTCAGATACCCATTGGCTCAAATGGGGCTCGATGACAACAAACTGGCCGAAGAAATTGGGATTCAGTATCTGGATATATTACCTACAAAAAAAGCATTGATACCTCATGCCAAAGAACTGCTGGATTATCTGTATGGCAAATATCCGCTCACACTCATTTCAAACGGATTTACCGAAACTCAGTTCCGCAAAATGAGAAGCAGCAACATTGAGCATTATTTCAAACACATAGTACTTTCGGAGACTGCCGGCGCGCTGAAGCCCGATAAACAGATATTTGAATATGCACTGAAACTGAACAATATAACTACCGATGAAGCCATTATGATAGGCGACAGCTATGCGGCCGATATTATGGGTGCTATCAACGCTGGAATCAGGCAGATTTATTTCCCGCTTCATCCCATAGCGCCCGAAGATAAACCTACATGTACCTACATGATAAACTCTCTGAAAGAAGTGTGGAATATTCTTTAAATTTCAGATGGCAACTATGCACGGGATACGTTTTTGACCCCTTTTACAAATTGTATTTTCTTGATAATACCTTCCAGGTCATTCAAATCGCTAACCATAACCGTGAGGTTACCCTGAAACAATCCTGCATTTGAATCAATTGATATGGAACGTAAAGAGATGTTCTTTTCTTTGGATATCAACGATGTGATATTGGTAACAATGCCAATGTCGTCGTGGCCTACAATGCGCAACGTAATGGGATATTGCGAACCGACCGATTTTCCTGACCATCGTGCTTTTACAATACGGTAACCAAAGCGCGAAATCATTTGCGGTGCATTAGGACAGTCGGTACGATGTATCTTTATACCACCACTTACTGCCACAAAACCAAATACATCATCACCATAAATAGGGTTACAGCACTTTGATAGCTTGAAGTCTACATTTTTCAGATCCTGCCCTATCACCAACACATCTTCCTTACCCTGAGGCTCGTTATGATGCGACCTATCGGCCGTAAACGACTCAGCACTACGAATTTCGGGCTGATCATTAGAAGCATCGCGTTTCTCAAGTTCCAGATAACTCTCGCGCACACTCAGAATTTCCAACTTTTCCGAGGCTATTTCCTGATAAAAGTCACTTACTGTTTTGTATCCTAACTTTTTAGCCAGGCGGGATATACGTCCATCGTCCAAATCTATCTTCCAGTTTTTAAACCGGCGGGCAATTGTTTCACGACCTATTTCGGCGTCTTTGTACTCAATTTCTTTAAGCGCCTGCCTGATTTTATTTTTGGCACGCGAAGTGGTAACCACATTGAGCCATGCTAAATTTGGCTTTTGGGTAGGCGATGTTAACACCTCAACCTGGTCGCCATTGCTTAGTACATATTTTATAGGAACGTTTTTTCCATTTACTTTTGCGCCCACACACTTGCTGCCCAGAGCCGAATGTATAGAAAAAGCAAAGTCGAGCGCAGTAGCCCCTTTAGGCAACTTATGCAAATCGCCGTTAGGTGTAAACACAAAAACCTCCTTATCGTATAAGTTCAGTTTGAACTCATCCATAAAATCAACAGCATTCAGCTCCGGATTTTCCAATATCTCGCGGATATTCTTAAGCCATTCATCCATCCCGGTTTCACTCTTAATACCCTTGTACTTCCAGTGAGCAGCCAGACCCTTTTCAGCCACTTCATCCATACGTACCGTACGTATCTGCACCTCTACCCACTTACCTTGCGGACCCAACACAGTGGTGTGTAAACTTTCATATCCGTTCGATTTAGGGATTGAAAGCCAGTCGCGCAGGCGCTTTGGATTGGGCTGATACATATCGGCCACAATAGAGTAAGCCTGCCAGCAAGCTGCTTTTTCCTTTTCAGCAGGCACATCAAAAATAATTCTGATGGCAAACAAATCATATATATTCTCAAACGGTGTATTCTGTTTTTTTATCTTGTTGTAAATAGAATGTATTGATTTGGTACGCCCCTTAATCTCAAACTGATAACCCAGCTCACGAAGTTTTTCCTCAAGTGGAGTGATAAACTCCTGAATATACAAATCGCGCGAGCGCTTGGTTTCGTTCAACTTAGTAGCTATTTCTTTGAATATCTCACGATTAGTATATTTGAGGGACAAATCCTCCAACTCGGTTTTTACAGCATAAAGCCCCATACGATGCGCAAGCGGAGCGTATAGGAACGAGCTTTCGCGCGCCACATTCATATTATTGTCAGAGTCATAAGCATCCAAAGTACGCATCATCTGCAAATGCTCAGCTATAATTATAAGAATTACGCGTACATCCTCTGCAAAAGTCAGAAACAGTTTTCGGAAATTCTCAGTTTCCAAAGAGGTTTTCTTTTCGTATAATTCTCTGACACGCATGATGCCGTGAATTATCGGTTCTACATGAACGCCAAAACGGCTATCGATATACTTCACCGTAATTGCCCCCTGAGAAACAATTTCCTGCAACAAAACGCCAAGAACAGCTGCCTTACCAAGCCCCATCTCTGTAAGTAATGTATGCGTTACACTCATTTTATCCATAACAGAATATCCAAATGGGATATTGCTTACATCAACGGACTTATAAAACGTGATAAGCAGCTTGCGAAGTTCCTTCCTCTCTTCATAATTAAATAAAGTAGGATGCGCTTCTACAAGGCCGCGATAGTACTTACTAACAGAAACCGGGTTTTTAAACTTAGACATATCAAAAAAAAACAAATAAATGTATATTCCGGAGATTTTGAGTACAAAGATAAAAACACAATCATAAACGAGACCGAATTTTATACTTAAAAATTAAATTAACCGATAATATTTTACCAAAGTAGTAAAAAACGTAGAAAAAAAAGATAAATAGGCATGGAGTATTGAATTTTCTTTCCTAAATTTGCAGACTGAAAAACACCGCTTAAAAGTTGTAAATACAAAAACTTAAAATAATATTCTTACATAAAGTTTAACAAAATATTCAGCATGAAAACAATAATCAAGATTTTACTTGTAGTTTCAATCGGTCTGCTTGCGTACTTTTGTATTATGAGCATCATCACTCCTATTAAATTCGACGAACAAAAAGCAGCGCGTGAGAAAGAAATCACCCAGCGTTTAATTGACATCCGTAGCGCCGAATTAGAATACAAAATTCAAAAAGGAGTATACACCGACAACTTTGACGAACTGATTCAATTCCTAAAAAACGCAAAAAAGAAAACCGTTGTTAAAGAAGGTTCTCTTTCGGACAAACAACTCGAAGCAGGCCTTACTGAAGCTGCTGCTGCCAGAATAGTTCGCAAAGGCAACAAAAGTGAAATTGCTGCAAACGGTCTTGAAAACTTTCGTCGTGATACTGCCTATGTTAGTATGCTCGAAGCCATCTTCCCTACCCGTTACACAGCTGAAACTATTGACAAAATAGCTATTGTACCTTTTTCGGAAAACAAAAAATTTGTGCTGAAAACAAACAACGATTACGTAAATGCCACAGGCATTAAGATTCCTTTGTTTGAAGCTTCTACGCTATATTCAGATTATCTTTATGATCTGAATCATCAGGAAATGCTTAACGCTATCGACTTGCAAAAGAAACTCGAAAGATTCCCCGGACTGAAAGTTGGTTCTATTGAAGAACCAAACAACAATGCCGGTAACTGGGAATAAAAACCTGATTCCGGATTGCTTTGAAGGCAATTCGTTGACCTGAATAATAAGTCGTAACGTACCCGCCTGATAAGATGTCTGATTCTGAAAATACGAACAACAATATTTTGAATTTATCCATCCGTGTAACCACGGATGGATTTTCTTTATCCTCCTACGACCCGAGCCACACACTTGGTTCGAGCAAAACCGCTTCTGCCAATATCTGGGAAATTTCGGAACTTGAGCTCCTCAACCTTTTATCGGACGAAGAAATGTTCCAGCTATCATACAATTCGGTAAGGTTAATCGTAGAAACCGATTTCTATGCCTTGATTCCGGAAGCTTTCTACTCAGATGCGCTGGCTTCTCAATTTATCTTTGGAATTAGAGACAGCATTCCAAAAAACTTTAAAACAATCAGCAACAAGCTCTTAGCCTGGAATGCCGTTTTAGTATATGCTGTACCCGAAGCCGTTCATGCTGCATTCGGTAAAATACTGCCGGACATAGAAACAGAACATCACGTATTGGCTTATATCAACGACTCCGTGCCACTGGACGGTGGAACCAGCGTACATATTAACCTCAGAAAAAACTGCTTTGATGCAGTAGTGCTTAAAAACGGCGCTCTACAGATGATTAATACCTACAATACTGAAAGCAACGAAGATATTGCATACTACGTATTGAAAATATATGATCAGTTACAGTTATCGGCCGAGGAATGTCCGATACAGGTTCAGAGTGAAAAAAGTAAAACTGCCATCATCTCTGTGCTGAAGAAATATATAAAAACCGTTACTTCAAAAAAAATTTCATGAGAATTATAAGCGGCAAATTCAAAGGACGCAGAATATCGGCGCCAGGCAACATCACAGCTCGCCCCACAACCGATTTTGCAAAAGAAGGGCTTTTCAATCTGCTCAACAACAGAATTGACTTTGAAGACATTGAAGTTCTTGATTTATTTGCAGGAACCGGAAGTATAAGTGTAGAATTTATTTCGCGTGGGTGCAGCAACACCGTTACCATAGAACAAAACGACAGGCAATGCGCTTTTATCCGCAAGGTTTGCTCTGAATTAAAGATTGACAATCTCAGCCTTATTAAAACGGACGTTTTCCGTTTTATTAACTCTTGCCATCACCATTTCGACCTGATATTTGCCGACCCACCATACGAATTAAACAAACTTTCTGAAATTCCGGATCTTATATTCAGTCGTAACCTGCTAAAACCTGATGGATTGTTTGTTCTTGAACATTCATCAAAAAACGACTTCAGCCAGCACCCTAACTTTTCGGATCATCGGAATTATGGCAATGTTAATTTCAGCTTCTTTACCTGCAAATAAGCAAGTTGTGCAACGCTAAGAAGCTGAAATAAAACGCAATACAAGTACCACAATTTTAATTTCACCTGTAATAGTACAGCTATCAGTAGCCCAATATTTTCAACATCGACTTGTAGCTCTGTTCTTTAGCAAAAAGCTTGGTAAAGTATTCACCATCTTCGTCTTTATCAATAATTACTAATTTGGGTGCCGGAATCAGGCAATGCTGTATACCCCCAAAACCGCTCAACGACTCCTGATAAGCTCCGGTATGAAAAAAACCGATATACTGCTCCCTGTCTTCCTGCATTTTGGGCAGAAAAATTGCATTAGAATGTACTTCGGCATTATAAAAGTCCTCACTGTCGCAGGTTAGTCCACCCAAATTGACACGCTCGTATTCCGAATCCCAGTTGTTGATGGCTAAAAAAACAAAACGCTGATTGATAGCCCAGGTGTCGGGTAAGGTAGTCATAAAAGAACTATCAATCATATTCCACAACTCACGGTCGTTCTGTTTTTTTTGATTTACAATAGAATACAGCATAGCACCGCTCTCACCTACCGTATACGAACCAAACTCAGTGAAAATATGTGGCTCCGGTACTCCATATTGATCGCAAATGTTCTTTATCTGCGCAACAATTTCTTCGGCTATATATTCGTAATCGTACGACATATCCAAGTGAGTTTGTATAGGAAACCCTCCACCAATATTCAAACTATCAAGCTCCGGACATCTCTTTTTAAGTTCGCAATAAAGGTTTACGGCCTTATTCAATTCATTCCAGTAATAAGCAGTATCTTTAACTCCGGTATTGATAAAGAAATGTAGCATTTTAAGCTCTACCTGAGGATTTTCGGAGAGACTTTTGATATAATACGGTATAATGTCGTTATAGCGTATACCCAGGCGCGATGTATAAAAATCGAACTTCGGTTCTTCTTCGGCAGCAATTCGGATTCCTACTTTAAACTTCATATCAAAGTCTTTCAAAAGCAAATCCAGTTCAAATTTATTATCAAGAATCGGTATTACATTATTGAAACCTAAACGCATCAGGTTTTGGATATTTTCGACATACTGAGGTCTTTTAAATCCATTGCAAATTACGTAAGTATCCGGTTTAAGTAAGCCTTGTTCGTACAACGACTCCATAATATTTATATCAAAAGCCGATGATGTTTCCAGATTCACTCCCTGCTTCAACACTTCTTCCATCACAAACGAAAAGTGCGAACTCTTTGTACAATAGCAATAGTTATAATCCCCATTGTAATCAACCTTAGCCATTGCAACATTAAACATTCGCCTGGCTTTCTGTATATTCTGTGCTATTTTAGGCAAATATGCAACTCGTAAGGGTGTACCATATTGCTTGATAATATCCATTAGAGGAACACCGCACCACTCCAGTTCATTCTCACTTACACTGAATTCATCATTCGGAAATTCAAATGTTTGCTCAATAAGATCTTTATATTTATTTTTCATTACTTATAATAAAATATCTATTGAAATACAATCTAAAACACTTAAGATAGAAAAAATTATACAATCTAACTTTCCCCGATTATTTGATACAAATGAGAAAAGCGTGCAAAAATAATGAATAATTCTGATTATTGAACGTATTTACCCGATTTTCTGAGCAATAATACATGATTATTGATTTTTTATAACAATATCCATCTTACTTAGATCAATCATCCATCATAAATCTAAGTTATTTATTTACTTATTTAAATTTAATCCCAAAAACAACTTACATAAATACCTGACAGCTAATTAAAACACATTAATACACAACTTACACCCGGCAATCATAAACTTGATTACGCAAAAAAGATACAATAATCATTTATTTTTCACCACAGTACATCTATACAAGTGAAAACAAAAACAAAACAAATACATCATTAGAGCAAGATAACAAAGCATATATCGAACAAAAATCCACAAATTCAGGCACAATACTTTCAAAACAAGCAAAACAAGCAAGGTGTACGGAATAACATTATTGGCATTTTATTTGTTATAGAAGCAGTAGAGATTAAATTAGGACAAACAATCCGAAAATTAAAAATATAGATAGATTTATTAATGTCTTTATATTTTGTTATATAGAACAGTGTAAAAAAAATCAAATCAAACATTGTTTCCTAAAAAAGAAACTTGTATATTTGCACAAGATTCAAAATTACGATAAGAAATGGACAACTATAGATTTAGTGTTAAATTCTTAGAAGAAGCAAACAGGTTTTTAGAAAGTCTTGACGAAAAAGAAAGAATAAAAATAATCTACAACATATGGAAAGCCCGAAGTTGTAACGACAAAGAGCTTTTTAAAAAGCTTCAAGACGAGATTTGGGAATTTAGAACCTTGTATAATCGAACACACTTTAGACTTTTTGCATTTTGGGACAAAACAGAAAATACTGAAACTGTTGTCATTTCAACTCACGGAATAATAATAAAAAAACAGACAAAACTCCTAAAAGCGAAATTGAGAAAGCAGAAAAATTACGAGTGAAGTATTTTAATGACAAAAACAAAAAAAGATGAAGACATATAGTTTAGACGAAATAACAGACAAATACGTTGGTAAAAAAGGAACACCCGAAAGAGATAAATTTGAGAATGAACTAAGGCTTGACCTTTTGGGACAAGCTATTAAACAGGCAAGACAAGAAAGACATTTAACTCAACAAGAATTAGGTGAAATTGTTGGCGTAAAAAAAGCTCAAATATCGAAGATTGAAAATAGTACAACAGACGCACGATTTACCACAATATTAAAAGTTTTTGAAGCTCTGGGCGCAAAAGTGAATTTCAATGTTGAGCTAAACGATAAACGAATCGCGTACTAATCAAATGCCGACCCCATAACACGCTATATGGTCACAGACTGACCGACGCGATAGGAATCGGGAGTGCCCGCTTTAGCTTAGCTGTTTTTCAATTCACTTTGACCGACGCAGCGGACAGCGAATATGCCTGCTACACGCCCCGGCCACAGCCCTGGTTCATATTACTATATAGCGAAGTAAAATATTATATTTGTTCTGTTTATTATAAAAATTTTTATTCAATTATTTATTTACTTTATGAAAAAATTTGTTTTATTATTTGTGCTTATTTTCAGCACTTTGAGCACAATTAGTGCACAGGTTGATGGCAAGGCCATTGGTCTCAGATTTGGTGGCATTGACGGCATTGGCGCCGAAGTATCTTACCAACATCCGCTTGGAAGTTCTAACAGACTGGAAGCCGACTTAGGCATAAATTCCTGGGGACTAAGCTTTACCGGGATATACCAATGGGTATGGGATTTATCTGCTCTTGCCGACGGATTCAACTGGTATGCCGGTGTGGGTGGAATATTGGGCATACATGATGGCGACAGTAACAATTCTAATTTCGGATTAGGTGTAGCCGGACAGGTAGGTATTGAGTACAATTTCAATATCCCTTTACAATTATCCCTGGATTACCGCCCGGCAGTTTACGTACTGCCAAGCTTTAATGGCGGATACGATGGCATTTGTTTATCTGTTCGTTATAAATTTTAGTAACTTCTGTCTTATTGACATAAAAAAAGTCCGGTCAGGAAAAAACTTCCTACCGGACTTTCTTTTTTTGCTTTTACTTGTGCTATGCACCTAAAGCCCTTAAAGCCTCAAAAACCAAAATTGCCGGCCATACAAGGGCTTTGAGAAACCCAAGTACTCCAAGCCAAAAAGTAGTGGCCTGAGAAATAAAGTAAATGGCTGCACCTATCATGCCTAATCCATAAACTGCGCCTCCCGAAGCTGTTGCCTGACGATTGTGATGATGGCTTTTACAATCTTTTAATGTCGATTCTTCCCCCATAGTTCTTAGTTGTTTTAAAAACATTACAGGAGCAAATGTAGTAAAATAATTTATTAGTAATCACACATACTGCAAATTATTGTACTTCAATGCCATATTTCAGATTAAAAAATGATTACATTCAAACTAACATTCATCGGCTCAAGTAGAAAAAAAAGTTATCTGTACATTCTTTCACGAATTTCTTTGATATCTTCGGAAGTAACATAGTCGTCGTAATCCATTTGCTTATCAATAATTCCGTTTGGCGTAAGTTCAATAATGCGGTTACAAACGGTTTGAATAAACTCACGGTCGTGCGAAGCCATCAGAACATTGCCATTAAAATTCACCAATGAATTGTTAAATGCCTGTATGGATTCCAAATCCAGATGATTGGCAGGTGAATCGAGCACGAGCACATTAGAATTGCGCAACATCATACGAGCTATCATACAGCGCATTTTCTCCCCTCCTGAAAGCACACTGGCCTTTTTGAAAATCTCTTCACCGGCAAAAAGCATACGTCCCAGATAACCGCGTATAAAGGACTCAAGCGTATCGGTTGAATACTGACTTAACCAGTCGACTAAGTTCAGATCGGTTTCAAAAAAAGCAGAGTTATCCAACGGCAGATAAGCCGTAGTAATGGTTATACCCCAATTGTAAGTTCCTTCGTGCTTTTTGTCTAAGCCGTTAATGATTTCGAAAAAAGAAGTTGCCGCACGTGCATCGCGCGACAGAAAAACTATTTTATCATTCTTTTCTACATTGAAATTCACATCTTTGAACAACACAGTTCCATCGTCAGTAGTTTTGCTAAGGCCATGAATTTCGAGCACCATATTTCCAGGTTCGCGCTCAGGGCTGAAAATAATTCCGGGATATTTACGTGTAGAAGGCTGTATTTCGTCCACATTAAGTTTTTCGAGCATCTTTTTACGGCTTGTAGCCTGCTTGGACTTAGCCACATTGGCGCTAAAGCGACGAATAAACTCTTCCAGCTCCTTCCGTTTTTCTTCAGCCTTTTTGTTCTGCATTTGCTGCTGACGCAACGCCAATTGGCTCGACTCGTACCAGAACGAGTAGTTTCCGGGGAAAAGTTGCACTTTACCATAATCAATATCCACCGTATGCGTACTTACTGCGTCGAGAAAGTGACGGTCGTGCGATACTACAAGCACCGTATTTTCGTAATTGGCCAGGTAGTTTTCAAGCCACATTACAGTCTCCACATCCAAATCGTTGGTAGGCTCATCAAGCAGCAGGTTATCGGGTTTACCAAACAGTGCGCGGGCAAGCAGCACACGCACCTTTTCCATACCGCTCAACTCCTTCATAAACTGGTAGTGCAGATTTTCTTTAATGCCCAACCCACTTAACAACGCCGCGGCATCACTCTCGGCATTCCAGCCATTTATTTCATTAAATTTATCTTCCAGTTCCGATGCTCTGATACCATCTTCGTCAGAGAAATCTTCTTTTAAATAAATAGCATCCTTTTCTTCCTTGATTTTCCAGAGCACATCATGCCCCATCATTACGGTATCAATAACTGTAAACTCATCAAACTCAAAGTGATTCTGTTTCAGAACCGAAAGACGTTCTCCCGGACCAAACTGTATCAGACCGCGCGTAGGATCAAGTTCTCCACTCAGCATTCGGATAAGTGTTGATTTGCCGGCTCCGTTTGCTCCGATAATACCGTAACAGTTTCCTGCTGTAAACTTCATGTTGACATCAGAAAACAACACCCTTTTGCCAAACTGTATGGCGAGATTTGAGACTGTAATCATTTATATTTATTTTTTTCTTTGATTGCTTGTATAAACAATAAACAAAGAATAGAACTCATCTGTTTAGTCAGACTGTTCTATTCTCCTGTTAATATGATATTTACGAACTGTGGTTCGTATTATTCAATAATTCCGAGCTCGCGAGCGGCTTTGGATATTTTAGCTATAGACTCATCAATTTGCTCGAAAGTATGTGTTGCCATCAACGAATATCTGATAAGCGAATCTTCGGAGCGAACAGCCGGCGATACGACCGGATTTACAAAAACGCCATCATCCATCAGCATCCGCGTCAGCTTAAAGGTTTTTGTATTATCCCTTACATACAGTGGAATAATCGGCGTTTCGGTAGGTCCGATTTCAAAACCAGCTTTCAGGAAGCCATCTTTAGCTCTGAAAGTATTAGCCCAGAGCGCATCTTTGCGCCATGTTTCATCCGCCATTACATCGAGCGCAGCCAACACACAGCCCGTAGAAGCCGGCGTAATTGATGCACTGAATATCAGGGTTCTGGAGTTATGTTTGAGGTAGTTGATAATGTTATTGTCGGAAGCAATAAAGCCACCAATGGTTCCAAGAGACTTGCTGAAAGTACCCATGACCAAATCTACATCCTGAGTAACACCAAAATGTTCGCAAATACCAGCTCCGGTTTTACCGAATACACCCAGCGAGTGCGCTTCGTCAACCATAATAGAGGCATTATATTTTTTGGACAATTCAACTATTTCGGGCAGCTTTGCAACATCGCCTTCCATACTGAATACACCGTCTACAACGATTACCTTCAATCTATCCGGTTCGCATTTCTTAAGAAGGCGCTCCAGAGCTTCCATGTCGTTATGACGATATTTAAGCTGCTTGGAAAACGATAAACGCTTGCCTTCAATAATTGAGGCATGATCGAATTCATCAAAGATCAGATAATCTTCGCGACCGGTTATACACGGCACCACACCTGAATTAACTGTAAATCCTGTGGCGTAAACCAACGAAGCTTGCTTGTTAACCAATTTAGCTAAACGTTCCTCTAATTCAATATGAATATCGAGAGTTCCGTTCAAAAAACGCGATCCGGCACAACCGGTTCCGTATTTTTCAACTGCTTTAATAGCTCCTTCTTTTAGTCTGGGGTGGTTGGTTAATCCCAGATAACTATTCGAACCAAACATAAGCACTGGCTTACCGTTTATAGACACTACCGTGTCCTGATCCGATTCGATGGGACGGAAATAGGGATAAACTCCTAATTCTTTTGCCTTTTGAGGCGCATCGTACTGTCCCAGCACATTACTCAATAGACTCATTGATTATCTTTTTAGTAAATAAAGCGGCTGCAAAGATACATTTTTTTGTGTTAATAATATCTCTTTTGGTTTTAAAAGTACATTTGATTACCTTTGTTTTTTATTTCAATTTTCATAAAATGCAGAAACATCAACAGTTAGACTTGTCAAAAATTAAAGACGAAGCACGAAAATTTGAACCGGAATGGAATCGTTTCTTTCAAAAAAACAAGAAAAAACTCGAAAGCCTTGATTTGACAGTCCATCAGCTACATGATGAAATATCCGAAAAAACTGATTGCCTGCAATGTGCCAACTGCTGCCGGACTTTAGGCCCCATGATTACCGACAAGGATGTGGAAAGGATGAGTAAAGCATTGAAAATAAAAACATCCGAAGTCGTAGAGCGCTACCTGAAAACCGACGAAGACGGCGATATGGTGTTTAAGTCCATGCCTTGTCCGTTTTTAGGCGATGATAATTATTGCGCCATTTACGAATCGCGCCCTAAAGCCTGCCGGGAATATCCGCACACCGACCGCAAAAAATTTTATCAGATATTCAAACTATCCGTTAAGAATGCTTACACTTGTCCTATCGTATTCGGCGTACTTCAGGAGCTTTGTTCAAATCCACCAAAAAACAGCAGGTAAAACCGGCGGGCTTTATCAAAACGAGAAAGCCGCACCAACCATAACATTGAGCCCCTGAACTTTGTAGCCGTAATACTCCTGATATTTATTATTCAGCAGGTTGTTTACTTTGGCAAACATCGTAAACCAGTTGAGATAAGAATACGAAACCCCAAAGTTGACATCGACTTTAGGACTCATACGTACGGCCATATCGCCAAGTTTGGCAAAACGTTCTCCCTGATAAAATATATTGGAAGTAAGATTGATATTCCGGTTTATACGCCAGTCGGCCGACAAGTCGGCTTCAAATTTAGGTTTATTCCAGGCAAGTTCAGTGTCGTAAACCGTCCAGCCATTATAAGCCCCTTTCAACTGTACATTTACAGAGCTAAGCAAATTGTAGTTGATACGCACACCAACCCGGGCTAAAGAAGCCCCGCTGTAAATTACATTAAAACGATTGGTATAAATCACGGAGTCGTTATCGGCAGCCAAAACTGCCGATGAAGTTTTGTCATATCCATAATCTTTGTTTACAAAAAAATACTGATTGTCAATATATCTGTAATTTACATAAGCATCGATAAGCAGATTGTATAATGGCTTAACTTTAATTCCGGCATAAAGACTTACCGGTGTATATGTATCTTTCACCCGGGTATCTGAAAAAATAAAGCGATTTTCATTAAACATCTCGTCCATAGAATTTATCAGATAGGACCCACCAATGCCTCCATACACCGAAAACCATTTGGGAATAGCCTTCCACTCGGCACTAATGTCGGGCGAGGGGTTGAATGGCCGACCATGAACAAACGAAAAACTGGATTTTACCCCCAAACGTACATTCCATGTTTCGCGCTCAAAACTATAAAATGGATTCATCGAGAATACTGAGTAAGCATCCCAGACATTAATTACAGCTCCCTCAATATCCGATTTATATAGCATATTCTGAAGTTCGACATCAACTCCTACCCTGTTTTTACCGCTTGGCGCATTGAAGCCACCTTTGGTATGAAAAGAATTCTCGGTTAGTCCGTTTCGCGAATCAAATGCTTTGTAGCGGAACTCACCAAGGTATTGCGTACCCGTAGTGTATGGTAAAGAACGTACTCCGGCATAAACATTGAATCTCCAAAACACATCATTTTCAGGACTGCCGGCTATGTCTCCAAGAGTTTCGGTAGCCGCTGTACGGTTAACCCTCACCAGATTAAGTTCCTTGTATTTTGCCAAATCAGAAGTAGCCAACGATTTGAGATCAACCACATCGCCTGCTGCATTGTATGTGTCACCATAATACTTAAAGTACTCATGTCCTAAACTCATTCCCGAGTAAAGATTAAGTTTTTTGAAATACTTATCGAACAATAAAGAAGCATCTGATTTGGAATGAGCCTCTTTGCTGAAAGTGGCTAAATGATTTAAACGCAAATCTAACCTCATGTCTGTTTTTTTAATCACCGGCAGGGCAAAATCCAGCATATTATTCATATAGTTGCCAACTCCTACTCTCAGAAAAGCGTCATTGGGATTATTTCGCACCTTGTGTTCAAGCTCAGCTGCATCCAGCATATGGATGTTCTGCCCAACCGGCAAAGGCAAATTAAACCCCGTATATGCAGCGGGTGCTTTCTCTGTTTTGGGTTCAACTACCTCAGGTACCGACGATATTTTGCCTGCATCCTGAATTACGGGTTTGTACTCACGCTCCACTGTTACATTGCGATCCACTGTTTGCGCTCCGGCAGCAATGCTTATTCCTAAAAACAGGGGTAAAATATATTTTGATGTTTTCATTTTTCTTAATCTATAAAATAATTTCGGCTTATACTATCATTAAACTTATTGTCAGTTAATTACTTTCTGACCTTCGCGCGCTACAATAGCATTAAGTCTATCGGTTATAAGAGTCTGTATTTCATCGGCAACAGTATAGTTTTTTTGTAAACTCAGCAAATATTGTTTTGCCTGAAAATCATTATTTTGCTTGATATATACATCGGACAACAAAACAAAACTACGAGCCAACCAAAACTGGAACGGAGTATTCTTTTTGGCAAAATCGAGCACCTCGTTTTCGGTGTCAGCAAGTTTACCCTGTTGAAAATAAATATCGGCCAACAAGTATTTCGCTTCTGCGCCGTTTGAAGTACGCGTATCGGCCGCCAATACTTTCAAATCCTGTACAGCATTAACCTGCTGATTCATGGCAATATATGCTTTTGCTCTGTTGTAACGGGCCTCCGCTTTAAGTTCGGCTGTAGTTTTTGAGTCGTTCAGTATTTCGTTGGCAATATTGATGGTAGTCTGATGATCGTTCAGGAAATAACTGCATCGCAGAATACCCAGGCGCGATACATTTTTCTCATCATTGTTCTGAGCCAGATACTGCAACTGTTTGAAATATTGCAACGACGAACTATAATCTTTTTTATCATAAGTAATTTCGGCACAGCGCGTTGTAGCTTCCTGAATGTATTGATTACCCGGTATTAGTAACAAAGCCTGGTACGCAGCCAGCGCATTGTCTTTATCATTGCTACGATAATAGCTATCAGCCAGATAATATTGTGCAATGGTACAGAATCGCCCTCCTGAGCAATAACTGTTCAGATACGAGCGCAAACCCGAAACAGCCTGCGTATAGTTAGCATTCATATACTGCTTTTCGGCCGCTATGTACGAGATGGAATCTTCGCGGGTAGCCGTATTGCCGTTTATCTTCATATTAAGCGTTTTGGCATAGGCCAGATACGCAGGCACATCGTTCTTTTCAATATACACCGACTCTAAGCTTTCGAGAGCCGTATAAGACTCTTCGCTGCCGGGATAGGATGAAATCACCTTCTTGTATGCAACTATAGCCTGATCATAATTATTCTGGTTGAAATAAATCATACCAATTTCCAACGCAGCCTTGCGGGCCAATGTACTATTGGGTTGCAGGCTAAGCAGGCGCTGATAGGTTGAAATAGCCCGGGCATCGTTATCGAGCAAAACATAAGCACGCCCCATTTCATACAAAGCATCGTCAATATATTCCGACTTGGGATATGTATTAATAAGTTTTTCGAGTCGGGCTATTTTAGCCGTATAGTTTTTTTGCAGTCCCGCCACATAAGCACTCTGAAATGCCGCATAATCGCCCGAGTTAGGACTCAAAGACGCAGCCCTGTCGTAATACAGTTCAGCTTTATCAAAGTTGCGCGCGTTGAAGTAGCAATCACCTATACGGTTCAGAGCGTCGGCATATGTCAAAGCATTTTTATTGCTTTCCATTTCGACATACTTTAGAAACCAGTTTAGCGCTTCGTTATAATTTTTTTGCGAGAAGTATGCGTAAGCCATTGAATAATTGGCCGTTTTAAAGTTGACACTCGATTTAGCATAAGAGTTCAAAAAAAACGACTTCAAATCACTGATGCTTTTTTCGGGCTGACTGCTGCGATAGTAACTCTCTGAACGCCAGAAATAGCTTTCGGCAGAATATCGTCCAATCGAAGAACTTTGCAACGAAAGAGAGAAGTATTCAATGGCTTTGGGAAGATTATTCTGAGTAAATGCCTCTGTTCCTATCTGGTAAAGCAGGTATTGTTTGGTTTCGAGCAAACGGGCGTTCGGATTTGTAATTTTCAAAATTGACTGATATGCTGCCTCATAATTTTTGGTAGTCATATACACCGATGCCAGATAGTTATAGGCATCATTTACATATTTCGAACCCGGAAATTCGGTTAGAAATTGTTCAAAAGCCGTGATTGACTCTCCAAATGCAGTGGTCGTTTCGTACGTTGTAAGTGCGTAATTGTAGAGCGCCTCTTCACGCACTGTTTTATTAAAATTGCTACGCAAAGCAGCTTCGTAAGCCAACCGGGCATTGGTTTTATCATTCAGCCGGATATAAGCATTCCCGATATGCAGATAGGCATTTTCGGTCATCTCGTCAGATTCGGTAGTGGTTTTCGACAAGTAGGTAACTGCGTTTTGATAATCCTTAGTCTGATAATACGACAAGCCCAGCAGATACATATCGTTGCGAAGCACCTGAGGCGATAATTTTTCGTACTCTTTCAGGTAAGCAATTGTTTTGGCGTAATCTTTTTTGCTGTACGAAATTTCGCCCATAATTCGGTATATTTCGCCATTATTGGGGTTGGTTGGGTTGTTTTTCAGCAAAGCATCAGCCCGTTCATTCAGTTTATCAAAGTCTTTTTGGTAATAATAAATCTGGATAATATAATACGGCACAATGTTCTTATACTCATCATTATTTTCAATCTTCAAAAACTCGGGGAGCGCTGCCTGATAGTTGCCCAAAGTATATTCAGAGTAAGCATAATAATACGTTGCCGAAAGCTGATAACGGGTATTCATCTCCTTAAGCGCTTTGAAAATGGTAAGCGCCTGCTGGCATTTTTTGGTTTCGAGACTGGCATAGCCCTTGCAAAAAAGGTAGTCAATACGGTCGCGCTGCCCCAGATGCGACTCGGTTACCTGGTCAAAATACTTCAAAGCATCCTCATACTTTTTATCTTCGTATTTCAGAAGGCCAAGCATCATGGTAGCTTTGTCGTAAAAAGGAGTGTACGGATGTTTGGCAAGGTAGCTGGTCAGCAGTTTCTCAGCATCGTCCTGCCTCAGCTCATAGGCATTGGCAGCCATATAATACTCGGCTTCCTGTATTTGTCCGGCCTTATTCTTATCTGCTTTTTTGAGAAATTCCTCAAAATTGCGGTACGAAGCAGCAAATTTTCGCTGGTTGTAAAGTTCGCGTCCCTGACTGAAAAGTACATCCTGATGGGTATAAACAAGCGTTTCCTGAGCTACAGCTTGTAGCGCGAGGATACAGATAGTTAAACCAAGTATGATTTTTTTTCTCATCATAAAAATATATTTGAAAATGAATTTTTATTATTCTGCTATAAATTACCTTCCGGTATAACGTTTAACCCCTTCGCGCACGGAAGTAAGCCCAAAATCGTCAGAATTAACCTCGCTCAAAGCCATAAACGCAATGCTTTCCACATCATCAGCAGCCTGCAGGTTTTGATAGTTTTTTACACTGCACTCAAAAAAAATATCCAACGTGGGTATTGATAACCCGCTGTAAATATATGTATTAGGCAAAGAGAACAGGTATTTAGCATCAACAACCTCAGCGCCTAACTCCTCACGTAACTCACGCCTGAGAGCCTCCTCGGCCGACTCGTGGTTATCAACAAAGCCACCGGGCAAATCCAAAGTACCCTTTGCCGGCTCTTTGGCCCGCCTGCATACCAGCAATTCGCCTTTATCGTTACAAATAAATGCAGCTACAGCCGCCGACGCATTGATGTAAAAAACAAAACCACAATGATTGCATTTCATTGATTTTTCATTATTAACAACAAAAGCATCTGACCCACAACACGGACAATAATGAAATAACGTTGAAAACTGCATAATTTGTATATTTTATCGTTTGATAAACCCTGAAAACACAAAGATAATGATTTTATATGTCATTTTTGTATGTCAAAAACCATTCCTAAATGGATTTTTTGCCTGCAAACAGCATTTAAAAAGACACGAACCTGTATTGTTGAAAACTTTTTTATTTCACCCACCTCTAATCCTTTAAAAAACATTACTTTTGCACAAAAGAGAATGATATGAGCCGCAAGCTATCTCAATCAGTTGATGATGAGTTCGACGACATAGTCAAACGTTATGAACAGTTTCTTAATGGAAATGGTTCAGGCTATTTTGATGTTGAAGAACTTGAGTCAATCGTAGATTATTACCTGCGCAAAGGACGTACCAAAGACAGTTCGAATGCCATTGAATTTGGCCTACAGCTTCATCCGGCCAGTGTGTCTCTGAAAACCAAACGGGCAAAATTATACCTCGTGGCCGGAGATGTACAAAAAGCGTTCAGAATACTTGAAAGCATTGCCGATTCCGGCGATTACGAAGTAACACTACTGCGCATAGAAACGTTACTCAGACTGGGGCGTATTAAGGAAGCCGGAATGTTTACCTACGAAATTTTTGAACGCGAAACCGAAGATATCGACAATATTTGTCTGGATCTGAGTTTTATTTATATTGCCCAGCTCGATTTTGAAACAGCCCTCAGACTACTGAAAAAAGCCGAAATATTCAACCCTAAAAACACCGATGTGCTTTTTGAACTGGCTTTTTGTTACGAGCAACTTACGCTTACCAACAAAGCCATTGAAACGTATAACCGCATTTTGAATGCCGACTCGTACATGTCGGAAGCATGGTTCAACCTTGGGCAGATTTATTTTGGACTTCAGGACTTCAACAACGCCGTAAACGCCTATGACTATGCTGTGGCCATTAATGAAAGTGATTCTTTGTCGTGGCTACAAAAAGGTCACTCACACTTTCAGTTGAGCGAGTTTGAAAAAGCCATAGCTGCCTATATTGAATACGAAAAAATAACTCTTGAACCAGAGCAGGCCCATTTGTTTATAGGGGAATGTTACGAAAAACTCGAGAAGTTTGACATGGCGCTGGAGTACTACAACAAAGCACAGGAAAAACTCACTGATAATTATGACGTACTTACGGGTATAGGAATTTGCCTGCTTGAGCTTGAACGATTCACCGAGAGCCTTACGTATATCCGTCAGGCTATCAGCGTACAGGAAGATGCTCCCGACGCGTGGATTTATCTGGCCGAAGCTTTTATTGGTATGGACGACACCCAAAATGCACTGCTGGCCTACCTGAAGTCAATTGGCTTAGACCCCAATCAACCGGATGCGCTGATGGCTATCGCTAATATCTGCATGGATAATGGTGAGTATAAAACCGCGCTGCAATATTATCTTACCGCCTTTGAATTAGACAACACTCTGGAGTACATCGAAATTTTTATCGCCGTGGCTTATTTCAAAAATAATAATTATGAAATGAGTAAGATTTTTCTCAAAAAAGCTTCGTACAGCAATCTTGATGCACTCAAGTTGTTTTTTGAGATTTGCCCTGAGGCGGTTGAAATAGACTCATTCATGCTTTAATTACAAAATTATTTTCAATCATTTATGATAAAAAAAATCTTCATTTCTTTCGTTCTTATTTTTACCGTTACGTTTATTAATGCCGAAAATAATACGGAACAAAAAAAGGATTCTTCTCTCACAATTATTCAAAAAGTAGAGAACTGGTATGAGGGTAACATGAACTACGCAAGCATAACTGCGTTAATGACCATTGAAAGTTCATTTATCCCTTTTCCATCCGAAGTAGTTATTCCTCCGGCAGCTTATATTGCAAGTAAACCCAACAGCCATCTCAATATCTTTTTAGTAGTTTTATTTGGCACACTTGGAGCGCTTATAGGGGCGTATATCAATTATTTTCTGGCTATGTGGCTCGGACGCCCAATCATGTACAGGCTGGCCGATAGCAAAGTGGGCAAAATCCTGCTATTAAGCAGCGAAAAGATAAAAAAAGCTGAACAATACTTCAACGACCATGGCAAAACTTCCACTTTTGTAGGGAGATTGATTCCAGGTATCCGACAGTTAATATCACTCCCGGCAGGACTGGCCCGGATGAACCTGTTAAGCTTTACCATTTTCACCACACTGGGAGCATTGATATGGAATACAACACTTGCCTTACTGGGTTATCTGGCTCACGGGCAGGCCGACCTTATCAACGAATACAGCCATGAACTAAGCATCATCATATTGGTTTTGCTGGCTTTGGCTATAGGCTTTTACATCGTCAGATATTTTATCAGGAGAAGAAAAAAATGAAACAATTCGGACTGATAGGCCTTCCTTTAGGCCATTCATTTTCTAAAAAATACTTCACTGCCAAATTTGCCGACGAACTTATTGACGCTCAATACAATCTGTACGAATTGCCTGAAATATCGCATTTTAAAACATTGATTGCTGAGATTGATTTTTCAGGCCTGAACGTAACCATCCCTTACAAGGAACAAGTTATTCCTTTTCTGGATGAACTTGATGTTACTGCTGCCGAAATTGGCGCCGTCAATGTTATAAAATTCACTTCAAACAATGGTAAAACCCGCTTAAAAGGATATAACTCGGATGCTATAGGCTTTGAGAAATCGCTGAAACCGTGGCTTAAACCTCATCATACAAAAGCTCTGATACTTGGCACGGGTGGGGCATCCAAAGCCATCAGATATGTATTGCAAAAACTCGGGATACATACCACTTATGTATCGAGAAGCGCGCATGCAGAACAACTTACATATGCCGACCTCAATGCCGAAATAATGGACAAATACACTGTTGTGGTAAACGCATCGCCGGTGGGTACCTTTCCGCACGCCGATGAATGCCCGGCTATCCCTTACGAACATCTGACTGACAAACACCTGCTATTCGACGTGGTGTACAACCCAACTGAAACATTGTTTTTGAAAAAAGGAAGAGAAAAAGGTGCATCAGGACTTAATGGTGAAGGGATGCTGATTGGTCAGGCCGAAGCTGCCTGGGAAATATGGAATGCATGATATAACTTACGGTTTCACACCGCCCCTCTTTCTATTTCTTCAAGCAGACCTTCGCAGGCATCTTCCAGTAAATCAATAACATTTTCGAAACCCTGATCGCCTCCATAGTAGGGATCGGGAATATGCGTGGGCGCAAAGTTGCGACTAAAATCTTTCATTCGGTGAATTTTCTGCATTTCTTCCAGCGTATCTGCTTTATCGCGCAGGCCGTCAATATTCTGCTCGTCCATACCGATAATCAAATCAAAACGATCAAAGTCGGTTCGCGCAAAAGGACGTGACCTGTGCGTAAGTTCGTAACCTCTCCTACCCGCATGATAGCGCATCCGGCTATCAGCCTGCTCACCCTGATGATAAGCAATTAGTCCGGCCGAATCTGTAACAAAAAACTCCGATAGGCCTTCGCGCTCAATAATTTTATTAAAAACCGCTTCGGCCATTGGCGACCGGCAAATATTTCCAAGACAAACAAAAAGTATGGATTTCTTTGTCATACACAACATTGATTAATTTTTATTTATTTCAACACACTCCACGTCATCTGTTTTATTCAGGTGAAAAAATCCCCGGTATTAAATTAATATCGGGGATAAAATCAGCTTTATAAAAATTTTGATATTAAATAGTTTAGTCATGACAAAAATTCTATTTTGCCTATAATTAATGGATATGAATAGTGCTTCATGTGAATAGAAACGCGGATTTAGCGGATTAAACAGATTTTCGCTGTAAACTCAAAAGTTTTCATAATACGGATTACATTACAGATTTTGACTTCACAAGTGAAGTCAGCTGATTTTCAGCTGCGAATGCTAATCCGCCATTTACGTAGTAAATAAATCAGAATTAAAATCCGTTTTGTTGCTACAATAAATCAGTGTATGTCAGCTAAATCCGCTATATCCGCGTTTCTATTCTTTTTTTGTCATGTACTTAGATTAAATAGACAAAATCTGTAAAACACCTACCAGGCTTTCATCCACAGGTTTATCATCTTTAATCGCTTTGGTAAATGGCACATTTACTATCTCATTGTTCACGATACCTATCATAATGCTTCGCTGTTCATCAAGCAGGGCGTCGATAGCTGCAACACCCATACGACTTGCAATAATACGATCGTAAGCAGTAGGCGAACCGCCCCGCTGAATATGGCCAAGTATGGTAACACGCACATCATATTCAGGATGTTCTTTATGCATGCGCTCGGCCAGTCCGTTGGCACCGCCTGTAATCTCGCTTTCGGCTACAATAACGATACTGCTGTTTTTGGATTTTCGGAACCCATTGCGGATAAGTTCTTCCAGTTGGTCCACTTTAGTTTCCCGTTCCGGGATAATAGCAGCCTCTGCCCCGGAAGCCAGTGCACTGTTCAGAGCCAGAAAACCGGCATCGCGTCCCATTACTTCGATAAAAAACAAGCGTTCGTGCGACGAAGCCGTATCGCGAATTTTATCTACAGCATCGATAATTGTATTCAAAGCCGTATCGTAACCTATGGTAGAGTCGGTTCCGTACAAGTCGTTATCGATAGTACCGGGCAAGCCTACAATTGGTACATTGTATTCCTGCGCAAATATACGGGCTCCCGTAAAAGTTCCATCGCCACCAATCACCACCAGAGCATCAATATTTTCCTTCACCATATTATCGTAAGCCAGCTTACGCCCTTCGGGTGTACGAAACTCAGCACAACGGGCACTTTTAAGAATTGTACCTCCCTGCTGAATTATGTTGCTCACATTTTGTGTCTGAAACTCAACAATCTCGCCAGTAATAAGTCCTTTATAACCACGGTAAATCGCTTTTACGCGAATACCATTAAAGATGGCTGCTCTCGTTACCGAACGTATAGCAGCATTCATACCCGGGGCATCGCCACCTGAAGTAAGCACCCCGATGCATTTAATTCCGTATTCCATTTTATATTGTATTAAAAAAACTAATCATCTATATATGAGCAACAAAAAAAAACAACCATTAGCTACATCAGGTGGTAATAAATCCACCGGTTTTTGTGCAAGATATTAACGCCCCGCAGCAAGTACAGTCAGTTTTTCTTTTACTTCCTCCATTAACCAGCGAGGTGTAGAGGTTGCTCCACAGATTCCTATTTTTTTAGTGAAGTCAATAGCAAGACCATCTACTTCAGATGCATCGGAAACAAGGTAGGATGCAGGATTGATAGATTTGGCATGTTCGAATAAGACCTTACCGTTTGAACTTTTTTTGCCGCTTACGAATATCACTATATCGTTTTGCTGTGCAAAGTTAGTAATATTTGGTATTCTGTTAGCCACCTGACGGCAAATTGTATCAGAATATTCAAATTCCGTTCCAGCCTCAGACATGCCTGCAACTTTTTTTACAAGATGATTAAACCCTTCGAGCGACTTGGTAGTTTGCGAAAACAGCTTGACATTTTTACTGAAATCAATTTTATCAAGTTCCGTTTCATCTTCAATTACAATCGCTTTTCCATCGGTTTGCCCCACAAGCCCGTTGACTTCGGCATGTCCATGATGCCCATAAATTACGATTTGGGTATCCATACCGGGAGCTGCTTCGTAAGCGGTTTTAATTCTCGATTGTAGCTTAAGCACCACCGGACATGATGCATCGATGAGGGTTATATTATTCCGGCGGGCAGTTTCGTACGTACTTGGTGGTTCGCCGTGAGCCCGCAGAAGTACGCGGGCATCTTTAAGTTTAGCAAACTCTTCGTGGTTAATGGTTATCATACCCATTTGCGACAGTCGTTCCACCTCCTGTCCATTGTGTACAATATCGCCCAGGCAGTACAGTACGCCTCCTTTGGCAAGTTCTTCTTCAGCCTTTTTTATGGCATTGACTACTCCGAAACAAAATCCGGATTTTTTATCAATTTCTATATCGGGTAACATGATTTACAATTTATTACTTCATAGACCACAGACTCCGGGCATATCATTTCCAGTAAAGCTTTTGGGGATCAGAAGCAACACCTTCTATCTGGAAAAATGATGACTCAGCAGCTATGTTCTACGGTTTATTTACGTGTTATTCTAACGTTTTCTGTTTGAATAATGTTCGTAACATTTCCTGTTGTTGTGCAGGTGTAAGCGTAGTATTATCAATCACTACCGCATCGTCGGCACAACGTAGCGGACTCTCAGCCCTGTTTTGATCTCTCTCATCGCGCTCCTTTACATTGGCCAGCACTTCTTCAAAGCTCACAGAATCTCCCTTGGCCTTCAACTCGTCCATTCGGCGCTGAGCCCTTATCTCGGCCGAGGCTGTAAGAAAAATTTTCAGTTCGGCATCAGGAAAAACCACAGTACCAATATCTCTCCCATCCATCACTATGCCTTTATTTTTGCCCATATTTTGCTGCTGACGTACAAGTTCGCGCCGTACTGCACCTATCGTACTTACGCGACTTGCACCATTAGCCACCTCTAAAGTGCGTATCTGCTTTTCTACATTTTCGCCATGCAAGTATATCTCTGCTTTTCCCTCGGTATTGTTTTTAAATGAAAGTTCAATATTTTCGATGTTACTTTCTATCGTATGTATATCCATGTGTTCGTTATCCATCCATCCATTGCGCAGGCAATACAACGAAACAGCGCGATACATTGCACCCGTATCTACATAAACATATCCGCTTTCGCGGGCAAGCTCTTTAGCCATTGTGCTTTTACCACAGGACGAAAACCCGTCAATGGCTACAATTATTTTCTTCATCTTATCTTAAAAAAAACAGTAAATACTAAAAAAAGATTCTTGAATAAATCATCATCAACAATTACCAAACCTGAAATCTGGTCATGACACCTTACAAGCCAAACTCTTTCAACGAGGTACTGATGGAAAATTGATACGCTGTAATACCCGTCTGGAAAGGCGTCAGCCCAAAACCTATCTGAAATTTATATAACTTGACACCTCCGCCAAATGAAAAACCAGACATGCTTTTGAAGCCTGACATCGCCAGCTCCTTACTACGCCGATGATTATATGATGCTGCCAGATAAAAGTTTTTGCCAGGCACAAACTCCACTCCTATTATTGCATGACGAAAAGCCATGTCAAAAAAGCCAATTCCGGCATCCGCATCGTCATCATCTGAATCATCGGTGAGATAGGACAAATTCCAGCGTTGAAGGTTATGCAGGGTGAGCGAGAAGCGAAAAGGCGCATGTTCCAGCTTTTTGGAAACACCAAGCATTACGTTAAAAGGCAAACGTTCATAATGCTGTCCATCCTCGTCGGCATAGTAACCTTTCAATTGAGTGCCGATATTACGAAGCACGAATCCGGCAGAAAAATTGCCCGTAGTATCGCGGTAGCTGACGCCCAAATCGGCTGCCATCCCAAAACTTGTATACATTTCGAATACCGAAAACACAGGCTTCAACGTAGCTCCTACCGTAATTCTGTTGGTTAAGGTACGAGCATACACCACACTGAGCGACATATCCTTAGCCGAGAACAGTCCCGTCTCACTATCCAAATCATCACGGCCATCAAATTTTCCATAATCCACATACTGCATCCCCACAGCCATAAAACTTTTGTCATCAATACTATAACCATAAATAGCAGAACCAAAGGTTATATCCGATAAATAATTGGCAATATTTACACCAATCGTATTTTTGGTTTCCTGAGTTAAAAGAGCAGGGTTCATCAAGGCAAAATTAATATCATTGTCGCGCAACGACACATTACTGCTTCCTAAAGCTGCCTGACGCGAAGATATGGGTAAATCCAGAAAAGAATACACAGCATTTCCGGCCTGAGGGCAAGCCTGGCCGTAAACAAAGAAAAAACAAATAATGATTAAAACCTTTTTTAGCATTTACATATAGATTATAATCCCGAACACACAACCATCTATTCCGGATTCAAAGATACATCAAATTCACATAAGTCAGATTTGACCGCAAGTACAAATCAGTAAATAGAACGAAAAAAGAAAGGAAAATTATATTTTTGAAGATAAAAAAACAATTAAACACAATCGATTATGCGAAAAGTCAAATAAAAATGATTTTTTTCTGTTTTTTACAAATAAATTTTGGAAAAAATATATTACATTTGCCCACTGGAAATATATATAAATTAAACATAAAATATGGAAGTTAAAAAATCACCAAAAGCCAGTCTCGAAGACAAAAAATTTCTCTTCGTAACTATGGGTCTTGTTATGGTTTTATCACTGCTCTACATTGGTTTTGAGTGGACTGAGAGAGAAGTTAAAGTATTTCAGGCTGCTGACACCAGTTTACTTGCAGAAGAGGAAATTGAAATCGTTCAAACAGCTCAGGAATTGCCTCCACCTCCACCACCTCCTGCTCCCGAAGTGGTAGAAATTATCAATGTGGTTGACGATGACGTTGAAGTAGCCTCAGTTGAAATCAACACCGAAGACGACAAAGACAAAGGCGTAGCCGTAGCTGCTCCTGTAACTGCCGCTCCTGCTGTAGTTGAAGAAGAAGACAACGTAGTATTTCAGGTTGTTGAAAAAATGCCTTCATTTCCGGGCGGAGATGCAGCTTTGATGAAATACCTCTACGAAAATGTTAAGTATCCGGTTATTGCTCAGGAAAATGGTGTACAAGGACGCGTAATCTGTCAGTTTGTAGTAAACCGCGACGGTTCGATTGTTGACATTGAAGTAGTTCGTAGCGTTGACGCAAGTCTTGACAAAGAAGCTGTTCGCGTTATCAAATCCATGCCTAAATGGAGTCCCGGACAACAACGTGGTAAACCCGTACGTGTAAAGTATACACTTCCGGTTAACTTCCGTTTACAGTAATAAGCCTTGTTGAATTTCCGCTTATCAATTATACCAACGGTAAGTTGATAAAAGGCAAAAAATATCAAAAACCGTTTGGGTCTTTCCAAACGGTTTTTTTATCATTAAGAAATATACATTTTTATGAATAATCAGGTTAAGACAGAAATATATCAGGAAAAAGCAGTTCTGGTGGGGCTAATAACCTCGTCGCAAAACGAAGAACGCACCCGAGAATATCTTGACGAACTGGCCTTTTTGGCCCACACAGCCGGCGCCACCCCTGACAAACTGTTTTTTCAGCGTATAGATTATCCTAACCCTAAAACTTTTGTAGGGCCTGGTAAACTACAGGAAATAAAAGAATACATTGACAATAACGAAATAGGACTGGTTATATTCGACGACGAACTTTCGCCCAAGCAGCTCAGGAATATTGAGGGGGAACTAAAAGTACTAATCCTCGACAGAACAAGTCTTATTCTGGATATTTTTGCCAAAAGAGCGCAAACTGCCAATGCCAAAACTCAGGTAGAATTAGCTCAGTTGCAGTATATGCTTCCACGCCTTACACGGCTTTGGACACATCTGGAAAGACAGCAGGGAGGTATAGGTATGCGTGGCCCGGGTGAAACGCAGATTGAAACCGACCGACGCATCATACTCAACAAAATCTCGTTGCTGAAACAGGGACTGAAAGAAATTGACAAGCAAATGGCTACGCAACGTAAAAACCGGGGAAAAATGGTAAGAGTAGCTTTGGTTGGGTATACCAACGTGGGTAAATCTACCATGATGAATATGCTAAGCAAGTCGGAAGTTTTTGCCGAAAATAAGCTATTTGCAACACTCGATACTACAGTACGTAAAGTCATTATTGAGAACCTGCCGTTTCTGCTATCGGATACAGTTGGATTTATCCGCAAACTTCCGCACAACCTGATTGAATCTTTCAAATCAACTTTAGATGAAGTGCGCGAAGCCGATTTGTTGGTACATGTAGTAGATATTTCGCATCCTAATTTTGAAGAACAGCTTGAAATCGTTAATCAAACTTTGAAAGAAATTGATCCGCGGGAAAAGCCAACCATACTCGTATTCAACAAAATAGATGCTTTTACCTACGTTCCTAAAGATGAAGATGATTTGACACCGGTGAAACGGGAAAATTACAGTCTGGATGAACTGAAAAATACGTGGATATCAAAACTACATGATAATTGCATCTTTATCTCGGCACGGGAAAAACAAAACGTTGAACAACTCAAAGCGCTTATGTACGAAAGAGTAAAGGCTATCCATGTGGAACGATATCCGTACAACGATTTTTTGTTTCAAAAATATGACAAGGAGGATGCTGAACAATAAATCATCTGTTATAATAAATAAAATATGTACTAACGGCTTTTAGTGGAAAGACGCTATGAAATACAGGCATTTACAAGACAAAGAAATTGCTTCGTTGCTGGTTTACGGTTGCTCGGCCGACGACTGGAAAGAGCTATTGGTGGCTGATGATTTTTCGGTCAGCTTTATTCAGAACGTTCATTTTTCCGGAAAAGTATGCCTTGGCACTTTCAACAAAGTCATTGACCTTCCGGGTGGGGTGAGAAAGCATTCGGGGATTTACAACTGCCACCTGCACAACTGTACAATTGGCAACAATGTATATATCAATAAAGTAAATAACTATATAGCTAATTATGATATTGATGAAGATGTTTATATTGAAAATGTAAACAGTATTATAACCAGCGGAGAGAGCTCTTTTGGCAATGGCACCGAAGTGGCTGTAATGATTGAAAGCGGTGAACGTACCATCCCTGTTTTTGATAAGCTGTCGGCACCAATGGCCTATATGATGACTTTTTACCGACATGATACCGAACTCACCGAAGCGCTATTGCAATCGGCAAAAAAATATATTGAAACCACCAAATCGGACAAAGGTTCAATTGGGAAAAATGCTCATATTACTAATTGTGGTTCGATACTCAATGTACGCATTGGCAACTGTGCCAGATTGGATGGAGCTGTTTTGCTCGAACAGGGGACTATCATCAGTACAGCCGATGCCCCCATACACATAGGCAATGGTGTGCAGTGCAATGAATTCATTATCGGTTCAGGAAGTGCAGTCACCGACGGCGCTATGCTTACCCGCTGCTTTATTGGACAAGGTTGTATAATTGGGAAACAATTCTCGGCAATCGACTCGGTATTTTTTGCAAACTGTCAGGGACAACATGGAGAGGCTATATCTGTTTTTGCAGGTCCATACACGGTTACACACCACAAGTCGACACTGATGCTCACAGCCTTATATTCATTTATGAATGCTGGCAGCGGAAGTAATTTTAGTAATCACATGTACAAATTAGGACCGGTACATCAGGGAATTACCGAACGTGGCGTTAAAACTTCGAGCAACTCGTACATCATGTGGCCTGCTCATATTGGAGCTTTCTCAATTGTACTGGGCAGACACAAGGGCAATCCTGACTTGAAAAATCTCCCTTTCTCATATTTGATAGAAGCCGATAATGAAAGCCATTTGTTGGTTGGTATCAACCTGCATAGCGCCGGTACTATCCGCGATGTACAAAAATGGCCTAAACGCGACCTGCGCAGCGGCGAAAAAACGGATCCCGTTCATTTTGATTTCCTATCGCCCTATACCCTATCTAAAGTACTGAAAGGCATTGATTTACTAAAGAATATTCTTGCTAATATGGATTCTGATGCCACTTTTGTATGGTATCAAAACTGTAAAATAAAAAGATCGGCTTTGCGTAAAGGCATTGAATTGTACGAAATGGCTGTAGATAATTTTATAGCCAAACATGTGCGTGAAATAACTGACGGACAAGCTAATACAGGGAGTGGCAATTGGGTAGATATGGCCGGGCTGCTGGCCCCGCAAACAGAAATTGAGAAGCTTTGCCAAAGAATAATTGCTGAAAAACTTTCGGTAGAACAGATTCAGCAGGAGTTACTCAAAATCTATGATAATTACCCTGCCTATAAACTGGGGTTTGTAAATTCTATTATTCAAAACAAACTATCAAAAACGGCCACACAATTGTCCGATAAAGAGATTAATGACATCGTAAATAAAGGAGAAAAAGCCGAACTTGCTTTTAATGACCTTATACTGAGAGATGCAAAAAAAGAATTCTCAACAATGGCCAAAACCGGTTTCGGAATAGATGGCGACGACAATGTACGTAACGCCGATTTTGATGCTACACGGGGGGTTTTTGACGACCATCCTTTTGTGATTGCGATAAAAAAGAAATGAAAGCCTGATTTCAAATAAAAATTACAATTCAACTGACTAACAACTAACCAGGAACAAAAAAATGAATAACTTCAATTTTTATAGCCCAACTTATTTCGTTTTCGGAAAAGATCGTGAAAACGAAACCGGAAAATATATTCAACGATTTGGTGGAAAAAAAGTACTTATACACTATGGAAGCGGATCGGTAATTAAAAGCGGATTGCTCGAAAGGGTCAAAAAATCGCTCGAAAGTTCCGGCATTGCGTTTAGTGAACTCGGCGGGGTGGTTCCCAATCCCCGAAGTGGCTTAGTATATCAGGGTATTGATATTTGCAAAAAAGAAAACATTGATTTTATTCTGGCAGTCGGGGGCGGCAGCGTCATCGACTCGGCCAAAGCTATAGCCTTGGGAGCGCTTTACGAGGGCGATTTTTGGGAGTTTTACAACGGAAAACGTATAGACAAAGCATTGCCTGTGGCCACCATACTTACGCTCACGGCTGCCGGAAGCGAAGGCTCCACCGGTTCGGTTATTACGCACGAAAACGGTATGCTGAAACGTGCCGCTAACAGCGACTTAATCCGGCCTGTGTTCTCTATTCTTAACCCTCAACTTACATGCTCGCTCCCGCCATATCAAACTGCTTGCGGCGCTACCGATATGCTTGCTCATGTGATGGAACGATATTTTACCAACACCAAAGAAGTGGAAATAACCGATCGTTTGTGCGAAGGAATTATGCTCACCATTATCAACGAAACTCCTAAAGCGCTGGCTAACCCCGACGACTACGAAGCACGCGCCAACCTGATGTGGGCAGGCATGGTGGCTCATAACGACATCTGCGGTGTAGGCCGCGAACAAGACTGGAGCACGCACAATATGGAACACGAACTATCGGGGCTGTACGATGTAGCTCACGGAGCCGGGCTCGCCGTTATGTTTCCGGCCTGGATGAAATATGTAATGAGTCATGATGTAAACCGCTTTGCTCAATTTGCTGTCAGAATATGGGGCTGCGAAATGGACTTTCAGAACCCGGAAAACACTGCTATTCAAGGAATAAAGCATTACGAACATTTCCTGCAATCTATTGGCATGCCTATACGCTTTTCGGAACTGGGAGCCAAAGCCGGAGACATTCCCGTGTTAGTCAAAACACTTGGATTAGGCGAAGGTACACTTGGTTCTTTTGTGAAACTCACTGAAAAAGATGTACAGAAAATTTATGAATTAGCTGTATAGATAGAAAGTTCTGAGGTTCACATCAGTGCATAATTTCAACGAAATCAGTTACAATCAATGACAACGAAGCAATTACACATTACAACCAAACAAGTTAAGCTGGAAATTAATCTGCCAAGTTCAAAAAGCATTAGCAACCGGGCACTTATTATCAATGCGCTGGCTTACAGTCCGTACGAAATTCAAAACCTGTCGGACTGCGACGACACACGTGTTACGCTGAAAGCACTCGACTCTAACGATACAACTTTTGATATTGGAGCTGCTGGCACAGCCATGCGCTTCCTCACGGCTTTTCTCTCGAAAACAGTGGGCGAATGGGTAATTACCGGCAGTGAACGGATGAAAAACCGCCCTGTCAGGTTGCTGGTTGAAGCACTGAATAGCCTTGGCGCCCGAATTGAATACACTGAAAAGGAGGGTTACCCTCCTTTACGTATTACAGGAAGTGCGCTCAATGGTGGAGAAGTTAAGTTGAATGGCGGAGTAAGCAGTCAATACATATCGGCACTTATGATGATAGCACCTTATATGTTGAATGGGCTGAAAATCAAACTTGAAGGAAATATAATTTCGGTTCCTTATATACTGATGACTCAAAAAATCATGCAGAAGTTCGGAGTAGATGTGGCTTTTGAAAACAGCGAAATAGATATACGCCCTCAAACTTATAAGCCTGTACCCTTTAAAGTAGAATCGGACTGGTCGGCAGCATCATATTGGTACGAAGTACTTTCAATCATTGGAAATGGTGAAATTCTTCTGCATGGTTTATTTCAAAACAGCACTCAGGGCGATAGCAAAGTGGCTGAACTGTTTGAACAGCTCGGAGTGAATACGGCATATCAGCCCGGGGGTGTTAAACTCACTTCCACCGGAAATTATGTATCGGCATTTGAATATGATTTTACCAACCAACCAGATTTGGCGCAAACCTTTGCTGTAACATGCTGCCTGCGTGGCATACCGTTTCATTTCAAAGGAGTGCAAAGTCTGAAAATTAAAGAAACCGACCGCATAGCTGCTTTGATAGCTGAGTTGGGTAAACTGGGGTTCATTTTGTTTGAGCCCCGCGACAGCGAACTAGCCTGGGACGGAGAAAAAAAAGCGGCAGATAGCGAAATAAGCATCCAAACCTACGAAGACCACCGGATGGCTATGGCATTTGCCCCGGCAGCCTTGCTTTATCCTATAACCATTGTAGAGCCGCAGGTAGTCAGCAAATCATACCCTTCATTTTGGGAAGATTTCGGGAAGATTTGATATTTATAATAGAAGAAAGGCTGTCTCAGGATAAAAGTGAGACAGCCTTTAATTTTGTTTATTTAATCCGATCGATCTTTAAGCATTGTCTCCAACCAAAAGACAAATAATTGAAGATAGAAGCTTGCAGGTTTGCTATCTTCTTCATTTTTTATAGTCGTTTCTCTTTTTTTCTGACTACACCATAGGCTGTAACTCGTTTATAAGATTTATCACTTTATATATTTCTGAATACGAAATCTCGTCTTCTGGATTTTCCTTATTTTTCTCACATAACTGTTCTGCATTTTGCATCGCCCTGTTTATATCTCCATGTTGATTTAAATAGCAAAACAAATCAGTACGTTTAAAATAATGTTTTGTTTTTTCATACCCTGGCATATATTTCTGCAAATCCCTTATTAGTTGCGTTTGATTCTGATATCTTTTTTCTGAAAAGTTTGGTAAGAAATGCAGTAAAAACCAGAACTCTGTACAAGGATTTGTTTCAACAAAGATTACCCTTCTGAATTTCCTCCCTTTCTTACGTTCGTAGTACTTTTTAGATTCTGTAGGGTTTGTCATTATCCTATCCATATCTATCAAACATACCACATAATCATACGCTTCATTTACATATTTCTCAGCCAACTTAAGCATGTCGTCAATATCAGAATGACGTGGAAAGTCCGGAGCAATTTTTATATCAAAACGCCTAAAAGTCCGTAATGACTCGAAATAAAACCATTCCGTTTCTCCCTCACCAATAATGGCAATGCTCTTTCTTACTTTCCTCGCATAGGCTATTATCTTTTAAATAAATACTATCGAAGAATGGTAAGTTTACTAATTTACCTTGCCTATAGGCATTATACGGAGATAAGTTCTTGTGTAGTCCAAAGGATGAGAGTCGAACTAAATGAGTTTGTCCAATCGAATCTTTATCCGTAAACCAAACAGCATCGCGACGAATAAAACTTTCATTTAACAGATTAATGTCATGAGTCGTCATAATTAACTGAGAAGCTTTCTGGCTATTACCTAAAAACACCTTGATAAAATATGAAAGTAACTCATAATGTAAACTCGTCTCAACCTCATCAATACAAATAATACGATTATCCTGAAGTAACTGTTTTAATATAACTGCCATGCCCATAAAACGAATAGTCCCTCTTGATTCAAGCTCTTCAGGCAATTCAAAGTATCCATTATCAGTGTGATGTTTAAACTGTAGAGAAAAATTATTAATCTTACCTTTTTGTAGTATATCCTGCTTGGCATTATCCGGAATATTATCTGCAGATTGGATTGCTTTTTCTAATTCGGGAGTAATCATTTCCTCTTCCTTCTCGAGTTTCAAATCACAAATATTAAAATCAGAAGCCCTTAAAATATCTTTAAGGAAATTCTTCAGATTACCGTCTTTGTCTTTATCTAGATTCCTTTTAATATAAGATGACAAAGACATAACTGGCTCTAGTACATCATTTATATGTTTTGTAAAGAAATCATAAACGATATTTAATTTTGTTCTTTCTACATTCGACTTTCCAAAAGCAGCTAACACGCTACTATTATTAAACGTGTTTCCTGAAAGTATCTTTTTACTGTCTTTTGAAAGTTTAAGTTCGTTTCCGAATTTAATGTCGCTTTTATCTGTCTCTATGTTGTAGTTACGAACGTAAAGTTTAGCAGGTCGCACTCCAGGGTAATATGTTAGAGTTTCTTCATATATCCTTTCTCTATCCAATTTTACATATAAAATGTATCGTTCATTTTCAAGATAAAAATTCATTGTAAATTCTGTCGGTTCATTTCGGGAATCATTGTCAAGTAAAAAAGGAGTAATCTCTACTTCTGTGTTCTTATCTTCAGGAGCCTTGCGCATTAAATCCCGAAAGAATGACAATGCAGCCAATATATTTGTTTTTCCCGAAGCATTAGCTCCATAAATTAAAGCCATTTTCAATAGACGCACACCTTCTTTTACTTCTACCGTATATTCATCCCTCATAAGAGTATCGGCAGTCGGTTCAAAACTCAGAACTTGTTCGGTTTTTATAGAAAGAAAGTTTTTAACTTTGAATTCAGCTATCATAATATTCGTTGTTTATAGATTTGATATTTTAAATCGCTGCAAACATACAACAAAAAAAGGATGATTCCAAATATATTTTAATATTTCGTAGTTATTTTACGAAAAATACAAATATAACGCTTATGTTTATATTTTAAGAGACAAAAACAAAAAGGCAACCCAATTGCGAGTTGCCTTTTACAAATATAGTTTTATGTATATGTTGCTTTTTATTTCACCGATTCCAATGCTTTTGCAATCGCCTTTTGTATTCCGGCGGGGTTTTTACCACCTGCCGATGCAAAAAATGGTTGTCCGCCGCCGCCGCCCTGAATTTCTTTGGCCGCTTCGCGGGCAATATTGGTGGCGTTGAGGCCTGTGGCAACTAAATCGTCGCTTAGCAATACGGTGAGCGATGGTTTACCATCCACCACACATCCTGCCACGAAGAATAGTTTATCGGGTTGGATATTGCGGATTTGGAAAGCCAGCGTCTTTACCTGATCGGCCGACAAATCGCCTTCGAAACGTATCACTTTTACGCCATTTACTTCATTGGCTTCAGCAAGCAACTTGTCGCGCAAAGCTAAAATCTGAGTATGTTGGAAAGCTTCTATTTTCTTACGAAGATCGGCGGCTTCTTCCGCTAATTTTTTAATAGCCACGAGCACATCAGGTGCATTGTTGAGCACTTCTTTGGCTTCGGCCAGCGTGTCCTGCTGTTTGTCCAGCAAATCTTCCACCGCTTTCCCGGTGATGGCTTCGATACGACGGATACCTGCGGCAATCGAGCTTTCGGCTACAATGCGTACTAATCCGATATTGCCTGTAGAAGCCACGTGGGTACCCCCGCAAAGCTCTACCGAAGTACCAAACTGAATCACGCGAACGGTTTCACCGTATTTTTCGCCAAACAAAGCCATGGCGCCCATGGCCTGCGCTTCGGCAATAGGAGTATCGCGGCGTTCCTGCAACGGATAGTTCTCGCGAATCTTTTTGTTGGCCAATGCTTCTACGGCGCGTATCTCTTCCTTCGTCATTTTTTGGAAATGCGAGAAGTCGAAACGCAATGCTTCGGGACTTACAAACGAGCCTTTTTGCTCTACGTGTGTGCCCAGCACTTCGCGCAATGCTTCGTGCAGCAGGTGCGTAGCCGAGTGATTGCACTCTGAAGCATGACGTTTTTCCACATCAATGACTGCGGTAAACGCTTCGGTAACATCAGCCGGTAATTTTTTAGCGATATGTACCGCCAGGTTATTTTCTTTTTTAGTATCGATAATTTCGATGGTTTCGCTGTCAGATTTCAGGAATCCGGTGTCGCCCACCTGTCCACCCATTTCAGCATAGAAAGGCGTTTTGGAAAGTACGATTTGGTAGTATTCCTGATTTTTTTGTTTCACCTTGCGGTAACGCAAAATTTCGGTGTCGGCAGTTGTAAAGTCATAGCCTACAAACTGGCTGTCACCTTCGCGAACGGTTACCCAGTCGCCGGTTTCAACGGCAGCAGCGTTGCGCGCACGGTCTTTCTGAATCTGCATTTCGGCATTGAATTCGTTGATATCCACACTCATTCCATTCTCACGGAGGATCAATTCGGTCAAGTCTAATGGAAAGCCATAAGTGTCATATAAGGTAAACGCTACTTTGCCGCTCAATAAGCCCCCTCTATCGGAGGGGGTTTGGGGGAGGCTTTTTTCCAGCAGTTTTATACCTGTCTCCAAAGTACGCAGGAACGATTCTTCCTCTTCTTTGATCACCTTTTCGATCAATGTTTTTTGTGCCACTAACTCAGGATAAGCCTTGCCCATTACTTCGCAGAGGGTATCAATCAGCTTATACATAAAAGCATGACGTTGACCAAGGAAAGTATAACCATAACGCACCGCACGACGGAGGATACGACGAATCACATAACCTGCTTTTGCATTGGACGGCAACTGTCCGTCGGTAATCGAGAAAGCAATGGTACGGATATGGTCGGCGATAACGCGCATGGCGATGGCTTTTTGTTCCTGATGCTTAATAAAAAGCTCTTTCTGACCTCCAGAGAGTTCTTCTTCATTCTCTACTGGTTCAAGAATATGACCATTTACATTTAAAGGTTGGGGCTTTGTTATATCTTTAATTGCCTGAATTATTGGGATAAAAATATCGGTATCATAGTTCGAAAGTTTACCCTGAACAGCCATACACAAACGTTCGAAGCCCATACCGGTGTCGATTACTTTCGCAGGAAGTCCTTCAAGCGAACCGTCGGCTTTGCGATTGAACTGCATAAACACGTTGTTCCAGATTTCGATCACCTGCGGGTGGCTTTCGTTTACCAACGTCAGTCCATCCACCAACGCACGTTCGCTATCGGGGCGGATATCGATATGAATTTCCGAACAAGGACCGCAAGGACCGGTATCGCCCATTTCCCAGAAATTGTCTTTTTTATTTCCGTTGATAATGCGCTCGGCAGGAAGAAATTGCGCCCAGATGGCGGCTGCTTCGTCGTCGCGACCTAAACCTTCGGCAGGCGAACCTTCGAAAACGGTAGCATACAAGCGATTTTTATCCAGTTTCAGCACTTCAGTCAGATATTCCCACGCCCATTCGATGGCTTCTTTCTTGAAGTAGTCACCGAAGGACCAGTTACCCAACATTTCGAACATGGTGTGATGGTAAGTATCGTGTCCTACCTCTTCCAGGTCGTTGTGCTTACCGCTTACACGCAAACATTTTTGCGAGTCGGCCACACGCGGATATTTTATCGGGTCGTTGCCCAGAATAATGTTTTTAAACTGATTCATCCCTGCGTTGGTAAACATCAGGGTAGGGTCATCTTTAATGACCATCGGAGCCGATGGCACAATTTTATGGCCTTTAGAGGCAAAGAAATCGAGAAATGATTGACGAATTTCCTGTGAAGTCATTTTATATGCTATTGTTATTTACTTCGTATTATTAAAGCTTTGCATGTTATTAGTCCTTCAGACCTAATTTGCTTCGCATTATATTTGCCCTATGGGCTTTACTTAGTTCGTATTATTTACTTTTATTATGTTTTAAAAGTCTGCAAAAATACTTCAAATTTATTACTTTTGCATCAAGTTAAGGGATAAAAGTTTAGTTTTATTCCTGATTTTTATAAACTAACATCCAGTTTATTGATATTTTAGGTAACTTTATGGTTCTAAAAATCTTCGACTGAATATTTTTCCGACACACGTTTTTTTTATGGCAAAAAAAATAAAATTTCACTTCAACCCCGACACTTTAAGTTATGAGCCGATTATACACTCGTTTGCTCATAAACTAAAGCAAATTCTTTTACATCTTTTTTCGGGAATCTCATTAGGAGCTTTATTTTTCTTTGTTTTTGTGTCGACTATTGACTCGCCCGAAGAAAAACAATTAGGCCTTGAAAAAAGCAGAATGCAAGCTCAGTACAAAGTACTTGACCGCCAGTTTGAAGAAGTTCAGAAAGTATTGAATGATTTGCAACAACGGGACGACAACCTCTATCGGGTTGTATTTCAGGCCGAGCCTATACCTTTAGAAGTCAGACGATCGTCGGCTCCGAACACCCAGTACTACGAACAGTTGCTTAATATGACCAACTCAGAGATAGTGGTGGCCAGTACAAAAAAAATGAATGAAATACGCAAACAGATATATATTCAATCCAAATCGTACGATGAACTGGTTAACCTGTCGAAAAACAAAGAGGCTATGCTTGAATGTATCCCTGCCATACAGCCCGTACTGAATAAAGATCTTACGCGTATGGCATCGGGCTTTGGCTGGCGTATCGACCCGGTTTACCGGACACGTCGCTTCCATGCAGGTATGGATTTTACAGCTCCTATCGGCACCGATATTTTTGCTACCGGCAACGGCACTGTAGTAAGTGCCGGTTGGAAACAGGGCTATGGCAATTGTGTGGAGATTAATCACGGATATGGATACCTTACCTTATACGGACATATGAGCAGCATAAAAGTACGTGTAGGACAGAAAGTTAAGCGCGGAGATGTAATAGGATTGGTAGGCAGCACCGGAAAATCAACCGGGCCACACCTGCACTACGAAGTTCATTTGCGTGGGCAAATAATGAATCCGCAGAATTACTACTTCTTAGATTTATCGCCGGCTGAATACGACCGAATGGTTCAGATGAGCAATAACTCAGGACAAATGTTTGACTAACGATACTTTTTTTGAATGAAAAATCTTCTGTTTAGTTTTATCTGTGTATTGGCGTTTACCTCTGTTAATGCTCAGAAAAAGGAAATTATAAAAATAGCGGCTGTAGGAGATATTATGCTCGGCACTTATTACCCCGATAGTTCGTATCTGCCTCGAAAAGGAAGTTTCAGGCTGTTTAAGAACGTACAATCGGAACTCAACGATGCCGATATAACCTTTGGCAATCTGGAAGGGGTACTTACAGATGATACAACTCAGGTAAAAAAATGTGTTACCGAAGGTAGATGTTACTACTTTGGCATGCCAACAAGTTACGCGCAAACGCTGGCTAATGCAGGTTTTGACTTTATTAGTCTGGCCAATAATCATATTAATGATTTTGGATATGTGGGTCAGAAGTCTACAAAAAAAAGCCTGCGAAAACAGAAGATTCGTTTTGCAGGCCTGCTTGACTGCCCCGTTGATACGCTGACACGCGATAGTATACTTTATGGTTTCTGTGCTTTTGCACCCAATGCCACTACTCTAAATATCAAAGACATAAAAAAAGCTGAAAGAACGGTAAGTTATCTGAAATCTTTTTGCGATATTGTTATCGTTTCGTTTCACGCAGGCGGCGAAGGAGTTGATTATCAAAACATAACCCGGGAAACGGAGTATTACATAAACGAAAACAGAGGGAATGTTCACCTGTTTGCACACCGGATGATTGATGCCGGAGCCGATGTTTTATTGGGGCATGGGCCTCATGTAACCAGAGCAGTGGAAATTTACAAAAACAGATTTATTGCTTATAGTCTGGGGAATTTTCTGACATACAGCCGGGTAAGTATTGCCGGCAAATGTGGTATAGCTCCGCTTATGCACATTTACACCAATAATATGGGTGAATTTGTAAAAGCCAGAATTATTCCTACTTATCAAAAAAAATATCAGGCAACTCTGATTGACCATCAAAACAAGGCTATTAAAATTATTCAGGAACTCACAAAAGCTGATTTTCCTGAAATGAAGGACATAATCAGTATAAGTGATGATGGTTGGATAGAAATGGTAAAAGAGTGATAATCTGATTAAAAGAAAAACAACTGGCAGTATGGACAAAACAACATTACTCACAAAAAAACCAGGTCCTATCGGAGTATTTGATTCCGGTTATGGCGGACTCACTATACTTGAAAAAATAAGAGAAGAACTGCCCGAATACGATTACATCTATTTGGGCGACAATGCCCGTACACCATATGGTACACGCTCTTTCGATGTGGTTTACAAATACACACTGGAATGTGTGCAAAAACTGTTCGGCATGGGATGCCATCTGGTTATACTGGCTTGCAACACCGCATCGGCCAAAGCGCTCCGATCGATACAGCAAATTGATTTACCCCGACTCGATCCTGAAAGAAGAGTATTGGGCGTAATCCGGCCTACCGTTGAAGCTGTTGGTGAACTAACGACCTCACGACACATTGGCCTGTTGGCTACTTCGGGCACCGTGCAATCAAACTCGTACCCGCTGGAAATTGCAAAGCTGTACAAAGACATAACCGTGGCCTCGGAAGCTTGTCCGCTATGGGTACCGCTAATCGAAAACAACGAACACAACTCTGACGGAGCCGATTACTTTGTACGAAAAAACCTTGAAAATCTTTTGAAAGCTGACAATCAGATTGATGCCATCATGTTAGGATGTACGCATTATCCGTTGCTTATCAGCAAAATTGAGCAATATCTGCCTAAAGACATAAAAATTGTATCGCAGGGAAAACTGGTAGCTGCCAGCCTTTCCGACTATTTAAAACGCCACCCCGAAATTGAGAAAAAATGTACCAAAGGCTCAGATATTCGCTATTTTACAACCGAGTCTGTCGAGAAATTTTCAACTTCAGCCTCTATCTTTCTGAACGAAAATATCAAAGCCGAACATATCGACATTGAATAAAAAAAAGCTCTGCGACCATTTCAATCACAGAGCTTTCCCTCTTTTTTATACCTGTTGCTTTGCTCTTATTCCGGTTTCATATCAGGATTACCCGGACGGCGATTGCCCCTACGTTCTTTGAATCGTTCCTGACGGTCGGCACGGATTTTCTGCAACTTTTCCATTTTTTCTTTGCCAATGATTTTTTCAAGTTCGGCATCGTTGGCTTTGCGTTCTTCTTCCATCTTAGCTTTCTGAGCTTCCATCTGTTGTTTCCGCTCTTCTCTTAATTTTTCATTTTTGGCATGCATCTCTTCACGCTTTTTATCTTGCTGTTCGTAAAGAGCCAGTACTTTTGCTTTTTCAGCATCAGAAAGTTCAAGTTGTTTTGCCAAATGGTCGGCACGGTCTTTGGCCGTTACACGCATAGGTGCGTCGTCTCCTCTTTTAGGACGTTGACCCTGAGCCTGTAAAGACAAACTCATGGTGAATACAGCTACTAAAGCTAACACTAAATACTTTTTCATAAATTGTTTTTTTTGAGTGTGAAACATTACGATTCCTTTTTGCTATTAATGACTGTATTCCTTACGGTAAGTTTAATCGGGAGTATAAAGTTTATCTTTATTAACTCTTTAGCGCTCCGTTTTTATTTCATTAATACTACAAACATCTCACCCTGCTACATGATATCTTTCTTTTTAAGCTCTTTGTATTTATCGTAACGCTCTTTCCCGAGTATTTTCTTAATCTGCTTTTTCTGATTTTCTTTTACAGCTTTAATCTTCTTTTCTTCGGTTTTCTTATCAAATCCCGCCTTTTTAATCTTATCTTTTTGTATTTGCGTGCGGTTCATTACATCAGTAATCTGCTTCTGTTCTTTTTCGTTAAGCCGTACGTGATTCGACAAGGTTTTTACTTTTTCAGCCGGCTCTGGCTTAACTTTCTGTTCTTGCTGTTTTTGGTTTTCAACCGCTGGCGGCGTATTTTTCTGTGCTACAGCAGTACTACCAGATACGAATAAAAACAAAACGATAATTAATTGGAACTTTTTCATTTCAAAATTTTTTAAATGTTTTTTTTGTTTTACTACATGACAAAAATCCTATTTTGCCTATAATTAATGGACATGAATAGTGATTCATGTGAATAGAAACGCGGAGATAGCGGATTAAACAGATTTTCGCTGTAAACTCAAAAGTTTTCCTGACGCGGATTACATGACAGATTTTAGACTTCACAAGTGAAGTCGGCTGATTTTCAGTTGCGAAAACTAATCCGCCATTTACGTAGTAAATAAATCAGATTGCTTATCCACATTAGTCAGGTTATATACATATTCGTTTCAAAACTTTTGTACCCTGCTACCAAGGTACACATCTATTAAACCACAATAGGCACAATAGAAAGAAAACTAATATGAAAATATATAATATAGAGCACAATAGAACAAATGCCTATCGGCATTTAATCTAATGAAATTGTAAAATCTTAATCAAGAAATCATTGTTCTAATGTGTCTATTGTGGTTAAAATCTTATAGTTTGACCGAAAGTGATAAGCAGTAAAATCCGCTATATCCGCGTTTCTATTCTTTTTTTTGTCATGTACTTAAGTTTTTTGTTTTCAAAGATATAAAATGCCTTATGTTAGATGATAATTATACGGTAAAGAATACAAAAAAGCCGATAAAAACTTACTACATGATATATGGTTCAGTTGGTTCTTTTTATATACATGAACGTTCTTAAGCCCATGTACATTTTTATGAGATTAAGAAAAATAATGCAAAACTAATCTTATCCGGGAAGAATGTAAATAATCATATAAAATAAAAAATTTATACCTTTGTAAAAATGCACAAGAAATCAGAATCAATAAAATCAGAACTTATGTCGCGGTTTATCAAGAAAAAGAAAGAGGACATAGGGTTATCACCTTACGCCCTGGTTTTCAGAGGTCAACAAAAAACCGAGAAAACGGTAATCAACGTTATCGATTTTAATATTGATGAAGTAGAAGAATATGAAGTGAAGAATATTGAAAAACTGGCCGAATTTAAAAATTCAAAATCGGTAACCTGGTTGAACATTTACGGGTTGCACGATGTGGCTTTGATGGAACAATTGGCGCTTTTATTTGACATACCAGTTAATATTTTTTCCGATATTATGAATCCTTCGCTGCGACCTAAGGTTCAGGAATTTGAAAACGGTCTTTACATAACGCTTAAAATGCTGCGTTACCCTGAAGACTCACCGCATATTGCGTCCGACAATCTGAGTTTAATCGTTTTGGAGCATGTAATTCTCTCATTTCAGGAGCAACCTACCAAAACATTCGAAGCTATCAGAGATCGCATACGCAAGCCTAAAAATAAGATTCGGAGCGCTGGTACCGACTATATGGCTTTTGCACTGATTGACGTTGTAGTGGATAACTATATTTATGTATTGGGCATTTTGGGCGAAAAAATTGAAAATCTGGAGGAAACAATTACCGAAAACCCGGGCAAAGACTTAATTGAGCAAATTGACCAGTATAAAAAAGAATTGAACTTTTTGAGAAAAAATGTAAAACCGGCCAAAGAAATGATACTTACGCTGGTAAAACTGGAATCGGACATGATTGTGAGACAAAACCGAATGCACTACAAAGAATTGCAGGATAATATCAACGAAGCCTCTGAACTGGCCGACAGCTATCGCGAAATTTTATACGACCAAATGACCATTTATCACACCATGATGAGCACCAAGCTGAACGACATTATGCGCACCCTGACAGTGTTTTCGGTAGTATTTATCCCGCTTACGTTTATCGTGGGAATATATGGTACTAACTTTGATGTTCTTCCTGAAATTCACTGGCGTTACGGTTATCTTGCCATGTGGATATTAATGATTGGTGTAGCCCTGCTCATGTTGTGGTACTTCCGCCGAAAAAAATGGTTCTGACCATTTTTCAGAAAAGCACTTAATGCCGCCGGATTTTTTCCCGGAATGTTTATACTACTACAGGTATAAGTCCGTTTCTATAAAACCATAGCTTTTGCCTATAAACAAAAAGAGCTCCGGCTTGTTATTTTTAAACATCATACGTTTATTTTTAAACGAATATTTCTGATTAGAATGAAAAAAAATAATATTGAAAACCAGATTCTGGTTATTTTCGGATCCAATGGCGACCTTGCCAAACGTAAATTACTACCAGCTATCTTTCAGCTTTTCTTGGACAATCTGCTCCCTGAACGATTTGCAGTAGTTGGCGCAGGCAGTCAGGAAAAAGACGAAGTGGCCTATCGCGCCGATGTACGCGAAGCCCTTTCTTTGTTTGCTGCCAGAGCCGTTTCGGAAAATGACGCCAGAGTGGGCGATTTTCTTGAAAAAATATTTTACAAAAAAGTGAATAACCAGACAGAAGAGGACTTTGGATTGCTGAAAGAATACATCGAAGAGCTGTCTTCCCGACTGGATATTACTAAAAACATTGTGTATTATTTTTCGATACCTCCTTTTTTGTACGAAGTAGTAGCGGCCAATCTGGTAAAATACGGACTGAATACCGAAAACGATGGTTGGAAACGTATTATCGTGGAAAAACCCTTCGGATATAGTTATGATACTGCTATCGATCTGGATAATAAGCTTCACAACGGATTTCACGAAGATCAGATTTACCGCATAGACCACTATCTGGGAAAAGAAACGGTGCAGAATATTATGGTAACCCGCTTTTATAATGGTTTTTTTGAACCTATATGGAACCGGAAATATATCGACAGAATTGAGATAACTGCTTCCGAAAAAATAGGGGTCGGTAATCGTGGTGGTTACTACGAAACTTCGGGAGCTATGCGCGATATGATACAAAACCACCTTTTGCAGGTGCTTGCCGTAGTGGCCATGGAACCACCGGCTATATTCGACTCTGACTCAATCCGTAACGAAACAGTGAAAGTTCTTCAGGCCATGCGCCCTATCAAGGCTAACGAGGTGGCCGATTATGTGGTTCGCGGGCAATACATATCGGGGCAGGTAGGCGACGAAGTACAGAAAGGTTACCGACAAGAAACGGGCGTAGCTCCCAATTCCAAAACAGAAACATTTGTGGCTCTTAAGGTATTTATAGATAACTGGCGGTGGGGTGAAGTGCCTTTTTATATCCGCACCGGAAAACAACTACCGGAACGTGTTACCGAAGTGGTAATTCACCTGAAGCCAGCTCCACACCAGCTATTCAAACAACTGTGTCTTACCGAGTTGAACAACATGATTATTCTTCGCATTCATCCCGATGCAGGAGTGGCTATCGACTTTGGTATGAAAATTCCGGGAGCCGGCTACAAAGTACAGAATGTGAATATGGCATTTCATTATTCCGATTTGGCCGACAAAAAAATTTCCGAGGCTTACGAACGGCTCTTACTCGACTGTATGATAGGCGATTCCACACTTTATGCCCGTGCCGATGCCGTAAAGGCCAGTTGGAAATTTGTAGATCCTATTTTGCAGGCGTGGAAAACCAATCCCGATATTCCGCTTTATTTCTATGAAGCCGGCACCTGGGGTCCCACCGAATCAAACACTTTGTTTGGCGACAAATTCATTAAGTGGCGTCAACCATTTGAAAAATTTAAAACTGAATAATCACCACTTACAGAAAACTGAAAATCAATTGAATATATTGACCGGATTTATATAATCCTGTATGTAACAACTATCTCTGACACTTGCATTATTTCATCAGCAAATGAGTCAGTAGGTTTTGTCTCAATTTATTCAACCCGCTAATTATAAAACACGGAATAAACTAATAAACACACATGAATTATCAACTTCACATTTACGAAAATGCGGAAAATACGGCTCGTGCCGTAGCTGAGCTGATTAAAGAACTGGCTCGTGCCAAAGAGGCGGAGTCAAAGCAATTAAACATAGCTGTTTCGGGCGGAAGTACTCCCCGACAGCTCTTTACCCTGCTGGGCGAAGAATACGAAAACAGCATTCCCTGGGCTACAATCCGGTTCTTTTGGGTAGACGAACGCTGTGTAGAGCCGACTCACCCTGAAAGCAACTTCGGCATGACATATGATACCTTATTGCAGCATCCATTTGTTCCGGCAGCTAACGTTTTCAGGATGAAAGGTGAAGATATTCCCGAGAATGAGGCTGAACGCTACCAGAAACTACTTTGGAAAGAACTGCCGGCAAGCGATGGATTTCCTGTTTTCGACCTTATTCTTCTTGGCATGGGCGACGATGGGCATACAGCATCTATTTTTCCAAACGATATGTCGTTGCTCGCATCGGAATTTTCAGTGGGCGTGGGTGTACACCCCGTAAGCGGTCAGAAAAGAATTACCCTTACCGGTCGAACCATTAACAATGCCGGCAAAGTAATTTTCCTGATTACCGGTCAAAGTAAAGCTGCTGTGATAGAGCAAATTATCAATCACACTGAAGATGCAAAAAAATATCCGGCTGCTCATGTAGGCAGTAAATCAGAAGTGGTTGCGTTTTATTTAGACAAGGCTGCTGCCGGTAAATAGGCAGAAAAATAAAAATATAGCAGTAAAATGGTTGATTGGGGGAATATAATTATTTGTTGTAAAAAAATATAACCCTGATCAACTTTACTTTTTTTTTGAAGCATACGCTTCGGCATCAGAAAAAATGACTCTTAAAGAAGAACTTGACGCATTTTACATCCGTTACAATATTCCTGAAAACGGAGGCGAAGATGATAAAACTTTTGAGGTACCGCTGCCGGGTTTTACACTCAGGCTACCTAATTATAACTGGCGTCGCCGTATGCTTCATGTACACGACTTAGAACATATTGTGAACCAACAGGATACTACATGGCGGGGCGAGATGTATATTGCATCCTGGGAAATAGCTACCGGTTTCTGGCGCTACTTTCCTATTTCAACGTTCCCTTTCTGGACCATGGGATTTGGTCTGTGGAAACATCCGGTGTCGGTATTCAGAGGGTTTATGCAAGGCTGTCGCGACAAAGGCATCGCTACGCTGGGCATGCCCAAAGACGAGATTTTGAAATTAACCGCAGATGAACTTAAGCAACGTATTAAAGGAAAAGCCCGGCTACGTGCTCCATTATTGCGTTATCTTAAATTTGGATTTTTCGCTTTTGTTGCTCAATTGTACTTTTTATTGCCATTTATTCTGTTGTTTTTGTTTTTTTTAATAATTATCCGATTCTGAATTGACCGTATTTTGTTACTTTTGAACTCCGTTTAGAAAGCATACTGCTACAGTTTTTTTTTGCATAAGATATGCAGTTTTAAATTGCCCATTTTTCCAACAGCCATTGTACAAATTCCGATACAGATGTAAGTTATTGCAAAAAAGCCATAGTGTACAACTTGCTTTTTAATAGTACAACCCTTTTTTACAATGAGTTACACACTACAATCTTAAACAACAATGAAGATAAAATTATTTTTTTTGATTTTCATATCGATAATTTCGCTAACGGCATCAGCCGGAAACAAGAAAATCACTTTCGACACAAAAGATTCTGACAAGTGGGTTTATGTAATTAAAAATAAATCGGTTAACTATTCTTCTCTTTTTATTTTTGAAAACAATATTCTAAAAATAACGGATGTATCTGCCGGATACCTGCGTACGCCAAAAGAATATAAAAACTTTACGCTTGATGTTGAGTGGCGTTGGACAAAAGTTAAAGCCAATAGTGGAGTGCTTGTATATATACAGCAGACTGATTCAGTTTGGCCTGTATGTTATCAGGTGCAGCAAAAGGCCGATGCTGCCGGCGACATTATCTGTATGAATGGATTAAAAGCGAAGGAGTGTACTGATACGGTAAAATTTACTATTTCTAAAATGAGTACATCCAACGAAAATCAGGTTGGCGAATGGAATAAGATGAGAATTATCAGCAAAAAAGGCACTCTTACCGTTTTCGTAAACGGAAAGCTTGAAAACAAAATTACGGGCTTGTCGGCCAACAAAGGATTTATCGGCTTTCAGGCCGAGGGCAAACCACTGGAATTCAGGAACCTGTCGATAAGATAACCAACAGAATTTTAAACAAATCTGTGAGAGCGTTCGCAAAAAACTTTGTTTCAAATGCTCTTCCATATATCATTTTTGAAAAATAATATTTTATGCTTTACAAAGGATTAGTTTTTGACTTTAACGGCACCCTTGTGTGGGACACGCCGCATCATAACCGTGCTTTCGATATATTTCTGGAGAAACATGGAATAGCGCTTACCGACGAAGAAAAATCGGTAAAAATTTATGGGAAAACCAACCCGGATATTATGAGAGGATTGTTTGAGAGAGCGCTCACCGATCGTGAAATTGAAGATTTCAGCATAGAGAAAGAAACTATATATCAGGAGCTTATTATAGATGAATTGAAATTTGCACCGGGGGTGGAAACACTATTCAATTCATTGAAAAACAATAATATACCATTCACGATAGCCACGTCGGCCGATATATTTAATGTGGATTTTTATTTTAGAGAAATGCATCTTGACCGATGGTTTACCCGGGAAATGGTGGTGTACAACGATGGCACGCTTAAAGGTAAACCAGAGCCGGATATTTTTTTGCGGGCAGCTGCGCGTATGCAACTTTCGCCTTCGGAGCTTATTATATTTGAAGATTCAAAAGCCGGTATCAAAGCCGCAGAACGAGCCGGAGCAGGTAAAATCTACATTGTAGATTCGGTGGGCGACGCAGAGCTGAAAAAGCTTGGACACGAATTAATTACAAATTTCAATCAGGTTGACTTATCGCTATTCGCTTGATTAGCAGACAATCAGGCCATATCTTCCTCCAAAGGTTCATCATTGCTATTAGTTTCGGCATATTGAGGATTGCATTGCGAAGTCTGCAGTTTTGCCGGATTAATTCCTTTAATTTTCATCAGCAAAATACCGATACCTATCCATATAAGCTCACGTACACGGGTAATAAGGCTTACATATATACCAAGCCCACCTTGCAACGACAGCGCCTTCAGAGCCAAAACAAAACCTCCTTCGCGTGTACCTAACTGCATGGGCGAGAAAAAGAGTATGTTAGTAAACAGACTCATAAATGAATATACCACAACGGATTGAATAAGGCTGATTTCGACATTAGCCGATTTAAGAATAACGTAGATTTCCAGGCAGTTGAGTATACGGGCAATAAGCTCAAGTCCCAGAGCCAGAAAAAAAGCTTTCCGGCGCGAGAGATACAGATGCGAAATTTGCTGATCGATGTTCGCAAGTTGACTCTGATACTTTAACCCGAAGGGTTTCATCCAGCGTTTAATTAACGGAATTCGTGAAAGAAAGCTGAACATCTTAACCGTCATACCCCTGCGGTAACCTCTGAGCATCAGTATAAGCAACACTACGAATAGTGCAAAAAAAGCCATTAGTATAATACTATTAACCAAACCAATAGGCAAAAACAAAGCCGCTGCAACTATAGATAAAGCCCAAAACAGGCAATGAGCCGAAATATGAGTCATGGTATACAGAAGCACCGATGAAGTTGCTTTCTCCACACCAAGAAACTGCTTGTACTCCATGATTTTGTACGGATCGCCTCCTACAAAACCAAGCGGTGTGGCAGCTTTGAGCGCAAACCCACTCAGCGTAATTTTGAACACATGCATAAAAGGCACCTTGCAATTGTCAGGATTACCGTCGCGTATTATAACGTTGGAAGCTATCGTATTGATTAGATATATAGGCAACCACATTCCTATGATTGCAAAAAACCACCATCCGGTACGTTTTACATGCTCAATAATGGTATTGAAACCAAGACCCCACACCATAGCAAACAATGCTATAATGCCTATAATGAAGAATATGTTACGGCTGATGCTCGTGCTGCTCTTTTTCATTTATTGTCAGATTCTTTTGCAGGTAATACCCTTACGCTCAATGTATTTTAGTTTTGTAGCAAAGGTCACTCCTCAATTAATCAGTGTAAGCGTTTGCACTTATACTATTCGTTATTAAGTGTTTGACACATTTTCTCGTGACGCCCGATGGCCACATAAAGCAATATGTTAAATATTAGAATTTCAAAAACAAAATAAAGCCATGGCATATCTACAAGTAGCGAAACCAGAATGATAATACTTCTTGTATTGAAAGTAAAGCTATCGAGCAATGGCATCAATTTCAGGCTCATAGCTCTGAATCCCGCTATTTTCTCTTCAGGATAACCATCCGGGTATTTATCGTTGAGAGCGATAGCATATTTCTTCAGTTCAGGAGTTCGGCTCTCCTGATTCAAGGTATAAATATGATATAATTTAGTAAACAGTTTTGAAACAGGTTCTTTTTTCCAATCCATCAATTTGAATTTATCTCCTACCGAAGCTGCCGTTTCAAATTCGCTATTGCGCCCCCCCTTTAACATGTGCAGGTGAAAAGTCTTGTAATAGTCAACCATAGCGGCCTGATTAAAATGAGAGTAGGCCGATAATAAGGCAATGAGAAAAACCCACCAGCCCCATTCAAAACCGGTAGAACTGATAACACTGTCGGAAAAATTGATTAGCCTGAGGCAAAAGGCGATGTAAAAAGTCAGGAACCAGATGTCTCCGCAAAAACCGTCGAGTATTCGCCCAATGCGCGATTTGATGCCTGTAATACGCGCTAATTGGCCATCAACACAATCCAGAATATTCGCAAATACCAAAATAGCGAAACCAATCAAATTGATTACAAGATCATCATAGTAAAATAATGCACAACCAAAAACGCCTACAAAAATAGAAATGATGGTAACTAAATTGGGAGTAACCGGAGTTGATTTTAAAAGTAATGCAATTTTAAATCCTACAGGACGATAAAAAATTCTGTCGAGAAAATTTTCTGTATCCCAGGATTTTAGCGAATCTTTAAATGAAATATTGGAACTCATAAATAAAATGCTCTTTATCGCTCAAAATAAGCTTTATAAAAATAAATAGATGCAAAATTAGTAATTTTTTTCAGAATATCAGATTCTGTTCACGTCGCAAAAAGCTAAATACAGCATTACATGAAACTCAAAAAACGCCATTTACTGATAACTATAACCACCATCGCACACTACAATCTGTCCATTCATATACTGGTTATTAATCAGGAGCATATATACATCGGTGAGTTCTTCGGGGCTACAGAATCTACCGGAAGCCAACTTGCGATTTATGTTTTCGCGTATAGCGGCCGGTTTGGTTTTTTGCCACTCGGTGTCGACAAAGCCCGGTGCCACGGCATTGACACGAATTTTCTTTGGTGTCAGAAATTTCACCATATTCTTAACCAGCGCATGTACCGATGCTTTGGTTACACCATATGCCAGCGACACCGAATGAGGATGAATACCCATCAAAGATCCGGTAAATACGAGACTGGCACCCTCACGAATGCGAGGATACAGTTTTTGGATTAAAAATACGGGGAAGTTTACATTGGCGTTGAAAACTCTGTTCCAGTTTTCGGGGTCAATATCAAGAAAATCAGACCTATCGGTAAGTCCGGCATTGAAAATTATAGCGTCAGGAAAAAGATTTTGAGCATTCAGGAAATCATCTATTGCAGTAATTGAGGTATTCATATCCGAAATATCGGCCTGTAACAGATGAGCTTTTCCCGGTGCTATACGGTCAAATGCTTCGTGCACAGCAACAGCATTTTGGGTATCGGTAGAATAAGTAATAATCACTTGCCACCCTTCACGCAGCAAACGTTCCGCAACGGATTTGCCAATTCCTTTGGTGGCTCCGGTAACGATGGCGACCTTACTCATCTTTCTTAACAGAAATTGGTTTTGCCTGACGCATTGCATTCAGGTGTTGGTCGTAACTTTCGTAAATAGTTTTTTTCAGCGATGATGATGAAACTCCGTTTCCGTAAGGAAAATAGAATACATCTACGCCAAGATTTTTCAGATAATCATATTTCCCAAACCAGTCATCGCCTACAACAAAGGCATCGATATTCAGCTTTTTTACAATCTCAGTATGGTCCAGCGTATGTTGGGGTATTACCAAATCAGGAGCTTTAAGCGCCTGTACAATCTGCATACGTTCAATAAACGGAATAATCGGTGCAGCTTTGTACGACATAACCAACTCGTCGGTACTAACGCCCACAATCAGTATATCGGCAAGGCCACGGGCGTAATTAATCATTTTCAAATGATTAGAATGAAACATATCAAATGTTCCGGAGGTATATACAATATTTTTTTTGTTAAACATGGCTTTCTTTTTTGAATAAACCGCATGTTACCTGCAACTAACTCCTCAATCCACAAGCAGGTTGTTTCCTTTTTATTTACGCAAAGGTATTTATTTATTTGTGCACAAGAATGTTTTTTGTGGATTTTTTAAATAATTTTTTAATGAAAATGAAATGATATTGTCATTTTCAGCGACTTATAAATTTGTCGCCACAGTATATTTTAACATAAAAACTATTCAAACAGAGAATCATCGCTTTTCGAGTAATACCACATTCTCAACATGGTGTGTATGCGGAAACATATCTACCGGCTGCACAGCAGTAACACGATACATATCATCAAGCAGGTTGAGGTCGCGAGCCTGCGTGGCCGGATTACAACTTACGTACACAATGCGGGCTGGCGATGCAAACTTAATGGCCTCCACCACATCTTCGTGCATCCCTGCTCTGGGTGGGTCGGTTATAATTACATCGGGCTTACCGTGTTTATCAATAAACGCTGCGTTTAGTATATTTTTCATGTCGCCGGCATAAAAAAGGGTGTTTTTTATACCATTAATATCTGAATTTACTATGGCGTCTTCAATAGCTTCGGGTACATACTCAATTCCCACCACTTGCCGCGACTGATGCGCCACAAAGTTGGCAATAGTTCCGGTTCCGGTATAGAGGTCGTACACCAGTTCGGTTCCTGTAAGTTGGGCAAAGTTGCGGGCTACCTTATAAAGCTCGTACGCCTGCGCGGAGTTTGTCTGATAAAATGACTTTGGACCGATTTTAAACCGCAGTCCTTCCATTTCTTCGTAAATACATTCTGCACCTTTAAATACAATAACCTCCTGATCTGTAATCGTATCGTTGGCTTTGGAATTAATAATATAAAGCAGTGACGTAATTTCGGGAAATTTCGCGGACAGATGACTAAGTAAGCCTACACGGGCTTCTTCGTCTTCGTGAAAAAACACAACAATAAGCATGAGCTCACCTGTTGAGGTGGTGCGAACCATCATTGTACGCAGAAATCCTTCATGGGCACGCAGGTCAAAAAACGTCAATCCATTTTCGAGAGCATACCGGCGAATCTCATTCCGCAACCGGTTTGATATATCATCCTGCAACCAACATTTATTGATATCCAACACTTTATCAAACTGGCCTGGTATATGGAATCCCACTGCATTCATAGTATCAAACTCTTTGCCTTCGGTCATCTCCTCGTAAGTACGCCAGCGTTTGTTCGAAAAAGTAAATTCAAGCTTGTTTCTGTAAAATATAGTTTTGGCCGAACCCAGCGTTGGCGCAATTTCGGGAAGGTCTATTTTACCTATGCGACTCAGGTTACCGGCTACTTCCTCCCGCTTATGGCGCAGTTGTTCTTCGTAAGGCAATATTTGCCATTTGCACCCACCGCATATACCGTAGTGCTCACAAAAGGCTTCCGAACGCTTTTCGGAGTACTGATGAAAATGCACTGCGCGTGCCTCCATAAAGTGACTCTTTTTACGGGTTACCTGCAAATCCACAACATCGCCGGGCACCACAAATGGTACAAACACTACAACGTCATTCACACGGGCAATGGCTTTTCCCTCGGCCGCTACATCAGTAATCAGCACCATAGGAAGCAAAGGAAGTGGTTTTTTATTTTTAGCCATGAAACTCTTTTTACTTTATTTTAAAAAACGAACTGCAAAAGTACAACTTTTATACCTCTTGTGCAAAGCCGTTAAACGCTTAAGTTTTTGTACTAACTAATACCTGATCGTTGCAATGCTGGTTGGTGAGCCATACTTTTTCTATCAAACTGCTTGTGGTAAATTATTGTTTTGTAGACTTCGCATCGCTTAGTGCGGCATAATGAATTAATTTGAAGATATTTAAAGGCTTTTCCATATCGCAGATTAAATCTTTTCGCAAATATTTTTCCGGTACAAACACCCCATTTGTTTTGTCGGATGCGCGCTCCAACACATCCAACGCTACCATACCACGCGCAGCAATCAGCGACACCATCAGCCTGAACCGACGCTGCCCTTTGGCAGGATAACCTGTTCCGGCAATAAGGCTGTAAACTTTATCCAAAACGGCGTTATACTCACATCGTAATTCCCGTATCGATTTTGTAGTAGTTACAAGGGTAGAAATGTCGTCCTTCAAATCCTTATAAACATCAAAAATGTCGTTTTCGAGTTGCCCCAGAGCGCCTAACCGGTACAGCAGCTCGTAGTCGCTCTGGGGATTACCTTCCAACGCACACCGGTAAACCGGAATAGAGTAACCGCCTTTATCATAGGTAATTTTCCTGAGTTCGTCAGGCTCGGGAGTGTTGTTTTTTTGCAGTTTGCTTTTTTGCTGAGCTTCGAGTACTTTCAGGTTATATGCTTTGATGCTGTCGGGCGAAAATGCCCGGGTAAGAGCTTTACCATATATTCCGATTAACATTTTTTTGAACGACTCCTGATGCTCTGCTTCTACAGGCGATAGCAGCATGTGGCGAATCTCATCATATCCAAGCTCTTTGGTGTCAAACAAATCGTCGAACAGTCCGGTGAGCGAAGCCAGCAAAGTCAGAGATTCACGCTCGCGATTAGTAATTCGCTTACCCCGCAGGCGGCAAAAAGCTTCGCCGGGCAAGGCCGGAATCATTGTGGCATAAGTGATTGCCCGTTCAAAATCTTTTTCGGTTAAACTACCATCGTTCGCAGCCCGGTACTTATCTATCAAAGGATTGAAGAATTTATTTACAAAACTTTTCTGAAACCTTATCTTTTGAACAAAGCTAAGCCATAATACAGCAAGCCGGATAATATTGCAAAAGTAATTCAACACGCTTTTTTATCTTTCAATATTTTTAATGATTTCGACGTATCATTCATTCTCTTCAACGCCATGTACCGAACGGGCATTTCTGAATTCTTTCGGACGCAATCCGGTAATTTTTTTGAACATAGTGGTAAAATGCTCGAAAGATGAAAAATGTAGTTTGTAGGCTATTTCTTTGGCCGATAGGGTTGATTCGCCAAGCAGTTGTTTGGCTTTGTCTATGCGGAGTTCGTTGTAATACTTACCCGGCGACACGCCTACGTATTTTTTAAACTTTGCCCTAAAGGTGGAGTAGCTCATATTGAGTGTCGATGCAATATCTTCGAGACAAATATCATTCAACAGATTTTCAGTCATTATAAACCGCGCCTGCTCAATCAGCTGTATCTCCACTTTGTTGATGGCGCTGTTCTTCGACTCAGCAATAATCAATCCCATGATATGCAGCAACATGCCTGAAAGATATACCTGCGAAGACTTTAAACCATTGCGCACCACATCTTCGGCTCGACTAAACAGCCGGATGAGTTCTTCGTTGAACCCCACATCGACCACTTGGTTTCCTTCGCCGAACACCTCATTAATAAGCTGATAATACACATAATCAGCCTCAAAACGCATAAAATACTCTTTCCACTCCATCTCAGTAACGTGGTAGTATTTGTATATTTGATTAGGCCTTATTATCAACACTTTGCCTTTGGAAATCTCTATCTCATCCTTATCTTCGAATTGAACATAACCTACACCTTTGGTGATATAGATTATTTTAAATTCACCGGAAACACGCCCTTTTTTATATTGAAATTTATAATCTCTGAACTTATTGGCGCGTGCTATCAGCTCGTTAGGCAATATACTTTTATGCCCAACGGAGTTCACGGTTAATCCAAAATCCGGGTGTTTTTCTTCGGGCTTACGACTACTGAATTCCGACTGTAAATCATTGTTTTCCATGCAGATTAATGATAAGGTTTTAACTCATACAAATATAGTAAACTTTATTTGAATAGTAAACAGGCATAAATAACTATGAACCAAATATCAGGATAAAAAAACACTCCATACAGGAAAATTATCCTGCATGGAGTACTTTAATTTACTTGTGACCCCGTTGGGATTCTAACCCAAGACCTTCAGAACCGGAATCTGACGTTCTATACAGCTGAACTACGGAGCCATTGCTTTTTGCGGATGCAAAGATAAGAATAAATCCGTACTTAGCAAAAAGAATTAATCCCTACGGCCGAGGTAAATCATGATATAATATACTAAAGTAGCCAAAGAACCAAGGGCTGCCACTACATAAGTGTAAGCTGCCGTCTTCAGGGCATCGCGTGCCGGACCGGCTGTTTCGTAATTGGTAATACCCGCATTGCTGAGCCAGGCAAGAGCGCGGCTACTCGCATTAATTTCGACCGGCAGTGTGATAAAGCTGAAAAGCGTAGTAACTGCAAACAAAATAATACCCCCCAACAATAACTGAGGAAACGCATTTACAAAAATGACTCCTGCAAGAATTACCCAACTCACCCATTGATTGGCAAAACTAACCACCGGCACTAATCTGGAGCGTAAAGTAAGCGGCGCGTAGGCAGTAGCATGCTGCACAGCATGTCCGCATTCATGAGCGGCAATGGCAGCAGCAGCCACCGAGTTTGACGCATAAACGCCTTCGCTCAGATTAACTGTTTTTGTTAACGGGTTGTAATGGTCGGTGAGATGCCCATTGGTAGAAATAACCTGAACATCGTAAATACCATGGTCGTGCAACATTTTTTCGGCTACCTGTTTCCCGGTCATACCGTAAGGAATGGGGATTTTTGAGTATTTCTTAAACTTCGATTGCAAGCTCGAAGAAATAAGCCAACTAATTAAAGCAAAAATGCCAAAAATAATATATCCGATAAGCATATTTAAAATTATTTTAAAATTAATATGTTGATTATCTATCAAATTCCCTGCCAGAAGACAAAATGTCAGTACACCAACTCAATTGCCTCTACACCCGACATGTTTAACAATAAAATTCATTTACAATTCTGCAAAAATACGCATAATGTCAAAGTAAAAATAAATTAAACTGCCAGAATAAAGCAGACAACCCTTATGTTTGGAATAACATAAGGGTTGCCGGTTTTGTTCGCCAATAATTGGCTAAGCCTCTACCAAACGGTATCGGGCAAGAGCTTTCTCGGGCAGCTATTAATCTTCTTCTCTGATAATTGTTTGCGCTCTGTCGGGTCCAACCGAAACAATTTTAATAGGCACACCCAATTCCTCTTCAAGAAATGAGAGATAGGCATTAAATTCTTCAGGGAACTCATCTTCCGACTGCATTTTGGTCATATCCGTTTTCCATCCGGGAAGCTCAACCAGTACGGGTTCTGCGCCATCGTTCAGGTCGAAAGGAAATTCTTCAGTTTCCTTACCGTCAATTTTATACGCCACACAGGCCTTAATGGTTTCAAACTCATCCATCACATCGCTCTTCATCATAATCAGTTTTGTAACCCCATTAATCATAACGGCATAGCGTAAGGCCACCAAATCAACCCAACCACACCGACGAGGCCGGCCGGTTACCGAGCCAAACTCGTTCCCGATTTTACGCATCAGGTCTCCCGTTTCGTCAAATAGTTCGGTAGGAAACGGACCGCTACCCACCCGGGTACAGTATGCTTTGAAAATTCCGTACACCTCACCAATGCTGCGCGGCGCCACCCCTAATCCCGTACATGCACCGGCACATATGGTATTGGACGAAGTCACAAAAGGATAAGAGCCGAAATCAATATCGAGCATGGTTCCCTGGGCACCTTCGGCAAGCACTTTTTTTCCGGACTTAATTGCATTGTTAACATAATGCTCGCTATCAATCAATTCAAAACGCTTAATGCACTCCAAACCTTCGAACCAGGCTTTTTCCAGTTCGGCCAAATCATACTCGAAGTTATATTGTTTCAGTATGGCCTTATGCCTTTCCGTAGCCAGTTTGTATTTTTCTTCAAAATTATGTAGTATATCTCCCACTCTAAGGCCATTACGACTTATTTTATCGGTATAAGTAGGACCAATGCCTTTACCCGTAGTCCCGATTTTGCCGGAACCTTTTGCCGATTCGTAAGCAGCATCCAGCAAGCGGTGAGTAGGAAGTATCAAGTGAGCCTTTTTGGATATTTTGAGGCGTTCGGTAAGCGGATGCCCCGATACTTCGAGCGCGTCAATTTCGGCTTTAAACAAAGCTGGGTCAAGCACCACTCCATTGCCTATAATATTCACTTTACCTCCCTGAAAAATACCTGAAGGTATTGAACGAAGAACAAATTTACTGCCTTCAAATTCGAGCGTATGCCCTGCATTGGGGCCACCCTGAAAACGGGTTATCAGGTCGTAACCCGGGGTGAGTACGTCCACTACTTTGCCTTTACCTTCGTCACCCCACTGGAGGCCTAATAAAACATCTACTTTCATTTTATTGCTGGTTATTTTTTTTAAAAAGTCTATGGTTGTTTTTTAGTATTATATTTCGGTTTTTTCTTCAGGCAGTTATTACAGATACCATACAGGTAAAGCGAGTAATGCGTTACACTGAAGCTTGCAAATGTTTTATTCTGAATTTTTGAGCGAATATTATCGTCCGAAAATTCTTTTACTGCTCCGCATTTTGAGCACACAAGATGGTGGTGCATCGAGTTTCCGAATGTTTTTTCGTACTGAGCGGTTTGTCCGGCAAAAGTATGCTTCACAATAAGATTGCAGCTAATCAACAATTCAAGGGTATTGTAAACCGTAGCCAAACTCACTCTGTACTCGTTTTGCATGTCAGTATGGAGCATTTCAGCGTCAAAATGCCCTTTGCGCATGTATATATATTCCAGTATCGCATACCTTTCCGAAGTTCTTCTCAGGTTTTTCTTCTTCAGATAGTCATTAAATACCTCTTTAATCTCACCGAACGAATAATCTTTCTTCATGAATATGGGCTGTTGACCTACAAAAGTACAAATTTTGAGGCTATTTTCCTTACAAATCCGCTAAAAATTTTATTTCTTGTTTCACTTCTTCAGCAATGAATAGTGCCGCGCTTTTATTGGCGACATCCATACTTGCTATTCGGCTACTGATTGTGGTAAGTATTTCGTTGTCAATACGGCAAAACCGCCCTAAACAAGTGGCTATTGTCCGGTAAAGGTGATATTCATCGGTATCGGCACATTCAAAAGCCCTGTTGAGTAGTTGCAATACCACCGCCCTGTCAAGCACTTTATAAACCCTTGCTGCCAGCAAAAAACCGATGGTTTGCTGCCATGTTTCATCAGACATTACACACTCTATGCACAAAGCCGGAGCATAGCTTAGCTTACCAAGTAAATTGATGCAAATTTGTTCCGTTATTTCAATGTTTTTACATTCGGCAATTCGCTTACGGGCATCCTCAATGGTGAATAGCGATGCCGGTTCAAGCATAGTTGCCAGAATCATGGTTTCGCGCACACCCAGTATCCACAGTCCGTGTGCCAGGTTATGATCAGCCTTGTAGGCAGAGGCTATTTCTTTTAACCGGGGGATGGTTACTCCGTAGTTTTTTTTGTAGCTAAGGCCACTTTCTTTCATCTTATCAGCCACCACACCATTCATCGAGAGTACGATGGTTCTTCTTATTTCGGCAATCTGAGCCTCGTTTTGAGGACTTGGGTAATATAATTGCATGAATTCTTTTTCGTATTTAATAGTAGTTCAATCAGTTGTAAAAAAAGTTTGTTTTTTATGCTCAGCTATTGCACATTCCCGAATGCTGTATTATCTTTGCAACCGCAAAACACGGTGGTTATAGCTCAGTTGGTTAGAGCGTCGGATTGTGGTTCCGAAGGTCGCGGGTTCGAGCCCCGTTTTCCACCCGGTAGTAAAAAAGAAAGTGCCTCAAGGGTTCTTTCTTTTTTTATTTTTACCATTTTCTTTCACATGCAGGCCCGTTGCTTCGTAGAGGTCAACAAATTCATACCCCCTGTATTTCAGCTGACTAAGCAACGATTCTAATTCAACATAAAATTTATCCGTTCTCTTTTTATCAGCCCCCATGTGAAACATCATGATATAACCATTCAACCCTCTTTTACTTTCTACCGATAATATCTGATTATATATTTCGATGTTGGAAAAATAATCTCTTCGCATATCCGGGACAGTAATGTCGTAATCCGAACGCAAACCCGGTGTATTGCCTATAACAGTTACTCCCAAATCGTTACTCCATTTGGTTATACTGTCGTTATATGCTCTTTGGGGTGGCAGCAAAAAAGGAGCGCTGGCTTTCGGAACTCCAAATCTGGATAGCTCATAGTAGTTCCGTTCCAAATCTTTTTCAAAGGTACGCTTGCTTACTTTCAGGTTATCAGCTTCTTTGGGCTGGGTGTAAAGCATGTATTTGTCGGAATGCGGGCCAACATAGTGACCCCCTTTTACCATCTGCTTAATGGCTTTATGATTCTGACCTTTGCGCAAAAAGTCGCCGGTAAGAAAGAACGAAGCTTTTATATCTAATCTTTTTAAGGTTTCGAGGATGGTTTGTTTGCCGTCCGAAAGTTCATGCCCACTGAATATCAGCGCAATTTGTTTTTTATTCGGATTGGTGCGGATAATACCTCCCTGATAATACTGATTTTTATCGGTTTGCTTAACTTCTTTTTCCTCAAATTGCCGAGCCGAAAGCAGATACATAAGCGATGTAGTACCATCTATGGTGGGTTCGTTGGTAAGCTTATCCGAACTATAGTCGTTGTAAACAGCCCATTCCGTTTGAAAATTTTTAAAACTATCGGCTTTGGGCGCTTTCTGATTTTTGACGTATTCGTAAATCTCTTTTTGCACCGGCCCGTTTACCAAACCACCGGAAAGGGGCACTCCATATTTCTGCGCTAATGGCGAAGCCGGATTTGATGGCGTATAGCCATGTTCCGGCATATCTACCACCATGCTTACTCCCCACGGATTGCAGCCGAATATCCAATCGACAAGCGCATTCTCCAGATTGACAAAGGTAGTATCGCCCGTATAACTGCGATACAAATTACATTGGGTAGCCATGGCCACCGCATAGTTATTCGAACCCCTTATCATGGGCACAGCCACTCCGAAAGGGTTTTCCTGACGTTTGAGGTCGGCTCTCTGCAGGTTGGTTATCAGGTTTTGCAGGAATTCTTTTTTCAAAGCTGGTTTTTCCATATTAGCCAACACAAAATGACCATAATTCGTCAACGGAAACCATTGATTATACATGGCCGAATCGGCAAATATCCAAGGAATTACAGGCTCCATCCGTCCGTACAAAACGGCCTCGTGCAAATAGCGCGGCTCAAAACTCAGGTTGTAAAGCTGACTGGCAGCCAATTCCATATCATCAGCCCAGTTTTCCTCTTTATCATAGTCGTCGGAATTACCGGGCACGCTCTGCGTTACCCCCTGCGAACTGCGACCGGCCTCATAAATCTCACGCGCCTTAACATCCAGCGAATCTGCATAAACAGGATAAAAATTATACATAATGAGCGAACCCAACGCAAAGGCCGATGCGTACTTCCCTGCAACCGAAGCTATACCCGAGGAATTATTGGTAAATCCTGCAAGTCCCTGTTGTTTTCCGGTAGCTATGTATACTGGTCGCTCTTTGCCGTTACCCATGCTATAATCTGTTATATCATCTTCGGGCAGTTCATAAGACTCATTTCCACGATTATCACCTACCTGATGGTAAATGGTATTTTTATCAGGATACATTTTCAGAAGCCAATCCAACCCCCACTTAGCTTCATCAATCACATCGGGGATATTATTCGGAATTCCGTTGCCATTTTCATCAAACTTATCGCCAAATGCCTGAGGATTCATTCTATAAGCAAAAAGCAACTGAAATACCATACTGGCAGTTTTAGCTCCATTTTTCATATAGTGAGTGCCATCGTGCCAACCACCACTTACATCGGTCAGAGCTGGCATTACCCCCTCGTCCGAAGCTGTTTCCGGATGTTTTCCGTCAGTTATAAAGCCATCGTTGGGGTGACATACATCTTTAAGAACAGGATTGTATCCACAGCGCTGAAGACGCAAAAAATTCAGAAGAAAGTCGGCGCTCCCCCTGTAAACATCAACCCCAATATGTATCCTTGGTGAATAAAACTCTCCTGCCTTGATGTAAAAACTGCCTTCGGTATTGAATTTCGAAAAATCAAGTATCGTGACGGTGGCGAATTTATCAAACTGTCCGTATGGAGCAACCGACTTAAAGTCAGCCATTTTTTTATTCGTAAGGGCATCATAAATCGCAAACCTGTCAATTTTCAGAGGCGACTCGCTCAGCAGAACAGCTCTTTTCTGAGCGTTCGGCTTATACCCCATCAAATTTATACGTATCCTGGCATCGACTCCGGACACTGTAAAAAGACATAATAAAAACAAAAGACAGGTTAAAAATAACTTTTTTATCATCTTTTTGATGCTTTATTTTGCAAATGTAAAGTAATTTATCGGATTTGCCAATGGGAAAAACCGATAAAATTTATTACTTTTGCGGTTCAAAAAATTAAATTCAGTAAAAATTCAACACGAAAGAAATGAAAGTTTTAAAATTCGGAGGAACATCCGTAGGATCGGCAGCACGTATGAAAGACGTTGCCAAGCTTATTTGCGATGGCGAACAAAAGATTGTGGTACTTTCGGCTATGTCCGGAACTACAAACAGCCTTGTTGAAATTTCGGATTATTTTTATAAAAACAATACTGCCGGAGCTCTTGAACGCATCAACACGCTGGAGCAAAAATACGTTGATGTGATAGCGGAACTGTATGCAACCGACACCTATAAAACGGAAGCTACCAAGGTTATAAAATCTCATTTTGAATATTTGCGGTCTTTCTCAAAATCGGTATTTACCCTTTTTGAAGAAAAAGCTATTCTGGCTGAGGGTGAATTGCTATCTACCAATATGTTTCAGCTTTATCTGCTGGAGCAAGGCCAAAACAGTGAGCTGCTTCCTGCACTCGAATTTATGCGCATTGACAAAAATTCGGAGCCGGATACTGCTTATATTGCCGAAAATCTGGAGAAATTCCTGATTGAGCAACCGGGCAAAACTTACTATATTACTCAGGGATATATTTGCCGTAATTTTTATGGCGAAATTGACAACCTCCAACGTGGCGGCAGCGACTATACTGCTTCGCTTATCGGAGCTGCTATTAAAGCTGACGAAATACAGATTTGGACTGATATAGACGGAATGCACAACAATGACCCGCGCTACGTGGAAAAAACTACGCCGGTACCTTTCCTGCATTTTGAAGAAGCGGCAGAACTTGCCTATTTTGGTGCAAAAATTCTGCACCCAACCTGCATACTGCCAGCAAAACTGAATAACATTCCGGTGCGCCTGCTCAATACCATGGAACCGGATGCGCCGGGTACGCTTATCTCCATGCAGAGCAAAAAAGGCACTATCCAGGCTGTGGCAGCCAAAGACGGTATCACGGCAATAAAAATCAAGTCGGGACGTATGTTGCTGGCACACGGATTTTTACGTAAGGTTTTCGAAATTTTTGAATCGTATCAGACTTCTATTGATATGATTACAACTTCGGAAGTAGGCGTATCAGTTACTATTGACAACACCAAACGATTAGACGAAATTCTGAACAGTCTGAAAAAACTCGGCACTGTTACCGTTGATACTGATATGGTGATTATCTGTGTGGTAGGTGACCTTCCTGCCGAAAACGTAGGATTTCAGGCTAAAGCTGTAAACTCGATGAAAGAGATACCCGTACGCATGATTTCGTACGGAGGAAGCAATTATAATATTTCGTTCCTGATTAAATCGGAAGACAAAAAGCGTGCATTAAACGCTTTAAGTCAGGGACTATTTAATTGATAAAAACCGGATGTGCCGGAGTTGGTTACATACAACTTACGGCAGCTTCCGGCTTGTGGTTTTGAACTAATCTTTTTGATTCTTTGTTACAAGTTACAATTTCAAAATACAAGTGTAACCGGTAACTGACTAACTTAAAAATGACAAAAGCAAACTATCCTGTAAATAAATTTAAAGCGCTACAAACTCCTTTCTATTACTACGATCTGGAGGTGCTTCGGGCGACTTTGAGCGAAATTAACGCGCAAACAGCCGGAAAAAGTTTTCAGGTGCATTATGCACTGAAAGCCAATGTGAACCCTCTGGTTCTTAAAACTATTAAGGATGCCGGACTGGGTGCCGACTGCGTAAGCGGTGGCGAGGTGCAGGCAGCTCTTGACGCAGGCATCCCTGCTTCGAAAGTGGTTTTTGCCGGCGTGGGTAAAGCCGACTGGGAAATTGAACTCGGTCTGGATAATGATATTTTCTGCTTTAACGTAGAATCAATTCCGGAACTGGAGGTGATAAACGAAATGGCCGGTGCAAAAGGCAAAATTGCCCGTGTGGCTTTACGTATCAACCCCAATGTGAGCGCACATACACACCACTACATTACTACGGGGCTTAACGAGAATAAATTTGGAATTAACCTCACCGATTTGGATAAAGTTACCGATTTGGTACTTACTTTACCCCATATCAAAATGGAAGGCATTCACTTTCATATCGGCTCACAAATCACCGATATGAGTTCGTTTGAAGACCTGAGCGTGAAAGTCAATGAAATTCAGGAACATTTTGAATCGCGCGGGGTAAAGCTTGAGCACATCAATGTAGGTGGCGGATTGGGAATCAACTACGAACACCCGAACCATTTTCCGATACCTGATTTTCAAAGCTACTTTAATATTTTCAGCAAACACCTTACTTTACGTACCGGACAAACGCTCCATTTTGAACTGGGACGTGCAGTAGTAGCTCAGTGTGGAAGCTTGATATCCAAAGTATTATACGTCAAAGAAGGTACTTCTAAAAAATTTGCCATACTCGATGCCGGTTTTACCGAACTTATCCGTCCGGCATTGTACCAGGCATACCACCGTATCGAAAACCTGACATCGGAACTGCCCGAAGAAAAATACGATGTGGTAGGACCAATTTGCGAATCGTCGGATACCTTTGCTAAAGACTACTCCATGAATGCTACCCAACGTGGCGACCTCATTGCTCTGCGTTCGGCAGGAGCTTATGGCGAAATAATGGCTTCGCAATACAACTTGCGCAAGCTACCCAAAGCATATACTTCGGACGATTTAGCTATCTAAATTGAAGATACAGAACAAATAACACCCCGGAAATTTTATATATCCGGGGTGTTGTTTGTTTTATATCAGTTATTGGGGGTTTGATTTAAATGCCTCGATAGCGGCCTGTACCGATCCATGCAGTTGCAGCAAATTGCCGGCCTGTTCGTAAGCAATGCCAAGCTCTTCGGCCAATATGCGTGCTCCACGGTCAATCAGTTTGGCATTGGTAAGTTGGAGATTCACCATTTTATTTCCCTTCACACGACCTAAGCGAATCATAACGGCTGTCGATATCATATTCAGCACCATTTTGGTGGCCGTACCCGATTTCATGCGGGTGCTACCGCTTACATACTCCGGGCCTACTATAATTTCTATCTTTACCCCGGCAACAGCAGCCAACGGCGAACCAGCATTGCAAGTGATGCATCCGGTAAAAATACCTTGTTTGCTTGCCTGTTGCAAAGCCCCGACAACATAAGGCGTTTTGCCCGAAGCCGCTATTCCTATTACCGAATCATGCCGGTTAATCTTCAATTCCTGCAAATCTTTCCAGCCCTGCTCAGCATCATCCTCGGCATTTTCTACCGGAAAGCGAAGCGCCTTTTCGCCACCCGCAATCACTCCAATCACCACACCCTGAGGCATCCCGAAAGTTGGAGGAATTTCCGAAGCGTCAAGCACGCCAAGACGACCACTTGTACCAGCTCCGATATAAAAAAGGCGTCCACCCAAACTCATGCGCTCTGCAACAGCCGACACAACAGTTTCAACCTGAGCCAGCACTCCCTGTACAGCCACAGCCACTTTTAAATCCTCTGCGTTAATATCAGAAATAATCTCGGCAACGGACTTGTTTTCAAGATTACTGTATAGCGATGACTGCTCGGTAATGTTACTAAACTCAGCAGAGCAAGCCTGATGAGACTCGTTATTATATTCCTTTTTCATCTTTTTAATAGCCCCTCCAACCTCCCCAAAAGAGAGGCTTTCCGCCTGATTGAGGTGATGTCGGTTTTGTTAATCATTTTCTTGTGTGAGTAAACTTACACTTGGGCGTTTTGTTAAACATTATAAGTATTACAATATTTTCTTCTCGGTAACTCTGTAATAATTTACAATAAGCTAAGCATGATACCTTACCAATCCTTCCATCGGGCTCTTCACAATATCCGACACCACAATGCCACACTCCGAAGTAACAATCTCCAGCGTATCGCGGAAATAATATGCAATGGAGCCAATAAAACCTACCCGAAGTTCGTCGAGGGAATATTGCAGTACATTACGGGTAAGAAAGGCATCGAAAGAATCAAAAACCAAATTAAAAATAGCCGGCTCTTCAATATGTTCGAGTATAAAAGGCGTAAATTGTGCCAGAAAACGATTTGGGAAAGGTTGTTTGTAAACGCGGTCTAAAATTGCAGCGGGTGTAAGTTCATATTCATCTAAAAATTTTTCGCTAATCCACTCGGGCAATTGATTTTTAAGACAATCAGCCACAAACAGTTTGCCCAACACAGCCCCGCTTCCTTCATCGCCCAGAATAAAACCCAGCGGCGAAATGTTTTGTACAATTTCCCGACCATTGTAATAACAGGAATTAGAGCCTGTGCCCAATATGCACGCAATGCCGGCTTCGTGCTGAAATAACGAGCGGGCAGCTCCCAACAAATCACTCTGAACAGCTACCGTGGCCTGACCGAAGAAACGAACCAGAGCCTGACTTACAATCAGTTTTTTATCAGGAAAGGCGCAACCGGCTCCGTAGAAATAAATTTCATCAATAACATAATCTTTCAGCTCTGCCACCAACTGACTATCCAGTAGAGACACAATATCCTGCTGAGTCTGGTAAAAGGGATTAACACCTCCCGTAACAACTTCTTTTTCAATCACTCCACCCGACATCACACACCAGTGTGTTTTGGTGGAACCACTATCTGCTATTAATTTTACTCCTGAAGATTGTGAGATTATTGCTGAATCAATCATGTTTGTTTTCTCTTTTTTTCTAATGACAAAGATATAATTTATTTCTCAGATACTAACTGAAACACAAGCAGTGCTCGAATGCTACCCGCAAAAAAAATCATCAAACTAAAAAATTTCCAGCTGATATTTTCAGCATCTGTATCCGGAATTAATTCCTGGCTCCTGAACTAATGCGTAATTTAAAATTTAGTAGTATTTTTGACATCGAATTCAATTATATATCTCCATGTCAAAAATCAATTGTTTCCTTATTTGCAACAACATCGCAGCCACACAGAACACTGTTGCGCAAATCCAGAAATCCAGCCTCATTAATAAAGTATATCTGCTTGTAAAAGACGACTCTGAAACCATCAGCGGCTGCGAAAACATTGTTGTTGATGCTTTGCAGAGTTCTGCAACTATCGGCAAAATTGCAGCCTTATCGGACACCCCGTATTCATTGATTTATACAAAGGAAAGCCCGCTTGAGTTCGGGCAGTTTGCACTCGAACGTTTCTGCACAATTGCTGAAGATACGCGTGCCGGACTGGTTTATTCCGACTATTACGAGATCAAAAACGGCGTACGCACTGCTCATCCGGTGATCGATTATCAGGAAGGCTCGCTGCGGGACGATTTCAATTTCGGTTCGGTGCTGTTTTACAACGCCGATCATCTGAAAAAAGCCGTAGCGGAAACAGATGCTGAATATCGGTTTGCCGGACTTTACAATATCAGATTAAAGGTTTCGCAACAAGCCGAACTGGTTCATATCAACGAATATCTGTACACCGAAGTGGAATTAGACACCCGCAAAAGCGGCGAAAAACAGTTCGATTATGTGGATCCGCGTAACCGTGCCGTACAAATTGAAATGGAAGCCGCCTGCACCGATCACTTAAAACAAATTGGTGCTTATCTGGCTCCCGAATTTAAAACCATTGCGTTTGGCGAAAGCAATTTTCCCGTGGAAGCTTCGGTGATTATCCCTGTAAAGAACCGTGTAAAAACCATTGGCGACGCTATCCGATCGGTACTGATACAAAAAACAACGTTTCCCTTCAACCTGATTATCATTGATAATTATTCCAACGATGGAACTTCGGAACTGATTGAAGAATTTGCGAAAACAGATAAAAAAGTAGTCCACATAATTCCTGAACGAAACGACCTCGGCATAGGCGGATGCTGGAACGAAGGCGTGCACGACAGCCGTTGCGGGAAATTTGCCGTACAACTCGACAGCGACGATGTATATCAAAACGAAAACACCCTGCAAAAAATAGTGAACGCTTTCTACGAGCAAAACTGCGCCATGGTGATTGGCTCCTATACCATGACCAACTTTGCCATGGAACCCATTGCTCCGGGACTGATCGACCACAAAGAATGGACGCCCGAAAACGGACGAAACAACGCTCTCCGCATCAATGGACTGGGTGCGCCCCGCGCTTTTTATACGCCTGTGTTGCGCGAGATAAAGGTTCCCAATACCAGTTATGGTGAAGATTATGCACTCGGATTGCGCATCAGTCGTGAATATCAGATTGGAAGAATCTACGATTCGGTTTACCTCTGTCGCCGCTGGGACGAAAACTCCGATGCCTCATTAGATGTGGTGAAAATGAACGGACACAATTTGTACAAAGATAAGATTCGGACAGTGGAGTTGAAGGCGAGGAAAAAATGATTCCTAACCCTTAAAGGGAAAAAATATAATTATTATGGATGATAAAAGAAATAAGATAGACGAGACTAATATCAATTCCCCTTTAGGGGTTAGGGGCGTTTTAAATTTATTCGCAGCCAATCTCTTTTCATCTCAGCTTTCCTCCTGGCCGCTGGCTCGTACAAATTTCGAAGGGCTAAAAACCGTGCGCACCAAATCATTCTCGTTTGGCGATTATGAGGTGCGCGTACAGTTCAATCCTGCGCGTATTGTGTCGTCCGGTGCGAAGGTAGATGCCAAAACCATAGCCGAACGAAAGTGTTTTTTGTGTGCGGCCAATCGTCCGGCTGAACAAAAATCGGTTGACTTTGGCGATTACGAGATTTTGGTGAATCCCTTTCCTATTTTCCCCGAACATTTCACCATCCCGCACAAGGAGCATATACCGCAGCAAATAAAACCTTACTTTGCCGATATGCTGCTATTGGCACAAGCCATGGACGATTATCTGGTGTTTTACAACGGTCCGCAATGTGGTGCTTCCGCCCCGGATCATCTGCATTTTCAGGCAGGAACAAAGGATTTTCTGCCTTTGGTGAACGACTATAAACGACTGAAAGACACGCACACCGACCTGCTCGTCACCACTGAAAAGATGCAACTCCTCCAATTAAAAAACTACAGTAGAACGGTTTATATTATTGAAACCGCAGAAATTGAAAGTGCAGAAGATGCCTTTGCAAAGCTATACAATCACTTTAGTTCTGCCAACAACGAGCTAAGTTCCGAGCCCATGATGAATTTAATATCCATGTACGAAAACGGGAAATGGTACGTTTTTATAATACCCCGAAAGGCTTTTCGCCCATGGCAATATGTAGCCAGAGAAGATGAACAGCTACTTATCAGTCCGGCCACCGTAGAGTTGGGAGGAGTATTTGTAACGCCCGTAGAGGAACATTTCAAGCGTATTACCCTTAAAGACATTGAGAGTATCCTGCAACAGGTTAGTTTTTAACCGGGGGCAAAACGCTTACACATTACAAGTTGGTCATGAAAATTATCTACATTTTAACATTGCTGGCATTTATTCCGGTACACATACATGCACAAAAAACGCCTGACTACAATGCAGTGGATGCACGCATGAGACAGATACCTCAAAAAATGACCAAAACAGTAGATGATATTGCTTCTTATGTAAAAAAGAATTTCAAAACTGACGAAGAAAAAGTTCGTGCCACTTTTTACTGGATTACTCATAACATCAGTTACGACATTTCACGCGCCTACACCATAGAGTACTACGAAAAAGACCAGGAAATACTTGATGAAGTAATGACGGAAAAAAAAGGTCTTTGTATACATTATGCCATGCTTTTTAGCCATATTTGCAATAAAGCCGGCGTGAAAACTTATGTAGTGACCGGATTTACAAGACAAAACGGTAAAATGGATACCTCGCCACATGCCTGGAGTGCTGCTTACGTAGGCTCACGGTGGTGGTTGTTTGATCCTACCTGGGGCAGTGGTAACATACAAAACGGTAAATTCGTAAGGCTTTTCAAAGAAACACATTTTAATCCTCAGCCTGAGGAATATGTAAAATCTCATTGTCCTTTCGATCCCTCGTGGCAATTATTAAAATCGCCCATAAGCAACAAAGCATTTATAAAAGCTGATTTTTCAATTTCACCCCGAAAAATTGCGTATAATTTCAAAGATTCCATAACTTTGTACGAAAAGCAGGATTCTATTCAACAACAATTAACCCTGCTCAGGCGACTCGAAAAAAACGGAATAGAAAACAATCTACTCAAGGAACGACAAAATGAAATTAAAAAGGAAATAAACAGGCTTAGGCTGAATGAATCGGTGTATTGGTTTAACAATGCGGTTGTCAATCTGAATAAAGGTATTGAGGAACTCAACAGGTTTATAAATTATCGCAATAATCAATTTACGCCCAAGCGACCTGATACAGAGATAAAACAGATACTGGATAATGCCGGAATGTATTTTGACAGATTCAAAGATCAGTTTGTGAAAATAAAGTATACCGATGCTAAAATGAAAGAATCGGTAAACCAAATCAGAGGTTCATTTTACGATGTATCAGGGTCGTTCGAAGAACAAAAGCGGTTCCTTACAGAGTACATAAATACAAGTCCAACAATCAGACATACATTATTTTACACCAAAAAGTAAAAACGCCACTCGTTTCGATATGAAAATTCAGGAACCCCTTATTCACGTAGGTATTTTATCTGCTCCAACAATCCAATTCTCTCTTGAAGGCATTTATATATTTGACAACAAAGAGTTTACCGGGCAAAAAACGGTAAGGATTATAGATCAAAAAATTCTGTTTGATGAGCAGATGTATGATGAAGTCATACTGACTCCGACGCTGGACACTTGCTTTTTTGAGCTGACAGATGTGGTTATAGGCATCAATTTTCATTGGGAACGAAAAGAAAACCAACGTTTTAACGGAGACTTAAAATTAATTATTGAACAAGAACAATTGACCGCCATCAACAGAATTGCTGTGGAAAATTACCTCACCAGTGTTATTTCCAGTGAAATGAGCGCTACCGCATCCGACGAATTGCTGAAAGCACATGCAGTTATTTCGCGCAGTTGGTTGTTGCATCCGATATTGAACGACAACAGACAACAGACAACAGAAAGCAGACAACAAAATAGCCATAGTTCGGTTGTCAGTTCATCGTTGTCCGGGCACATAGAAAAATGGTACGAACGCGATGCCCATACGCATTTCGATGTGTGTGCCGACGACCATTGCCAACGGTATCAAGGCATCACCCGCGTTTCGACCGAAGCCGTACAAAAAGCCATCGACGCTACGCGCGGACAAGTCTTGATGTACGATGGAAAAATTTGCGATGCGCGTTTCAGTAAGTCGTGTGGCGGAGCAAGCGAAGCCTTCGAAAACTGTTGGGCACCTGTGCATCATCCTTACCTCACCAAGGTGATAGATAATGCCGAAACGCCCGAAGGATTTGAAACCGATTTGACCATAGAAAAGAATGCCGAAAACTGGATTCGCAAGAGTCCCGCAGCCTTCTGCAATACGAAGGATAAAAATATACTTTCGCAGGTATTGAACAACTACGATCAGGAAACAACCGATTTTTATCGCTGGAAAGTGGAGTATTCGCAGGAAGAAATATCGGAACTGATTGCTCGCCGCTCGGGTATCGATATCGGGCAAATCATGGATTTGATTCCTATTAAACGTGGCGAATCCGGACGATTGATTGAACTGAAAATAGTGGGAACCAAACAAAACATTACAGTTGGGAAAGAACTGGAAATCCGTAAATGGCTATCCAATTCACACCTGTATAGTTCGGCATTTGTGGCAGATAAATCGGATGTGGTAGATGGTATTCCACAGCATTTCACCCTTACCGGAGCCGGCTGGGGACATGGCGTGGGACTTTGCCAGATTGGTGCCGCTGTAATGGGCGAAAAAGGATATCGATACGATGAAATTTTATTGCATTATTTCAGAAATGCGGAATTAAAAAAAATATATGAATAATAAAACGAATCAATCCCCCTGGACATGGGTTCCTACGCTGTATTTTGCGGAGGGAATTCCGTATGTGGTGGCTATGACCGTAGCCGTGATTATGTACAAACGCCTGAATATTTCCAACACCGATATTGCCCTGTACACCAGCTGGCTGTATCTGCCTTGGGTCATTAAACCGTTCTGGAGTCCGTTTGTGGATATTATCAAAACCAAACGTTGGTGGATTATTTCCATGCAGTTACTGATTGGAGCCGGACTGGCCGGAGTGGCATTTCTCATCCCCATGCCATTCTTTTTTCAGGCTACGTTGGCGGTGCTGTGGCTGATTGCCTTTAGTTCTGCCACCCACGATATTGCTGCCGACGGTTTTTATATGCTGGCGTTAGACAGCTCACAGCAATCATTTTTTGTGGGTATCCGCAGTACTTTTTACCGTTTAGCCATGATTTCCGGTCAGGGATTGTTGATTATATTAGCCGGTTTTCTGGAAAAATCAACGGGAAATATCCGATTATCATGGAGCATCACCTTCTTTATTCTGGCAGGTATGTTCGGATTGTTTTTTATTTACCACCGGTTTGCTTTGCCCCGACCTGCCACCGATGGTGAGAAAAAAGGAAACTCGCCTGCTGAGATTTTCAAAGAATTCGGACTGACATTCGCCTCTTTCTTTACCAAAAAAGGCATCTTTCTGGCCATTACTTTTATGCTGCTTTATCGTCTCGGCGAAGCCATGTTGGTAAAAATGGCTTCTCCCTTCCTGCTCGATGCCCGCGAAGTCGGCGGACTCGGTCTCGAAACCGAACAGGTGGGATTGGTTTACGGAACGGTGGGTGTTATCGCCCTTACGCTGGGTGGAATTATCGGAGGGATAGCTGCCTCGCGCAAAGGATTGAAATACTGGATTTGGCCCATGGCGCTGAGCATTACGCTGCCTCATTTGGCTTATGTTTACCTCTCGTGGGCATTACCTACCAATTTTATTTTGATCAATATAGCAGTAGCCATCGAACAGTTTGGATACGGTTTTGGCTTTACAGCTTATATGCTTTACCTGATTTATTTTTCTGACGGCGAACATAAAACGGCTCATTATGCCATGTGTACCGGCTTTATGGCTTTGGGAATGATGTTACCGGGAATGATTGCCGGATGGCTTCAGGATCATATCGGGTATCACCATTTTTTTATATGGATCATGATTCTGGCTATTCCTACATTGGCAGTAATTCCATTTTTGAAGATTGATAAAGAGTTTGGAAAGAAGAAAACCCCTAACCCCTAAAGAGGAACTTTGTCTAATCAAATAAAAAGAAATCAGTTCTAATTATTATCTTTGTGCATTATTTACAAAACAGACTATCCTCAAGTTCCCCTTTAGGGGTTAGGGGTCATAACTTATGAAGATACTTGTACTTGGTGCCGGAAAAATGGGCACTTTTCTTACTGATGTTTTGTGCATTCAGCACGAAGTAGCCTTGTTTGATACCGACCCGAAACGGTTACGTTTTGTGTTCAACACCCTGCGTATGACTAAATACGAAGAAGTTCAGGAATTTGAGCCGGAACTGGTTATCAATTGTGTTACCTTAAAATATACCATAGAGGCCTTTCAGGCGGCTTTGCCTTATCTTCCCAAAAACTGTATTATTTCAGATATTGCTTCGGTAAAAACAGGCTTACAACAGTATTATGAGAGCACCGGCATGCGTTATGTGTCCACACACCCTATGTTTGGACCCACGTTTGCCACGCTGGATAACCTGAGTACCCAAAGCGCTATCATTATTTCGGAATCCGACCATATGGGTAAAGCTTTTTTCAAAGATTTGTATGGTTCGTTACGACTGAATATCTTTGAATATACATTCGACGAACACGACGAAACCATCGCGTATTCTCTCTCTATTCCGTTTGCATCTACATTGGTTTTTGCATCGGTAATGAAACCGCAGGAGGCGCCCGGCACTACCTTTAAAAGGCATATGGACATAGCTAAAGGCCTGCTCAGCGAAGACGACTACCTGCTTTCGGAAATTTTATTTAACCCCTACTCGCCCCGGCAGATTAACAATATCCGTGCAGAGCTCAAGGTACTTTTGGATATTATCGAAAATAAAGATACAGAACGCATGCAGAGTTTTCTGAAAAAAGTAAGGAAGAATATTTTACCTCCTGACTCTGAACGGAAATAAAAATTCTTATCCGGATATAAACTTTTTCAGGTGGATAAGCATTAGATAAATACATAATTAAAAAAATATTAATTCAAAAACCAACCTTTTAAAAAATTTAAGGGTTAAAAAACACATTTACATTTTTATGGAAGCAAAAGAACTTGTACTGGAAGCCATGAAAAAGGCCGGAACTCCGTTGAATGCCGGTAAATTAGTTGAACTAACCGGGCTCGACCGCAAAGACGTGGACAAAGCTATGAAACAACTGAAAACCGAAGGTGCTATCGTGTCGCCTAAAATGTGCTACTGGCAGCCGGCTTAATTCTTCCGGCATCCTGACATTACAGAAACCGATTTGCGCTTACCCGAAAAGGTAAGACTGTCGGTTTTTTCATTTTTACCTACCCTTTCTTTGACCGATAATTACTTTTACCATCCTCCCCAATCAGAAATTATTGTTTGTAAAACTGACTATTCGTCGAAGAAAACCCGCCATTCGTCTAAATCTTTTGTGCCGACGTATTTTGTATTCTACTTTTGAACCAGATTAACAGAATACAAATATGAGAATACGAAATTTATTACCAATACTCGTTCTGGCTGCTGCAACTACAGTTTATGCGCAGGAAAAACCGGAACAATGGGATCTGAATGGTTGCATAAATTATGCTTTGGTCAACAATATTCAGATTCAGCAATCAAAAATCAGTCTGGAACAAAATCAGGTAAACACCAAATTAGCCAAGGCTGCTCTTTTCCCTTCGCTCACCGGAGGCATTAACCAGAATTACAGTAACAACCCGTTCACACCATCTAATGTTTATACCGGATCGTATAGCATTAGTAGTTCGATGACGCTGTTTGATGCCGGAAAAACGCTGAAAAACATAGAACAACAAAAGCTGAATGAACAAGCCGGGCAATATGCTGTACTCGAAGCCGAGAAGAATATTCAAATGTCTATTTTGCAAACTTATCTTCAGATTTTATATGCCGACGAAGCTGTAAAAATCAATAAGTCAACTGTAGAAGTATCTGAATTTCAGATGAAACGTGGACAAGAGCTACAAAAAGCAGGCAGTATATCCAAAGTGGATGTAGCACAATTGGAATCGCAATACAGCTCAGATAAATATCAGCTTACCGTATCTGAAAATTCGCTCAGCACCTATAAGCTACAGCTCAAACAACTGCTTGAACTCCCGCTGAACGAAACTATCAACATGGCTATTCCTGAAATAAACTCAACGGATGTGCTACATCCGCTACCAAGCCTCGCAAGCGTTTACGAACAAGCGCTCAACGTGATGCCACAGGTTAAAAGCAGTGAATTAAGCGTGAAAATTGCCAACCTCGAAACAGCAAAAGCTAAAACCGGGTACTACCCTAAACTTTCGCTCAATGCCGGCATATCAACAGGACATGGTTCAGGGACTAATTTTTCGCTTAGCGAACAATTCAAAAATAACTGGAACAATGGCATTGGTATCACTGTAAGCGTACCTGTTTTCAGTAATCGCGAAAACAAATCGGCTGTAGAAAAAGCCCAACTTTCAGAGAAAAACAGCCAGCTGCAACTCGTAAGTGCACAGAAAGAACTACTACAGGAAATCGAGTCTGTTTACCAGTCGGCGGTGTCGGCTCAAAGTCAGTATTACGCCGCACTCGAAAAACAAAAATCATTGAAAAGCAGCTACGAACTTATTCAGCAGCAGTTTGAACTGGGTATGAAAAACACCCTCGACCTGCTTACCGAGAAAAACAACTATCTGGCTGCGCAACAAAATGTTATACAGGCTAAATACCTGAGTATCATGAACGCGCAACTTCTCAATCTATATCAAAATAAAACATTAGAAATAAAATAATTAACAATCTGGAGCAGGTATTTAAACCAAAAGATATATTCAATGCCAGTTCCATACTCCATTAAAAAAAATTATTATCGTATGAAACGAGCATGAATACGAGTATTCACCAAAGACAGTGAAAATTTGACATGCGAGTTCCATACGACCTTTAAAAAAACAATTATTTACGTATGAAAAAGAAAACAATAATCATCTTAAGCAGTGTGGTGGTAGTTGCCGTTATACTCTTGTTGCCACTTATTATTCACGGTTCGCCCAAAAGCAAATTTGAAGTAAAAACTGTTCAGCTCACTAAAAACAAACTGAGTACCAGCGTTACTGCCACAGGAACTATCGAACCTGTTACCGAAGTAGAAGTAGGTACTCAGGTATCCGGTATTATCTCCAAAATATATGTAGATTATAATTCGGTAGTAAAAAAAGGTCAGATTTTGGCCGAAATTGACAAAACAACGCTACTTTCTGATCTTAAATCGAAAGAACTTGAATTAAAATCAAGTCAGACTGAATACGAATATCAGAAAAAGAATTTTGAACGTTCCAAAGATTTACATAATAAAAATCTGATTAGCGACACCGACTACGAAACGGCAAAATACACCTACGAAAAATCGGAAGCTACTTACAAAAAGAACCTATCCGACCTTACCAAGGTAAAAACCAATTTAGGATATGCTACCATATCATCGCCTATCGATGGAGTAGTTTTGTCGCGTGCTGTGGAAGAAGGGCAAACGGTGGCTGCCAGTTTCAACACCCCTACGCTGTTTACCATCGCCAACGACCTTACCAAGATGCGCGTAATTGCCAATGTAGACGAAGCTGATATAGGTCAGGTAAAAGAAGGTCAGCATGTTAGCTTTTCGGTTGATGCTTATCCTAACGATTTGTTTCAGGGCGAAGTAACTCAGGTCAGGTTACAGGCCACCACCACTTCCAATGTGGTTACTTACGAAGTGGTAGTTAACGCCCCCAATCCATCGCTGAAACTTAAACCGGGGCTCACAGCTAATATCACCATATTTACAATGGAAAAAGAAGGTATTGAAACACTACCCAATAAAGCGCTGAACTTAAAACCAGACCTTGCATTGCTGGAACAAAACGGATATACTGTTGATGATAACGAAAGTCAGCTCAAACCGGGCGAAAATCAAAAAGCCGTATGGGTGCTTCAGGGCAATAGAATTACTCGAAAGTTAGCTACAATGGGCGACACAGATGGAATAAATACCGAAATAGTAAACGGACTAAATGCCAATGACAGTGTGGTAGAAGACATATCTGCGGATATGCAAGCTACAAACGCCAAAGCTTCGGCTAACAGCAGTCCGTTTATGCCAGCCCGACCGGGAGGTAATAAGACAAAGTAATGAAGAGTGAAAAATGAAAATGAAGCATCGCAAAAAACGAGGCAACTAATTTCTCAATTTTTTAAATTAAATCAACAACAATGAGTAAAACCATTATACGACTGGAAAATATCAAACGCAACTTTTTGGTAGGCGACGAAACCGTACATGCGTTACGCGGAGTTTCGTTCAGTATACACGAAGGTGAATTTGTAACCATTATGGGCGCCAGCGGATCAGGAAAATCAACATTGCTAAACCTGCTGGGATGCCTGGACACACCCAGCGAAGGAGAATATTTCCTGGACAACATCCCTGTTAGCTCTATGAATAAAAACGAACGTTCAGAAATCCGGAACAGCAAAATTGGCTTTGTCTTTCAGTCGTACAACCTGCTGCCAAAAACAACAGCCTTAGAAAATGTGGAGCTACCACTCCTTTACAATCCGGCCTACAGTGCAAAAATGCGTCGCGAAAAATCGGAGCAGGCACTTACATCTGTCGGGTTGGCCGATAGGCTGTTTCACAAATCGAACCAAATGTCGGGCGGACAAATGCAGCGTGTAGCCATAGCGCGTGCCCTGGTAAACGATCCCGTATTACTACTGGCCGACGAAGCTACCGGTAACCTCGACTCGCGTACTGCTTACGAAATTCTTGTATTGTTTCAGGAACTTTATACCCGGGGGCGTACAATTATTTTCGTAACTCACAACCCGGAACTGGCGCATTTTTCAAGCAGAAATATTGTGCTGAAAGATGGAAAAGTTATTTCCGACGAAAAAAATGCTGATATTCATTCAGCACGGGCTGTATTGGAAAAAATGCCAATACCTGAAGATTAAAAACATCTGAATTACTACAGTTTTACATGTATTTATTTCTTTAACACCCCGTACCACAAAACAATCGTAATTTATAAAAATATGAACATCTCAAATGCAATAAAAATATCGCTCAGGGCGCTTACCAACAACAAAATGAGAGCTTTTCTCACCATGTTGGGAATCATCATTGGGGTGGCATCGGTTATTACCATGCTGGCTATTGGTCAGGGATCGAAAATCAGCATTCAGGAACAAATCTCAGAAATGGGATCGAACATGATAATGATCAGACCGGGAGCCGACAAAATGGGTGGAGTGCGCCAAAGCAGCGACGACATGCAATCGATCAAACTCAAGGACTATACCGACATACGCGACAAAACCACTTATATATCGGCCGTATCGCCCAATGTAAGCAGTGGCGGACAGTTTATTTATGCTACCAACAATTACCCATCATCCATCACTGGAGTTACGCCGGAGTATCTTGATATACGAAAACTTACAGTTGACGAAGGTACCTGCTTTACCGAAATGCAGATTCAAACCTCGGCCAAAGTATGTCTGGTTGGCAAAACCGTTATCGACAACCTGTTTCCTAATGGCGAAGATCCGGTAGGTAAGGTAATTCGTTTCAATAAAATTCCTTTTACAATTATTGGAACATTAAAAGAAAAAGGCTACAACAGCATGGGGATGGATCAGGACGATATAGTGCTGGCACCATACACTACAGTGCAGAAACGGGTTTTGTCCATCACATATATTCAGGGCATCTACGCTTCGGCCATATCCGAAGGAATAACTGAAAAAGCTACAGCCGAAGTTGAAAACATACTACGTACTAATCATAAAATTAAAGATGGCGCTGAAGACGATTTCAGTGTACGTTCTCAGGAAGAACTAAGCACCATGCTTACTTCTACTACCGACCTGATGACGATATTACTGGCCTGTATAGCCGGCATATCATTACTCGTTGGCGGTATTGGTATTATGAACATCATGTATGTTTCGGTTAAGGAACGTACCCGCGAGATAGGCCTGCGAATGTCTATCGGCGCCAAAAGCCGCGATATATTGAGCCAGTTTTTGATCGAAGCTGTAATCATTAGCGTCACCGGAGGAATTATCGGGGTAATACTGGGAACCGGAGCTGCATTTTTTGTGAAAATGATTTTATCATGGCCGGTGTCGGTGCAGGTTTACTCAGTCGTTTTATCATTTTTGGTATGTACGGTTACCGGCGTATTCTTCGGATGGTATCCGGCTAAGAATGCTTCGGAGCTCGATCCGATTGAAGCGCTTCGATACGAATAATTCTGTAAAACACCGTTTTTTCGGACTTAATAATTTATATTTGCACTTAAAAAAATTAATCGAACCGCATAAGTTTCATCAACCGAAACTTTATGCGGTTTTAACAGAACATCATGTCATCGGTCAATCGCAAAAAAAATCTGGAGCTTTTATTACATATCGGAGTGTGGATGTTGGTATACGCACTTCCATTTCTGATCACCTGGAAAAACGGCGATTCTGAAGTTTGGCAAAGACTCCTACACCATGCCGTAGTGGTGCTAACCTTAGTTACTATTTTCTACGCTAACTACCTATATCTTATCGAGGAATATCTTTTTTCAAAGAAACTGGGTAAGTATTTTCTTTATAATATTTTGATTATTTTGATTCTGGGAGTAAGTGTACATTACTGGAACGAGGCCAGCCTTCCGCCATCAATAAAAAAAATGCCCGACCCGGGATTTTCACGTACTATTGCGTTTATGATCCGGGATCTGGTTTCGCTGATTATGGTGGCCGGACTGAGTGTGGCTCTTAAAACTACAGCCAAATGGTACAAATTAGAAGCTAATCGCAAAGAAGAAGAGAAAAAAAGAACGGAAGCCGAACTGCTTGCTCTGCGTCAGCAAATTAATCCGCATTTTTTGTTCAATACCCTCAATAATATTTATGCCCTGATTGAAATAAGTCCTGAGAAAGCACAAAATACTGTGCTGGAACTAAGTAAACTGATGCGCTACGTGCTATACGAAAATGAAAGTGAAATAGTGCCGCTTAACAAAGAAATAACCTTCATCGAGAATTATGTGAGCCTGATGAAAATCCGACTCTCAAGCGACACCGAAGTGCAGTTCAAAAACAACATCTCGCACGAAAACAACTGGCAAGTTGCCCCCATGCTGTATATCACACTGATAGAAAATGCCTTTAAACACGGAATAAGCCCTACACAGAAATCTTTTATTCACATTACGTTCAACATTGTGGAAGGCAACAAACTAACCTGCTCGGTAAGCAATACCTTTTTCCCAAAAACGGAAAACGACCTGGCAGGCTCAGGTATCGGTCTTGAAAATCTGAAAAGGCGACTGGAAATTATCTATCCTGACAACCACGAGTTTCATAGTGGCGAACTGGATGGTATTTATTATTCAAAATTGGTTTTACCGCTTAAACCCGAATTGGCTATATGACATCAATCACCTGCTTTATTGTTGACGACGAGCCTTTAGCTTTAGCTTTGGTAGAGAGCTATGTGAGTAAAACACCGTTTCTGAAACTTACCGGAAAATTTCCGTCGGCGCTGGCTTGCGCTTCGGCCATAAGCGACAATCCGCCCGATGTTATTTTTTTAGATATTCAGATGGCCGAATTGAGCGGTATGGAGTTCTCCCGTATTATTCCCGAAAAAACGAGAATTATTTTCACTACCGCTTTCCAACAATATGCACTGGAAAGCTACAAAGTAAATGCGCTGGATTATTTGCTCAAACCATTTAGTTACGCTGAATTTATGCAGGCTGCCAACAAAGCACTGGATTGGGTAAATATCAGCCGAAAAGCCGCCGAAAGCATACCTGAAAAGGCTGTGGATGACGCTATCTTTGTAAAAGCCGATTACCGGCTTGTAAGAATTAAAACCGGAGACATCCTGTACATCGAAGGGTTAAAAGATTACCTGAAAATATACACCGAAATGACTTCGCAGCCCATCATCAGCCATATCACCATGAAAGCTATGGAAGAAATGTTACCTCGCGGTAAGTTTTTGCGCGTTCACCGCTCCTTCATTGTACAAAAGGACAAAATCAGTATTGTAGAACGAAACCGCATTGTTTTTGGGAAAACCTACATTCCGGTTTCCGACTCGTACAAAGAAGATTTTGAGAAATTTATAGCGCGAAACGAGCATTAAAGCAAAGGCCATATCCCGATAGATACCGGATGCGACTTCCATACGACAACTTATTAAAAAAGAAAAATGAATCCATCATAGCATATTGCTGAAAACTATTTTCTCTTCAGAACCATAGCCGAACGTGCCGGCAAATAAAGCTTAAGCCATTCTTTACCAAAGCTGTTCTCAGGTTCGGGAAGTGTCAGATGTTCTACTGCTTCGTCAACCCGTCCGTAACCTCCAAAATCAAGATTATCAGTATTCAACACCGTGGTGTAAGCTCCCTTATCGGCCAGAATTCCATAATCGCTAAACGATTCGGCACCATTAAAGTTGAATACAAAAAGCAGATTACCCCGTTTATAAGCCACAACCTGATCACGCTCATTATCCCAAAGACCCTCCACAGGCTGCTCATTGTAATTCGGTACCGATTTTATAAGCTCAATCATTTTTTGGTCAAAAGCACCCAAAGCATGGTAAAGATATTTCTCATTATCAACCAGTTCCCATTGGCGACGAGCATACTTGTACGACCACCCGTTACCTTCGCGCGGAAAGTCAATCCACTCCGGATGTCCAAACTCATTTCCCATAAAGTTCAGATAACCGCCATTTATTGTAGTGGCTGTTATCAGGCGTATCATTTTGTGCAGAGCAATGCCCCTGTCCACCATCAAAGTACTATCGCCCCGTTGCATGTGCCAGTACATATCAGAGTCTATCAGACGGAAAATTATTGTTTTATCGCCTACAAGAGCCTGATCATGGCTTTCGGCATAGCTGATGGTTTTTTCGTCGGCACGGCGGTTGGTTACTTCCCACAAAATATGACCAGCTTTCCAGTCCTCATCCTTCACTTCTTTGATATATTTTATCCAAAAGTCAGGTATACCCATGGCCATGCGGTAATCGAACCCAATACCTCCATCGTCAACTTTAGATGCCAGTCCGGGCATACCGCTCATCTCCTCAGCAATAGATATGGCATGGGGGTTTACTTCGTGAATCAGTTTATTGGCTATCGTAAGGTAGCAAATGGCGTCTCCATCCTGATTCAGATTGTAATAAGAATCGTATCCGGTAAATGCCTCGCCCAGTCCGTGACTGCGGTAAAGCATAGAGGTTACTCCATCAAAACGGAAACCGTCGAACTTATACTCTTCGAGCCAGAACTTGCAATTGGATAGCAGGAAATGGAGCACAGCCGGTTTGGCATAGTCGAAACAGAGCGAATCCCAGGCAGGGTGTTCTCTGCGCGAACCTCCGTGAAAATACTGGTAGGGCGTTCCGTCAAAACGTCCAAGCCCTTCCACTTCGTTGCGTACGGCATGCGAATGTACAATATCCATAATTACGGCAATACCCATGCTGTGAGCTTCATCGATAAGATGCTTTAGCTCGTCGGGCGTTCCGAAACGCGACGAGGCTGCAAAAAAACTTGATACATGATAACCGAACGAACCGTAATAAGGATGTTCCTGAATAGCCATAATCTGAATACAATTGTATCCAGCTTTGGCTATACGGGGCAATACTTTGGTGCGAAATTCGTCGTAAGTCGACACCTTTTCTTCGCTACCCGACATGCCAATGTGACACTCATATATCAGCAATGGATCATTCTGAGGCACAAATTTTTTAACTTTAAAATTATAGGGTTGAAGAGGATTCCAAACCTGAGCGCTAAAAATTTTGGTTTGCTCATCCTGCACCACCCTGCGAGCCCATGCCGGTATACGTTCGCCACCACCACCTTCCCACTCTACAAGCAGTTTATACAGTTGAGTGTGCGTCATGGCATAATCCGGCAATCGAACTTCCCAAATTCCGTTCTGCAGCTTTTTCAACTGATAATCAGTATGTTTTTGCCAGTTATTAAAGTCGCCTATTAAGAATATAGCCGTTGCATTGGGTGCCCATTCTCTGAAAACCCAGCCATCGGTAAGTCTGTGTAATCCGAAATATAAATAACCGGTTGCAAAATCGGAAAGCGTTTGCGTTCCTCCCGTAATTTTCGCCTCTACCTGTCTGAAATATTCGTATCTGCCATAAATAGCGCCTGCATAAGGTTCAAGATAAGGATCGGATTTTACAATCGGCAATATTTCCATACACTTATTATTCTATAGGTTAAACATTCAATCTTCACGGATTTTCTACCCTGTTTTTTCATAACTTCATTTTAAATCATTAGGTCAACAGCTCAAAAATCTAAAAAAATCAGACTCTTACTTTTACGATAATCTTACGAAAGACACCTTCTCCAATTCCTGGCTGATGACCATCTTCAGGAAAGAAAATTGCAAATTCATAGGGCAATACATTCAGAAATGTAGTAGCTTTATCAGCATAGAATGTCAAATCTTTTTCCGGGTTATACGGGTCGGTAATTTCAGTTAGCGTACTCAACGATTTCCATCCCATAACCTCAACAGCGCCAACGGGAATCTGAATATCAATAAAATTTTTATGCGTTTCCATGCGGGCAGCCTCTTCGGTTTTACCTGTAACATCCACCACATTTACTACAAGATCAGCACCCTGAAGTTCAACTTTTCCGGCAGGTAAAGCTTTCAGGTCGTTATTTTGCAGGTAATCAAAAGCTTTTTTAAACAAGGGATGTACCGATGCGTACTTTCCTCCATTTTCGAGTGTATCAAGAATCATATCAAAAAAAAATATATATTTAGTTATATGTGTTGCTAATAATGTTTCCGTGTTTAAACCCTTAGTCGATGTTTTTTTAAGCGCCTTCGGGTCTAAAACAGTTATCTAAATCACTTCGTCTACCGTGTAATTCAGGAATTTATTCAGCGGATAGCCCGATTTGGCTATGGATGCTATGTCTGTTATAAAATTGGGAGATTTAAGCTCATCTTCACTTAGTTTGTATTCTACCAGATAGTGTTTCAATTTAAGCAATTCGGCATCCGGAAAATCTTTAGGAAATCCTGCCGGCACCGTTTTGAGCTTATCTTCTTCATAAAACGTATCAAAGTACTTGCTAAAACCGGCCGAGTGGCGTATCTCGTTGAGTTCGTCGATATTGTCGTACACGCTCTGACGCAATGCTTTGAGCAGTGGCGGAGGCGGACACCATACACCAAGGCCTATAAAGCAACCATCGGGGTCTAAATGCAGGTAGTAACCTCCCCGCTGACTTTTTCGTCCGCCGGCAGAGGCTATAAACACGCCGAAATGCGTTTTGTACGGCGTTTTATCGTGCGAAAAACGAATATCTCTGTAAATTCTGAATACACATTCTTTTACATCTACATTCCGAATATCTTCGTCAAACTTTGCTATTTCAAAAATAAGATTTTTACTTATTTCTTCAAAATCGGCCCGAACCACTTCGTAGCGCTCTTTATTAACTGTAAACCATTCCCGGTTGTTGTTTGCTTTTAAATCTTTTAAAAAAAGCAATATTTTTTGAATATCCATAATCGTATCAGGGTTTGCGATTGACAAATATAATCTAAAAATCAGACAAAATTTGGTTTATCAGGATATTTTTTTTATTAACTCTGATTTTTGGGGATTTTTCATTACTTTTGCAATTCAAACCCAAATAGAAATAGCTTACCGGCAAAGATGTAAGTTTTTACACAACAGCAACTTACAACTTTAAATGATTATACAGAAAAAATGAAAAGTCGTATCAACGAATTACTGGAAGAGGTAAACCGGATGGCTGCTGCCAATGCCGACGAACTTGAAACACTCCGCATCAAATACCTCAGTAAAAAGGGACAAATTTCTGAATTATTCAACGATTTCAGAAACGTAGCCAACGAAGAAAAACGTGAAGTGGGACAATTGCTGAACGAGTTGAAAAACAAAGCTCAAGACAAGATTAACGAGCTGAAAGACGCTGTGGCCAACTCGAATAGCAACACACAGCAAGCCGACCTGACCCGTTCGGCCGATCCGCTTACGCTGGGTACGCGCCATCCCTTGTCATTGACCAAAAACGAGATTATAGATATTTTTTCGCGCATTGGATTTACCATTGCCGAAGGACCCGAAATTGAAGATGACTGGCATGTTTTCGGAGCGCTCAATTTTCCGCCCGAACATCCGGCGCGCGATATGCAGGATACTTTTTTCATTGAACAAAATCCTGATATTCTGCTACGTACGCACACTTCGTCGGTGCAGTCGCGCGTGATGGCTGAGCAAAAACCACCGATTCGCATGCTTTTCCCGGGCCGCGTGTTCCGCAACGAGGCTATCTCGTACCGCGCACACTGTTTTTTCCATCAGGTAGAAGGGTTATATATTGACAAAGACGTTTCGTTTGCCGACCTGAAGCAGGCCTTGCTATATTTTGCCAAAGAAATGTTTGGCGAGGACACCAAGATACGTCTGCGTCCGTCATATTTCCCTTTCACCGAACCAAGTGCCGAGATGGACATTTCGTGCCATATCTGCGGTGGCAAAGGATGCCCGTTCTGTAAACACACCGGCTGGGTCGAAATTCTGGGTTGTGGGATGGTAGATCCTAACGTGCTTGAAAACTGTGGCATCGACTCTAAAATATACTCGGGCTATGCTTTTGGGATGGGGGTAGAACGTATCACCAACCTGAAATATCAGGTAAAAGACCTGCGCATGTTCTCCGAAAACGATGTGCGGTTTTTAAAGCAATTTGATTCTGCTTATTAAAAAAATATCTTTTTATAAAAAAAGAGCAACTCAAATACTTCGGTAAAAATAACAAGAGATATTCTTGCAATAAAAAAGGAGACTGATAACCAGTCTCCTTTTTCTATATCGGCATTTCGGCCTTTTATTTCTCTATAGACAGCAATCTTCCTGTGGATGGATCAACAGATACTTTTACACCCTGTCCTCCTAAAGATTCGGACGTAAGCGGCACCAGTGCACCATATTGCGGCAACTGAATTTTTCCGGTATAAAAAGTATTATTTCCATCGCCAATACTTATTGTGGCTACCAAAGGTAAAACCGTATACAGGGCATCTGCAGGGCTTTTGGTCTTCGAATCGGAAATTACATCGCTCGTTGTTTCAGGCACGATATTGATATAATACGGACTGCCGCTCAGGTCGTTGGGAGTTACCAGTCCTTTGAAAGCCGACATACGAAACAGCACCTTATTATTGGCTACCGAATCGGGCGAAACTGTTAGCGTAAATTTCTGTACATCCACAATGGTTTTACCCACAAAAAGCGATGTTAACTCCTTCTCCATTTTATCAATGCCGGCCAACATGCCCGTTACATCATCGGGTGTATGCTCCATATCGCCGGTAAGAAGCCCTAACCGGCTTTCGCGCAAACGATAAATTTGCTTGGCTACCCCTTCGGCAAGCTTAGCAGTAGATCCGGCAAGCATATATTCTTCCCCAAGCGGCAACAAAGCAGGCTCGTCAGCTTTACCATCTTTATCAGCAGGCGGTGTTGCAAAAGAAGTGTTAGCCGTAGCAACAGACGGCACATTAATGCCACAAAGGATACCATCGGGAGTAAGCGACACTCTATTGAGCAAAGAGTTTTTTGACAATGGCACAATAAAAGTACGCTTTATATCAGGAATGGCAGAAGTTTTCACCACAACACTTTTCAGCTTGTAGGTAGTTTTTTCTTCCGTTATTACCTGGTTAGCAGCCAGATACCGCTCCGAATACTGAAAATACACTCCTGGCTTCCGCAAGGTTCTTTCTGTTTCGACCTCAATAGTAAGCACTGTTTTAGGAAGCGAGTATACAGCTGTGGGCTGTCCTTCGGCAACAGTAATTCTGCTCTGTGGCATGGCCTGTATCAAAGGCATTGAAGCCACTAAAACCAAAAACAATTTTTTCATATACAAATCGTTTAATTATAGTTTTGATATACAGTAGTTTGTTATTTTTTAGCTTTGGCTTTGGCTCCTTTGCCCCCAAAAGCTTTTTTCTTAGTTCCGGCCTCAGGCTGCGCAGCCATCAGCTCCTGACATTTTTCAAAAGTGAGCGTGGCCGGGTCGGTTCCTTTTGGTATTTTATAGTTTACCTTATCGCAGGTAAAGTATGGTCCAAAACGGCCGTTAAGCACCTGAATTTCGGCATTTTCTCCCAATGTGGAAATAATCCGGTTCTTTTCTTCTTCACGTTTGGCAACAATAATTTCGATAGCCCGCTCGGCTGTAACCTCCATAGGGTCGTCTGTTTTTGGTAACGAATAAAAAGCGCCGTTGTGACGGATGTAAGGGCCGAAACGACCAATGGCAACCGTCATATCCTTACCTTCGTAATCGCCCACATTGCGGGGCAATTTAAAGAGTTCGAGAGCCTCTTCAAGCGTAATGCTCTCGATAGACTGGTCTCTGCGCAGCGATGCAAACACAGGTTTTTCCTCCTCCTCGGCAGTACCAATTTGCGCTATCGGACCAAAACGACCAATCTTCACAGCCAACTGGCGCCCGCTAACCGGATCGGTACCCAGAATACGCTCTCCAACCTGTCGCTCCGAATTTTTCATCGTATCTTCCACGATAGGATGGAAATGTTTGTAAAACTTATCAATGGAGCTGGTCCATTTTATTTTACCTTCGGCAATGTTATCAAATTCCTTTTCAACATCGGCGGTGAAATTATAATTCATAATATCCGGAAAATATTCCAGAAGAAAATCGTTCACCACCATGCCAATATCTGTAGGAAAAAGTTTGGATTTTTCCGCACCCGTGTTCTCCGATTTTATTTGGTCGGTTATTTTATCGCCTTTGAGTTTAAGTACATTATAGTCTCTTTTATCAGCTACGCGGTCACCTTTTTCTACATAATTTCTGTTTTGAATGGTAGAAATGGTAGGCGCATAAGTTGATGGACGCCCGATACCCAGCTCCTCCAGCTTGCGTACCAAACTTGCTTCGCTGTAACGGGGAGGCTTTTGGCTAAACCGTTGTTGAGCGGTAATTTCGATAGGAGCAAGCCCTTCTCCCTGAAGCAATGCAGGCAAAAGGCCTTCGCTTTCTGCATCAGATTCATCGTCGGTCGACTCAAGATATACTTTCAGGAAACCATCGAAAACAATGACTTCGCCTGTAGCCACAAACTGATACTGACTACCAGAGACATGGATATAAACCGATGTTTTTTCCAACTCGGCATCAGCCATTTGCGATGCGATGGTACGTTTCCATATCAGCTCGTAGAGTTTCTTTTCCTGCGCTGTACCTTCTACCGTATGCGCATTCATGTAAGTAGGACGTATAGCCTCGTGAGCTTCCTGCGCACCTTTAGTCTTAGTATTAAAACGGCGAGTATGCACATAATTTTGCCCTGCCATACTTATAATTTCGGCCTTGGAAGTATTCAGCGCCAGTTCCGAAAGGTTTACCGAATCGGTACGCATGTAGGTAATCTTTCCCGATTCGTACAGTCGCTGAGCCACCATCATGGTTTGCGATACGGAAAATCCCAATTTACGGGCAGCCTCCTGTTGCAGCGTCGAAGTGGTAAATGGCGGCGCGGGCGATTTACGGGTTGGTTTGGTAACAATGCTATCTACACTAAAATTTGCATTTCTGCATTTCTCAAGAAAAGCATTAGCTTCATCTTTGGACGAGAAACGCTGCGACAGTTCAGCTTTAAGTTCAACCGGCTGACCATTAACATCTTTAGTATTAAAAATGGCCGATACCCTGTAAGAGCTTTCGGGAATAAACTGATTAATTTCGCGTTCGCGCTCCACTATGAGGCGTACAGCCACCGACTGCACACGGCCGGCCGAAAGCGATGGACGCACTTTGCGCCATAATACGGGCGAAAGTTCAAAACCCACAATGCGGTCGAGCACCCGGCGTGCCTGCTGAGCATCAACCAGATTGATGTCGATAGTACGCGGATTCTCAATGGCGTTAACGATTGCATCTTTCGTTATTTCATGAAAAACAATACGTTTGGTATTATCTTTATTGAGCTTCAGCTCATCAAACAAATGCCAGGCAATAGCCTCTCCTTCACGGTCTTCATCGGAAGCAAGCCAAATAACTTCAGCATCTTTGGTAGCCTTTTTCAGTTCCGAAACGATTTTTTTCTTGTCGGACGAAACAATGTACTGAGGCTGATAATCATTTTCAAAATCAATGCCGATGCCTTTCTCAGCCAAATCACGTATATGTCCGAAACTAGACATCACATGATAATCTTTTCCAAGAAATTTCTCAATGGTTTTGGCTTTAGAGGGTGACTCTACGATAATGAGGTTTTTCAACATATTTCAAGTGTAGTTAATTCGATAGCTTGTTGTAATCGGCTGCAAAATAACAAAATCTAATAGGTACGAGCCAAATTTTCAGAACATTATTTTTGTTTTTTATTGTTTTAAGGAACTTTTGATACAAAACTGTAGCTATGTTTTATTATTTTTAACAACAAAAACCGCTTTTCAAAAAACATTACATCAACATATATTTTTTATATTCCTTTTTTCGGGGTGTTGAATCTGTTTGGTAGCATCTCGTATGTTTCGCATCTTAAAAAATAACCATCGCAAGTACTTAAAAATAGTTTTTTCTATAAAAATAGCAAGTTTCGGGTTTAAAAACACCCATACAATATTCTATATTTGCAAAAAAAACATCCATGTACAACAAGCACGAACTGAATTATACGAGAATTGCTGAAGCTATTGAATATATAAAAGCCAACTTTAAAACGCAGCCTACTCTGGATGAAATGGCCAGACATGTACACCTGAGTCCTTTTCACTTTCAGCGACTTTTCAGCGACTGGGCAGGTACAAGTCCTAAAAAATTTTTACAATATATTAGTATTGAACATGCCAAAAATCTGCTGAAGGAAAACCGTGCAACCCTTTTTGAAACTACCATGGAAACCGGCCTTTCGGGTACAGGAAGATTACACGACCTTTTTATTAACATCGAAGGAATGACTCCTGCTGAATACAAGAACGGAGGAAAATCGCTTGTAATAAACTATAGCTTTGCTCCAAGTCCTTTCGGAAACTTACTCATAGCATCGACAAAAAAAGGAGTATGCCACATGGCATTTGAGGAAGATGAAAAAAAGGCATTTGAAAACTTAAAGGAAGATTTCCCGCTGGCAGAGTTTCGTCCTCATACCGACCCGATTCAGCAAAGCGCGCTGGCTATTTTCAAAAACGACCTGAATCTGCTCCCCAAAATTAAGTTACATCTGAAAGGCTCTGATTTCCAATTAAAAGTATGGGAAGCCTTGCTAAAAATACCATTTGGGAAGCTTACTACCTATGGAACTATTGCCGAAACTATTGGCCATGCTAATGCTTCGCGCGCTGTAGGAACCGCTATTGGCAGCAATCCTATCGCCTTTCTCATTCCATGCCACCGGGTGATTCAGTCGTCGGGACACATCAGTGGCTACCGTTGGGGAACTACCCGTAAAGCCGCCATCATAGGCTGGGAAAGCGCCCAACTCGACAACGAATAACGCGAAATTACATATGTCTCCCGTTATCTTTCAGATACATTAACAGCTTTTCAGGCCTATCTGTTTGAATAATAGTAGCACCACGGTTAATAAGCCATTCCCAGCTATCCTGTGGTCTGTTTTGCTCCACAGCAATATCATCCTCATGTCCGGCACAGAGCGATGCCCACAGAGCATTGTGCCATATTTTAACACCACGGGTTGTTATTGATTTTGGGTTAGACAAATACGATGAACTATCATTGCTGAAAACAAGTTCCATTACCTGTGGATGGAATACATTTATATAAGATTCCACATTAGATGGATTGTCAAGACTTACTACCGCTTTATAGTTTATTTCATTTAATAATTTACCATAATCTTTCAGGTTTTGTTCAGGAGTTTTTTCGCTGTTCAACATTACCTGCTGTAGTGTACCAGTTTTCTTTAGTATTTGGAGTATTTGTTTCAGATAGGGATACCCTTTATCGATACAAATATACATTTTATCTTTAGCAGCCCACATATATTCCTCCAATGTCGGGATGCTATGATTGGTGCTTCCGCTGATACCACTTTTAAGTCTGAATTTTTTTATGGAATCTAATGTAAAATCCGAAACAGCTCCTTTTCCATTGGTAGTGCGATCTATTGTTTTATCATGCATTAAAACCAAACAGCTATCCTTAGTCATTTTCAGGTCAATTTCTACTATATCTACTCCCATCGTTATAGCATTGTTCAATCCCTGAATGGAGTTTTCGGGCGCATTGCGCCAATCGCCACGGTGAGCAGCTACCAAGATATTCCTGCTTTCCGGTTTTCGTAACTCTTGTTTTACCCAGTTTAAATGCTTTTTTACCTGTTCGTCGGTAGGCTTTGAGTTCCACTTTTGAGCATTTAATGTTACTGATATTAAAACAATGGATATTAAAAAGAATAATTTTCTCATTTTAATTTTGAATTATTACAGTGTAAAATAAGCTTTAAATTATATACGTATTAAGGGTCAAGAGGATCGAGAGGATCCATGTGCAGCGATTCCAACACCGGATAAAATTCGATTTCGTGCTTTGAGAGTTGTTTTTTATTGCGATAAGGTAAATATCCCAACTCCCTTTGATTTCTTTCGTCAAATTTCACATTAGCAGAATAGCTTGTTTGCGACATCGAAGTCACAAATAACAATGGCATATCAGCAGGTATTCCGTAGCGTATAATCAAACGATTTGCATTCCGGATATTGGTTGTAGTATGTCGTGCCTGCGGTTCGGCAATAATGGCTGAAGCTGGAATTCCATATTTTTCCATTAAATATTTTTTCATTTCTACAGCTTCGCAAAATGGGCCTTGAAAGGGATAGCAGTATCCGCCGGATGGAATTATAAATGGAGCCATGCCGGCCAAATATCTGCGGGCAGCAACATCGCAATGGATTTTACCCTCCGGACTTACAGGCGTAGTTGCCAACTCAGGTCCTGCTCCGGGTAAGATGATGGCGGCATATTTATATTTCGACCAATTTGTTTTTCGGATTTGTTCATAAGCCTCCTTATTGACTCCTTCGTGCAACGGTTCAAGTCGGGCAGGTTCATCTCTATCATTGGCCGCCATCAATTGCATGGCTATAACCAGTGAAGGTTTATAAAATAAATCAAAACTGCCACTCACTTCATCGAGTGAAGCCATCATATCCTTAAGAACAGTTTTGTACATGCGGGATGTTACCACATAACTTGCCGAATCGATATGCGGATAACGCATTTTCTTGCCAAGCCCAAACTGGTTGATAATATAATCCATACCATAAAAGCATTGATTCCATGCCTTGTTCAATATTTCTTTATTCGATAGTTTTACATATCGTTGGTAATACCCCGATGGTCTCAAATGATTATCAACTATTTGATCAAATGTTTTTTTATTCTCAACATAGATTTTTGAAAGCTCTTTTGAAATAAATGCCGAATCTTGTACCCACAAAAAATCGTTCAGCAAACTTACCGGCATGTAACAACTATCCGTAACGTGACTATTAATCATTTTTGTTTTTCTGACGAGAAAATCTTTCAATACAACATTATTGGATAGAATTGATTTTACGTCGGGAGATTGATCTATTACAGTCAGTATATAAAAGTTTTTATCTACTACCTTATCACTCGACTGCAAAAATTTATAACTGCTATTGTAACCCTGAGCATTTATATTTTGTGATATTGAAATGACCAGCAACAATGCAAACAGGAAGAGATATTTTAAATAAGTATTTCGCATAATATTTGGGTGTTTATTTTTAGTACATGATAAAAAATCTATTTTACCTATAATTCATGGATGTGAATAGAAACGCGGATATAGCGGATTAAACAGATTTTCGCTGTAAACTCAAAAGTTTTCCTAATACGGATTACATGACAGATTTTAGACTTCACAAGTGAAATCGGCTGATTTTTAGCTGCGAATACTAATCCGCCATTTACGTAGTAAATAAATCAGAATTAAAATCCGTTTTATTACTACAATAAATCAGTGTATATCAGCCAAATCCGCTATATCCGCGTTTCTATTCTTTTTTTGTCATATACTTAGATGATAGAGCAAAAATCACGAAGACAGTGGGTGAAGTGTTTTCTTAAAATAAGATTCCTACATTCCACAATGTCTTCGTGATTTATTTAGTCAATCAATAATTTGGATTCTGATACATTTTTTCCGGATCAAGTTTCCATTCATCATAAGGAATGGGATAATAAATGTCTTTTGTTCCTACATTTGATAACTGCGATGCACCGTAGTCGTCTTGTTTTTTACTTTTAATATAATCAACAAATTCCTGAGCTGTAAAGGTGCGTAACAAATCGAACAAGCGATGGTTTTCAAAAGCCAACTCCACCCGTCTTTCGTGCAAAATAGCTAATTTTAACGTAGGATACTTGGTTTTATAATCGTTGTTGAGCATGGAAGTAGCATAGTCGGGCAAACCTGCACGGGCGCGCACCTGATTAAGATAGCCGATGGCCTCGTTGTCGTTTTCGAGATACATATTTACCTCGGCAAGCATCAGTATAATATCAGCATAACGCATTAAAATGAAGTTATTTCCCCCGTAACCGTTTACACCGGCAGCATCGCTTGTGTCGCGATATTTTGTGATAAACCAGGCTTTTGCTTTGGCATTGTTGGCATACTTAACCGATAAATCTTTTCGTATATCGTTCGTTTCAAAATCATTTACAAGATCTGTATTCACGTACGTGCCCTGTCCCGAAGCTGATTTTTTAGAGTTGATTGTTTCGCCAATGGACTGATTCCGGGAAGCAACACTCGAATAATAATTCAGATCGCCCTGTTTGTAAACAATTTGAAAAATTATCTCCGGACAGGTATTTTTCTTATCAACATTGAACACATCCGCATAAAGAACTTCTGACAGTTGACCAAAACTACGCATGGTATAGGCATCGGTCAGGTATTTTTTTGCGTTTGTAAAGTTGGCTTGCTTGTTGTCGGCTAATGTGGTTCCCATGGTTAAGTATACTTGTCCGAGTAATCCGTTGATGGCCGCCTTGCAGGTTCTGCCTTTGGCATCGGCTCCCTGTATATTGGGAATTTCAGAGTCCAGAGCATTTTTCAGATCGGTTACAATCTGTTCGTAAACCAATTCCTTTTTAACCCGATAAGTATGTGTTGATATGTTGTCGTATGAAGTCATATATTCTGTAACCATTGGCACATCGCCCCATTTTCTGACTAAGTGAAAATAAACCAACGCACGTAAAAAGAGCGCTTCCGACTTATAAATGGCACGCTGTTTCTCGTTAGAAAAAACGATGGCCGTATTATCAATATTGGACAATACATAATTGGCTCTGGAAACTGCATTGTATAAAGCGCTCCAGTGTGTTTTGATATATGTATTACTTGGAAGCAGCGAAAAGTTGGTAAACTGAAAAGGTTCTCCAGCATTTGATTGTGCATCAAGTCTTCCAGCATTATCCGAACGTTCTTCAGAATATAAATCACTCGTTTCGCCCAGGCAGCTATTGCTACGGATAGCACTATACACGCCCGAAACGGCTTTTTCCACATCGCTTTCAAGCGTAAAATACTCGTCGGACGGAATAGCATTTGGGTTCTCAACATTTAGCAAATCATTACATGATGTAAAAATTACTGCTAAGAACAATATTATGATATGTATTTTTTTCATTTTTCTGTGTGATAATTAAAATTGAACTTTTACTCCGGCATTAAACGATTTCATAAGCGGATATTTCCCGTAATCGACCCCCGGGGTTAGGTTGGCACCATCATTATAGTCCACTTCGGGATTGTAACCTCTGTAACTCTGGAATGTAATGGGATTATCTGTAGATACATAGAAGCGAACTCCCGATATTATGCTATGGGTCAGCTGCGCAGTGTTCCAGTTATAACCTATGGTTATGTTGTTGACACGTAAGTATGATCCGTCATTCAGATAAAATGTAGATAAACGGGTACTGTTGCTCTGAGTTCCTCCGCGTGCTGCGCGATATATTTCGCCTTTTCCGGGATTGGCCGCATTGCGATACCTGTCAACCACATCTTTGTATTGATTCCCTGATCCTTCCATATTCAGATTATAATAATTCTGCCCATCAAGCACTTCATTACCATACACACCATTAAAAGAAGCTGATAAATCAAAGTTTTTGTAACGCGCCGACAGGTTGAACGCATAAATAAAATCAGGATGCGGATTACCAATAATGTCTTTATCGTTATCGTCCACTACACCATTTCCATCTTTATCCACAAAATATAAATCGCCTAACTGGAATTTGGTGGTAGAGGCCAAAGAACGTGCAGGACCCTGCAACTCATATCCTGCAGGGAATGATTTTGTGGATGAATTGTAATACTGATCATCTATGGCCAAATTAGCCATATCTTCTTCATTAATCATTCCGGCCACTTTGAATCCGTAAAACATGCCAATAGGTTGCCCTTCCATGGTGATATGCGTTTTGTACGAACGTTCGGCACCATTAGTAATGATGGTTGATGCACCTCCCAAATCAAGCACTTTGTTTCTATTGAGCGAAAAATTGCCACTTAGTTTCAAGTCGAAATCTTTGCTCGAAATCAGGATTCCATCCACCTGGATATCGAATCCTCTGTTATTAATCTTCGAATCAGGAAGATTAGTCAGCATGGATGTAGAACCTGATAAGGCTGTAATGGATTTCTCGAACAAAAGATTAAAAGTATAACTGTCGTAATAATTTGCGATTATTGAAAGGCGTCCGCTCAACAGGGTCAGATCAAATCCGACGTTTGTTTGCGAAGTAGATTCCCAGCCCAGATTCTCATCGCGGAAAGTGGACGGATACATAGCTGTAAGTACATTATTGCCTATTACAACACCCGTTTTTCCCATTACTTGCTGAAAATTATAGGTACCTATACCATCGTTACCACTTAATCCCCAGCTTGCTCTGAATTTTAATTTAGAATTTTCGCTGAAAATGTTTTTATAAAAGTTTTCGTTGGATACGGTCCATCCTCCCGAGATTGATGGGAAATATGCCCAACGGTTTTTGGGTCCAAACAATGACGAGCCATCACCACGAAATGACCCTGTTAGGTGGTAGCGGTCTAAATAGTTGGCATTGATTCGGGAGAAACCCGATGCCATGGTGTATTTTGTAATCTGAGTTCCGCTATTGCGTGTAAAGTTGCTTGCCTCGGCACCACCGCCAGTAATGTATGGTATCTTATCATCGGTAAATCCATTGGCAGTAACGTCAACAATATCCTTTGTATTGGATTGGGTTGATGCTCCGGCCACACCGCTTATGTTTAAGTGGTCGAAAGTTTGATTATAGTTCAGCGTAAATTCAGTCAGATAATCTCTTTCGTTTCTTCTGATACTGCGCGCATTAGCGGCTGCTATTGCCGTTGAAGAATAGGGAGCATAAGTGCCCGATGTAAGACTTGTTGGACGATAATATTCGTAATTATTGGTGTAGTTGTAAGTTCCAAACGAGAGTTTTGCCACAAGTGGTTCAATAATTTTGAACTGTCCATAAGTATTATAAGTCGATCGGGTTGTTTTGCGGAAGTTCTTCACTTCCTGCGCATAAGCAATTGGATTTTCGATATCGCTTTGAAAAGCGTAAGTTGAAGACAAGGATGACATTTCATATTTCGATGGAGTTCCATCTTCATTATAAGCCTTAAAAATTGGAAGATAAATCAGCGCTGCCATCACTGGGCTTCCATGAAATCTACCTTCGCCAATTTCATTCGACTTGGTATCGGTATAGGCAAAATTGGCTCCTATGGTTAATCTTGAATTAATGTCAATATCGATGCTTGAACGTAGATTAAATTTTTCCAAATCGGTACCCAGCATGATACCTTCCTGATTCTGATATCCACCCGACAGGGCATAACGTATTCCGGGTTTACCACCGGTAATAGATATGTTATGTCGGGTATTAAGGGCATTGCGGTACAATTCATCCTGCCAGTCGGTATCATATTCGGGGTTTTTTACTGCTCCGGTCATAAAGTCGTACATCGAATCCGGAATTTTGACTGAACTTAAACTTGTGCCCAATCTTGTAGTTCTTTGATCATTATCGTCCTTAAAATAGTCATCTGTCCAATCAGCCTGCGTTACTTTTCCACGACTTATTAATTCGTCTTTATAAGTATTGTTATGCGCATCAACAAAAAGCTCTGTAAACTCTTTTGCATTAAGCAATTTCACTTTACGTGCCAGTTGATCTATTCCGAACTGAAAATCATAAGTTACATGGGTTTTACCTTCTTTACCTTTTTTTGTAGTGATAAGGATTACTCCTCCGGCAGCTCTCGAACCATAAATGGCCGCCGAAGCTGCATCTTTAAGCACTTCTATCGATTCCACATCTTCAGGATTGATGAAAATATCGCCATTAGAAGGATAACCATCGATTACATAAAGCGGATCGGAACTTGCATTAATAGAGCTTGTACCACGTACACGGATTTTTGTACTTTTGTAAGGAGCTCCACTCACCTGCGAAATTTGCACGCCCGAAACTTTGCCTACAAGACCCTGACCAATGGTGGGTGCCGACAGATTTAACTCCTCAGCTTTTACGCTGGCAATAGCGCCGGTAATATCACTTTTTCGCATCGTCTGATATCCAACCACCACCACTTCTTTCATCAGTTTAGTGTCTTCGGTAAGTTGTATCCTGAGCTCACTTTCTCCTTTATAATATATTTCAGCAGTTAAATAACCAACATACGAAATTACAAGGGCATTTGAGCTTTTTTTCATGTTGATTGAAAACGATCCGTTATAATCCGAAACAGTTCCATTGCCTGCACCTTTTTCCAATATAGTTGCCCCAATTAATGGAGAACCCGCTTTATCCGTTATCACTCCCTTTACTTTAGTTCCCTCTGCTGCTGATGCAAATCCGATTATAAAAGCGCTTAAAGTCAGCAAAAGCCATCTGCGAAGTGGTATTTGAACAGCCTGGATTTCAATTATTTTTTTCATTTATTTTTATATGATTATTGTTTTTTTCTTAAGACTTACCTTCTTAGATATTATTTCTTGAATGTATATTCTACAATTAACGGCTCCTCGTAATTTGTCCATGCGTTCATAACCCTGAACCGAATGGTTACATCTCCTGCACTGATTCCTTTTATACCTACACTTACAGCAGCTTCGGATGAAACGGGAAGTACTATGGGATGGGCTATAAAATAATTGTCTGTACTTATCGGTTCCATCACAAAACGTTGTGACGAAGTGTTGGCAATAAAAAATGTAAGCTGATTTTTGTCGAACGAATAATTCGTAACCGGCAAACAAGCCTTTACAAATGGTTCCAGCAAATTTTTTCGTCCAATAACGTTATCTCTCCACCACATTAGGGTTCGTTTATTATCTAAAGCTTCACGCACGGCATCGAGCGAGCGATCTTTTGCCAGAACCAGGGTCATGGCCCGGTGGTCTGCATCGTGGTTGGACAATGCAAGCGGCATGGAGGTATGCACATCGCTGTTCGAAATAAGTGTCAGATTACGCGCTATAGCCCAATTAAATCCTTCTCTGGAAAAGCGGTCGCCATTAATAACTTCCAATCCTTTTATTTTTCCTTCCTTGATCAGTTTATCAACCATTTCGGGCATTACTACTTTATCATCTGCCAGATTGTGGAATGGGTGATTATAAAACACAAAACCTCCCTGTTCCACAGCCAGATTAACTGCTGTATCATAACCTTCGGCTGCTGCCGGTTTTTCATTTTTTGTCGGATTGAAAAGTGGATTAGCATCTTTAATAAAAATGGCATTTGAATGCCCCGGAGGTACCACACGCGTAATCTCAGTTCCTTTTATTACTAATATATTGTGTTTTCGGGCTACTTCGGATGCAAGCACAAATGATCTGTTCAAATCACCGGAGCTTGTAATGTCTTGTTTCTGACGTTGAATTTCTAAATGATCTGTGATAGCTATTACATCCAAATCTTCGTTGTACGCTTCAATTACTCTTTCGGTGGGCCATACATTTCCATCCGAAAAAACTGTGTGCATGTGAAAATCGCACTTCAATACCTTAAATCCGTTAACATCAGGAAATGTTTTTTTATGTTTTGTCAGATGCTGAGCATTCAACAATAAAACGCTGCAAGCAAGCATGCAAGTGATAGTTAGTTTTTTCATCTTTTTTTGAATAAATTTGTAAATATGTGATTTATAAGCCATTTAACGTGGGAGTGGTGTGTATTGAATAGACCAAGGTATATAAGTGGCCACACCAAACTTGAAAACCGAGGCAAAAGTATAGTTCAATCATTACAAACGAATAGCGGATATGTTACAGCGCCGTTATGATTTTTTTAAGTTCTTGTATTTTTTTTAATATTTTAATTCTATTGCTAAATACAGCGCTACTAAATATTTTGTCTCAGAAAACTGTATCAGATGTTTACAAAAGAAATACTTGTCGCAGAACAGCTTTCTCTGTAATTTGAAATGGACTACACTCTTTAACAGAAAAATTTATTGATAACTAAAATTTATTGATATTTTTGTAGCTATCAAAAAAAAACGTAAATCATAATACCATTCCGAACATGATAGACGAACGCACAAAAACGGCACAAAAAGTAACCTGGGTGGGCTTTTTTGTGAATCTGGTTCTGACTACTTTTAAACTATTAGCCGGTATTTTTGGGAAAAGTACCGCTATGCTGGCCGATGGAATACATTCTTTGTCCGACTTTATCACCGACCTTATTGTGCTGGTTTTTATAGGCGTATCGGGCAAGGATAAGGATAATGATCACCGCTATGGTCATGGAAAGTACGAGACCTTTGCAACTCTGATTATCAGTCTGGTACTACTGGCTGTGGGCGTGGGTATTTTCTGGAGCGGATTATCTAAAGTAATAGAGGTTATTCAGGGTAAGTCTATCGAACAGCCCACATTAATAGCCCTTATTGCAGCTTTAATATCTATTGTAACAAAGGAATTATTATTCTGGTATACAAAAAAAGCAGGCATCCGCATCAACAGTCAGGCAGTGATAGCTAATGGCTGGCACCATCGCTCAGATGCGTTTTCGTCGGTAGGTACGGCTTTGGGAATATCCGGAGCTATGTTTTTGGGTGAAGAATGGCGGATACTGGACCCCATAGCCGGAATTATTGTCAGTATTTTTATTGCTAAAGTGGCTATTGATTTGGCTATGCCAAGTATACACGAACTGCTTGAGCGCTCGCTACCCGAGGCTACCGAAAACGAAATAGCAGACATTATCAATTCCGATACGCGGATACTCGCATTTCATAACCTGAAAACCCGAAAGATAGGAAACCTCATCGCTATAGATGTACACATAAAATTAGACCGGGACATCAGTTTTGTGCATTCGCACGACATTGCCACGCAGCTTGAAATAGCCCTGCGCAACAGATTTGGAGACAAGACAATAACCAACATACACACCGAGCCTTATTACGGACAAAAAGAGGCTTAGAGCCTGAAGATTCTTTTGATTTCTTTTTCTGTTTTTTACAGGTATATTATATTTCAAAAAGAGAACACTTTTTTATTATCTTATCTATCTGTTTTTCAATTAGTTTTAATTACAATAGGATATCATTTTTTATTTTTATTCTATTTTTAAATAAAAAAATGATACTCTCCACCAACCTTTTGCAACTCTTCTGTAGTATATATAATCAGAAGTATTGATTGACATAAAATTCCGGAAAACACGTATCAATCATTTGCAGAAAAACGAGCATATTCGTTTATGTTACTAACTAAAAAACATTGATATGCAAATGTTTATTTTGAAAAATTGAAATATAAAAATTACCATTATGAAAGTAAAAGTTTTATATGCATTATGCATCACTGTTATTGTATCAGTTTTATATTCATGCTCTGAGAATAATTCAGCTTCAGGTTTAATCGAAGCATCAAAAACAAGTCGCATAAAAAAGGGTGAGCCTGTAGTATTTAAAGTCAACAGTTCGGAAACCGACTCAGTAACATGGAAAGTAACACCGGCCACAAACACTTTGTTAACAGCTGGAAAACTAACAGCATCAGTCACTTTTGGCGCCAAAGGCACTTACGAGATTGCAGCCGTTTCAAAAACAGAAAGTGTTTCGGTAAAAGTATCTGTCATTGATTCATTATTCAATCCAGGAAGTGGCTCTCAAAACCTTACTCCAAAAGCACTTACAGGTGATGTCATTACCATTATTCCCTCTGCTGTCGACTCTTTAGGCACTCGGGCTCTTTCCCTGATGGCAGTTACAACAAAAAAATATGATTGCTTCGGGAATTATCTGATTTCAACAACTGATTTTAGTAATAAGGTTATCACCATTTCTTTTTCGGGTGTGTATGTTCCGGAATCATGCAACTCAGCAGAACAAAAAACAGCAATAGCATACTTATTTATACAATCGATAACCGAAGGAGATTATCAGATTAAGGTTCATACAAACGGAAATTCATATTCAGGATTGCTGAATTATAGCAATAAAAAATTCACTTTTACCTGGCCGGACACCAAAGAGATTGTAATATCTCCACTAAAGATTGAGTAAAAAAACTTAAATCGGAATTGGAAACATTTTTATTCTTATAACTCCTATTTAGAACAGAACCTTGCTCCTTTGAATAATTTAACCGATTTGATAAACGGTTGCCGTAGCAACGACCGCTGTAGTCAGGAAAAACTGTATAAACTTTTTTTTCAACCATATTATGCTCTGTGTAAACGATTCTTCAACGACAAACACGAAGCTCTTACAGCCTTAAATAATGGAATGCTCAACATCTTTAAAAATATCGAAAGCTTCGATCCACAAAAAGGTGAGTTTTACAATTGGGGGTACACAATTATAAGACATGCAGCATTATCAATCATTAAAAAAAATGTGAATACGCTACCTGTAACCGAGTTTGATTCGCAAATTGCTGATGAGACTTCTTACTACAATTTATCACTTGATGAAGATGTAAGCCTCATTAGCAATTTGCTCATTCTTCTGCCACTGACTTGCCGTACCGTGTGCCAACTATTTTATCTTGAAGATTATTCTATCAAAGAAATTTGCGATGAACTCACAATGAAAGAGGGCACAGTAAAATGGTATCTTAGCGATGCCCGAAACAGATTGAAAACTTTGCTCGACAAACAAAAATAATCGCACCATGTCAGATAAACAAATGAATATATCAAACAATACTGCTTCTGATACTGATTTTCAAGCAGATCAAGCATGGGAAACTATGCTAAAACTGCTTGATGCACAAATGCCGGAAAACATAACTCAAAAACATCCAAAATTTTCCTTATCATCAGTAATTGTTCCAATCATAGCAGCAGCCTGTACATTAGCTACACTTACCATCACTGTGCTGAATTTTGATAAAAATAAAAAAAATCACGATAGAATGTCAGTTACAACAACAAAAAAAATGAATAGCAATTATTTGACGGTAAGAGACTTGAACGACAAAGAAAATACACAAGCAAATGTAACAACTAACAATTTACAAGCCCAAAAACAAACTACAGAAACCCAACAAAACAATACCGGTATTGCCAACAATCAAACCTTGACACAACCAGAAAGCAAACATGAAAACTTTTACGATACAGCGAAAATTTATTCTTCTAACATTTGTAAAGCCGATACAATAAATCAGGCAGAAGATAAAACTTCAAGCTCTATAAATCAGACTAAAAACACGAACAACAACTATACTTTACTCATAAACGAAAGCAGAAATGAAGAATCGAAGGCGGATTATTCAAAATTAAAAACCGATGAAAACGACAAATCAGAAAAAGACTTCAAAAAAACTAAATTGCGGAAAAAGCTAACTGTACCAGATGATGTACACTTCGGTATAGGCTGGAATATGTATATACCTGTAAATAATTCCCCATATTACTGGTATGATATTTCTGGAAAAGAAAATAAGTGGATAAGTCTGATACCAACTATCTGGATAAGTAAAACGTGGCACAAAACAACTCAACTTACTTTTGAATATGACCCCTACAAACTCAGCAATGGCAGGACATCAACAAACAGCAAATCAGCCACCAATATACATCTTATAAAATTACGCAGTATGCAGCTAAACGTTAAGCTAAGTTACAGATTCTACGAAAATTTGAGTGCAAGCGCGGGTTTAGATTGGGGGGTTGCTAATGGCGCATTAGTCGAAAAGAAGGAATTCCTAACCGGCACTGTTAATGCCGGAGACAGCATACACAACACTTTAATAAGCATACACAAGAGCGACTCGCTCATGTCTATATTCAACCCAAATATCCTTGATTTTAAAGCCGGACTTGATTATCAGTTTAAAAGCGGCAACATAGGAGCTGAGATCAGGCTTCCTTTACGAAACTCTTCATCTCAAAAGCTTTTACAAGTAGAGCCTTTCTCGGCTGACATATACATCCGTCTGAAAATTAGATAAGAAAGTCAATAGTGCATCCACACAACCACTCATCAAAAAAAAACTTTACACAGCCACTAATTCGCTTTGGGCATTCCTAATCATAAAATGTAGCCGGTTGAATATGTTGGCCTCGGCCATACCACTGTCAAAGTCCAGAAACAGCAAGTTGAGCGCAGGAAACAGCTCACGTGTGCGTTTTTCTATTCCTTTGGAAATAACATGATTGGCTATACAACCAAAAGGCTGAAGACTTACCACATTATTAACTCCTGTGGCTGCAAAATGAGCAAATTCGGCTGCAATACCCCAGCCTTCGCCAAACTGCGCATTCAGGTTGATTATCTTTGAGGCATTGTTAGCATCGTGATACAAATTGCTTACCGGTCGGAAATAAGGAAAATTCTGAATACGACTTTGCATTTTATGAATTATGTCGTAAATATATTTTTCGGCAAACTTAGCTACCATCTTTTCTCCAATATTCTTACGCTGAGTGATATTTCCCACCTGACGGGCCACCATACTTACAAACTCTGCCGTAAAAAAATTGCTCAAAGGAGGGAGTATCGGTTCTACCTGCTGTGCAATAAGCCAGTTAACAATATTTTTATGTCCGAAATTATTGTATTTCACAAATATCTCTCCTACAATACCTACCTGTGGAATTTGAGCCAAGTTGTTGGCCAAAAGAAACTCTGCTGAGGCTTGTTCAATAAGTTTGTAAAAAAGATTGATGTCATTTTTCAGCAATGCCTCCACACCCAATCTCAGATATTTATCTTTCAGCACATTAGCCATTCCACTTACTTTTTCGCGGGGAGCAGTGGCATAATAAAGTTGCGACAGGCAGTCGGCATAAGCCATGCTGCAAATTACAGCCTTAATCACCTTGCGCCATTGGATGGTAAAACCCGGCTGCTCATTGATGGTGCCATCGCCATACGAAGCTGAAACCACCGGAATACGATCGAAACCAGCCGAAAGCATGGCTTTTTTCATCAGCGATATATAACTGGTAGCCCGGCATTGGCCGCCAGTTTGGGTAATGCCTAAAGCAATCTCATCCTGATTATATTGTCCGCTTTCGAGTGCTTTCATAAAATCGCCCACAATAAGCGTGGCCGGATAGCAGATTTCATTATTGGAATATTTTAAACCGTACTCTACAGATGATTCGTCGCTTGGCGGCAGGTTTTCCGCATCGTAACCCAGCAACGAAAATGCCGGTGGTATAAAAGGCGAATAAAAATCGGCAAACCACGGAATCAGCAATTTACGTTTCCGGTCTTTTACCTCGTATGCCGGTGTTTTCAGCGGTTTGTACAATTCTGCCTTGCTGTTTTGTTCGCGTTTAAATTTCAGACTTTCGATGAGCGAGCGAATTCGCAATCGGGCAGAGCCAACATTATTAATATCGTCTATCTTAAGTAATGTAGCATTTTTACCACGGCGTTTGAGCAGGTCGGTTACCTCGTCCAGAATAAAAGCATCGGGACCGCAGCCAAATGAGGTCAACTCTACAAACTCAATATTCTCCGTATTTTGCGAAGCCCACAAAGCCGATTTCAGAATACGGTTGGTATAAGCCCACTGCATGATAGTTTGCACTGAAGTAGTATCGGGCTGCCAGTCTCTGACTATATCTTCCGAAATTACATCCACATCAAAAGCAGCAATTGTTTCGGATATTTTATGCTGTATAAGCGGGTCGGAATGGTACGGCCTGCCTGCCAGAAGCACTACCATGCGGTTGCTCAGCACAGCTTGATCCAGAATTTCTTTGCAACGTCTATTTAAGGCATTCTCGTAATCGGCTTGGGCACTGAGCGCCTTGGCAAAAGCTTTTTTAAACAAACCACCACTTATACCCGGCTCTACGGTAAGTAAATACTTCAGGCAGGCTTTGCTAAGCAAGCGTTCATTTCTGAATGTAAATGTGGGCGCATCAAACGGCGTGTTATGGTTCTTATCCGGGTCGATAGCACTCTGAATTACCTCGGAATAGCCACTTACTATGGGGCAGTTATAGCTATTGGGCGTTTTGCTGTCTTCTTTTTTATCATGTACCACAAAAGGCATAAAAATCCGGTCGACCTTCCTATCTATCAGGTTAAGTATATGTCCGTTAGCAAGCTTAGCCGGGAAGCATATATTATCGGCCATTACAGTTCCTATACCCCGCTCATAAAGTTGCATGGTAGATGTATCGGACAGCACTACATTGAAACCACACTCGGTAAACAAAGTATGCCAAAACGGATAATTCTCGTAAATGCCAAGCGCACGAGGTATACCGATGGTAAGTTTAGCATCGGGCTCACTTTTCCGGTCGAAAAGCAGTTTGTGTTTTTCGGTGTAGATATTTGCTCCGGTTCGGCTGTTATCGCCCCGGTTACTGAATACTTTTTCGCACTTGTTGCCTGTATAATAACGATTTCCATCATCGAACCGGTAGCCTGTAACCGTACACAAATTTTCGCAACCTTTACAAACGGTAACTTTTGACGAGAAGGACTTCATGGTCACAAAATGAGCCAAATCGACAGGCTTATTTTGTCCGGACAACTGATTTTCAACTGCAAACAATGCCGCCCCATAAGCTCCCATCAATTCAGGATAGTCTGTAATCATTACCTCCCGTCCCGTTTCTGTTTCGAGCGCACGGAGTACCGCTCTGTTTCTAAAGGTACCTCCCTGCACCATGATGTACTCGCCCAGTTGCGATACATCTTTTAGTTTGAGTACCTTTACCAGGCAGTTTTTGATAACCGAGTAACCCAACCCGGCTGAAATATCGGAAATGCTCGCGCCTTCGCGCAACGATTGTTTTACCTTGGAGTTCATAAAAACGGTACATCGTGTTCCCAAATCGGCCGGATGCTTAGCATAAAGCGCGACTTCCGAAAACGAAGCTGCGTTGTAATTCAGCGATTGGGCAAAAGTCTCGATAAACGAACCACAGCCCGAAGAGCAGGCCTCATTGATTTCGAGCCGCTTAATTGAACCATTTTCAATGAAAGTGGCTTTCATATCCTGCCCGCCAATATCTAAAATAAAACTTACCTTAGGATTAAAAAAACAGGCCGCCTGATAGTGTGCAATGGTTTCGACCATTCCAAATGGCAGACCAAAGGCCGTTTTTACCAGATCTTCGCCATAGCCGGTTACACAGCCGGCCATTACCTTTAGTTCTTTGCCATTATTATCGGCTAATTGCCGGAGTCCGTTTAGTCCATCCGAAACCGTTTGTAAAACATTTCCTTTATTGCGCTCATAAAAGCGGTAAAAAATTCGCCCTTTGTAATCGGTAGCAACAATTTTAGTGGTAGTTGAGCCACTGTCGATCCCTACAAAGCAAGTATCAGTTTCAAGATTCCGGATGTTTATATCGGGTAATTTGTATTTTTGTTTGGATTGTTCCCAAGCACTAAATTCATCTTTGTCGACAAACAAAGGTTTTAGCCCATTTTTCCTAATAAAGCTGTATTTTGAGTTCTTTATTAATGCAATATATGCCGAAATAGTTTTCTTCTGCTCACTCCTGTTATCAATGGCAGCTCCCCAGGCCGGGATTACCCCGGCATTTTCCGATAGAATAATTTGATGTTCGGACAATCCTGCCTGACGAACAAAAGCCTGACGCAGGGCGGGAATAAACATAAACGGACCACCACATAAAAAAAGGCCGGGAGTTACTTCGCAGCCTCTGGACAGGGAGGTAATCACCTGCATACTTACAGCATGAAACACCGATGCAGCAATGTCCTCCTTACACACATTTCGGCTCAGCAGATTTTGCACATCGGTTTTTGAAAATACGCCACACCGCGATGCAATCGGATAGATATTCTGGGCATTTTGCGCCAGCAAATTCAACCGGCTAAGATCCACGTCGAGCAAGGCTGCCATTTGATCAATAAAAGCGCCGGTACCTCCCGCACAACTTCCGTTCATACGTATATCGGGCGATAAATTTTCTCTGAAAAATATCATTTTGGCATCTTCGCCGCCTATATCAACCAGTGTTTTGATGGTTGGAAATTTTGAACGGATGACTTCGCAGGCAGCTACCACTTCCTGAACAAACGGGATTCCGCATCTTTCGGAAATACCCATTCCCGCTGAACCGGTTACACTAAGCCTGCACTCCAAATCGCCCAAATGGCTGCTCAGCAGCTCAAGACTTCTGATAACTGTACCTGAGATATCGGCCATGTGCCGCCGGTAGTCTTTGAATATGATGTTATTCTCTTTATCTGTGGCCACAATCTTTACCGTTGTCGACCCTGCATCTATGCCTATACTTATATCCTGAAACATAATACCTATTGTTTCAATTAAGGTTTTTTATTAACACACAAAGATAAGCATGTTGTTTTGATAAAAACCATCTTATTAACTTAATTATTTGTTTTACGATAACTAATTACAGCCCAACTATTGAAAAAAACAGCAAAGCCCAACAAGGCATACATTTCTACCGATAAATCGGCAAGGCTGCTACCTTTTAGAAACACCGACCGCATCACCACCATGAAATGTTTCAACGGATTGAATGCGGCTACCCATTTAGCCCACTCGGGCATACTCTCTACCGGAGTATATAAGCCACTCAACATTATAAATATCAACATAAAGAAAAACACAATAAACATGGCCTGTTGCATGGTTTGGGCATAGTTGGATATAATAAGTCCCAAGCCGGAAACTGTAATAATATATACTGTTGCAAACAGATATATGGTGTAATAATGCCCGGCCGGAACAAGCCCGTATGCTGCCCAGGCTATAATACTTCCTACAGTAAGGATAAAAAAGCCTATTATCCAGAACGGTATAAGTTTGGCCAAAATAAACATCGCTTTAGGTACCGGACTTACATTAATTTGCTCCATGGTGCCTATTTCTTTTTCCATAACGATAGACACTCCGGGCAAAAAGCCGCAAAGCAGGGTTAGTATCAACACGATAAGTGCCGGCACCATATATACCCGATAATTGAGATGAGGATTGAATTTGAACTGCGAGTCGATCTGAATTGTGGGTACCGAGGCTGTAGAAGAGCCTGCAGGAGCAATTTCCCTAACAAGCTCGCTATTGAAATCGCCCACAATACTGGCCAGATAAGTCATACCTACTCCTGCTTTCATTCCATTCACAGCATTGGGTGCTATCATTAACTTAGTTCCACGACCGGTCACAAGGTCTTTTTCAAAACGCGGGGGAATTTCTAGAATAATATCTGCTCTGTTTTCTTCAACAGCCTCTAAAGCCTGTTTAAACCCGGCCGACTTGTCGGTGAGAAGAAAATAACCTGAGGAAGTAATTTTCTCAGTAAGGCGGCGCGAATAAGGGCTGTGGTCGTTATCCACCACACTCAGATTGAGATTTTTAATCTCGTAACTGGCTGCCCAGGGCAAAACGAGTAAAACCATCAGCGGAAAACCAATCAACATTTTTGGGATAAACGGATTCCGCATCAGTTGTTTAAATTCTTTTCGTAAAAGATATCTTATCATTTTAATTCATGGTTAGTGATTGATTCGTCAAAAATTAATTTGAGCGGCAATGCTTCGATACAATCTGTAATTTTTAATTTTTGTCCTTCGTTATCCATTGCTCTTTATTCAAGCCTTACCTTGAAGTTTTTAAGACTTACAGCTACCAGCACAAAAGCCATAGCAGTGAGAATTGCGATTTCTTTCCAAACAGCCATAAAACCAAGACCCTGAATCATAATGGCTTTTACTGCCTCAATATACCAGCGAGCCGGGATGATATTGGAAATAAGCTGAAGCCAGTATGGCATACTTTCGACCGGAAATATCATACCCGAAAGCAACAACACAGGCATCATGAGCCCCATACCAGACATCAACATGGCAGCAAGTTGCGTACTGGCAAAAGTAGAAATTAGCAGTCCTAATGCTAAGGATACAAATATATAGAGCAACGAAATAAACGTTAGTGTAGCAAAACTGCCTGTTACAGGTACTTTCAGCACAAATACCGACAACAGTATGATGGATGCAAAATTGATACAGGACAATACAAAATAGGGTGTAATTTTGGACAATATGCTGTATATGGGCTTCATAGGCGACACAAGCAGTATTTCCATCGTACCTTTTTCTTTTTCGCGCACAATGGCTATGGATGTCATCATGGCACAAATCAGAATTATAATCATCCCCAATACACCCGGCACAAAGTTGTAAGCTCCAATCATTTGCGGATTATACAGCATTTTTACTTCGGGAGTAATCCGGTAAGGGTTCGATGTTGCGCCCATCAAATCCTGCTGGTAATCGTTGATGATGTTGGAAGCATAAAAACTGAAGGTAGTTGCAGCATTCGGGTCAGTTGCATCGGCAATTAACTGTACATGCGCTTTACCCTCGTGACGCAATTTTTCGCCAAACCGCTCTTCAAAAACCACTACAAGGCGGGCTGTTCCATTTCTGAATACAGTTTCAATCTCGTCGTCGCTGTTGATGCGGTCTGCTACATCGAAATAAGCGCTATTATTCAATCGGCTTATAATCCGTTCCGATGCTTCATCATAAGTTGGAGCAAGTACCACAATCCGGGTGTTTTTCACCTCGGTAGTTAGTGCAAAACCAAACAAAATCATCTGTATAACAGGTATCCCCAACAAAATCATCATAGTGGTTTTATCTCTGAAAATATGATAAAATTCCTTACGGACAAATGACATTAATTGCTTCATAGCTTCATTATATTTGTTTTAATACCTGTTTTTACATCGCCACTTTTCGTTATAAAAAAATATCTGTTTATACCAGGTTACTTTGTATTTACACCTAAATATCGCCCCTTGTGGCTTTACGGGCTAATTGCTGAAAAACCCCATCCATGCTATCGGCATTAAATTGTCTCTTGAGTATGGCAGGCGTATCCAAAGCCTCAATTTTCCCGTCCACCATGATAGAAACCCGGTCGCAGTATTCGGCTTCGTCCATATAATGGGTAGTAACAAAAACAGTGATACCCCGCGAAGTAGCATCGTAAATCAGCTCCCAGAACTGACGGCGCGTAATTGGGTCGACTCCGCCCGTAGGCTCGTCGAGAAATACTACCTGCGGATTATGAAATATGGAGACCGAAAAGGCTAACTTTTGTTTAAACCCAAGCGGTAGTTCACCTACTAACTTATTCCTCTCGCTTTCAAAATTGAGCGCACGCATCAGTTCGTCGGTTTTTGTTTCAATCTCAGTTTTCTTCAATCCGTAGATTCCTCCAAAAAGCTCGATATTTTCCCACACTTTCAGGTCGTCGTAAAGCGAAAATTTTTGACTCATATAGCCGATATTTTTTTTCACCATCTCAGTTTCAGTGCCAATATCAAAGCCGGCTACAACACCCCGTCCGCTGGTAGGAATGCTTAATCCGCTGAGCATACGCATGGCGGTGGTTTTGCCGGCACCGTTAGCTCCCAAAAAACCAAATATTTCTCCTCGTTTTACGTCAAACGAAATTCGATCCACAGCGGTGAACGAACCAAATTTTTTGGTCAGATTTTCGGCCACAATAACGCTATCTGATTTCGACTCAGGCTTTACTTGTTGCATATTTTTTATTTTTGAGATAATTGCATAAAGCAATCTTCTATTTCAGGTACAATTTCATGTATGAGCAGATTTTTATGCCCCTTATCCACAAGATATTCGGTTAAACCGCTTACAATCAACCTGCTTTCAATATCATCTGAAACACTGATGTGTATTTTATCTCCGAAAGCGAAACAGGATTTGCTGACAGCATTTTTACGCAAATCAGCAAGTAGCTGTTGCATATTGTCGGCCTCAGCAGCCAATAATTTGTTGGGATAACCGGCTACAATTCCGCGAGGCGTATCTATAGTCAGAAACTCACCGTTTTGTATCAGCGCTATCCTGTCGCACAAGCTGGCTTCGTCCATATACGGAGTGGATACGATAATGGTGATACCCTGCATTTTAAGTTTCTTGAGCATTCCCCAGAATTCTTTACGCGAAACCGGATCGACTCCCGTGGTGGGCTCGTCCAGAAACAATACGCTGGGCCTATGTATCAGTGCACAACTCAATGCCAGTTTCTGCTTCATTCCACCGGACAGCTTTCCGGCCCGTCGGTCTTTAAATGGCTCAATCTGTGCGTATATATCCTTTACCAGATCATAGTTTTCGGCAATTGTGGTATTAAAAACCGTAGCAAAAAAATTCAGATTTTCCTCCACTGTCAAATCCTGATAAAGAGAGAATCGACCCGGCATATAACCTACACGTTTACGAATTTCCTCATAATCTTTGACAACATCAAAACCATCCACATTTGCCGTACCTTCGTCGGCAAGAATGAGGGTAGTCAGAATCCTGAAGAGCGATGTTTTGCCCGAACCATCAGGACCGATTATGCCAAAAATTTCTCCACGCGGCACTTCCATACTTACCGATTTCAGTGCCTGTACATCTTTGTAATGCTTGCGAATATTCGTGCACGAAACCGCTATATCATTTCTGTTTTGATTTTCATTCATGACAATATCGGGGGAATTGAGGGGTGTTGACTGATAATTGTACACCCGGAATTAAAATTTGATGTCGCCGTACATCCCAATTTTCAGATAACCATCATTCTTTACCCCAATTTTTACGGCGTATACCAGATTGGCTCTTTCGTCTTTGGTCTGAATGGTTTTGGGTGTAAATTCTGCTTTTGCCGAAATCCAGTTGACTGTTCCTGAGTATTCCTTTGGTTGATCTTTACCATAGTCGGCAAAAACTTTCACCTTTTGACCCGCTTTTACCTTCCCAAGCTGATCGGCCGTAACGTAAGCCCTCAAAATTAGTTCATCCATATTTCCGGCTTTAAACAAGGCTTTACCCGCAGCTGCCAGTTCTCCTTTCTCGGCATATTTCACCAACAGCACACCCGAAACAGGACTTGTAATGCGGCATTTTCTGAGCTGGTCGTCAATCTGCCCAATCTGAGCCTGAAGTGCGCTGTTGTCGTTCGTCATCCCGGCATCAGTGGATTGCAGCGTAGTTTTGCTTGCTATCAGTTGTTTTTCAAGCACAGCTATCTGAGCATTGGCATCGTCCAACTGCTTGGTAGTGGCAGCATTCGCTTTCACCAAGCTCTCAACGCGCTTTTTCTCGGTGTAAGCAGTAGCTATTTGTTGCTCAAGTGCCGCTATCTGCTTCCTGACATCGGGTCTACGACTAAGCAAAGCTTTTTGCGAAGCTTCTATTTGTAATTTTTTCAGATAAAGTTGCGTGCTGTCAATGCACCCAAGCACCTGTCCTGCCACTATATCCTGCCCTTCCTGAACATCAAAAGATGTGATTTCGCCCATCACCTCGGCCGAAACAATCACTTCGGTAGTTTCAAAAGTGCCTGTGGCATCATAGTCGTTATCCCGATTTCCACAGGAAACAAGGCTTACAAAAAACAGGCAAGCCAGTATTAATTTGTAATTTAAAATTGCTTTTGTTGTCATACGTTTATTGTCTATTAGGCTGAAAGCTGTAGTTAATTATTGATATTATTTTTCAATTGATAAGTAACCATATAAAGTTGAATTTCGTGCAATGCCTTAGTCTGACGAGCCATGCTTTCGGCATTAATGTCGCGCAATAAATCAGTTACCGTCATGGCGCCATGAGCCACCCGGGCTTCCGAGGCTTTTTTTATGCTACTGCGTAGCGCTATAATCTCTTCGTCGTTTTTCAGCGAAACTTTAAGTTTTTCTATATCGTTCCATTGTTGCTTACTTCCCATATCATTATTAAAAATAAATGTTTCCTTCTGTACATCAACACTTTTCATAGCACTTTCAATTTTACTCAGGTTGTTTTTCTGTGTATAAAACCCGCTCAGGTTCCACGACAAACGCAAGCCCCCGATATAAAAAGGTTCAAACGCTCCCGAAAACATATTCAACCCGGGTCTACCGTATCCGCCCTGTACAAACGCACTGATTTTCGGCAGGTTTCCGGCATATATCACTTCACGCTGCGATTGCAGAGCGTTACTCTGAGCCCTAAGCATCATCAATTCCGGTCGTTTATTCTCAGCACTCAGGCTAACAGCAGGCAGTTGAGGTTTCTGTAATTCAACTCCGGCAGTAGTCTGAAGTCCCGTAAATGCCTCCAAAATTTGCAGGTAACTTTTGCGCGTAATCATCAGATCCGACTCACGCTGACGAGCGTTAATCTGCTCTATTTTTATAGCATCAAGGTCCGACTGCCGGGCTACACCGTTTTGCATATATGCTTCTATCTTCCTGAAATTCTCGGCAAGCTCTTCTTTCAGTATCTCATTCTGTTTCAGCTGTTCGTTAATAAGCAAAATTCCAAAATACAGGTTATAAATGCGTTCATTGAGCGCATACATATCTACTTCAAGTTTTTGCTTTTCGGTTTCGGCCGATGCCCTGATATTTTTCTTTTGCGCACCGGTAAGCCCTCCGTCCCAAATAAGCTGGTTCACTTCCAAAGCCGCCTGATACTGATCTTTGCTGAGCGAGGGAAACGAAAATGGATGGCCGCTCATTTGAGAAATCACATCGGACAAAGCCGACGGTATTTCAGTAACAGCCGACTGATATGTAGCTTTAACAGCCAGATTTACCTGAGGCAGAAACGCCTTTCCGGCATTCGACAGATTAAACTCTGCCGTTTTCTCAATCAGTCCGTACTGCCTGAGCAGCGGATAGTTTAATCGCGCTCTGACTAAACAAGTATCGAGCGAAAGCGACTGTCCCCAGATGAGAGCAGGGGAAAATGTTAGTAAAAACAACAATTTTGAAAATAGTTTCATAAGGTAATAATTGTTTTTTTAATGGTTGTAAGGAACATACATTACAAAGACCGAAAGTTTCAGCAATGCTCGTTTCGTACGCCGAATATTTCTGAGTAAAACAAATTTTCTATTCAGGTTTAAGGTAACTAAGTATAACGTTCAGATTTTCTTTTTTTCGGTGAAGCAACAAAAACTTCTTCTGTTCTTCAGTCAATTGCAACACACCGCGAACCACCGGCTCCATAACAAACATAGCTACATTCAGCGAGACGATTGTGATGATAATATCCACGAATGTAACATTCTTAACCCTACCAGCTTCAATTTCTTTTTCCAACTCTGCACTCATCATCGAAAACAACTGCTCCGGAAGCACATACAGCTTATCTCTAAGCACTTTAAGATGCTCGGGCTTACGCGCCAGCTCATTTAAAATCAACTTAGGTATCTGCGGATTTTCGTACAACAAATCAAAGTGCGTGTCAGCAATATGCTTAATTTTATCCAGAAAACTCAAGTTAACCAATTGAGTGGTATCAAAAATATTCTTAAAAAAACTCTTGAACTTTGATTCAAAAATTGTATTGAACAAATTGTCTTTTGTTCTGAAATAATAATGTACCAAAGCCTGGTTGCATCCCACCGCCTTAGCTATCTGCGTGGTGGATGTGGCCTCAAATCCTTTTTCCAAAAACATTATTTCAGCTGCTTTCAGAATTGATTTTTCCATATTTTGTTCCGGATTAATATCCATATTTAATAAGTTTGTTTAATAGCTCTATTAATTGAATGCAAAGAAATATATTTTTTTTGGAATAACGATATTTTTTTCAAAAAAAAATAAAAAAAATAATAGCTTTGTAATATGTATGAATAAGCGCAAGCTCAATTTTGTACAACAAAAAAATCCTCACCGGATACAACGGTGAGGATTGGTAAAGCATTAATATTTGTATAAATAATTAATTGCGAAAGTACGGAATGTAATAAACTATTCTACCTTTTTGCAACATTATAACAAAAAAAAAGGATTTCTTCTCCACTCTTCATGAAACCACACTCACTCAGTTATCCTAAAATTTGTATAACCGCTATGCTTTTATGAGTTTTATTTCTGTAAGATTTTGTAAGCATCGCTCAGATAATCAACAATATCACCAGCCAGCAGCGATTCCTTGCTTTGCTGGTTAAGGGCTTTATCACCTGCCAATCCGTGCAGATATACCCCTGTAACTGCTGCATGGGCAGGTACGTACCCCTGAGCCAACAAGCCGGCTATAATTCCGGTAAGCACGTCGCCCATACCGGCTGTAGCCATACCGGCATTGCCTGTACTATTAAAAATCATTTGTCCATCGGGCAAAGCTATCAGTGAATGAGCGCCTTTAAGTACAATAATAATTTGGTACTTACGAGCCATGTCCGATGCAAGAATCATCCTATCATAACTGCTGGCTGAACTTCCGAAAAGCCTTTCAAACTCTCCGGGATGTGGGGTAAGAATACTCATTTGGGGAATCAGCTCCAACAAATGCTTGCGTTGTGAGATGATATTCAATGCATCGGCATCGAGCAAGCAAGGCTTATTTGCCTCGCGCAAAAGGCGTTCAAGAAAAAGCATGGTGGTTTCCGAAGTACCGATACCGGGCCCAACAGCTACAGCCGCATAGGCCATTGCACCATCGTGCAGGCTAATCTGAGCCTCGTCCTGATCCGAATGAAAAATGGCCTCGGGAACTGCTGTTTGAAGTATTATGCGGTTGCACGCTGCGCTATGCACTGTTACAAGTCCTGCCCCTGAGCGTAAAGCCGCTCTGGCTGCAAGAATAGCCGCACCAGCCATATCCCGGCTGCCGGCCAGGATAAGTACATCCCCGTAAGTACCTTTGTGCGAAAACTTTTCCCGTTTCCTGAGCAAAGGCTGCACGTCCGACTTGGTTAACATACTGAACGGACTATCTGTACTTAAAACAGCATCCGGATGAATACCGATATTCAAAACCGTCCAGTCGCCTACATAGGGTGCAGTATCGGGCAACATAAAAGCTAATTTGGGGAATTGCAGCGTAAAAGTATGGTTAGCCCTAACTATGGGAACTGTCAGGTCGGGGTTACGTTCACCCTGCAATCCCGACGGTATATCTACAGCCAAGACTTCGTTGCTACAAGCATTCATCCAGCCTACAGCATCGGCAAAAATACCGGTAAGCGGTCGGGTCAATCCGGAACCAAAAAGCCCATCGATAATGATAGTATCCGAAGTAAGCTCCGGCGCCACAAAACCATCAGTCAGCTCGGTGATTATAGCCGGATACTGCTGTAATAGCCTGAGCTTATTCTCAGCACAATCGGGCGATAAACGACTACTGTACAACAATATAACCTTAACATCTATTCTAAATTTCATCAACTTGCGCGCCAGAGCCAGTGCATCGCCACCATTATTGCCCGGACCAGCCAATATGAGCACCGGGCTGCCCAATGCAAAAGTTTCGGTATAAGCCTCAGCAAGCGCATCGGCCGCTCTTTCCATCAAATGGATAGAAGCCACGGGTTCATGTTCAATGGTATATTGGTCGAGAGAGCGAACCTGCGAAGTAGTGAAGATTTTCATAAAAACACTTTGAAAATACGATATTAATGGTATGAGAAGAAAACACGGTAATGAATATTTTAAAACTACGGATGTTTCCGGCGGCGCAATTCATTATCTATGCAAATTTATTAATTTTAAGTATTAAACAATGGCTTAATAAAAGATAATCCGGCACATATCCTGTGTTATTAAAAAAAACACCGACATGGAAACAGGCCGGGATATAGCAATACTACTGAACTGTAACAGATTATAAGATCATGTTTCTGTTGAAACAATTGAGCAGCAATCACTTTCGGGAACAAATGTTTTTTTGTACTTTTGCGGCAAAAATCACCGGCGAGTGCCGGCATGAATTTTTATAACGCAAAAACAGAAAATACAACATGAGCGTAATCCAGATCAAAGATAAACAGTTCACTTTATCCATCCCTGATGTAGAAATACAAAAAGCCGTAAAAGTAGTAGCCGAAGAAATTAACCGCGATTTGGGTGATACCAACCCGCTTTTTATATGCGTACTCAATGGCGCTTTTATGTTTGCCGGCGATTTGATGAAAACAATCAGCATTCCCTGCGAAATTACATTTGTCAAACTATCGTCATACGATGGATTGTATACCTCGGGAACTGTAAAAGAAATTATTGGTCTGAACGAAAGTGTTGTAGGACGCAACGTGGTGGTAGTTGAGGATATTGTTGACACCGGCATCACCATGGAACGCATTTTGGACTCGCTCAAAGCAAAAGGCGCCAAAAGCATCAAAGTAGCTACTTTTTTGCAAAAACCCGACGCTTTGCAACGCGACATACAGATTGATTACGTGGCTATGCGCATCCCTAACGACTTTATTGTTGGTTACGGGCTCGATTACGATGGTTACGGGCGTAACCTGAAAGACATTTACACGGTTGTGAAGTAAATGTCCTGCAACCCGGATTGTTTTTTTATTTATTATATAACTAAGGTATTAGTAAAATGTTGAACATTATTATTTGTGGCGCTCCAGGCTGTGGCAAAGGAACGCAAAGTGAACTTATTGTTGAAAAGTATAAACTTAATCATCTTTCGACAGGCGACTTATTGCGCAAAGAAATTGAGTCGAAAACTGAGCTTGGCAAAGAAGCCGAAAGCTATATTTCCAAAGGAAATCTGGTTCCTGATCAGATGATTATCAGCATTCTGACCAAAGCAATTGATGCTCAGGACAAAGAAAAAAACGGTGTAATTCTGGATGGCTTTCCCCGTACCGTAGCTCAGGCCGAAGCCCTGGAACAAATGCTTCAGGAACGCGGCATGTCAACATCGGTACTGCTTGATCTTCAGGTAGATCGTCGCGAATTAATCAATCGTTTACTGAAACGTGGTGAAACATCGGGACGTAGCGATGATAACATGGAAACTATCAAAAAACGCCTTGAAGTTTACGAAGCGAAAACTGCGCCTGTAAGCGACTTTTATAAATCATTAGGCAAATATGCTTCGGTAGATGGCATGGGAACCATTGACGAAATCTTTGGCAGAATTGCTTCCGTACTTGATTCGAATAAATAATTCGGAAAACTTTTACAAGGAGTAAATACCGGAAAACGGTAAACAAATTGATATTGGTAGATGTTCTCTAAACAAGGATTTGATTTACAGACAATTTACCTATCCTCCGTCAGCTCTATTATTTAAAACAAAAAAAATGGCAGGTTCTAATTTTGTTGATTACGTAAAAATTTATTGTCGCTCAGGAAAAGGTGGCGCAGGTTCGACACACTTTCACCGCGAAAAGTTCATCCCCAAAGGTGGTCCCGATGGGGGCGACGGCGGTAGGGGCGGACATATAATTCTGCGCGGCAACAAAAATTACTGGACATTGATTCACCTCAAATATGCGCGACATATATATGCCGGCGATGGCGAGGGAGGAAGCGGAAGCCGTAGTTTTGGTAAAGATGGTGAGGATAAAGTGATAGAAGTACCGTGTGGCACTGTGGTGTATGATGCCGAAACAGGCGAATTTATGTGCGATATCACCGAGGATGGACAGGAGTTGATATTGATGAAAGGTGGTCGCGGCGGACAGGGGAACTGGCATTTTCGCACAGCTACAAACCAAACTCCACGTTTTTCGCAACCCGGTGAACCACGCATCGAAAAAACGGTAATTCTTCAGCTCAAAGTGCTGGCCGATGTTGGTTTGGTAGGCTTTCCTAATGCAGGAAAATCAACATTACTCTCGGTAGTTTCGGCTGCTAAACCTGAAATTGCGGATTATCCGTTTACCACTCTGGTACCTAATCTGGGCATCGTTGAGTATCGCGATAACCGTTCGTTTGTAATGGCTGACATTCCCGGAATTATTGAAGGAGCATCGGAAGGTCGCGGACTGGGATTGCGATTCCTGCGACATATTGAACGAAACTCGATTCTGTTGTTTATGATTCCGGCCGATACAGATGATATAGTTCGCGAGTATAACATACTACTCAATGAACTCAAGCAATACAACCCGGAACTGGCTGACAAACAGCGCATATTGGCTATTACTAAATGTGACATGCTGGATGCGGAACTGATAGCTGAGCTCAAAAAAGAGTTACCTAAGGGAATACAAACGGTTATGATTTCGTCGGTTACAGGAATGGGTATTGCCGACCTGAAAGACCTGATTTGGAAAGAAATAAACAACGAGTCGAACAAATTGGTGGAAATATCGCATCGGCCTATGGAGCTGCTGCCTGTAGAAGAAACCGACGATGAAGATGAGGATGACCCTGAAGATGATGATTTTTACGACGACGACGATGATGATGACATCAGTAAATACAAAGGTATCGGTTGGGATGATTTATAATATATGAAAAATCCAGGCATAATCAAATATGATTCGCTAAGCCAACACAACGAAATTGCCCACTTTTGCACTACCCGATACGGGGGTGTGAGCGTGGGCAATTACGCTTCGTTTAATCTTGGTGCATATGCCGGCGACACTGATGAAGCCGTAAAACAAAACTATAAGCTACTTGCCAATCTGGTTGGGATTGAACCCGAACAGTTCATTGTTCCATATCAGACACATAGCAATCATGTTTTAATTGTCAACAAGAGCTTTTTAGATTGCCCGCCTGACAAACGACATATAAAACTGAATGGCGTGGATGCACTTGTAACGAATCAACCCGGTATATGCATCGGGGTTACCACAGCCGACTGTGTGCCTATACTCTTTTACGATCAAAAGAAAAAAGTGGTGGCTGCCGCACATGCCGGATGGCGGGGAACCTGTAGTAAAATTACGGAGATTACAGTAACTGAAATGATAGATAAGTTTGGCTGCCAACCTACCGATATTGAGGCTGTTATAGGGCCTTCCATATCTGGCAAGGTATATAATGTAGGCACTGAAGTACTGGGAGCATTTTCCAGCGCAGGCTTTCCGATTGAGCTGATTTTTAGTGCCGAGTCCGGTAATCTGTTGCTCGATTTATGGCTGGCCAACCGCTGGCTGCTTGAGCAGGTGGGCATTCCATCCGACCAAATTGAAGTATCTGGTCATTGCACATATACTGAACACGAACAGTTCTTTTCGGCACGCAGACTTGGCATCAAATCTGGTCGATTGCTAAGTGGAATTATGCTGAGATAACTTGCAGTAATATCCTAACACTGGCTTTTACAGCACATTAAAACTTGAGTTCTGCATGAAAATTTCAATTTCCGACAAAATCCGCGAAGTGTGTCCTCAACTACAGCTGGGCATTATTCGTTGCCACGTGTACAACAGCGCCACCGGCAGCGAATTCTGGAAAGAGATGGAGGCCGAAATGCTGCAAATAGCATCTGCATTTTCCATCGAAGATATCAATAAGCGACCTGCCATTGCCGCCACACGCAAGGTTTACAAGCAGTTAGGAAAAGACCCGAACCGCTACCGACCATCGGCCGAGGCGCTTTGCCGACGTATTGTCAGGGGTATCGATATTTACAAAGTCAGCACATTGGTCGATGTTATTAATCTGGTGTCCGTTCGCAGCGGATATTCCATTGGGGGCTTTGATGCCGCTAAAATACAGGGCGATGTGGAACTTGGAGTAGGTACGCATGAAGATGTGTTTGAAGCTATCGGACGCGGGTTGCTTAATGTTGAAGGACTACCACTTTACCGCGACAGTGCAGGAGGTATAGGCACACCAACCAGCGACAACGAAAGAACTAAAATATCGGACAATACTACCGATTTGCTACTGATTATAAACGGGTACAGCGGCGCTGAGGGATTGGAAAAAAGCGTAGAACACGTCGAAGAACTTCTGAAAAAATATGCAGGGATGACTAACTGGCAAGTGGAGTATATCCAGGCTTAACTATCCAGTTCGCTCATCATTTTTTCAATATCCTTATCCAGTTCGTGCAACTGTTTTTTGCAGAAATCCATCAGTTCGGCAGCACGTTTCACTTTTTCCGAAATCACATCCATATTTACCTCGGTTGAGTTTTCCAGTTCGGCCAGTATTTTTTCAAGCTCTGCAGTCGCTTCGGTATATGTTTGTTTTTGTTTTGCCATTTTTTAATTCAGGTTTATACGTTTTTTTATAGATGCGTTCTGTTTATTTTTAAGCTATTGTGTCAATTACTCATCCGAGAAGTGCACGAGTACGTGCCGATACGAACTAAAAATCTTTGATTTAGACACATAGCCAATATATTTTTTATGATCATCCACCACCGGTAAATTCCACGCCCCGGTATCCTCAAAAATTTCCATCACTTTTTCCATAGGCAAATTCTGATTAATGGTGGCCGGCGGAGATATCATCAGTTTCTTAACCGTAAACCGGTTATAAAGTTCAGGACGAAACATGATATTTCTCACTTCATCCAGCAACACTACGCCCATTAGCACTTTGGTATCGGGATTTACTACCGGAAAAATATTTCTCCTAGAATGCGAAATAATCTTCACCAGCTCGCCAAGTGTCATCTCCGGTGCAAGCTCTGTGAGGTCGGTTTCAATCACGTTTTCCATCTTGAGCAGGGTTAACACCGCTTTATCCTTGTGATGCGTAAGCAGTTCGCCCTTTTGCGCCAAACGCATGGCGTACAAACTATGTGGTTCAAACAATATAATGGTCAGATACGAAACCGTAGAAACAATAATTAAGGTCATAAACAGGTTGTAACCACCTGTAAGTTCTGCTATCAGAAATATACCTGTAAGCGGTGCATGCATTACTCCCGACATCAGACCCGACATGCCAGCGAGGGCAAAGTTTTCGTTAGGCACAGGAAAACCAAGTAAATTAAATACATCGGCTACCACAAAACCAGTTAATGCTCCCATAAACAAGGAAGGAGCAAAAATTCCACCTACCCCTCCTGCCCCATTGGTGGCTGCTGTGGCAAATATTTTGAATACAATAATAAGTACAAGGTAAACAACGATTATCCATGGACTATCACCCAAACCAAGAAAGAAACTTCGGTCGAGCACAGAGTCGACATTACCAATAAGCAAAGCATTGATTGTGTTATAACCCTCACCATATAGCGGAGGAAAAAGGAAAATCAACAAACTTAGCATCACACCTCCAATGGCCAGCTTGCTGTAGGGGTTTTTAAATCGTCGGAAAAATTGCTCAATCTTATTAATTCCCCGCGTAAAATACAGCGATACCAGCCCGCACACGATGCCTAAAATAATCAGAAACGGAATCCTTTCAACAGAAAACCCTTCGATAACGTTGAACTTAAACACAAAAGCATTGCCTGAAAAAATATACGACATAGCCGTAGCCGTAACCGAAGAAATAAGCAATGGTACGATGGAAGTAAGTGTCATATCGAGCATCAGTACCTCCAGTGTAAATACAAGTCCTGCAATGGGGGCCTTAAAAATCCCCCCGATAGCGCCGGCTGCACCACAGCCAATGAGCAACATGAGGGTTTTTTGATCGAGCTTAAAGAATTTTCCGAGATTGGAACCAATGGCCGATCCCGTAAGTACAATAGGCGCTTCGGCTCCTACCGATCCACCAAAGCCGATGGTAATGGAACTACCCACAAGCGATGTCCATATATTATGAAGTTTGAGAATACTTTTTCGCTGTGATATGGCATAAAGGATACGCGTAACCCCATGGCTTATATCATCTTTAACCACGTATCGCACAAACAACGAAGCCAGTAAAATACCAATGGCCGGAAACACCAGATACCAGTAGTTTACGTTTTCTTTGCTGAAACTTTCGGTAAGTAATGATTGTATGAAGTGTATAGAAGACTTTAGCAACGATGCCGCTATAGCAGCAAAAATACCTATTATCAAACTCAACAGAAGTATGAACTGGCGCTGTTTTATATGTAGCTCGCGCCAGGCAATCATTTTTAAATACCAATTATTGTTATCTACCATACCTTAAAGTTAAAACCAACACAAAGATAGAAAAAAATAAGTGATAAGTCAGATTATTTTCAAACTCCTTTGCCCCTGAAAACGATTTCGAGTGTAAGTAACAGTATTTTAAAGTCATTAAACAACGACATATTTTCAATATAAACAATATCGTAGTTCAGTCGTTCTATCATTTTATCAACACTATCAGAGTAACCAATTTTAATAGGTCCCCAGGAAGTAAGTCCGGGTCTGATTTTATAAAGCAAACAATAATAAGGAGCCTGTTCAATAATCTGGTTAATGTAATAGCGGCGTTCGGGGCGCGGACCTACAATACTCATTTCGCCTTTCAGTACATTAACAAACTGAGGTAACTCATCTATTCTGTACCTGCGCAGGATTCTTCCTACAGGGGTCACTCTGTCGTCGTTGGCACTACTTAGTTTAGGCATTCCGTTTTCGGATCCCACATACATGGTTCTGAATTTAATGATTTTAAACGGCTTACCCAGATACCCTATCCTTTCCTGCAAATAAAATACCGAACCTCTGGAGTCGCGCTTAATTTGTATTGCAAAAAAAAGAAACAGCGGCGAAAGAATTATTAGCGCCATCAACGCAACAACTATATCGAACGACCGCTTCACACAAAATTGCCAATCGGGCATGTGTAGCGTAGTGATGCTTACCAAAGGATTGATGCCGGCTATCCCCATACGGGCACTACCTGTAAGTATTTCGTATAAGCGCGGGGTAAATCTTATTTCAATATTAAATTTATACAGATTATTGATGTACGAAAACAAATTCTGTTCATCGGGGTCGTCCAGCGCTATAACCGCTTCATGAACATTGTATTTGCTGATTATCTTGTCGAGCTGCGAAAAACTGCCGAGCACCGATTCTTTGGGTACATAATTAAAATGATCTACCGGTATAAATCCTACAATATTATTCCGGCGGTTATTCTTTTTGATATCCTCAGCCATTTTCAATGCTTTATGGCCTGCACCTATAATCACGGTATTTATAATCCACCTTCCTGTTTTTAAATTCCGGGTTACATAAGCCTCCGTTATTAACCTGAAAAAGAATGTAATGACGATATTCAAAGCTGTCAGCGCAAACAACGAATAGTAATAATACTCATAAGAAACCACTGCGTCATCAATCAAAAGAGCAAAAAAGACGAACACTGATATGATGATTGAAGAAGCCAGAGTACTCATCAGAATTTTTGTTTTGGTGTGATTTTCAGGATGCAGGTAAAAGCCTGACAAGTAATGTATCACCAAGCAAATGAATGGATAAAAAGACAAAACCATCAGATAATCGAAATTCGGCGTGAAAATCATCATACTGCTCAGCACAAAACCATCGTTCACAGTACGCCTGAAAACCATGAATAAAATCCATGTTATCAATGCTGCTATAAAATCGAAGATTATGTATCTAAGGCGTAAATTTCTTTTATTCATAAGCCGTATATTAGCTGATTATTTTGAACTGGTTTCCCTTTTCCAGCCTTATCACTGAGAATTTCTGTTTTTTTTCCTGATGCTCCTTGCTTTCAACCTTTTGTACATAAACCACATGCTCGCTTTCACCGATAAGATCTACGTCGGTTACCGGAAATGCAGCCAGGGGCTTTCTGAGCGAGCGACATATATCCTTATCGTGCTGCTCTGCAACCACACTTACACGGGCAAATCCGTTTTCGTCGGTAAGTCTCATATCTATATTTCTGAATCCCGAAAGGATAAGTATCAGAGGTTCCACAGCCAGGTCAAGTAAATCCCAGGCTATATCCGAAAGCTCATCTATGTAATTAGTGAGTCGGCTTGTTTCGTCAAACAGCAAAGTGACTGTACTGTGCAACCGGCTGCTGTTGATACCTAAAATTTGGCTCACCGCACCGGCATTCGTAGCATCGCAAGCCAGCATCATACCCAAGCCGGTATTTACAACTATAAGCTTACCCTGCCGCAAAGCATCTGTTATTATTTTTAAATCTTCGGTCATTACTTTCTGAATGTATTTGTGAGTAAATGTCTTATATACCCGGTTCGCTTACAATAAGCGTTGTAGCTTTCTTTTTTCCAGTCGAATGCATCGCCCTGAACCGGAGCTGGCGAACTATAAAGATAATACGGATTATCGTATTTTACCTCACTTTCATCTTCATTAAAATCATCAGGTTCTATATAAATGATTTTTCTTTTACTGCATTCAGATGCCACTTTATCGAGCGATGCCTGCAGAGTAGTATAAAAACCATCACTTGTATCGGCCTTACTTATCTGACCACCAATATCGTGCAAAGCTCTCAGCTGTAAAATATCGATACTAAACCGCCCGAAAGTTTCAAAAAAACCGCTGAGCTCAGCCACGTTAATATGGTTAATTGTGTAATTTATTCTCAACCGAAAAGCAGGAAAGCGCTTCTTGCTTTCGGTAATGTATCCTAAACTTTCTATCAACTTATCAAACGAGGCATTAACCATCAGATATTCATAAGTTTCTCTACGCACGCCATGAACCGATATGGTTATTTCGCTCAAACCGGCTTCCAGATATGCCGCCACAGAGCCTGGCGTTAGCAGATTGGCATTAGTGGTCATGGATATGTACTGTACGCCGTGTTTGCGGGCAAGGAGGATAATATCTGTATTATGTTTGTACAAAGTAGGTTCGGCAGCGCAACCTATCTGCAAGCGCATTACCCTACCAAAAAGCGCATCGGCCAATTGCGGTAAATTGCTAACATCTTCAACGCCTTTCAACTCTTTTCTTTTTTCTTCGTTACTAAAAAAACAGGAACGGCAACGAAGATTACAAGCCAGTACAGGATCGTAATATAGTGCAATATACCGCCTGCCTAAGGTATGAAATCCCCATGCCGATATATTTCTGACGGCACGCGATTTAATTATTTTATTTAGTTTCTGAAATTTGTAGATATTAATCATTCAATCACAAAAAAACTGATTCTGTACAATAACTTCTGTTGTTCATCCGTTTGGATACAAAAAAGATTAAAGCTAAGCTCCACCACTTTTATATCTGTTTGCATTTTTTGAGTCCAATTAATTATAACGGCAAAATAGGTTCATTATTTTTCAGAAGACTCCTGTTTTTAATAAAAAATGTAAAATCAAGCCGACATTTTTCTGCTTTAGTTTTACCTTACAAGCGATTGTTGTTTCTTTAACTTGTAAGGTACGAAATAAAAATGTAATTTTACAACATCGTATATTTTATGTTGACGCGCTTGTTTGTTTGGAGATGATTTGCCTGTTGAGTTTTTTTTACAAAAAACAAACCGGGTCGCAAGATACAATATCTGTTCGGAAAAAATAATAAATACAATGATAAATAAATGGATTTACCAATCCCTTTCAGAAAAAGAAAAAGAAATTCAGAAAAAATTAGCCGATGAATTAAGTATTAGTCCTGTTTTAGCTCAGTTGCTCGTCCAGAGAGAAATCTACAATTTTGATGATGCCCGGAGTTTTTTTCGTCCGGATTTGGCCGGCCTGCACGACCCGTTTTTAATGGCCGATATGCAGGCTGCTGTGGAAAGACTTACACGGGCTATGCGCCACAATGAAAAAATATTGATTTATGGCGATTATGATGTTGACGGAACTACCTCTGTTTCATTGGTCTATAAGTTTCTGAAACAATATTACAGCAATGTGGGATTTTACATCCCCGATCGTTACAACGAAGGCTACGGAATATCAATACAGGGAATTGATTTTGCTGCAGCAAATGGATTTAAATTGGTGGTGGCGCTCGACTGCGGAATTAAAGCCGTAGAAAAAGTAAAATATGCTACCAGTCTTGGGGTTGATTTCGTTATTTGCGACCATCATACTCCCGATGCGGTACTGCCTCCTGCAGTGGCCGTACTCGACCCCAAACGGGCCGACTGTAATTATCCCTACAAGCATCTTTCGGGCTGTGGCGTGGGCTTTAAGCTTATGCAGGCATTTTGCGTTGTCAACAACATTGATTTTAATGAGCTTACACCGCTTCTTGATTTACTGGCGCTTAGTATTGCTTCGGACATTGTACCCATCACGGGCGAAAACCGCATTCTGGCTTTTTACGGCCTGAAACAAATCAATACGCACCCAAGTATCGGACTGAAAAGTATTCTTGAAATTTGCGGACTGGCCGACAAGGAAATCACCATCAGCGATATTGTGTTTAAAATAGGACCGCGCATTAATGCTTCGGGCAGAATGAAACTTGCTACCGAAGCTGTGGAACTGATGGTATCGAGCAATCCGGATTTTGCCAAAGAGAAAAGCGGAACTATCAATGAATACAATAACGACCGCAAAGATCTTGATAAAAACATTACCGACGAAGCCATCGCGCTGATTGCTTCCGACGAAACGTATGCCTCACGAAAATCTATTGTTGTATATAAGCCCGACTGGCACAAGGGAGTTATTGGTATAGTGGCTTCGCGACTATCCGAAGAGTATTACAAACCGTCTATCGTAATGACTAAGTCAAACGGTTTGGCCTCAGGCTCAGCTCGTTCGGTTCCTGGATTTGATATTTACAAGGCTATTGATTCGTGCCGCGACTTACTTGAAAACTTTGGAGGACATATGTACGCTGCCGGACTGTCGATGAAAGAAGAGAATATTCCTCTTTTTACGGAGCGTTTTGAGCAATTTGTGGCTGCCAATATACTTGAGGATCAAACCTATCCGCAAATAGACATTGATGCAGTTCTTGAGTTTAAAGATATTACACCCAAGTTTTTTCGTGTACTGAAACAGTTTGGCCCTTTCGGACCCGGCAATATGAAACCGGTGTTTGCGTCGAAAAAAGTGTTTGACTATGGCACAAGCCGTTTGGTAGGAAAAGAGCAGGAACATCTGAAACTTGAATTGGTTGATTCAAGCTCCGAAAATGTAATGAATGGAATTGCTTTCAGGATGCACGAATACAACGACCACCTCAAGGCGCTGAATCCGCTCGACATCTGTTACACCATTGAGGAAAATACATTCAACGGAAACACGTCTATTCAGCTGATGATTAAGGACATAAAAATAGATACCGAGAAGGCATAAAAGCCTGTCTGTACACATAAAAAAAATCCTGATTATATTTGCAAGATGCATATAATCAGGATTTTTCGTATATTATTAATTTGATTAGCGCTTACTCTACCAACGTTACCCAGCCATATTGATCAGCTTCGTCGCCATACTGAATGGCCAGAAGTTTATGATAAAGCTTATCGCACACAGGCCCGGGCTTTCCGTCAGGTGCAAAAACATAGGATTTTTTTTCGTCATAATCATCAATGCGTTCGATGGGGCTAATTACAGCAGCAGTACCGCAGGCGCCAGCTTCTTCAAAAGTAGCCAGTTCCTCAACCGGAATATGGCGTTGCTCTACCTTCAGTCCCATATCCGCTGCCAGAGTCATCAAGCTTTTGTTGGTGATAGAGGGCAATATCGAGGTTGACTTTGGAGTAACATAGGTATTATCTTTGATTCCGAAAAAGTTAGCAGCCCCGCATTCGTCAATGTATTTCTTTTCTTTCGCATCCAGATAAAAAATATTGGAGTAGCCCAACTGGTGCGCTCTTTCGCCGGCAACCAAACTGGCAGCGTAATTGCCACCTACCTTGAACTTGCCCATCCCCAATGGAGCTGAACGGTCGTATTCGCGCATAATTACAAATGGAGTAGTTTGGAAACCACCTTTAAAATAAGGGCCTACCGGTGTTACAAACACGATAAACATATATTCGGCAGACGGACGCACACCTACCTGCGGCCCTGAACCAAACAAGAGCGGACGGATATAGAGCGAAGCCCCCGATTCGTAAGGAGGAACAAAGCGCTCATTAAGCGTTACAGCTTTAACAACAGCCTCCTCAAAAATTTCGACTGGTACGCGAGCCATCATTGTACCATCGCTTGAGTCCTGCATACGCAGTGCGTTGTCGCGCATACGGAAAATACGCACTTTACCATCCTTACCACGAAAAGCTTTTAGTCCTTCAAACGATTCCTGTCCGTAATGCAAACTTGTAGCAGCCATGTGAAGGGTTAGATATTCGTCCTGATGAATGGTTATTTCGCCCCAGGCACCATTGCTGTAGTTACAGCGAATGTTGAAATCGGTTTTGATATAACCGAATCCCAAATTTCCCCAATCTAATTCCATAATTCTTATATTTTAAATGTCGTGCCCCGCTTGACATCAAGCTTCAGGGTTCTTGTTTTTTAGTTAGCGCACCATATTTTCTCAGACAAATTCAGGTCTTTCGTTCAGTATCAACTGGCTTTCATTTCCCATATTAAACAACAGGTCGATGATACTGAGATCTGGAATAAATCCATTTTTTTGCTCAAAAACCTGATAATAAGACATTAGCCTGATTGGGCTGTCTTTTTTAGGGTGAATCTTGTTTCTGAGGTCTGTTACATTTTTATTGTACTTTTCAATATAGCAATCCGTAGTACAAATATTTATCCCGCCATCAATCAGATCCAGAATTTTTTCCTGAATAATTTGATTGAACTCCCACAAAAATACCCATTTTTTTTCAAAAAAAGGCCTTAAATCATCAGAATAATATTCGAAAAAAGGGCTCGAATTATAAGCAGCCTCTATAGTACGCCAGTGCTGCGTTTGCCAGTCGCCATGACTTGAAATCCTCACATCCCGTATCAGTTGCTTGTCAGACTTCTCTACCGGTATGGTCAAATCCATCACTCTATTGGCAGTAGCTATACGGCAACGGTTGCGGTAGCTTTGTTTTTGATAGTACTCGTATTTTTCAATTTTAACAGCGCTATCGTTTCCAACCATCAGCTGAAAATAACTTACCGGTGCCAGATATGCCGACGAAAGCAGCAAGAAACGTTCATGCTCAGAGTCGCAATTCTGATTATCGTTCAGCATTTTTAAATAAACGGTTGAATCTGATTTTGCCATCGAACAAGCCCTTATCCTTATTCAGCGACAGCCAAACAAATACCGGGCGGCCTACCACATGGTCTTCAGGAACAAAGCCCCAACTGCGCGAATCGGCCGAATTATGGCGGTTATCGCCCATCATCCAGTAGTAGTTCATTTTAAAGGTATAACTGGTAGCCGGTTTATCGTTGATGTAAATTACGCCGTCCTTTACCTCTAATTTATTGTTTTCGTACACACGTATCGGCCGTTCGTAAACCGAAAGCATGTCTACCGTAAGTTTCAGGGTTGTACCGGCCTTAGGTATCCAGATAGGGCCGTAATTATCAACAGTCCATTTCGGATTATATCCTGCCGGATAAGTGGTTTGCTCTATAGGATTCAAATCACTTATATTTACTTCACGCACCTCTTTAACATAAGAGTTCGCTCTGAGTGTAGCCTGATCGGCCTGCGTCAGCGCCATTACGTACACGTAGGTACCATCGTCTCTCCTGCCCTGAAGTGAGCTGGCCGTGTTTTCTTTACTTAATCCCAGTTCATCAAAAACCTTCTCGGGCAACGTTTCACTTGTTTCAACATCGCACAAATGCTGAGCGCCAGCAGGTCTTTCAATATGTTTGTTGTTAATATAAAGTTCTCGATCTTTTATCTGCAAAAATTCACCGGGCAAGCCTACACAGCGTTTTACATAGTTTTCGCGCCTGTCTACCGGACGGTAAATCACTTTCCCGTACTCTGCAGGGTTGTTTTTTACAATTTCCTGCCCTACCGCCAGATACATATCACGCGTAGCAAAACGACCCAGTTTATTAACATCAACCTGTAAACCGCTTGCCTTAAACTGATTCACACCGGCATGATAGCATATCGTTTCGTAATCTTCGGCCTGACGGTTAAGCGCTACAGTATCTCCGGCCGGGAAGTTAAACACCACAATATCATATCGTTCAATCTCGTCGAAACCTTTCAGACGGCGATATTCCCACTGAGGTTTTTCAATATACGATTTGGTATTGATAACAGGAAACGTGTGCTGAACCAACGGAAACGAAAGAGGCGTATTGGGTACACGCGGCCCGTAGCTGGCTTTACTCACAAAAAGGAAGTCGCCCACCAGCAATGTTTTTTCGAGCGAAGAAGTTGGAATCTGGTAGTTTTGAAACAGATAGGTGTTGATGAAATAGACTGCCACTAACGCAAATACGATGGCATCAACCCAGCCCATCACTTTGACAACACTTTTGTTCTTAGATTTTTTCCACCATGTCCATGGGATATAATGAGTTACAAATGAATCAATTATCACAGGCAACAGCAAAAGCCACCAAAAGTTGCCTACCCAGGTAATAAACAAAATATAGACAATGCTCCATATAATGGCTTTAATCCATTGTTTTGCAGGCTGCTTTAGCCTGTTTGAAAAGTTTTCGAATGCCATATCAATCAATATAATTTGTATGGATAATAATATTTTTAGAAAAATCAGAATTTAAACATATCCTGCATTCCGAGCAGGCCTTTTTTACCTGCGGTAAACTCAGCAGCCATCACAGCACCCAATGCCAGCCCTTCGCGACTTTTAGCATCGTGCGTAATTTCAATAGAATCGTCGGCCGACTCGTACCTAATGGTATGAATACCCGGAACCTGACCTTCGCGAATCGACTTGATAACCAGTTCGGCCGGATTATTAGCCGTTTCGCTAACCCACGAATTTTTCCGGTCAAGATTTTCGATAATTCCTTCGGCCAGCGTTATTGCCGTACCACTGGGAGCATCTAATTTTTGCGTATGATGTACCTCAGTCATAGCTACCTCGTAGGCCGGAAAATTGTTCATCAGCCGTGCCAGATATTTGTTTACTGCCATAAAGATATTTACGCCCAAGCTAAAATTCGACGACCAAAACAGCGTATATCCTTTTGTCTCAATTTCTTTTGTAAGCTCGGGAAGCGCATCGACCCAGCCTGTAGTACCCGACACCACAGGAACTTCCGATGCAAAAGCCCTTCGGATATTGGATAAAGCCACATGTGGTGAGGTAAATTCGATGGCTACCTGTGCACTCCTGAACTTTTCAGAGTCAAATTCGTCTGTATTATTTACATCAATAACCGACACTATTTCGTGTCCTCTCTCCAGTGCAATGCGTTCAATCACCTTGCCCATCTTACCATAACCAATTAATGCTATTTTCATCCGAGAATAATTGTTTTTTTTAATATATAGTGTGAAACCTGCACCAAACATGTTCTTTGATGTTTAACCTCTGTTTTTAATGCTCGCTTCACAATTCAAACTTCCTGAAAAGAAAATTCTGTTTATTTTTTTTATATTTTGTGTTTATCAAATATTGTTTCAATAAAAAATCTCAGCCCTGTTTTCTACAACTCAGAACTGTCCCGTTCCCAGCAATACCAGCGTACATGCCTCTTCGGCCTCAATGCCGTTTTGGCGAAGCAGAGTTTCAAACTCATTGTTCTCGGTTCCGGGATTAAATATCACTCGCCTGGGCTTGAGCGAAAGCACATAATCATAATAATCGGGCTGGCGCTGCGGCCCAACGTAAAGCGTAACCGTATCTACTCCGGTATATTGTTTTCTTTCTGTATCTATTACTTTACCAAAAATTTCATCATTTCTGAGTCCGAGCAACTCTATTTCATGTCCATAACTCAGCAGTCTTTCTGCTGCCTTATAAGCATATCTTTCAGGATTGTTGCTTGCTCCAATAATTAATGTCTTTTTCATTACGATAATAATTTCTTTTTTATATTCGTACAAAACTTGCATTGAACCTGTTTTAGACTTTAAATGCCCGTTTCATAAAAAATTCAATTTTCAAAAAGAACACCCGTAAAAGGCCTCAACTATCTCAACATCCGCTGAAAAAATCAAAGCACTCAAAAATTTCTTCTTTCGTGGCAGTCTGATTAATATGTATTTCGCCAATATCCGAAAGCAAGGTAAAATTTATTTCGGCCGATTCGTTCTTTTTATCATGTGTCATCAGTTCCAGCAAGCCATCATAATCGTTGCAGTCGATATAAAACGAGCCATAATAATTTTTTATCATGTACTTGAGTTTCAATAAATCATCCTTGGGGAAATTCAGCTTCGCATGCGACAAATACAGTTCGCACAACAAACCCCACATTACTGCATAACCATGCAGTACCGGTCGATTTACCTTATAGGAGTGACTCTCAAAAGCATGTCCGAAAGTATGCCCCAGATTCAGAGCCTTGCGGATATTGGCCTCAAAAGGGTCCTGCTCCACCACACGCTCCTTAATACGTATGCTCCTGTCCACTAATTCTCTGAGCTCATCAAAATTGATATTTTCGAGATCAAATTTCAGAATCTCGTCCCATTCCTTACGGGTATCTATCAAGGCATGTTTCACCATTTCGGCGTATCCCGAGCGCAAATTACTGTCATCGAGCGTGCGGAAAAAGTCGATATTAATAAGCACATCCGAAGCAGGCGAAAAAACACCTATCTCGTTTTTAAGCCCAGCAAAATTGATGCCCGTTTTACCTCCCGTAGCCGCATCTACAGCACCAAGTAACGAGGTTGACACGTTGATATAACGTATACCGCGCTTAAATGTTGACGCTGCAAAACCGCCTATATCCGTAATCATTCCACCTCCCACATTGATCATCAGCGATTTTCGGGTGGCCTTATGGTCGCTCAGATATTGCCATATCCGTACAGCCGAATCGATGGTTTTATGCTCATCGCCACTCGGGATATTAATCACATGGCTTCCGGCAAGTTTCTCCGACTGTAGTACACCGGGCAGGCAAAGCCTCTGCGTATTGTCGTCGGTAAGTATAAATATCGTTTCGGGACTCTGACTACCGATAGCCTCATTCAACTCCGGTATAAAATCCCGGCATATCTTTGTAACCTGTTGATTCATCGTTTTTCAATTGGTTTACAAAGATACTTTTTTCTTCAATAACCCATATCGCTATTATACTGAAAGCTGATATTTTTTTACATAAGATATGGTTTAAACGAATTTATATTAATATTCCTCAAAATATTTGCACATATGAATAAATGTTCATACTTTTGTGCAAAGTTTATCGATATGGATTTAAAAAACCAAATACAGCTTATGGAAAATGCAGCATATACGCTGAAGGCCATTTCTAATGGTACGCGTCTTTGTGTTATAGCCTTGCTTGCAGAAAAGGAGGAAATGAACGTATCGCAGCTTGGTGAAGAGTTGCGCTGCGAGCAATCCCTGCTATCTCACCACCTGACCGACATGCGCGCTAAAGGCATATTGAATTGCCGCCGCGATGGAAAGAATTGCTATTATTCATTAAAAAACAAACAAATTGTGCAGATTATCGATTGTATTAAAACCTGCAACTGTGCTGAATAATATATTTTTTACCGAAACAAATGAACACTTGTTTGAATATACATATAAATTAAAAAGAAACAACATGCTAAAGATATTTCTGCAAAAACACCTGCTAAAAATAGCCGGAATAGTTACCGGGGCAATCGGAGGATACCTGTACTATCATTTTGTAGGCTGCCAGAGCGGCACTTGCCCTATTACCTCCAACCCTTATATCAGTGTGATATACGGCGCTTTGATAGGCTATTTATTATTCGATTTGTTTAAAAAGAAAGAAACCAAAGAACATGGAAACAATTAAAAAATATTTTTCAGCCTGGGATGCTGCCAGAGTTATCAAGGCAGTGGTTGCTGTGGGATTGCTTATCGGGTATATCGTAACCAAGGAGAGCTTATATGCCTTTGGAGCAGCCTTTTTTGGATTTCAGGCATTGCTCAATATTGGTTGCCCGGGAGGTGCCTGTACCTCCAATGTACCTGAAAATAAAGAAAAACAGGTAATGAAATTTGACAAATACGAACCCAACAAACAAAAAAGCGATGTACAGTAATTTTTTGGTATCAAAAAACGGATGTATGACCTGCAACAATCAGGTACTTAAAACCATCGGAACTCTCAGAGGCGTGTTTGGTGCAGAAATCGATCGCATTGACGGTAGTATCGTGGTTAACCATACCGATGAAGTTAGCCGCGCAGAAATAGCTGCCATACTCGAATCGTTGGGTTGGAACGAAATTCAGCCCAACAGCAACGAAGCTGATTACGAGGAACCCAATTACAAAGGATGTGAATTATAAATATATATAAAAACTAACTCAATAATAAAGACTATCGTGTATGAAAAAACTCATTGGAGCTGTATTAATGCTTGTAGTGGTTGCGTTTACAGCCTGCGCAGGTAAAGCTAAAGATAATAATGACGAAAAAGATAAACAAACTAACGAAGTAAAAAAAATGGGAACAATACATTTGACTAAAGCTGAATTTATGGCTAAAGTGGCAAATTACGAAGCCAACCCTACCGAATGGAAGTATCTGGGTGATAAACCTTGTATTATAGACTTTTACGCATCGTGGTGCGGTCCTTGTAAAGTAATAGCGCCAATTCTTGAGGAACTGGCTAAGGAATACGACGGACAAATCTATATCTACAAAGTAAATACCGAAGAAGAGATGGACCTTGCCGCAGCTTTCGGGATACGCAGCATACCTACCCTGCTTTTCTGCCCGATGGGCGAAAATCCTCAGATGGCACAAGGCGCTATGCCTAAAGATGCCTTCAAACAAGCCATTGATGAGGTGCTGCTGAAAAAGAAATAACCTTTTTGAAGAGGAAATAAGAAACCTGCAATCCGGAGTTTAATATTCGGGTTTGCAGGTTTTTTTGTATCCAAACAGTTTAATACACGTCAAAAAATTACTCGTTTAAACCGGCTTTGTTTTATTACGCGAATCGCTACAGAAGCCGCGCAAACTCAACGATTAGCTAAACCGATAAAAATCTGATTAATACCTGCGAATCATCTTAACCTTATTGTATTATCATTCATTATTCTTATTTTTGTATAAATTTATTCAATTTCCGCTATCTGGCACAATCATTGCAGCACTTTTATGGTGTAATGTTTTGTTTATATTTACAATGAAATTTCTGAAAATCATATCGTTAATTCTTATTATGCTGATATATCCGGTGCACTATACGGCCGGACAAAACCCAAACACCCAACCAGAACGCACCCCCGAATTAGAAGCAGCCCGACAAACCGAAAAACTTCAGGAGGAACTGAATTTAAGCCCGGAACAAGCTAAGCAAATCAATGAAATAAACCTTAAGTATGCACGTGCCCGGCAAAATTCAAACTCGCGCAGCGAAGCTATGCAACGCATTAAAGATAAGGACAATGAGCTAAAGAGGGTTTTGAATAACGACCAGTATACCCGTTTACAAAACAAACGCTACGAACGATCATCGTTCAGAAGTTCGGATGTAAACACTGTAACACCGCAGGGAAGCAGAGCCAATACCGACAGCAGAGTTCTGCCACAATCGCAAAACTTCAGACAGTCGGATAACAGTTCTAACGCATCACGCGACGCCCGAAACTACAATCAACAACCATCGACAAGAACCCGGTCGGATCGGCAATACCAGACCGGCGCTCCCACAATTTCGCGTAATCCGTACCAGCCATCTTACAGCGCACCCCGTGCATCGGGGAGCTCGGGCAGAGAAAGCAGCACTACCGAAAGAACCCGCAGCGCCAACGACAATTCAGGATCAAGAAGTGCGTCGGGGTCGCGCAGTACGTCTACTCAGCCATCGCAATCGACGCGTCAAAGTTCAGGTAATAATGAATCATCGCGCAGTAGCTCGCGTAGCAGTTCGGGCAGCAACGAACGAACAAGTAGTAGCGAACGTTCCGGGAACACATCGGGCTCAGGCCGCAGATAAAAAATCAAACATGCCAAATCCGTATTTCAGCTTTAAGCAATTCACTGTTTACCACCATCTGTGCGCTATGAAAGTAGGTATCGATGGCGTATTGCTGGGCGCCTGGGCCGATGCAGCCCAAGCCAGCTCTGTTTTGGATATTGGCACAGGCAGCGGACTGATAGCTCTGATGATAGCTCAGCGCACCAACGCTCAGATTACTGCCATTGATATAGATAGTGACGCAGTAAAGCAGGCAACTGAAAACTTCAGGAACTCGCCCTGGGCTGAGCGTCTTTCGGCGCAAAAAATGTCGGTACAGGAATATGCCGATTGTTCATTACAAAAGTTTGATTTGATTGTTTCAAATCCTCCATTTTTTATAAATTCGCTCAAAGCACCTGATGCTCAGCGCAACACAGCACGACACACCGACACGCTCACCCATACCGAATTGATAAATTGCTCGGAAAAACTACTGAGCAATACCGGGAAAATATGCCTGATACTCCCTGTAAACGAAGGTTATGATTGTGTAAACTACGCCCAAACCCAGAGCTTGTATTGCAATAAGATAATAAGCGTTTACCCCAAACCCGGGGCAGAGGTAAAACGGTTGCTGATAGAATTGGGAAGAGAAAAATTGCCATGCCACAATGCTGAACTTACCATAGAGACAGATACAAGACATGAATACAGCGCCGAATTTATTCAATTAGCTAAAGATTACTACCTCAAGCTCTGAACCAAACCCGGAAGTTTTTTTATCATTATTTCAGAATGTAGTTGTCAAACTTTATTCGCGCTCAGTTGTTATATTTACTCAATAACTAAAATTTTAAAAAATTATGGGTAAGATCTCTGATGCAGTAAAACCCGGTGTAGTTACCGGCGACGATCTGCAATATATTTTCAAAGTAGCTAAAGAAACCGGCTTCGCAATTCCGGCTGTTAACGTGGTTGGCTCATCTACTGTAAATGCTGTAATGGAAGCTGCCAAAGTAGCAAATGCACCGGTTATCATTCAGTTCTCGAACGGAGGAGCTATTTTCAACGCGGGCAAAGGACTAAAACTCGATGGGCAACAGGCCGCTATACTGGGCGCTGTAGCCGGAGCTAAACACATTCACGCCCTGGCCGAAGCTTATGGTGTACGTGTAATTTTGCATACCGACCACGCTGCCAAAAAACTTCTTCCCTGGATTGACGGGCTGCTTGATGCCAGCGAAAAACATTTTGCTGAAACAGGCAAACCTCTTTTTAGTTCGCACATGCTCGACCTATCTGAAGAGCCGCTGACCGAAAATATTGAAATCAGTAAAAAATACCTCGAACGTATGAGTAAACTGGGCATGACCCTCGAAATAGAGCTGGGAATTACCGGTGGCGAAGAAGATGGCGTGGACAACAGCGGGGTGGACAACAGCCTGCTTTATACCCAGCCCGAAGATGTGTATTTTGCTTACAAAGAACTGAGCAAAGTATCGCCCAACTTTACTATTGCAGCTTCGTTTGGCAATGTACATGGTGTATACAAACCTGGTAATGTAAAATTGCAGCCGGTAATTCTGAAAAATTCGCAGGATTACATCAAAGCCAAAGACGGACTAAGCAGCGACAAGCCTGTAAGCTTTGTATTCCACGGAGGATCGGGCAGTACACACGAAGAAATTCGCGAAGCCATCAGCTATGGTGTGGTAAAAATGAACATCGACACTGATACTCAATGGGCATACTGGGATGGTGTAAGGGTATTTGAAGCTAAAAACCGTGACTATCTTCAGGGACAGATAGGAAATCCTGAAGGAGCCGAAAAACCGAACAAGAAATTCTATGACCCGCGCGTATGGTTACGTAAAGCTGAAGAATCGGAAATTGCACGCTTACAGATAGCTTTTCAGGATTTGAACGCGGTAAATAGTTTATAAATAAATTGTAGTTGATAATTTGATAAAAGTTGTATCGCTCTGATTGAAAAGATTCAGGGCTGGTACAACTTTTTTATTTTATTTAATCAGCATCAACTATTAATATATCATTGATATTAGTGGTATAGCGGGGCGATAAGCGCTCCTGCTTCATTTTCCATACACGCCCCGGATCCTGAACGGCAAGCCGTATCTTTTGCATTCCGTACGAACGGTTGATATTGTCTACAGTTTTCATCAGGCTGACGTGTTTCACATTGCGGCTTTCAAAGAGAGTAAGCTGCTGATTGGCTTCAGGAGTAAAATCCATCACTATCACTCCTGCTTTTTTGTATCCATAGCCCTGACGGTAAATACTTTCGAGTGCAGCGGTAGCAAAATGAACCAGTTCCATGGAAGAGTTGGTGGCAAAAGGTAACTTGATAACTATATTCTGCTTATACTGAGGCTGATCTTCTCTGAAACCATTGGTATATAAAAACACCATGAGCGCATTACAGCACGAACGCTGACGACGCAACTTTTCGCCACACGAAACTGCAAAACAAGCAATACGCTCCTTGATAAGATTAAAATCAGTATAGTTTTTCTCAAAAGTACGTGTGGTAGCAATGCTCTTTTTATCACTGACATCTTCATTCTGAATGGTAGGCTTCCCTTCCAGGTCGTGCTTGAGGCGCAAACCCGTAACAGTCATAACATCGCGCACCCAGCGGTCGGATAGCTGAGTAAAATCATACGCTGTACGGATATTCATTTCGGTAAGTCTGCGCGCATGACGTCTGCCTATACCCCACACATCCTCAACCCGAAGCCATTTCAGAGCCTTTACACGTTGTTCCTCTGTTTCCATTTTATAAACCCCACCAGTGCGTTCCGGAAATTTCTTGGCTATGCGGTTGGCTGCTTTAGCCAAAGCTCTTGTAGGTGCAAAACCTACCGAAATAGGAATACCTGTCCACTGCATGACGCGTTGCTTCATTTGTCGGCCGGTTTCTTCTATATCGTGCAAATCAAAACCAGTAAAATCAAGAAAAGCTTCATCGATACTATAAATTTCCATGGCCGGACAAAACATCGACAGAACATCCATAACACGTCCACTCATATCGCCATACAGAGCAAAGTTGGCCGAGAACACAGCTACGTCATTCTTCTCCATCAATTCCTGATACTGGTATGCAGGCGCAGCCATAGGAATACCCAAATCCTTGGCTTCGTTGCTACGGGCAATTACGCAGCCATCGTTATTGGATAGCACTACCACCGGTTTACTATTGAGCGATGGATTGAAAACCCTTTCGCACGAGGCGTAAAAGTTATTGCAGTCTACCAGTGCATACATGATAAATTGAAGAAGCTGATTATTTATTTAGCAAAATTGTATATCCGGGTCAGATAGATCTGTTTACCGTTAAGCATACTGTAGTTCAACGCTTATCCTATGGTCATTTCGCCACAGATGCTGATACTTAACTTGTGCCTCACTTCGTGAAGTGAATCGTATTCGCCAAGCAGGCACATCAGTTTGGCAACGAGAGCCTCCGTGGTACAGTCGTAACCACTTATCACACCAGCACTTAACAGATTAAGACTGGTTTCGTACCTACCCATTTCTACCGTTCCCGTGCTGCACTGACTTTTGTTTACAATAAGGATACCTTTCTCGTTGGCCGCTTTCAGCTCATCGAAAAACCATGAGCGGCGCGGCGCATTGCCAGCCCCGAAACTTTCGAGCACTACAGCTTTTAAGCCCGGTATGTTGAGAATGGCGTGAACGGTAAACTGCGTAATCCCGGGAAAAAGTTTCAGTATAGCCACATTGCGGTCAACTTTTGTTCGTACCCTGAGTTTTGTACCCGGCTCCGAATAGTGAATATATGATCTGAAATATTTGATATGAACACCAGCCTTGGCCAATGCAGGGTAATTGTACGAGTTAAATGCATTGAAATGCTCGGCATTTTTTTTGGTTGTACGATTGCCTCTGAAGAGCGTATCTTCAAAAAATATACAAACTTCGGGTACTATCGCCATACCATTTTCCTGTGCAGAGGCAATTTCGATGGCTGTAAGTAAGTTTTCCTTTGCATCGGAGCGCATCATACCGATAGGCAACTGAGCTCCCGTGAATATTACCGGCTTTGACAGATTCTCCAGCATAAAACTCAGGGCCGATGCCGAATGAGCCATGGTATCGGTGCCGTGAAGCACTACAAATCCATCAAAATCATCGTAGTTTTCTTCAATAATAAGCGCTAATTTTTCCCATGTATCAGGTTGTACGTCCGACGAATCTATCAATGGCAGAAAAGGAATACTTTTGACATGAACCCCTGTTTGTTTCAACTCGGGCATATATTCCTGTAAGCGATTAAAATCTATCGGGCGCAGCGCCCCTGTTGCCGGATCTTCGGACATACTGATGGTACCTCCGGTGAATAATAGTAAAACAGCACCTTTTTTTTCCACGTTCACAAAAAATAAAAATTGATTGACAAAGATAGCAGATTTTTTGGCACAAAAGGGCTGAAAATGACATTTTGTTTTTTTAAAACGACACAACATCGCTATCGCTTACAATTTGTCACAAAACTATTCAAATTCAATGTTTTTCTCAAAACAAAATGCTATATTTTGGCAATGTGTTTTTTAAAACTGATATTTATTCTATTTATATGCAACATTGTTCGAGCATAAACAAGAGCCGTATATCAAACTTTCACCACTTTGGCTAAACTTACATAGCACAAAAAACCTTTTACTTCGTAGCCCATACCGGCAATAAGCTGCATATACTGCTCTACCTGCCCAACATATCGTTTTTCTTCTTTATCTCCGAATTTGTAATCGATAACAGTGGCTTTATTACCCTGCAACACAACTCTGTCGGGTCGGTAAAACTGTCCTTCAGGTGTTAGAATAGTTGCCTCGTTAAGTATTTTTGTGCCGGCAGCAAACCACTCCGAAACCTCGGGCAACAACCAGAATTTATCCAGTTCCTTTTCTATAGTGCCAACATCGGCCGTGCTGATACGCCCTTCGCGAACCAAGGCAGCTACAGCAGCAGACTGATCGGTTCGGGTATGTATGTTTCGTAAAATATCGTGCATAATAATACCGTAATTGAGCCTGCTATCGGTCAGTTGCTGAGTTTGCAACCAATAATCAAGGCTTTGATGACGGATGCGTAATCGGGTGGCACTATCTACCGACGGATAGGCTTCAAGCCTTACGTTTTCGACAGTAGTTGGCTTGTCGGTATATGTAAACCGGATGGGTTCCCCCAAGCAAAAAAGCTGCTTATCAGTATCGAAAGATGCCGGGAGGTTAATATCGCCCGCAGGTTGAAGTTCGTTCCTGAAAGCAAAAAACAATAAGCCAGCCAAAGAACTTATTTTTTCAGCCTGAGTGGGTTCGGTTTTGGGCAAAGGAGCCATACAAATCAGTTCGTGACGGGCACGGGTAAATGCCACATATGCAACATTCAGATTATCAATATACTGGTGCATCAGTTCATCGAAGTAGCTTTCGGCAAACACCGAATTACCCAATTTGGACGAATACTCCACGGGCAGCAACGGGAGTTCGTTGAAAGGAGCTTCTTGAGGCTCGCACCAAAGTACGTTTTTGAAATATCCTGATTTTTTATCGATTTCCCAATCGCAAAACGGCATTACCACCACCTTAAAATCAAGACCTTTTGATTTATGAACAGTCATAATGCGAAAAGCCTGCTGGTTTTCGGGAGTTGAGATGGTTTGTTTAGCTCCAGCCTTATCCCACCATTTCAGAAAGCTGTACAAATCGGTGGCTCTACCCGAAGTAAAACGGAAAACCACGTCCTGAAATGCCTGAACAAATACAGCTTCGTTGTACCAGGTACCTATACCAAAAAGAGCAATAATGCGCTCAACCATATCGAATAATGAGCTGTTTTTCAGTTGCTGAAGCACAGCATTTTCTTTGTCGCTGAAAAGAGGGGAGAGTTTTTGTGCAACTTGTGCCTTAGAGAAACAGGCATTCAAAGCCTCGTTGGCCGACAGCCCGAGGCAAGCCCGTGCATATTCGTAACTTACAATGGTTTGCTGTATGTTGTCGGAAGGATTGATAAATAAACGCAAAACTCCCAGAATAAAGCGCACACCCGAAGCCGACTCCACCATCAACCCCTCGTTGCCCATAATATCGTAGCTAAACCCTGCCCTCGCCTGTTCCGAAGTTTTGTAGGTCAGCAGCTTTTCTATCACATCCTTTTCTTCGCCGTTGGTACGCACCAGCAAAGCCACATCGCCGGGCATATAGCCGCGCTCCTGAAGCTCTTCGAGCAAGGCTGGCAGTCGGTTCAAACTTTCAGCCTTCCAGCCTTCATCATTTTCGTCACGCTCAATAAACTGCACACGAACATGACCAAGGCCTGCCCGCGCCGACGTTTTCTGATGTAGCTGTCCGTAAGCATGCATAATTTTTCCGGTAAGCTCCTCCAAATTTTTGTATACCGGCAAAACGGGTTGAATGCTTTCGTTCAGCTTATACTGAAGCAGCGTGGCCGCCCGCCTGAAAAACTCATTATTGAAAGCCACAATATTTCTATCGCTTCGCCAGTTGGTATCCAGATTTTCTTCATGCACTTCTTCGTCTCTGAAATCATGCATAATTTTCTCATCGAGCAATTTCCAGTCAGAATTTCGCCAGCGATAAATACTTTGCTTAACATCGCCCACAACCAAATTGAACTTACCTGCCGACAGGCTGTTGGCCATAAGCGGATGAAAGTTTTTCCACTGAAGCGACGAGGTATCCTGAAACTCATCAATCATAAAATGATCGATATGAATCCCTGTTTTTTCGTATACAAATGGCGTCTCGCTATTATCTATTATCCTGTTTAGCAACATATTGGCATCGGAAATAAGCATAGCATTCTGCTCTCCGGTCAGTTTTCTGATTTGCATAGCCAAATCCGAAAGAATTCCCAGTGTGTTGATATGCTTCAGTACAATAGATGCCGAATTATAATAAACAATATCTGAGGTGAGCAAGCGAATTATCTCAACAATATTAGCCTGAAAACCTGCCACATAAGCACTTTCGATAGCATTCTTAATATGCTGAGGAGCTTTGGCGGTATAGCAGTTTTTCACCTCGTCGGCATAAGCCGTAAATCGGGAGCCAATCTCGAACTCACCTTTCAAGAGTTTTTCAAGAGTTTTGGTGGTTTTGTATGAAAAATCATCGTGTGTAAGCCCATAAGCCGCCATTGTATCCAGCGTATTTTGCGCTGCCACTTTGACTTTTTCTTCAAACTCATTTTCAATTTTTCGCAGTTTTTCCCGATATGCCTGAAGAAACTCCCTGTCGTGTAATTTGCGGTTGGTATCCTCGGCTTTATATTGATAGCTTTCCTTGAAAATTTCTTTGCCCAAATCCTCGATACTGCGACGTGGATTCCAGCTCTCGGAATGCTCAATGCGGTCTTCGGCAAAGCGTGTAAGCCAGTTGAGCAACTGCCGGTTTTCATCTTTTGAAAGATCAAGAAACAGATTGTCGACCGACTGCTGCAAAGTAGTATCGCTATCGAGCTCAAGGTTATAGCCTCCATGCACACCTATTTCGCGTGCAAAAGAACGAATTACCTGCTGAAAAAAACGGTCGATTGTACTGATTGAAAACGAGGAATAATCGTGCAAAATGGAAATCAGTATCTTTCGTGCTTTACTATTCGCAGCATCAGCAGTAAGGCTAAACTTAAGCATAAGCCCCTCGCGATACGCCGATGGTTCGCCCAATGCCAGCGCATGCAACTCTTTGAGAATGCGACTTTTCATCTCATCAGTGGCCTTATTGGTAAAAGTTACTGCCAGGATGCGACGATGTACGCGCTCACGATCAGGAGCAAAGAGCAGATGTATATAATCCTCAGTAAGCCGGTAGGTTTTACCCGAGCCGGCCGAAGCACGATAGATATTCAACATATATGATAAGTTAAAGGCATATTTTTACACAATTTTTCAGCTAACCGGTATGAGCGCAGTTATCGACTGCAGCTCAGGCACATAAATATTTTTTTTACTTTTTGCCTTTTTTATTTCTTTTCTGATTTCAACCTGAAATTAAACGGCATTATATATTCCATACAAATCCTTTCGCCTCCTGAAACAGCAGGCTCCCAATTCGGCATTGAACTTAAAAGGCGTAACACTTCCTTATTGAGCTCTTCGTATTTTCCTCTGAGTATTTTAACATCAGTTATCTTACCATTCTCTCTAACACAAAACCGTGCTATAACTTTGTCTTCATGTTTACTGTTAACTGCTTCTTCAGGATACTTAAGATTCTGCTCTACATATTTAAAAAGTTCTTTTTCTCCACCTACAAAAGTTGCCATTTTTTCCAGGCTTCCGAAAGCTATTAATTTATCAGCTATACAATTACATTCTTTTACAGAGTCGCTCTGTCCTAATAGAAATGTTGATTTTAAGGTTATGATTAGAACCAGTAATAAATATTTTTTTATTTTCATTTTAATAGGTTAATCTATTGTTTTTTTCAAAATTTCAAATCATTGATTACTTATAAATATTCAATTCATTATGATTTTATGCCATTTTTTTTCCACCCATTCACAGTTAACTTATTTACTTCTACTAATCCTTCTTTTGCAACTGTTTTTGAATTTTTTTAATGGCCGATTCAATAGATTTTTCGGGTTCTATCACATTGTATTCGCCCCAGAAATCAGGATCTGAGAAACCGCTGGCCTCGTCGCTAATCACCACCGTGGGACGAAGGCGTTCTTTACGGCTTACCGGCTTATCGCCTTCGGTCGACTCGCGGTCGGTTACGGCCATTTCAATAGTTGAGTAATAGGTAGTATTAAAAAGCTTTTTCTTCCAGTTGATACGCAAACCTAACTCGATACGGCTGTAACCGTAGTACCATTTACCATTGTTCTCAAGATAATCAATCCGGTACGATGCCTCAACCGGATATACATTGGAGCTAAGCGGCTTTTTTACGATGAACATTTTAGACGCTGCGTCCCTGTTGGATATATTCAGCTTGAAAACAGCACTTTTCAAAGCCAGCGATTGAGCATCGATGTATAATTTCCCATAATATAATGGCTCATCATACAGGTCAGATTGCTTAAAATCAATCACATAAATCAGCCTATCGTCGGAGCGGGTAGATCTATCGAAGCTAAATTCATAATTTTTCAGCATATCTTCGGTAAAAACCATCTCCGGATTTTTCATTAAATCAAGGTAAAGCGAGTTGAACGGGCCACCCATCAACTTAAAAACCAGCGTATCCAGCTTGTTATAATCGGCTTTTTTACGCGATTTGTACAGTTTTACCACATCCATTTTGTAGGATGTATAAGGTTGTTTATAAACATCTACCACAGCTTCGGAAAGCGAGGCATAAGAGCGGTTTTTCTTAATCGTTTCCCTATAAAAAGCCGTCAGGCTCATTTCATTAACTGAATAGTTTTCGTTTCGTTTCTGCATCATTGCCTGTACCAATGCAGTGGCATCTTTAGAGATAACGCTCACTTCGGGGAGCTCAAGTATAATTGGCTCCATTTCTACCTTAATACGTTTACCATCGTAAGCCTTCAGATGAATCATTTTACTTTTGTACCCAATAAAACTTACCGAGAACGACTCTATATCATCGGGTATTTTAATAGAAAATTCGCCTTCGGTGTTAGTTACGGTTGCTATATTGGTTTTTTCGACCACCACATTGGCAAAAGGCAAAACTTTTCCGGTAGATTTATCGGTAACTATACCCTTATACTCGGTAAAATTTTCAGAATTGTTTCCGGCAAATGAAAAAAGCGGAGCGCATAACAACAAGACAATCAGAGCAGTGAGTTGTGCACGATAATTTACTGACGTTGCCATAATACTTCAATTTAAGATTACAAAAACATTATATATTAATTACTTTTACAGAAATGTATTCAATTGTATCAGCCTATACCCCTTGTGAATCAGAAAATCATAAACTTAGAGCTCAGCCTGAAACCCTTATAGTAAACCAGCACAGCATATACGCCTTTTTCAAGCGTCTTTACATCAATAATTCCATCAGCGGTTATGTTGCCGGTTTGCCTCAGAATACCATCAACACTATATATTTTATACAACACCTGAGATGATGATATGGCTTCGGGTGTTTTAATTTCTTTCGTAACTCTATTGTAAGCAATATAAAAATCAACCGGTTCTGAATCATCTCCCGGCCACTCGTTTTCGGTATATTCGCCCCAAATGTATTCGGCCAGAACAGGGAAATCAATGAATGGATTTCGATTGCCCTGTATGCCATACACAGCATTGTTCCTGTTAATTTCCTTTTCGCTCACCGGATCGTTGCGATGCCATTTTAGCAATAAGTTAATGGCGTAGGTTTTCAGGGTAGGATATGTGTTTTTGGTAAGCATACTTTCGGTGCCCACGCTACGCCAGTCGTTTTCATAGTCTTCGTAGCAGGTAACTACATACATATAATCGCGTGCAAAGTCGCCTTTATATTCGTCGGCCGGCTCAAACACCATTCCCTGGTAGCCTGAATAGCCATTCATACCTACTTTTACAAGCCCGTTGGAGTAAGTTGGGGTACCCTGAACCTCACCAAGTGGGTAGTTGGATTTTTGCTCGTTGGCCAGCGCATCGGATGGATAAAGGTTATGTAAATCCGAATACGCATCGGTACTTTCGGGATTCGTACTCCACCAACTCTTCGGCAGATTATGCTCTCTGTTCAACCCCGACCACACAGTACGCTTATTGTTAGAATACATATCCCAGAAATAACCATCAGCATGCCAGTCGGTTTGTCTAAAATAGGTGGCCGAGCTATAATACTCAAGTATGGTATGAGGTCTGATGATGTTGTGTAAAGCCGTTTTCAGTTTTGCTTTTTTTTTGGTTACAGCCGCATCATAATAACCTGCCGGAGCCTGTCCCCAAACCAGCGCCGACAGCAAAAGAAATGTAAATATGGTATTGAGTTTATATCTAAAGTTCATCACAAGCTTATGGTTGAAAAAACAAAAATAGTTCTTTTTTCTAAAGCCTAATGATTTTTTCCTGTAAAAAGTGTTTGCCTCTTCTCAGATACTTTGTATAGGCCAGAAGATAAACTCACGCGACTAAGCCATTAAACAAACCTGATTGGCAAATAAAAAGCAGACTCTGAAATTTTTATTTATTTCAGAGCCTGCTCTTTATTTCTACAGGAACTACCTGTTATGTTACATGTTGTTTTTTATACGGTTACAGTCTCCGTTTTTTTATTCGAGTGAGAAAACAGCCCGTAAACAGCTACGATTACAAAGCAAACTACCGGAATCCAGTAAGCTACATTAATGCCTCCAAAACTTGTCGACACCAAGCCCTGAAGCGTTGTAAGCAGAGCTCCACCTAAAATTGCCATCACCAGATAGGCTCCACCAACTTTGGCTTCGTTGTCCGATATTCCTTCTAATGCAATTCCATAAATAGTAGGGAACATTAACGACATAAAGAAAGATATCATTACCAAGCCGGCAACCCCTGTCATACCCGTACAAAGTATGGCTACAATTGCCGACACGATGGCTCCAAAAGCTGCAATGGCAAGCAGTATTCCTGGTCGGAAAAATCGCATCAGAGCTGTGAAAACAAAACGAGATACCGTGAAAAGAATGATGGATGTAAGATAAAAGCTATTCCCGATATTTTCGGCAGTAGTTGATGCGTCAAAACGCCAGATGGCGCTCCAGACATCATGCTCCTGTACAAATGCACTTACTTTGGCTACAATAATTTCATCGGTCTGCACATTTACAAGTCCGAGTGCAACCATCACATACCGAATTGTATACGACCAAACTCCAATTTGAGCTCCCACATAAAAAAACTGTGCAATAACGCCAAAAGAATAATGACGGTTTTTAATCAGATTTCCGGTGGTTTTAAGAAAACTTATTTGTGATTTTTCGCCACTTACCGGCATTTTCTTATACGAGGCAATAACGACAAGTAAAACAATAAGCACTACCCCAACTCCCATGTAGGTTAAAGTCACAGCGAGTAATTCTTTGCCCTGACTTGCAGCAAGTTGTGCATCAGTCATAGCAGACTTATTGGCACTGAGCTGCGAAAGGATAAACAACTGACTGAGAATAATGCCGGATATAGAGCCAATCGGATTGAATGATTGTGCAAAGTTAAGTCTGCGTGTTGCATTTTCAGGCCGACCCATGGTAAGAATATAGGGATTCGCTGTGGTTTCGAGAATTGAACAACCGCCTGCCATAACATAAATAGCAAACAGATAAAACCCGTAAGAGGCCAGTTGGCTTGCCGGAAAAAACAAAAAAGTACCCAATGCGTAGAGCAACAACCCTACAATAATGCCTTTTTTATAATTATACTTGCGAATAAGCAGCGCTGCCGGAATAGCAAAACAAGCATAAGAACCATAAAACGCCATTTGTATAAATGAGGTTTGAAAATCGGTCATTTCAAGGATGTTTTTAAATGCTGCCAGGAGCGTGTCAGTCATATTATTGGCTACTCCCCAAAAGAAAAAAAGTGATGTTACAAGAACAAACGGAATAGCATAATTAGTACCGTCGGCTCCTTTAAGTAAAGATCCTTTCGTGTGTGAATTCATATTATCGATTTTAAAAGTTTTTACAAACTAAATATTCTTTCCATCAGCGTCCATTTTTCTGACGAGCTTGCCCCGGCACGGGTTAGCTGAAACCGCGCCATAAAATCTTCCCACTCAGCCTGACGATTGAGCGTGGCGAGCCGCCCGAAGGCATCGTCCCAGTCAAAATCTACAGGAGTCTCTACAATCATAAACAGGCGGTTACCTAAAATATAAATTTCCATATCCAAAATACCTACAGCGCGAATACCTTCGGGTATCTCAGGCCAGCGGTTTTCGGGGGCATGCCAGTGTTTATACTCACGTATAAGCTCCAGATCGTCACGCAATTCGAGGGATTGGCAGTATCTTTTTACTGCCTGGTTACAGGCCTTAACCGGATAACCCTTTTTTAATTCTTCCATGCGATAATAATTGTTTTTTATAGTTGTATGGAACTCATGCTGAACATGCTTATAGTGAATGCCGGCATGAATGCCCGTTTCATAACATCACATAGTTAGATTTTAATTTACAAGCAAAAATAAAGGCTACACCTGATACACAAACTGTATTTTTTGCTATGTATCCTATACTTTTTGACAGTGGTCAAAATCCATAATCGGAATTAAGCAGATGGGTTTTATCTTCTTTAAACTTATAATAATAAGCTCCTTTTTTCGATCCTGATTTATCCACCTCGTTCAGTTTCTCAATAAAATCGAAGCCCAGCATTCGTTTTCTGAAATTTCGTTTATCCAAAGACTTTCCGTAAATGGCCTCGTAAAGCGCCTGCAAATGCGTTAGTGTAAATTTTTCGGGCAACAGATTAAAGCCTATTGGTTGCATAGCTGCTTTATTCCGAAGTATGTTTATGGCATCGCGCACCATCTGAGGGTGGTCAAAAATGAGCTCGTCCGACCGATTTATATTCACCCAACTGGCATTATATTTTTCAAGGAGTGACTCGTCCTGCGCCCTCACATCAATCAGCGCGTAATAAACGCACGAAATTACCCTTTCTCCCGGGTCACGGTCGATATCGCCATAGGTACCTACCTGCTCCATAAAAATGTTTTCGAGCCCGGTAAGACTTGTCAGCACCCTAATGGCTGCATCATTCAGCGATTCATTTTCGCGTACAAAACCACCCATCAACGACAATCCACCCTTGGCAGGCTCCATCTGCCGGTGATGCACCAGCAGTTTTATTTCATTATCCTGAAATCCCAAAATAATACAGTCCACTGCCACCAGAAATGGATTCTGCGAATTATAATAATTTACCTCCGCACTCATCATACATCTTAATATTAACTTTCCCGCAATTCTGATGAACTACGGGAAAGCCGGATAATTTATTTCAAATTTTAATTGTTACCAAAATATTGAATAGAGCAATACAATAATCAGACAAATAAAGAACGAACCTATTGCAAAACCTCTGTTGGTTTTAAACAACGATAAATCAACTGTTAGCGCTTTTTCGTCTTTCACTTCATCTTTTGCATTGGAAATCAAGAACAATGAACATGCACCCACCAAAGCCGAGAAGAAGAAAAAGGCTTCAAATCCGACATTGTCGAGATATACTACAAGACCCATCAAACCATCAGTAGCCGATTGATCGCCAGAAGTATAAATCACTTTTTGCACTACGGCCAGCAATAGAATTACGATGGCACTAAAACCAAGTATCCTACCCCATTTCATCATTTTGCCCTGATCTTCGGCACTCGAAAGTTCGGCTTTCTGACGTTTTTTATCAACAAAAGTAATGGTTACAAATATAGCTAAAAGTACGATAAAAATATAACCCATGCGGAATTGGAACGGCATATCCGGGAATCCGAATTTGAACAACACGCCCATAGGTATAGTCATTATCGATGTCCAGATGGCTGCATTACCCGATGCCCGTTTCCAGAGCAATCCTAAACCAAACACAACCACAAGCCCCGGATATATAAAGCCGGAATACTCCTGAATGTATTGGAATGCCTGATCTAATCCGCCAAGCAATGGTTTAACCGCAATAGCAGCAATTACCAACGACAACAAAGCTACAATACGACCCACCTTCACCAACTGTTTTTCCGAAGCTTTTTTGTTGATGTAGGATTTGTAAATATCCATGGTAAAAATCGTGGATGTAGAGTTAAACATAGATGCCAACGATGATATAATGGCAGCCACCAGAGCTGCAAAAGCCAATCCTCTGATACCTACGGGTGCAAAGTTACGGATTAACCATGGATAAGCATCATCGGCCTTTGCTATACTACCGTGCAGTTCAAAAAAGTTGGTATGCAAACCGGGAATCATACTTGAATCGCCATTTTGTGCCGAAAACAACACAAAAGCTGTAATACCCGGAACAACAACGATGAAAGGGATAAGTATTTTAAGGAATGCAGCAAAGATAAGTCCTTTTTTGGCTTCGTTGAGGTTTTTGGCAGCCAAACCTTTTTGCGTAATATACTGATTGAAACCCCAATAGCCAATATTGGTAAGCCATACTCCACCTACAATGGCAGCCATACCCGGCAAATCTTTAAAGGCATCGGCATTGCTCGACCGGTCTACAATAAGGTTGAAGTGGGTATCGCCCGGAATAGCCTTGGCATAATCGTAAACGATTTTGAATCCATCCCAAGCACCTGAACCACCGGCTACAGCATCCAAAGCAAAGTAGGCAGTAACCAAGCCACCTCCTACAAGGAAGAATACCTGCAAAACATCGGTCCATGCTACCGAAGCCAGACCTCCGTAAATAGAGTAAATACCTGCTACTAAAAACAGAAATACGATACAAACATCCAAAAACGGGAAACTGGTACCAAGCAACTGAATAGTTTCTATGCCAAGTATTTGTTTAATGGCCAATGCGCCTAACCAGGCTACCGAAGTAAGATTGACAAATACGTATAATAAAAGCCAGAAAATGGAAAACGACAGTCCCACACCCTTGTTGTACCGCTCGGTAAGAAACTGCGGCATGGTATAAATCTTTTTCTCAATCATGATAGGCAACAAGAACTTAGCTACCACAATAAGCGTAACCGCAGCCATGAGCTCGTAAGCAGCAATACTTAACCCGATACGATAGCCGGAGCCCGACATACCGATAAACTGCTCGGCCGAGATATTTGCTGCAATCAACGACGAGCCTACAGCCCACCATGTCAGCGTGTTACCTGCCAAGAAATAATCCTTTGAGTCTTTTTCTTTCCCGTCTTTTTTGCGCGAAAGAAACAAACCCAGAGCTACAATCATCACGATATAAACCGCGAAGATTACAAAGTCAATTGTTTGAAATCCTGAATTCATTTTTTGTTAATTATATGTATTTCTATTTAAATATTCTATGTTACTTTTGTACACCAAATTTGTAAATACAGCTACTTTTATATACCTGTCCGGGTTCCAGAATAACCGATGGCCAGTCTGGTTTGTTAGGACTATCGGGGTAGTGCTGAGTTTCCAGGCAAATACCGCTGCGCTGTTTGTAAACCACGCCCTTTTTGCCTTTAACAGTACCATCTAAGAAATTACCTGTGTAAACCTGAATACCCGGCTCGTTGGTGTAAACCTCAAGGCTAATACCACTTTTGGGCGAAACAACCCTGGCAGCCAGCTTAGATACATCACCGGCAGTATTGAGTACCCAGTTGTGGTCGTAGCCGTTACCATTTTTCAATTGTTCAAAATCATATTTGTCAATGTCCTGACCAATTGGTTTTGCTGTTACAAAATCCATAGGTGTTCCCTTTACCGAATCGATAGCGCCCGTAGTCATGAAAGTTGAGTCAACAGGTGTATAGCGATCAGCATTTACGTAAAGAATATCTTCGGTAATTGTATTATTCGGATCGCCCGACAGGTTGAAGTAAGAGTGATTACACATGTTAATCACCGTTTTTTTGTCGGTAGTGGCTTCAAAGTCTATTTCAATAGCGTTGTCGGCGGTCAGTTTAAAAGTAACCTTAGCTGTTACACTACCCGGAAAGTTCTGATCGCCATCAGGCGAGAAACGGGTAAGTTCAATGGTGGAATCGTTAGGCTGATTTACCATTTGATAAACCTGATATTGCCATCCCTTTGGACCTCCGTGTAAGCAGTGTCCAAAATTATTTTGCGGCAACTGAATGGTATCACCATCAATCACAATACGACCCTGATTAATTCGGTTGGCATAGCGTCCGATGGATGCTCCGAAATCACTTGGAACGTTAATGTAATCGGCTATACTGTCGAAGCCTAATACTACGTCCTGAAGTACTCCGTTTTTGTCGGGTACCATTACCGATACTATACGCCCGCCATAATTGGTAATACAAACTTCGGCTCCCGAAGCATTTTTGAGCACATACAAATCGGTGGAATCACCATCAATTACGGTCTGGAAATTCGACCGGAGAAGCCCTGAGGCCGTTTTTTCGTCCTGTTTCTTACACGAAACAAAAATCAGTGCCAATGCGGCTACTGCAAAAAGTAATTTTTTCATAAGCAACTACTTTAATCTTAAAAAGTTGATGTGGAGAATTTGTAATAAATACAACTAAATAAAGGTATTTTTCTTCATTAGCGGCTCAAATTTATTTCAAAAAATCATTACTCCAAAATAAAAAGTGTATCAAATACACTAAAAATGTTGTATAACATATTTTCAAAAGATAATAAAGCACACTATCGATACAAAATATTCAAAAATGTATACAAAAAAGGCGTTTCAACTAACCATTTAGTAATAAAATTGTAAAAAACATGCAAACATATACATTGGGTGATACAAAAAAACCACTCAGCCTGACTCAAAACAGGTGAATGGTTTTTGGGTGTCACAGCCTCTTACAACAGGGGCTGTAATATAAGTCTATATCAATTTATTTAAAAATTTCGTTCAAAACATTAGCCAGCTGTATACCTCCGCGGTAAAGCATCTCATCAGTATCGTTACTAAAACGATATATATAATGGTAGTTGCTGGTATCAGTATAGTCGTAAGCATAAATAGCTGTGCGAATGCGATAGGCTTCCTCCACCGAGTTTAGTATAGTATATTGTTTGTACACCGATTTTTCGGAATCAAATTTATCCTGCAAATATCTTGCATACTCGCTATACGACATCTTTTTACTGTCAATAATCTGACCATCCCACACCGCATGTATATTCGTTTGCCTACCAAACCAGTTGATGCTTACGCGATTGCCTCCCAGGTCGGTCAAACGACCTAAGTGCATCGGTTGATGCAAATCGCCCACCAGATGAACGATAAATTTTAAAGCCTCAGCATCGTTGGGGTTTTTCTTAAGCCGGTCGCGCATCTGATTGAGCGCATAAAACAAATGTTCGCCTTCGGCAGTAGGATTGTCCAGCAACGATTTCAGCCCTTCAGCAGTAAGACTATCTTTCAGGTTCTGAAAATGCCACTGATAGCTATAGTCATAGCTTTTATCGCTTTTTACCTCGTCGGCCCAGGTGGCATAATAAATAATTCCATGTACACCAAGCACTTTATCGCATTGTTTTTTAGCTTTCTTTGTCAGATTCTGATATGCTATATCAGATATTATCCTGTGACCTACTGCATCATAAGCCCATAAAAAAAGGCTTGAGCATAGTAAAACTGCTACTAAAATATTCTTTTTGAAATTCATTTCAATCATATATAATTTTTACATCTAAAACTTTACAAAAAATCTATCGTTTAATATCCGGCCATCAATAAACCAATATCGCTGGAGGGGATGTTATAATAGTTGCCTACAAGCCGGTTTACAAGCACACCTCCAAACACATACACACCATTGCGAAAGCCGGAACTTTCGGCAATAGCCGGTTTTACACCACCCGAATGAGATATTTTAAGCAGTATGGGCGAAAAAATATTACTCAGGGCCATCGAAGTAGTACGGGCTACCCTTGCCGATATATTGGGAACACAATAATGAATTACACCGTATTTCTCGTAAACAGGCTTTTTCAGCGTACGACATCTCGATGTTTCGAAACACCCACCCTGATCTACACTCAGGTCGATGATTACAGCGCCCTGTTTCATAGTCTTAACCAATTCTTCCGATACCATAAAACGTTCCGAACCATTGATGTACCTTAGGTTACCAATAACAGCATCGGCCGAGGCAAGCGCCTTGAACAACACTGCCGGATGTATAACCGACGTAAACACCTGTTGACCAAGATAATGCTGGATTTTGCGCAGTTTATTTATATCGTGGTCAAATATTTTTACCTGAGCGCCAAGCGCCAGAGCCGACCGCGCTGCTACCGTACCTGCTATGCCGGCACCCAAAATTACCACTTCAGTAGGCGAAATACCGGCAACTCCTCCCAATAAAATTCCCTTACCGCCACGCTCATTACTCATCAGCTCTGCTGCTACCGAAATAGCTGTATTTCCTTCAATTTCGGAAATGGAACTCACTACGGGAAATGCTTTCTGCTCGTCCTTAATAAGTTCGTATGCAATGGCTGTCATTTTTTTCTTCATCATCAGAGCAATGCACTCCGATGAAAAATTGCTTAGTTGCAACATGGAAAATACGGTAGACCGATCGCTCATCAGCTCTAACTCTTCTATGGTAGGTGGGGCTATTTTCAATACAATATCTGCACCATACACCTCTGCCTGCGTATCAACCATATATGCTCCGGCCTCGCTGAATTGGAGGTCGGTATATGACATTGGCTCACCTGCACCGCGCTGCACATACACGCTGTGACCCTCCTCGGTAACTATGGCCACTCCTTCGGGCGTAAGCGCGAGACGGGTTTCCACTTCGCCATCCTCTTTGGGAATACCTATTGATAAACGAGGTTGGCGGGCAATCTCCCTTAACAAACACTCTTCAGGGAAATTAGCTCGTTCTGTTTTCGGATTAATATTCATTATACCATATTTTTTTCAAAAAAAAGACTGAATACAAAGCTAAACACTATTATTCAATTAAGCAAATAAACTGATGATATTCGTTTGTTGCCTGATTACAGAGCAGATATAACTATTACAGGCTTATTGATCAAGGAATTTTTAGCAGCATTGGCAAGCACGTAATGCGGGTTGGTTTACGGCTTTCCTATTATTTAAGGTTAATCCGGCTCAGAAACATACTGATAATTAACGCTCAATTCTCAATTATTAATTATCTTTGCATCAGGTATGGAAAAAAGTAAATTAAATGGTCATCTGGCCTTATTTGTAGCTAATATATTTTTTGGATTAAACAATCCTGTTTCCCGTTCTATCATCCCCCATGAAATTGATCCTTATGCGCTTACGTTTTTAAGACTTGCCGGAGGAATGATTTTATTCTGGACAATATCTTTGTTTGTAAAGCGCGAATCTATTCCGCTCAAGGATGTGGTGCTTCTGTTTTTTGCTGCCATTTTATCACTCAGCACCAACCAGTTACCTTTTATAGTGGGTTTATCCATGACATCGCCCATTGATGCCTCCATCGTAGTTACCATGCTACCTATACTCAGTATGGTTTTTGCCGCCATATTTATACGTGAGCCCATTTCATTCAAAAAAGCCTTTGGCGTATTGTTAGGTGCTTCAGGAGCGCTTATCCTTATTTTTGGCAGCAACCACCAAGGCGCAGGACAAGGAAATTTTATAGGCAATGCCGTGGTTTTTATGGCCGTTTTGTCTTTCTCACTGTACCTTACATTATTTAAAAACCTGATATCAAAATACTCTCCGTTTACGGTTATGAAATGGATGTTTTTGTTTGGCACCATACAGTGCTACCCATTTTGCCACAATGCGCTTGTAGCTACAAACTTTAGCGCCATGGAATCGTCTGTAGTGTGGCGCATTCTGTATGTTGTGGTTATTGCCACCTTTGTTTCGTACATACTGCTGGCTGTGGGGCAGAAGGTTTTGCGTCCTACAACGCTCAGCATGTACAACTACCTACAGCCCATTGTGGCCTCTATTGTATCAGTATTTATTGGATTAGATACGTTTGGCCCGGAAAAGATTATTTCGGCCATACTTGTATTTGTAGGGGTGTATTTTGTAACTCAAAGTAAATCCCGCGCTCAGGTTGAAGCAGAGAAACTGGCTCGTCAAAACTCAGTCGAACAGGGCGTGCAAAACCACTAAAGAATTCAGGCCGTAAAAATCAGGCACATGCAACCTGTAATATTCAACAATCGCCTCTAAAAGTTTGTAACGCACATCGCGGTTCAGTTTCAGTTGTTCCATACTTACATAGTCGACCTGAAGCGCCTGACTAAAAACACGGGTCATCTGCGGAAGCAGAAAATGAGCGTGAGCCGGCCTTATCCGGCCAAAATCGCCATTGATTAAATCGAAAAAATCTGAATCCGAACCGTCATTATTAGGAGAGAACCCAAGATAACGCGTCAGTTTTAATAAGAACACCAGATGAAAATTAGCCAATCCGGCCTGACAACAGTCGAGCGCTTCAACCGATTTTTCGATAAACTGATACAGATTATCGTCAGCTTCTGCCCGTTTCAATGTTCGGTAAAGCACCTCAGCTATAAAAATGGCCAGCGAATTTTTCACAGGGTCGAATGGTATGCCTGTAAAAGGATAATGAATACGAATATCCTTGATGCTTTGAATTTCCTTACCCGGAACGTGCAGTACATCCAGGCTTACCAGCGATAACGGCTGCAAAAAAGCCGAACGGAACTTCGATTTTTTCTTATTGGCTCCATATACCATATAAGATGCCCGTCCAAATTGTCTGGTATATATGGTAACAATGGCCGAACTATCGGTGTGTTTTAGCGAATGAAGTACTATTCCGTCGGTTTTTGTAAGCATTTCGGGGCGTATTTTGATATACAAATGTAATAATTTATAAACACACGCACCGTTCCGAAACAAAAAAATCAACTTTACATCATTTAATCATTTTCTATATCAATAGATTATGAAAAAAATCAAAATATTTGAAGCAAAGCTATTGCCAATTCAAAAAACTGCCGTATATTTGCACCCGCAATTGAGGGAAACAAAACCCCGACAAAGCAGACGCTCTTAAAGCTTTATGGCCCATTCGTCTATCGGTTAGGACGCAAGATTTTCATTCTTGAAAGAGGGGTTCGACTCCCCTATGGGCTACTTAACAAATTAGTAAAGATTTTAAAAAAATATATTTGAGATGGCTAATCACAAATCATCAATTAAAAGAATTCGTCAGACAGAAAAACGCAAACTGCATAATCGTTATTATGCCAAAACAGCTCGTAACGCTGTTCGCAAACTGCGTGCTACTTCCGACAAAACTGTTGCCACAGAAATGCTGCCAAAGATAGCTTCAATGCTCGACAAACTGGCAAAACGCAACATTATCCACAAAAATAAGGCTTCGAACCTGAAATCGAAACTCACCATTTTTGTAAACAAATTAGCGTAAGTGCTTCTTGTAAATATACAGAAGCCCTTTTCCTTCGGGGAAAGGGCTTTTTTGTCGTAAATATATTTGTAGTTTTTTATTCGGGAATAGTTTTTGATATAACCATGAAGTGAAATTCTTTGATTAATTTTGCAGCTCATTCTTTTTTCAAAATTAAACAAATACCGACTGTGCAAAATCAGTCTACAGTAAATCGATACACAAGATGATTTTATCCATTATTTTACAAGCTTCGGGGCTGGCCGATACTCCGGAGATGCCGTCAGAAACTGCAAACAGCCTGTGGCAATCTATCGAAAAGGGAGGCGTCATTATGATTCCTATCGGCATTTTATTTATTACAGCCATCTACATTTTTATCGAAAGGTACCTTACCATCCGGAACTCAACACGCAAGGAAGGTAATTTTCTGGCTCAGGTAAAAAGTTTAATTACCGACGGAAAATCTGATGAGGCCATAGAACTTTGCCGAAAAACCGACTCGCCTCTTGGCCGTATGGTAGAAAAAGGAATAAACCGCATAGAACGACCCATTAAAGAAATTGAAGAATCGATAGAGGTTGAAGGAAAGTTTGAAGTATACGAACTGGAAAAGGGGCTGCCCATTTTGTCGGCCATAGCAGGCATTGCACCCATGTTTGGTTTTTTGGGAACTATTCTTGGTGTTATAAAAATATTTTCCGACATATCGGTTACTGCCGATGTTAGTATTGGCACCGTGTCGGCCGGACTGTACGTAAAAATGATTTCGAGTGCCGCCGGACTGCTTGTAGGCATCGTGGCTTATATATTTTACAACTGGCTAAATCTGAAAATCAGCAAAATAGTCAACAAAATGGAGCGAAACGCCATTGGTTTTATTGATTTTCTGAAAGACAACCGCAATGATAAACCTCAGGCAAAATAAAAAACAGGGAGCCGAAGTATTTACATCGGCTATGAACGACATCATGTTCTTCCTGATGTTGTTCTTCATCATTGTATCCACACTTCTGAACCCGAGCGTTATAAAACTGAACCTGCCGGGCGCAAAAAACTCGCAAGCTGTACACAAAAAAGAAATTATGCTCTCGGTCAATAAAGACTTGCAGTATTTTGTAAACAACAGGCAAGTGCCTTTTGATAAACTGCAAAACACCCTGGCTTCCGAAATAAACAATGATAAAGACGCCTTTGTAGTACTGAGGTGCGACAATAGCCTTACGGTACAGCAGCTTGTGGATGTACTGGAAATAGGCAACAATCTGAACGTAAAAATGACACTCGCTACTAAAAAAAGGAATTAAAGCGTTACTATTTTCCTGATTAGCCCAATGCCCAGAAACATTAAATATAAAGTAATTGCCGCCGTATGTACCCTTGTCATACAGGTATTGCTTTTTACGGCATTTAATTTCAATTTTTCAGGACTTATCCCCTTTACACCGCCTCAAAGCAACGAAGAAGAATTTGACATTCCGCTGGAACAGATTATTGAAGATTTCAGTGAGCTAACTCCGCAGAGCAACGAACCTGAAGTACAGGAAGAGAGCAAGCAGGATGTGATAAAACACGAACAACCCGACCAACCGGTAATAAAAGACATTCCCCCGGCCGGACAGGAAACGGCGGACGAAAAAGAGAATGTGGTGGCCATGGAAAAAGAACTGAAAGAAGAGCTTCCACCACCACCTTTGAAAAAAGTAGTGATAAAAGACTCGCTAACCGACACTGCAATACCGCAGGAAATTAAAAAACTACTTGAAGAACAAACGCTTACAAAAAAAGTAGAACGTAATACGCAGGACAAAAGAACTCAGGCCGAGCGAATGCAATTTTACCGGAAAAACTACAGAGCCATCCGTAACCTGATAAAGGTATATCCTTATGCTTTAAAAACAAGAAAAATTATTGACTCACTCAATATAGAGCTGGCTAAAACCTCTGACAAATCGGAGCAGAAACGCATGATTAATCAAACTGAGAAAATGCTCTTTAAAGAATACGAAACAGCCATCAGAACGATGAACTCCTCGCAGGGAAAAGTACTTCTGAAACTCATTGCCCGCGAAACAAACAAAACCGGCTATCAGATTATTAAAGATTTCAAAGGTGGTTTCTCAGCTACTTTCTGGTATGCAATAGGTAAAGTTTTCAGCACTGACCTGAAAACGGAATACAAAAAAGAGGAAGGCGACTCCATTTACGAAGAAATTTTGCAACGTTATAATGATGGGGAGTTTAAATAAAACAGGAACTGAACTCCCCCGACATTTGTAATTTGCCTGAAAGATATTTTATATTTTTTTTAAACATCTCCCCTCTTGTGCTAAATTGTTACACAATTCACTTCTTCAATTTATAAATAACTTAAATTTGAGCGAAAAAAGAGCCTAAAAAATAACAATCGGACAAAAAAGAGTTGAACTTTGCATTAAAATTTCCGGTATGCAAAAGCAAATCTTTCAAACAGAAAAAAAAACCCGCTGGAAGAGTTTTATTTGGGGCTTCCGTATTCTGATTGTTTTTTTATTGGTGATTATTACCTCCGTAGTAATATCGCTGACCGATAAAAAGAATTACGACCTGAAAGTACTTACCTATCAGGCCAAAAAATTACCTGAGATTAACACAGACAGTGCAAAATCCATTATTCCCGTGGCCGAACTTAAGGCCTTTGCCAAGCATGTCAGGCACTCCCGGAAAAACCATCCATACTCATATTATTCTGTAAAAACCGAACTCCCGGGAACTGTAAAAAAATACCTTCCTCTCAGAGCCGGCTTCTTTGTAAACTGGGACATCAACTCAGCTTTTTCGCTACAAAAAAATGTAGGTAAAATGAATATGGTATTACCCGAGTGGTTATTTCTTACTGATAAACAAGGAAATGTATCGAAAAAAGTAGATGTGAGAACCCTGAATCTGTTGAGAAAAAACAAAGTAGCCATAGTACCCATGCTCAGCAATTTTGTAAATGGAAGATGGAATGGCGACAGCGCCCGAATAACTTTACAAAATAAACTATACAGACGACGACTTATCCGAAAAATTGTTAGCTTTCTGGATCATTATTCTTTTCAGGGAATTAATATTGATCTGGAAGACCTTCCTGCTGGCTCAGAAAAAGACCTGCTTCTGTTTTCTGACGAACTCAGGCAGGAACTGCAACCTGCCGGATATCTGACAACCATAGATTTACCGGTAAACACCCCTGTAAACATGTATCGGCAGTTAGCCCAATACTACGATTTTATGTTTATCATGGCGTACAATGAGCATTCGCCCGACGGACTTCCGGGAAGCATTTCATCATTGCCGTTTGTGGAGGATGCACTGGATGCAGCCATGAAAGATGTGCCCTCCGAAAAAATAATTCTGGGACTTGGGGCGTATGGGTTTGATTGGCAAAAAGATAAACCCGGACAAAAAATTTCCTATCAGGATATTGTTTCTCAAGCTAAAGAGCATGATGGACATTTAAGTTTTGACTTTGAGGCAGCCGATCTGACACTGCATTATTTCGACAATGAGGGGGCTGAACATGAAGCTCACTGCAATGATGCTGCAGGCATATTCAACCTGATGCGTACCGCCGAAGATTATGGAACCGGAGGTGTTGCTCTTTGGTATCTGGGGTCAGAAGATTATCGTATCTGGGACTTTTATAACCGCTCACTAAACAGAGATTCTCTCAAGAAAAAAGCTTATGCACTGGAAAGGCTTGAACCTATCAACGCCATTTCGGCAGTAAATTACGAAGGAAAAGGCGAAATACTGGAGATACTCAGCGAGCCTGCTTCTGGTAAAACATCTTTCGAAAGAGATACCGCAACTTTCATGATTAACGCTGAGAAATATCTGAGTCTTCCCAGTCCCTATTTGCTGAAAAGATATGGTGCTAACAGCAACAAACGCGTTGCCATTACCTTCGACGATGGACCCGATGAAGAATATACCCCTCGCATTCTGGATATACTGAAAGAAAAAAACATCTCAGCTACGTTCTTTGTGATTGGTCTTAATATTGAAAATAATATACCGCTTGTACGCCGCATCTATAGCGAAGGGCACGAAATAGGAAATCATACCTTTACACACCCAAATCTGGAAATTACTTCGGACGACCGTGAACGCATAGAACTCCGCTCGACCCGGCTCTTGCTCGAAAGTATACTGGGGCACACCACCCTGCTTTTCCGCCCTCCTTACAACACCGATGCCGAACCCAAAAATCTGTTTCAAATGCGATCGCTGGCTGTTGCCAACAGTGAGGACTTTATCTCCGTAACCTCGTTTATCGACCCCAATGATTGGGAAGAAGATGTATCGGCCGACTCCATTGTAGCCCGCGCCATACGGCAACAAACTACAGGAAACATCATTCTGTTGCACGATGCGGGGGGTAACCGGCGCGAAACGATTAAGGCCTTACCACGCATTATAGACTATTACCGCAGCAAAGGTTATCAGTTTGTAACCGTATCGGCTCTGATGGGGAAAACCCGCGACCAGGTAATGCCTGCTGTGGATGCTCGGTATGCGCTATCCGAAAATCTGGATTATACTTTTTTTCTGATTACCTTCTTCTGGGAACATTTCTTACATGGATTTTTCCTTGTAGCCATTGCACTGACAATTATCCGTTTGCTGTTTATTGCCCTGATGGCAATATTACAACATCGCAGAGAAAAGAAAAAACCAATAGTGTTGAATACAGATTTCACTCCTAAGGTAAGCGTCATTGTACCGGCTTACAACGAGGAGCTGAACGCTATACGCACTGTAGAATATCTGCTCAAAACAGAATACCCTGACTTTGAGATTATTTTTGTAGACGATGGGTCGAAAGACAGCACTTATGAAAAAGTACTGAATGCTTTTGCCGACAATGCACAGGTACGGGTATTCACTAAACCTAACGGAGGTAAAGCGGCTGCACTCAACTTCGGTATCAGCCGCGCTGCCGGTCAGATTATGGTGTGCATCGATGCCGACACCATGTTACCTCCCGACGCTATACCCCGGCTCATACCATACTTTGCCGACGAAAAAACCGGGGCTGTAGCCGGAAATGTACGTGTAGCCAATACCATAAATATGATTACACACTGGCAATCGATAGAATATACCACCAGCCAGAACTTTGACAGGCGTGCATTTGATTATGTCAACTCCATTTTGGTTGTTCCCGGTGCCATAGGAGCATTCCGCAAGGAAGCTTTGGAGGCCATCCAGGGCTTTACAACCGACACCTTGGCCGAGGATTGCGATCTTACCCTGAGAATACTGCGCTGCGGATACACCATCCGCACCTGCAACGAAGCACTGGCATACACCGAGGCACCGGAAAGCGTCAAAATGTTTATCCGGCAACGCTTCCGCTGGTCGTTTGGCATGATGCAAAGCTTTTGGAAACACCGGGACTTATTATTCAACTTCAAACAACCCAATGTCGGGTGGATAGCTTTGCCTAACCTGCTTATTTTTAATTTTATCATACCCTGCTTCTCGCCTTTGGTCGATATTCTGTTTGTAGCCGGACTTTTCACCAGGCATGCTTTGGAATATACATTGTTTTATATGGCGTATTTCGTTATCGACTGCATAGTATCCTCGTTGGCGTATCATTATGACAAACAGCAATTTGGCATAAAACAAATCATCTATCTTTTTATTCAGAGATTAGTATACAGGCAACTTTTGTTTTTCTCCCTTTTAAAAGCCTATCTCAAAGCCATTAAAGGTGAAATGGCCGGCTGGGGAGTTCTGAAACGAACCGGTCATGTAAAAAAATAAGTTATATTTGTACCGGTTTCGCGTGAAACTGATATTAACCAAAAATCAGGAATTAATCACATGATCAGTTTTGTTATTTCAATTCTGCTACTAATAGCAGGTTATGCTTTTTACGGGAGATTATCTGAAAAAATATTCGGTATCGATCCGGCTAAAATTACGCCGGCCATAGCTACTCCCGATGGGGTAGACTACGTACCTCTTCCCTGGTGGAAAATTTTTCTTATCCAGTTTCTGAATATCGCCGGACTCGGACCCATTTTTGGAGCCATTATGGGCATCATGTTTGGCCAGGCAGCTTTTCTGTGGATTGTAATCGGTACTATATTTGCCGGTGGCGTTCATGATTTTTTCTCGGGCATGATGTCGGTACGCAGCAATGGCGCAAGCCTGCCCGAACTTATTGGCAAAGAACTGGGGCAGAGCGTTAAGCAATTTATGCGGCTCTTTTCATTGCTGCTTATGATTCTGGTAGGTGCAGTTTTTGTTTCGGGGCCTGCCGGCTTGCTTGCCAATCTGACTTCGGGCGCGGTCAGCGTCATGTGGTGGTCTGCCATTATTTTTACATATTACATATTGGCCACTTTGCTCCCTATTGATAAGCTGATAGGAAAGATTTACCCCATTTTCGGATTTGCCCTTCTTTTTATGGCTGTAGGTATTTTATCGGCCATGTTTATCAATAAGGCTCCTATCCCTGAATTTACCTCAGGCTTTGCAAATATGCACCCTCAAAAACTACCCATATTCCCCATCATGTTTGTATCCATAGCCTGTGGAGCTATCTCGGGCTTTCACGCTACACAATCGCCGCTGATGGCTCGCTGCATACAAAACGAAAGACTCGGACGGCGGATATTCTATGGCAGTATGGTAGCCGAAGGTATTGTAGCGCTTATTTGGGCTGCAGCCGCTTCCAGCTTTTTTGGGTCTATTGAGGGATTGCAGCATTTTGTTGCAGGCCTTGCACCTACTGTAAATAAACCTGCGGTAGTGGTAGACCTGATTTCAAAAACATGGCTCGGACAATTTGGAGGCATACTGGCTCTGCTTGGCGTTATTGCCGCTCCGCTTACATCGGGCGACACCGCCTTACGCTCGGCAAGACTTATAGCCGCCGATTTTCTGAAACTGGATCAGAAACCCGTATCCAAACGCTTACTTATATCAATACCATTATTTGTATTGACATTTTTAGTGCTTCAAATGAATTTTGACATCCTGTGGCGATATTTTGCCTGGTGTAATCAAACGCTGGCTGTATTTACTTTGTGGGCTATAACCGTTTATCTGGCTAAACAAAAAAAATGGTACGGCATCTCACTAATGCCGGCTATGTTTATGACAGCTGTAAGCATTAGTTATATTCTGATGGCTCCCGAAGGATTTGCTTTAAAAGGCAACATTCCGGTTGCATCCGGTATAATAGCTTCGATACTGCTTTTTGCCCTGTTTTTTCACAAAACAAGACAAGCCGGAAGATTTGATAATTCGCATTAAATCAGATTCATACCAAATTCACCTGCAAAAAAAAAGTTTAAATCGTTGGCTAAAGTAATTTTTTTGCGTTATTTTACAAAAATTTTCGACAGAGTAAATGTACAAATCATAATTTTATGGGCGTTGTAATTAGAGAGGTAAAGACAAATAAAGAGTTAAAGAAATTCATCTGGTTCGGTATTAATTTATATAAAAATTGTGAGTTTGCAGCTCCTCCTCTCCTGATGGATGACCTGCTCAATCTTAAAAAGGGAAGCAACCCCGCACTTGATTTTTGTGAAACAGCATATTTTCTTGCCTATAAAAACAATAAAATTGTTGGCCGTATAGCAGGAATCATCAATCCTAAATCCAACGAAACCTGGGATCAGAAACATGCCCGCTTTGGATGGGTCGACTTTATCGACGACAAAGAAGTGAGCAAGGCTTTGTTTGAAGCTGCCGAAAACTGGGCACGAGCCAAGGGAATGACCGCTGTACACGGGCCCCTTGGATTTACCGACTTCGACCACGAAGGGATTCTGATTGAAGGATATGACAAACCTGGAACACTGGCCACCATATACAATTATCCTTATTATGTAAATCATATTGAGGAACTTGGATATACTAAAGACATCGACTGGAATGAATATCTGATTACTGTTCCCGAAGTTTTTCCCGAAAAGTATTTCAGAATTGCCGATATTGTAAAGCAAAAATATAACCTGACAGCTAAAAGGTTTAAATCGCGCAAAGAAGTGGTTGATCAGTATGCCATCAAGATATTCAACCTGCTTAATCTCTGCTACAAAGATTTATATGGTTATACAAAGCTGAATGACAAGCAGATACACTTCTATATAAAACTATATTTCAGTTTTTTCCGTTTGGATACTATTTCGGTAGTAGTAGACGAAAATGATGACGTTGTGGCACTGGGCATAGCTATGCCAAGCTTTACCAAAGCTTTGCAGAAAGCCAAAGGCAGGCTTTTCCCTTTCGGATGGTATTACATGCTCAGAGCTATCAGCAAAAACGATTTGGTAGATCTCTACCTGATGGCTGTACATCCTGATTATCAGAACAAAGGGGTGAATTCTATTATGTTTGCCGACATTATGCCGAATGCCGCCAAAAACGGATATCGATTTGCCGAATCGAATCCAGAACTCGAAACCAACACGCGAATGTCGTCGCAATGGGGTAGTTTTGAGTATATTAATCATAAAAAAAGAAGGGTTTATCTCAAAAATTTATAAAACACAACAAGTTACAAGCATTAGAAGCTTGCTGCTTTTATGATGTTGAGTTTTTTTAGAACCCGGTTTTTAAAATAAAAAAAATGACACGCAAATATGATTTTTTGGTCATTGGTAGCGGACTGGCAGGCATTAGCTTCGCCCTCAAAGCCGCTCCTTATGGCAAAGTAGCTTTGCTGTGTAAAACTACGCTTGATGAATCAAACACGTCATACGCTCAGGGAGGCATTGCTGCCGTAACTTATGAGCCTGACAATTTTGAAAAACACATTGAAGATACACTGATAGCCGGCGATGGACATTGCAACTTGGCGGCTGTGGAAAAAGTGGTAAAAGAGGCCCCCGCTCAAATTAAAGAAATGCTCAGTTGGGGAGTAGATTTTGACAAAACCGATGAAGGCCTGTTTGACCTGCACCGCGAAGGTGGCCACTCCGAGCACAGAATACTGCACCACAAGGACAATACCGGCTACGAGATACAACAAAGCCTCATACGCAAAATCCGTAACAACCCCAACATAGAGGTTTATGAAAATTATTTTGCCATAGAGATACTTACGCAACATCATTTGGGCGAAGTGGTAACCCAGCATACGCCTAACATAGAATGTTACGGAGCTTACGTGCTGAATCAGGAAACTAACCATATCCACACTTTTTTGTCCAAAATTACGGTAATGGCAACCGGCGGCATTGGCAATGTATATGCCACTACCACCAACCCCGGAATAGCTACAGGCGACGGGATAGCCATGGTGCACCGCGCACGCGGCGTAATACAGGATATGGAATTTGTACAATTTCACCCTACAGGATTATACCAACCGGGACAACGCCCTACTTACCTGATAACTGAAGCCATACGCGGATACGGAGCTATCCTCAGGTGCAAAGATGGACGCGAGTTCATGCAGAAGTACGACGAAAGAGGCTCTCTGGCACCACGCGATATTGTGGCGCGAGCCATTGATAATGAGATGAAAATTCGCGGACACGAATTTGTCTATCTGGACGTTACCCACAAGGATCCGGAAGAAACCAAAATGCACTTCCCGAATATCTATAAAAAATGTCTTGAACTGGGTATAGATATTACAAAAGATATGATACCCGTATCGCCTATTCAGCACTATCTTTGTGGTGGCATAGTGGTTGATCTGAATGGCCGCACTTCCATCAATCACCTTTACGCTGCGGGCGAATGTTCGTGTACCGGACTGCATGGAGCCAACCGACTTGCCTCCAACTCGCTGATAGAGGCTATCGTATATGCCGATGCAGCCGTAAAAGATGCGGTAACGATTGTAAATGATATAAAATTCAATGAATTTGTCCCTGACTGGAACGACGATGGCACTAAACTTCCTGAAGAAATGGTACTTATAACCCAGAGTTTTCGCGAAGTAGAGCAGATCATGAACAGTTATGTGGGCATTGTACGATCCAACTTAAGGCTAAAAAGAGCAATGAGCCGGCTCGAAATTTTGTACCGCGAAACGGAGGATTTATTTGAACGCTCCGTAGTATCGCGCGAGATATGCGAACTTCGTAATGTAATAAGCGTGGCCTATCTGATTATTAAGCATGCGCTTCGGCGTAAAGAAAGCCGCGGCCTGCACTACACTATCGATTATCCTAAACGAATGCGCCACGAAGGCTGAAAGCTATTGGCATACGAATTGTACAACAAGCTATAAATATGAGTGTATCTTAACGATATTTTATTTATATTTGTAGCTTAAAATGCAATATTGCCTATACAAATCTGCTCATGAAACAATATTTACTCATCTTATTCGGTTTGGCTTTTACCCTGGCTCTATTTGCCGATGGTAAAGTTACGGGCGATACACGAACTTCGGTGGTTAAAGTCGATAATGGGTGGAATAAGCAGGATAATGATGTACAACCCGGGAATAACACCCAGGCAGCCACCGATGGTATTACCTACTTCACTAATTCCGAAGGTATTTATATCACCCTCCCTAAAGCTACCAGTAATGTAAAACTATTTTCGCTCACGGGAGAGATTGTGTGGCAGGGCAACCTTGTACAGGGCAGGTTTTTCATTCCGGTTCGTCGGGGCATTTATTTCCTGAGAATCAACAACAAAAGCTACAAAGTGGTTTGCAAATAAAAAATCTTCAAAAAAATCAGACATATAACTATTTAACAAAATGATCAAACACATTGTATTTTTTGGTTTGGCCGATGAGGCTGAAGGTAAAACCAAAGCCGAAAACGCCGCATATATCAAAGCCGAACTCGAAAACCTGAAGAATCTTATACCTGAGATTCAGATGATTGAAGTGGGTATTAATCATCAGGATGCACCTGCCGGCAACCACGACATTGTTCTTTATTCTGAATTTAAAACCATGGCCGACCTGGACACTTATCAGGTTCACCCTGAACACAAAAGAGTGGCTGCCTATATTGGTAAGGTACGTACTACCCGCGCCTGTGTAGATTATGAGGCCTAAAAAAAACACCGTAGGCACTGATGCCTTCCGTCTGTTTTTGAATTTCTAACCTGACTTTATTTATTTTTAACTATGTGGAAAGATTTCTTTTACTTCTCCAAAGGGCAACGCATAGCTATTACGGTGCTAATTGCGCTTATTGTTGTAATCATCGTGCTGAATCTGGCTCTGCCACTGTTGATTGGCAATAGAGAAAAACCTGTCGACAACAGTTTTATAACAGAAGCCCGTGAATTTGAGCTCAAAATGGTTCAGCGCGATAGTTTGCGAAATGCCGCCTGGCAGCATCAGTATCAGGATAAATATACTCCCGCCAATGCCGCGTGGAAAACCCGGCAGGAGAAATATTCGCTTTTTTCCTTCGACCCTAACAAAGCCGATTCTGCAACATTTATAGCGCTGGGCATAAAACCTTTTATCGTTTCTAACATATTCAAATTCAGAAAAAAAGGTGGCGTTTTTAAAACTCCTGAAAGCTTTTCTAAAGTATATGGTATCAGTCCGGAAAAGTTCAATGAACTGGCACCTCATATCCGCATCGACCAAACTATAACCGCCAAAACAAAAACTGACAGTATAAAATATCCGGGCAACCCGGCATCGGCAAAAGTTCAGGGAATGGTGGTAGAACTAAACTCGGCCGACACAACCGAACTGCTAAAAGTAACAGGTATCGGACGTGGCTATGCCAAAGGCATTGTTCGATTCAGGCAACAAACTGGAGGTTTTGCATCGGTAGATCAACTACGCGAACTCTATGGTATGACTGAGGCAAATTTCCAGAAAATAAAATCGTCCTGCACTGCTAACGCCGGCCTTATCCGGAAAATAAAAATCAATTCGGCTACCGTTGAACGTCTTAACGCGCATCCGTACATTAATTTTTATCAGGCAAAAGCCATCTATGAACTCAGGCGCCAGAAAGTAAAACTAAAAAATATTCAGGAATTGAAAAATCTGGATGCTATCAGCCCCGACGAGCTTGAAAAAATAACACCTTATCTGAGCTTTGAGTAAGCACTCCTAAAGAGGTGTAAATAACCTATTCGCTGTCGTTGGCAAGCTAAAAACACCTGAAGAAACAAGCTCAGTAATGAACAAAACACTGCCCTAAATCATTTTATTTTTTACAACTCATTTATATCAATACAAATATGCAAATAGCCGGAAATATAGTAGATGTAGTAGGACTTAAAATATATAAGGGGATTCTGAATATTGAAAACGGACTGATTATGTCGATAAAACATACTGACAATGTACCGGATCAATACATTATTCCGGGTTTTGTAGATGCCCATATACACATTGAAAGTTCCATGATGTTGCCTGCCGAATTTGCCCGTCAGGCTGTGGTTTATGGCACAGTGGCTTGCGTTTGCGACCCTCACGAAATTGCCAATGTATGTGGAGTGGCAGGTATCGATTATATGATTGAAAATGGCAAAAAAGCGCCTCTCAAGTTTTATTTCGGAGCTCCATCATGTGTGCCTGCAACCCCATTCGACTCTGCCGGTGCCGAGCTGGATGCAGGTGAAGTAGATAAACTTCTGAGCAGAGATGACATCCACTTTTTGGCAGAAATGATGAACTATCCCGGAGTGATAGAAAAAGATGAACAGGTACATCTGAAACTGGCCGCCGCTCGCCGACACAGGAAACCTGCCGACGGACATGCCCCTGAACTTACAGGCGATGGACTGAAAGCATATGCCGGAGCCGGAATAAGTACCGACCATGAATGTATGACCATAGCCGAGGCTGAAGCTAAAATAGCGCTGGGCATGAAGGTGCAAATACGCGAAGGTAGCGCGGCAAAAAACTTTGATGACCTGCTACCGCTACTTAGCCGTTACCGCGATCAGATTATGTTTTGCTCCGACGATAAACATCCTGACGACCTGATGAAAAACGGTCATATCGACGCACTGGCGCGCAGGGCTGTTGCTGCCGGATACAATCCGGTAGATGTACTCAGGATATGCTCTTATGTGCCCGTTAAGCATTACAACCTGAATGTTGGACTAATACAAGAAGGTGATGCCGCCGATTTTGTAATTACAGACAACCTGAAAGATTTTACCATCTTGGAAACTTATATCGGCGGACAAAAAGTGGCCGAAAAACACAAGCCTCTTTTTGCCAGATATACCCAAACGGAGTTGCTCAATAATTTCAAGGCCGAAAAAATATCGGTAGAGCAAATAAAAGTAAAGCCCAGTGGCGAGATGCTGAAAGTTATTCAGGTTGACGATGGACAACTGTTTACCCACAGCAGGTTGGTAAAACCGCTTATCACAAACAACAATGTAATTTCGGACACTACCAACGACGCGCTGAAACTGGTGGTATATAATCGCTACCGGCCTTCGGAACCTGCCGTTGGTTTTATCACCAATATCGGCCTGAAACGTGGTGCGCTGGCATCAACCGTTTCGCACGACAGCCACAACATCGTGGCAGTGGGCACAAGCGATGAAGAAATTGTTTCGGCCATCAACCACATTATCGATAGCAAAGGCGGTATTCTGGCATGCCACAAAGAAGAGGTATGCCTGCTGCCACTGCCTGTTGGCGGACTTATGTCGAACCTACCCGGCGAAGAAATTGCAGACATTTATGAGAAAGCCGACGCCATGGTAAAACGTATGGGGTCTACACTCAAAGCTCCGTTTATGACCGTAGCATTTATGTCGCTCATCGTTATCCCACGACTTAAGCTTAGTGATCAGGGTTTGTTCGACGGACACACCTATTCATTTACCAACCTCATGGTTTGATAGCACAAAAAAATCCGCTCTTCTCGTAGAAAAAGAGCGGATTTATAACTAAAGCAGCTAATAAAAACCTATCACCTCAAAACAGCCTTTTCGGCCCTGACACTGAATTTATGAGGTTTTACACTTGATGCTCCCGCACCATATTTATATGTCAGGTTATACGTTTGATCTTCCTTATTATATTCTTTGGTATGAACCACAATGCTTACTGAGCCCGAAGAAAGAGCATCGGTTCGTAAAGACTTGATATTGAACGACACCAAACCCCATTGATTGTAAGCCGGACTATCTGCATTAGCATTATGTCTGAACTCCAGATGCACTTTTCCATCATTATAGGTTTTGGAAACGTCGGAGACTAAATTGATGTAATGCGTCTTATTATATCCCGGATATACAAACTCTACATTGAGGTAGTCGCTCCCAATCCACATGTCTTCAATGTAAATATAATCGTTGCCAATACTATCCTGAGTGGCCTGAGTAATATTAAAAATTCCTTTGGTCAGCACTTTATAAGCATCGGTAAGCTTTATATCGTGATCGTAAGCAGCACTTTCAGGCTTATCACTTAAAATAGTATAGTAAGCTACAATACGCTGTCCATCGCTGGGTTTAAAACCAGGTAAAGCTGTAGCCGCAGTCCACAAACGGGTAGTATCGTCGAGCGTTAAATAAAAAGTATTTAAGCCATCCGGGTTTTCAACGGTAGCGATATCAACCCATACATCGTCAAGAGAATAGCCGTCATCGTCGTTGCACGACCATAAGAATGGGGCTATCAAAAGTATAAAAAACAATCTTTTCATATATCTTTCATTTTTATTGTTAATAAATATTACAAAACTCAGTTATTGAATAAACTTTTCATAAATATAGATGAATGTATGATACAGTTAGTTGCAACCATTTATATGAAAGTATCTTAATAAATGTAAATTCTGTGTGGTTTGCCTAATCAAATTGAATAAAAAAAGCTCCCATACCATTTTATTTACATTGATGGCTGAGAGCTTTTTTACAATAAACATATACTTATACAAGTAAATTCAGTTTTATCTGCGGTTGTCTGAAGCATTACGCGTACTGCTTCCACTACTTTCTCTTTTCGTTGATGTTTGGTTTTCTGTCTGCTTCTTAGTTTCGGTGGCTCTTCTGCTTTCAGTCGGCTCGGTCATGCTTTTATCTGTTTTTACCGGCTGACCAATGGTACGTCCGTAATAATTCGTTGACTGACGATTTACCGTCCCATCCGAACTACTTCTGCCTCCGGTAGTGGTAGTTGCCGGTTGCGCCGTAGTGGTATTAGCCGTGCGGGTTCCGGTACTTTCTCTGCTACCACCCGTAGTAGTAGTGGTATTAGCATTACCGGTATTGGTTCGCGTACCGGTATTATCGCGGCTTCCCGATGTTGTTGTACCTGTACTTGTTCGCGTTGTAGTACCGGTATTTGTAGATTCAGTTCTCCTGTCGGTGGAAGTTGTACCACTGTTGGTAGTACTTGTACGGCTACCGTCGCTCGTGCGAACATCCGTATTGCTTGTACGGGAAGTATTGCCCGTGCTGGTACTGCCATCCCGGCGTGTTGATTCGGTATTTGAATTATTTACAGGTCTGGTATTGGTATTGTTATTTACTGTAGATGAACTTCTTGACCCCTGATTATTCTCTACCCTGCGGGTAGCTTCGTTACTTGAATTATTCGAATTCTTGTTGCTATATGTATTGCTTTGATTATAATCCTTTCTTTCGCCCAGATACCTCTTTTGTATCTCCTTGTCGGCTTTTGAGTACTTAAAGTTACGTGGATTATCCACATAGTCGTAACTCCACTCTCTGGCGCGCGATCTTTCATTACTACTCCAGTAAAATGCCGAAGAATTATTTTCGTTATACCCTCTTACGTAAGGTATACCACTTCTGTCGTAATAATCCCGATAATAATATTTGGGATAATGCGAAACATAGAACTGATGATGCATCCAGGGTTGGTATACCTTGGACGAAACCACAACAATATAGCTGCTGTATGGGTCAAAACCCTGATAAATCACCGGAGCGGACGAGCTGAACAGCCAATCACCGTTGTAGAGATATACAAATCTCGATGCCGACATATCGTAATACATTTCTGCATCGGGGAAATAATAATAGCGGGTTTCTGACGTATACGCCGGTGCCCAGTCGGGGTTATGGTAGGTAGTATAAGTACGGGTACTCGTTGTAGTCATTGTAATACAAGAGCTTGTCAGTAATCCTATCGTTAAGGCAACTCCTATGGCCATTGCATTCACCTTTTTCATAATGGTATATTTTTTAAAGTGTTTTTTCTGTAGTAACATATCCAAAATCCGTGCCGTAGTTTTTTTTCATCCATCAGATAAACAAACTACGGGATTGTGCTCAAATTTACATCTTTAAATACAACACGAGACAAATTTATTAAAAAAATTCAAAGATGTAGTATATAAACAGCCATTTTCCATTATTATGAGTTTTTTATATCTTTGCATATTGTACCATTAGGTATCTAAAAACAAAAGCTATAGTTATAAAAACATGCAGTTTTCCGAAATCATTGGCCAGCAAGAAATAAAAAATCGTTTCATCAGAACGGTAACCGAGCAGCGCATTCCTCATGCTCAACTGCTTACCGGCCCCGAGGGTATTGGCAAACTGGCGCTGGCTATAGCTTACGCACAGTATATCTGTTGCGAAAACCGTGGTGAGACCGACTCGTGCGGAGTGTGTCCATCGTGCCTTAAATACAAGAAATTAGCGCATCCTGACCTGCATTTTGTTTTTCCGGTAATAAAACCGGCGGGAAGAACTTCGGTGGTTTGCGATGATTTTATAGGCGATTTTAGGAGTATGATTCTTGATAACCCATATTTCAGTGTCAACGAATGGTATTCACGCATCTCGGGCGATGCCAAACAGGGTATGATTTACGGCAATGAGAGTCAGGAAATTATTCGAAAACTAAGTTTGAAAACTTACGAATCGGAGTACAAGGTGATGATTATATGGCTGCCTGAGAAGATGAACGACACCTGCGCCAACAAACTGCTGAAGATACTGGAAGAGCCACCTGAAAAAACCGTTTTTCTGTTGGTATCCAACGCTCCTGATCAGATGATTAGCACCATTCTGTCGCGTACACAGCTTATCAGCATACCGCGCTTGAGCGACGATGATATTGCATTGGCTCTGTTGAAAAATCCCGAACTGGAAATATCGCAGATAGATGCGGTGAATGTAGCTCGCATTGCTAACGGCAGCTATCTGAATGCGCTTGCTGTGCTTAACGATGGGGATGAGAACAAACTGAACTTTGAAAGATTTGTGATGATTATGCGTTTGGCATGGCAGGTGGGCAACCGCAAAGATCATGCTTCGCTGAAAACGCTGAAAAAATGGTCGGACGAGATGGCTGCTCCGGGCGTGGGTCGCGAACGTCAGAAAAACTTCCTGAGCTACGGACAACGTATGATTCGGGAAAATTTTATCCTGAACATCCACAACCCTGAACTGAATTATCTGACTTCGTATGAGTCGGATTTCTCGCAAAAATTTTCGCCTTTTATCCACGAACGGAATGTGGAGGAACTGATGATGGAATTTGCTTTGGCCGAAAGACATATCGAACAAAACGTAAATGCTAAAATGGTTTTCTTCGATTTGGTACTTAAAGTCATTATGCTTTTAAAAAAATAATGATAAGCAATTAATTAAACTCAATATATTATCCACGAAACTCAGGTTTCGTCTTATTAACACTAAAAACAAAGAACAATATGGATTTCACTCTAAATAGCGGCGGATGCTGCATGAACAAAAAAGGTTGCGCTTGTGCATCCAAACAAAAATTAAGCGTGCACGACTGGCTTTGCGACTTGCCGGAAACGATTAAAGACACTGATTTTGTTGAGGTTCAATTCAAAAATACCCGCAAAGGTTATTTTTTGAACAGCACCAAAATTGCACTCGAAAAAGGCGACATGGTAGCCGTAGAAGCCTCGCCCGGTCATGATATTGGCGAGATAACGCTGGTAGGCCGATTGGTTATCAAGCAAATGCAGAAGAACAACATTAATTTTGATAAATTTGAAATCAAACGTGTATACCGCAAAGTACGCGAAAGCGATATTGAAAAATACCACGAAGCCAAAAACCGGGAACACGAAACAATGATTAAATCGCGCCAAATAGCCGATAACATGAAACTGAACATGAAAATTGGCGATGTGGAATTTCAGGGCGACGGAAACAAAGCGATTTTTTATTATATAGCCGACGAACGCGTTGATTTCAGGCAGTTAATCAAGGTTTTTGCCGAAACTTTCAGAGTTCGTATTGAAATGAAACAGATTGGCGCCCGTCAGGAAGCCGGCCGTATAGGAGGCATAGGACCCTGTGGCAGAGAACTTTGCTGCTCGGGCTGGATGAACAACTTCAGTTCTGTTTCAACCACGGCAGCGCGCTATCAGGATATTTCGCTCAACCCGCAAAAACTGGCCGGGCAGTGCGGCAAACTAAAATGCTGCATGAACTATGAGCTTGACACTTACGTAGATGCTCAGAAAGATTTCCCATCCAAAGAAATTGCTTTAGAAACAGCCGACAATACCTTCTACCACTTCAAAACTGATGTGTTCAAGGGATTGATTTCTTATTCTACATCGCAAAACTTTGGCGCCAATGTAGTCACTATTCCGGTAGAAAGAGCCAAAGAAATTATTGCTCTGAATAAAAAAGGACAAAAACCTTTTAAGCTCGAAGAAAAAACGGATGACAAAGAAAAAACGGTAGTGGTTGACTACGAAAACGTTGTAGGGCAGGATAGCCTTACGCGCTTTGACAGCCTGAAAAAGCGCACGGGAAATAACAATAACAACAAAAACCGGAAACGCAAAAGAAACAACGATAACAGGCCGGGCAATAACGGAACAATTAATTTACAAAAATGAGAATTTCCGGAATAAAAAAAACTGTAACTTTTACAGCACTGATTGTTTTGCTGTATTCCTGCATCAGAAGCAACGATATATATTTCAGCTATAAAACAATTCCAACCGAAGGATGGAACAAAGATAGCATATGCCGTTTCGATGTAGATATAACGGATAATGCAGCATCGTACAATGTTTACGTGAATATACGAAACAGGAGCGAATATCCGCGCCAAAATTTATGGTTATTTATCCGGCGTATTGCACCCGACTCAGTTCTAAAAACAGACTCAATCAACTTTTACCTCGCCGACCAGCGAGGTAAATGGTTGGGTTCCGGCGTAGGCTCAACTTACGAAATGCCTGTACTCTTTGAGCAAAATGTGAAGTTTCCGCTTCCCGGCAAGTATCGTTTTGAGGTTAAGCACGGAATGCGCGATGATTTGTTGCCCGGAATAAACGATGTGGGCTTAAGAGTAGAGAAAAACTAATTATTAACACCGATAAAGCAAAACCGATAAATCCAAAGTGGGTAAAAATAAACTGGCAAAATTTGCCGAAATGGAAACGTTTCCGCATGTATTTCAGGTACCTTCGCGCGAACTTCGCGCAGGCGATAGCGACTTTAATCTGAAAGGGAAATGGAACGAAATTTTCTTCAAAAACAACAACCCCATTGTACTTGAACTGGGCTGTGGCAAGGGCGAATATACGGTAGGACTCGGCAAGCAGTTTACCGACAAAAACTTTATAGGGGTAGATATTAAGGGAGCCCGCATGTGGACCGGCGCCCGCGAATCGCAACTATCTGGCATGACCAATGTTGCTTTCCTGCGTACCAATATCGAAATGATACATCACTTTTTTGCGGCCGGCGAAGTAAGCGAAATATGGATTACTTTTCCTGACCCGCAGATGAAAAAAGTAACAAAGCGCCTCACTGCTACCAATTTCATACTATCGTATCAGAAATTCCTTAAAAACGAAGGGCTTATACATCTGAAAACCGATAGCAACTTTATGTTTACCTACACCTGCGAAATGGTTAAAGCCAATCAATTCCCTGTGCAGTTTATGACCGACAATTTGTATTCTTCGGGGCTAACCGACCCAATTCTGGGAATTAAAACCTACTACGAACAACAATGGCTCGATCGAGGACTGACTATCAAATATATCCGGTTTGTATCCGAATACAGAAGCTCTTTTACAGAGCCGGATGTGGAAATAGAATACGATTCGTACCGAAGCTTCGGCCGCAGCCAGCAACACCATATGCCTGAGGAATCTGAAAGAAAAATGTAAACTTTTTTATACCGGAGATGTTCTACATCAAAGGTATATTAAATCAATATTATCACCAAAACTTTTCAGTATTGCACTGAAAACAACGCAACAAGAAAAATGACAACATTATATCCGCAACTTGTACTTGATGCGCTTGTACATGTACGCTACCCGGGAACCGGAAAAGACATCGTGTCGTCGGGCATGATACAAGACAATATCCGTATTGATGGAAATAAAATCAGTTTTTCCATCATTTTTGATAAAGTAAACGACCCTTTTAGCAAATCGGTAGTAAAAGCTGCCGAACAAGCCATACTCACCTACATAGGCGAAGATATTGACATCAAAGGCAATATCGGGATTGAAACCAAAGAAGCTCCAAAGCCCAAAGCTAACCCCGTACTGCCGGATGTAAAAAATATTATTGCCGTATTTTCGGGCAAAGGCGGTGTAGGTAAATCCACTATTTCGTCCAATCTGGCAATTTCGCTTGCCAAACTTGGTTATAAAGTAGGGTTATTGGATGCTGATATACACGGTCCATCGATGCCAAAAATGTTCGGTGTGGAAGATGCACGTCCGGTAATGACAGAGTTTGATGGCAAACAAATGATTATGCCTATTGAAAAATACGGCGTAAAACTATTGTCAATCGGCTTTTTTGTAGATCCCGAGAATGCACTGGTGTGGAGAGGAAGCATGGCCAGCAATGCGCTGAAACAACTGATTACGGATGCCCATTGGGGTGAATTGGATTATTTCGTAATGGATTTGCCACCCGGCACCGGCGACATACAACTCACACTGGTTCAAACACTTGGTATTACAGGAGCTATCGTGGTAACCACTCCGCAGGATGTAGCCCTTGCCGATGCCCGCAAAGGTATCAATATGTTTACAGGCGATAAGGTCAATGTCCCCGTTTTAGGACTTGTTGAAAATATGGCCTGGTTTACGCCCGCCGAATTACCCGAAAACAAGTATTATATCTTCGGTAAAGATGGAGGCAAACGCTTGGCCGAAGAACTAAACGTACCACTTCTTATGCAGATTCCACTGGTGCAAAGCATTCGCGAAAATGGCGATGCCGGACATCCTGCTGCCTGCGACGAAAACAGTTTGAGCGGAATGCAATTTAATGAGCTGGCTCTGAAAGTAATTGAAAAGATTGATTATCGCAATCAAAACTTTGACCCCACTACCAAAGTTGAAATGACCAGATAGTTTCAACACGAAACAAACAGGGTATATCCTTTAAGGCTTTTTTCGTCATTGACGGAAACTTAAAAAGATATGGATTTTAATCAAAGGAAGAATATTCAGAGTTCGCAAATATTGCTTTTAAATTATAAGTAAGCAGGCAACTAACCCATCACCTGAACTAAAAAAAATGTGTTTAAGCACCAAAACTACCAGTGTTTAAAACATATATTAGTTTTCTTTGAGATGAACACAAAATTGTAATTTATGGAAAAAATTCAAGCTTTTTCAAGTTTAGCCTCTTAAATTTAACTCATTTTTACATTTTTTAATTAAAATATCACCCTATTTATTGCATTTTATTACATTTTTATTGAATTACATTAAAAATTCTATTAACTTTGCACGCATATTATATATTAAGGTAAAAGTACCTGTAATATCAGTCCGAATTTAGGATTATAGCACCGGGCAATATGAGAAAACTCTTTACTTTACTTTCTTTATCTTTGGTATCTGTTATCATGTCAGTAGGCCTTTTTTCGCAAGAGGCTAAAACTTTTAGCCGATGGTCTTTTACAGCTGAATACGGATACAACTATTTCGACGGTGATATTAATCAGGAGACAACGGCTCTTTTGCCAGCGTCGACAAGAGAAATAACTTACGGTAGCACACTTGAGTATAATCTGACTCCTACCTGGGGACTCATGCTTGATTATTATTACTTTCCCCTAAAAGGGAAAAACTCCACATTAACAGTTTCGTCGAGGCTTTACACCACAAGCCTCAGTGCCACTATCAACTTTACCCGCTGGATTTTCCCGCAAACAGGCAACGTATTAAGCTTAAACGGCTCGCTTGGAGTTGGATATGCCAGATACACACCGGAACCTATTGACCCTGCAACAGGATTACCTCCCAGCGATGTTCTGCTCAACAGTAGTGGCAAAAATGTATTCCAATCGGCTACATTCCCCGTTACTTTTTATGCAGAATATAATTTTAATCTGCCACTTGCACTGGGACTTAAGCTTCATTACAGAGCTTTGAATAAAGATAATGTTGAAGGTGTGCAAAACCTGCAATGGCATGGTGTATCCAACGACTATATTGCTGCGCTATCCATTTACATGCGATATAAATTCAAGGCAAAATCGACCGATCATCTCCGCAACATACGTATAAAAGACTACGAACCGGACGAAGGACTGGAGTTGGCACAACAGAATAAAGAAGAAATTGAAAATCTCAAGAATAAGGTTAAGGATATCGACAAAAGAGTGGATGATCTGGATAGTCGCGTAAGCAGCCTTATTCCACGCATAGAAAAATTAGAACGATGGATAGCCAACGTAGGCCCGGACTCCGACAACGATGGTATTATTGACGAAAGAGACCTGGAACCCAACACTCCGGCAGGCGTGGCTGTAGATTTCTACGGAAGGTCAAAATCCGGCTCATCGGGCACAAACACATCCCTGTATTCATCATCCAAAAATGGTAAAATTGTATTTGACACTGATGCCAAAGGTGGTGTTTACTTTGATTTTGACAGAATTGATCTCGATAATGTAGCTAAAGTGGCCATAGCAGATGTAGCACGCAGGATGGGCAACAACCCCGACCTGATTGTAGAAATCAGAGGTTATTGCGACCGGGCCGGCGACGAAAGTTACAACTTACGCTTAAGCCAATCCAGAGCCGACAAAGTAAAAGCAGAGCTGGTTAGAGTATGGAGCATAAGGCCGGAACGTATTATTGCTAATGGTAAAGGTGTAATGCCCAACTCACCATACAGATACAGACTCAACCGTCGTTGCGATTTCTTCTTCAACGACAGTAAGTAAGATAAAAAATTCAAACGAATACCCGGTAAGTGCCTGCCATACAGCAGGCACTTGCTATTTGCAAACATACGGCTCAATAAAAGACAGATGGTTGTTTTAAAAAAATTTTTATCTTTACAGGCTTTTTGCTATTAAGAATAATATTATGGAACTCGCATCCCGAAAGCATTCGGGATGCGAGTTCCATGCGACAACTAATTAAAAAATAAAAAGAAACGCATGAAACCTACAATTATTGATTTACTCAATCAAAGTGTCAGCCAGTATGCTGACAATCCTTTTTTATGGGAAAAAACCAGCAATGAATTCACTCCTACTACTTACCAGGAAACCAAAACACAAGCCCATGAAGTGGCTGCCGGACTTATTAAGCTGGGTGTGGTTCCGGGAGATAAAGTTGCGTTACTTTCGGAAGGACGAAACGCGTGGATTATCGGAGAATTAGGAATATTACACACCGGAGCTGTCAATGTTCCCCTATCTATCAAACTTGAAGAAAGCAACGACCTTATTTTCAGAATAAAACATTCGGAAGCTAAATATATATTTGTATCGGGCGGACAGCTAAAAAAAATCCGCAACATTATCAATGAACTGGATCAGGTAGAACATGTCATTGTTTTTGATAAACAGCCCGACTATCTGGGAAAAGAACTTACCCTTGAACAAATAATTGCCTGGGGAAAAGACCTCCTGGCTAAAGACCCCGATATAGTTAACAAGGTGGCATCGAAGGTAAAGGCCGACGACATGGCCAATATCAGCTATACATCAGGCACCACCGCCGACCCCAAAGGAATCATGCTTACACACCGCAACTATACGGCCAATGTAGAGCAGGCGCTTACCCTGATGACCATACCTACATCTTTTCGCACACTGATTATTCTGCCACTCGACCACTGCTTTGCCCACGTAGCGGGCTTTTATAGCTTTATGGCTTCGGGCGCCAGCGTAGGTACCGTACAAACCGGGAAAACCGGCATGGAAACTTTAAAGAATATCCCTGTCAATATAAAAGAGTTGCAGCCAGACTTGCTTTTGAGTGTTCCGGCTTTAGCCAAAAGCTTCAGAAAAAACATCGAAGCCAGCATCAGAGCCAAAGGACCAGTTTTTAACCAGCTATTCCACTTCGCCTTAAATATGGCTTATTCTTACAACAAAGAAGGATATAACAAGGCGAAAGGATTACAGATTCTGAAAAAACCCCTGCTGGCTTTGTTTGATAAAATTCTCTTTACAAAAATAAGAGAAGGATTTGGTGGAAAACTTAAGTTTTTTATTGGTGGTGGTGCTCTGCTCGATACCGATTTGCAAAGATTTTACTATGCCATAGGAATACCTATGTATCAGGGATACGGACTGAGTGAAGCTACGCCCATTATCTCGTCCAATTCCCAGAAACGCCACAAACTGGGTTCTTCGGGCTATCTGGTTACACCCATGGAACTCAAAATATGCGATGCCGACGGCAATAAACTGCCTGATTTTGAAAAAGGGGAAATTGTGATAAAAGGTGAAAATGTGATGGCCGGATACTATCGCAACGAAAAAGCAACGCTCGAAACTATCAAAAACGGATGGCTGCATACCGGCGACATGGGATTTATGGATAATGATGGATTTTTACATGTGGTAGGACGCTTCAAAAGCTTGCTCATCTCCAGCGATGGCGAAAAATACAGCCCCGAAGGTATTGAAGAAGCATTGGCCGACAATTCGCATTTTATCGACCAGGTGATTCTTCACAACAACCAAAATCCCTATACCGTAGCGCTTATAGTGCCAAACAAAGATGCCCTTAAACGCTACCTGATACGTAAAAAAAGCAGCGCAGACTGGAATACTCCTGAAGCTAAAAAAACAGCTCTGGACAAATTACAGCGCGAACTCAACGAATACCGTAAAGGAGGAAAATACGAAGGCATGTTCCCCGAACGTTGGCTACCGGCTGCAGTAGCCGTAATTGGCGAAGCATTCAGTCAGCAAAATGGACTGGTAAACAGCACTATGAAAATTATGCGAGGAAAAGTTGAAGAGCGCTATGCCGATCGCATTAACAAGCTTTACGAGCCCGGCGGAAAAGATATTATCAGTCAGGAGAATATCGAAGCTTTATCATAAAACAGCTGTCCGCTTTCGGCCTGTTTCCGAAAGCGGACAGCATATTTACTTATAATACAGCAGTTTCAGGCAAGAAATTTAGCCGAAATAATTTCGCTTATTTTTTCCAGATAAAGCACATCACATTCATCAAGAACGTCATATCGTTCGCTGTCAACGTCAATCACTCCCACTACTTTACCATCGGAACTGCGTAAAAGAACCACTATCTCCGAAACCGAAAGACTGCTACACGCAATGTGTCCGGGAAAAAGCTCTACATCGGGCACCAAGATGCTTTTGGACTCTTTCCATGCTGTACCACAAACCCCGCGCCCATATTTTATACGGGTACAGGCAATAGGCCCCTGAAAAGGACCAAGTACAAGCTCGTTGTTACGTACGAGATAAAAGCCTACCCACCACCAACCAAATGTTTGACGAAGCGCTGCACTTACATTAGCCATATTGGCAACAAAATCGGCCTCGGGCTCTATTAAAGCCTCAATTTGAGGGATAAGCTCTTCGTACACGCGTTTTTTATCCGCGCCCTGAGATATGTGTAACTCTTCTGACATAATATTTACTTCTGTTTTATTTGAAATGAAACTGCAAAAATACAATTAAATAATTCTTCTGCATAAAATGTAAATAAATCAGATGAAAAAAGTGATATGCGTAATTAACTTTTTTTTATCGAAAAACAATAATAAAATTTTGATATTTGGGAAAATATCTCTTAATTTGCATTTTAATAATTGCTTTCTTCAAAAAAAATTTCTACAAATTAAAAAAACAAAGAACAATGAAAAATCTTCTTCAGAAAATTTTTGTACCGCTTATTTTGCTTTCAATATTTGTTAGCACGTCGGCGCAGCAAGCGCCACCGGTACCCATTGACCCAAAAGTCCGCTATGGAAAATTAGACAATGGACTCACCTATTACATCAGAGCAAACAAACTACCTAAAGAAAGGGCTGAGTTTTATATTGCTCAAAATGTAGGAGCTATTTTAGAAAACGACGACCAAAACGGGTTGGCTCACTTTCTGGAACACATGTGCTTTAATGGTACCAAAAATTTCCCCGGCAAAGGTATTATCAATTATTTTGAAAAAATAGGGGTAAAATTCGGCGCCAACATCAATGCCTACACCTCGCTCGACGAAACGGTTTACAACCTCTCCGATGTACCTACCTATCGCGAGTCAATTGTAGACAGCGCCTTGCTGGTACTGCACGACTGGTCTGGTTTTGTATCGTTACTTGATGAAGAAATTGACTCTGAGCGCGGTGTAATACGTGAGGAGTGGCGTACGGGAGCCGGTGCCGACCGTCGTATGTGGAAAGAGAGCAACAAACTAAAATATCCCGGATCGCAATATGCTAAACGCGATATAATTGGCGACACTGCCGTTATCAACAACTTCAGTTACAAAACATTACGCGACTATTACCACAAATGGTATCGTCCAGATCAACAGGCCATCCTGATTGTTGGCGACATAGACGTGGATAAAGTTGAAGCCAAGATTAAAACCATGTTTGCCGACATCAAAGCCAAACCGAATGCAGGTGAGCGCCCTGTTTATGAGATTTACAATAATGCTGAGCCCATCGTATCCGTAGTAACCGACAAAGAAGCCCGGCTAACACGAATTGAACTTAACTACAAACACGATGTATTGCCTGCACAGGTTAAAGCTACCATACAGGGCTATGCCATCGGGATTGTTAATAACTTAATTTCTTCAATCATGGGTTATCGTTTCGACGAAATTACCCAACAAGCCAACGCTCCTTTTGTAGGCGGTTACGCTTTTTATGGTCAGCTTGTTAAGTCGAAAGATGCTTTCAAATTGCTGGCCGTACCCAGCGAAGGCAAAGAAATGGAAGGTTTGAACGCTGTTCTGCTCGAAGCTCAGAAGGTAAAACGTTTTGGGTTTACCAATTCTGAAATTGAACGAGCCAAAACTGACCTTTTAAAACAAATTGAAAAATCTTATAACGAGAGAGAAAATCAAAAAAATAACGACTTAGTAGAAGAGTACACCCGTAATTTCCTGTACCAGGAAGTAATACCTGGAATAGAATGGGAATATCAAACTCTACAGATGCTACTTCCAAACTTAAAAGCTGACTTAATCAACCAGATAGCTAAATCGTATATAACTGACACTAACCTGATTGTATCTATTACTGCTCCCGAAAAAGAAGCTGTAAAACTGCCATCGAAAGAAGAAATACTGAAAGCTATTGCTAACAGCGCTAAAGCTGAACTTCAGGCAAAAGCCGAAGAAGATTTCAACAAACCACTGATTAACAAAGCACCTAAAGCCGGAACAGTAAAAAAAGTAGCTCAGAATGCCAAACTTGGTACTACTGAATGGACTTTGAGCAATGGCGTAAAAGTGATTATCAAACCTACCAAGTTTAAACAGGACGAAATCTTACTTAGCGCGTTTAGCGAAGGTGGATTATCAAAGGTAAATACCGCTGATTTGCTTAATGGTACTCTGGCCTCGAACATTATAAGCAACAATGGTTTGGGAGATTTTTCTCAGATTGATCTTACAAAAATCCTGACCGGAAAAATAGCTTCGGTAAGTCCTTATATCAGCTCGTACGAAGAAGGATTGGGCGGAAATTCATCGGTGAAAGATTTTGAGACCATGCTCCAGCTTGTGTATCTGTACTTCACTGCGCCCCGCAAAGATGACAATGCGTACAAAGCGCTTATAAACATGTACAAAGCAAGCTTAGCAAACACTGCAACTGACCCACGCAAGGCCTTCACCGACAGTATAAATATGACCGTTACGAGTCATAATCCGCGTACAATATTATTATCGGCCGGAATGATTGACAAGGTAGATCAGGATAAAGCGCTGGCTATTTTTAAAGCACGTTTTGCCGATCCTTCGGATTTCACATTTATCTTTACAGGTAACATAGATGCTTCGGATGCTCATGTAAAACAAGCAATCAGCACTTATCTGGGTGGGATAAAAACTAAAAAACTGAAAGAAAAATATACCGACAATAACATTAGAAAACCTAAAGGCAAAGTAAACAACTACTTTACCAAAGAAATGCAGGTAAAAACAGCGTCGAACTATATTATTTACAGCGGGGCTATGCCTTATAATATACAAAACCGTACAACAGTTACCGCTATCGGAAGCATCCTTAACATGCGTTATCTGGAAAGCATCCGCGAAAAAGAAGGTGGTTCTTATGGTGTAGGAGTGCGCGGCTCAGTAAGCAACACTCCTATAAACGAGGCTGTTGTAATGATGCAGTTTGATACCGACCCTGAAAAACAGGAAAAACTGATGGGTATCATTCATGCCGAAGTTAACGAAATACTGGCTAATGGCCCACGCAAAGATGATCTTCAGAAAGTGAAAGAAAATATGCTGAAGAAATATACTGAAGATGTGGAAGAAAACGGTTGGTGGGACAATGCTATTGAGCTTTATTACAAAGATAAAATCAATTTGGTAGATGAATATAAAGCTGCAGTAGATGCTCTTACACCTGAATTGATTCAAAACACTTTAAAACAAATTGTTTCGCAAGGAAATGTTATTGAAGTGGTAATGAAACCTGCAAAATAACAGTAGTTCCCATATAATTTAACAATAAGCACTTGTATCCCGGCGGTACAAGTGCTTTTTTTGTGCGTTCAGGTTGCTAAAACCTCAAAAAAAATATATTCAACCGAGATTTTAAGAAGATTATTTCCAATAATCATTACTTTTGTATTTTACAGTATGTAAACAGGGCTATACAAAGAAAATACATGAAAATCAAACACCTCATTTTGCTGATATTTGTATCCTCAATGCTTCCGCTGGCGGGTAGTGCAGCCGACAAATACTGCACGAATCTGGCTTTTGAACTGGGAAACTTCACTAACTGGCAAGGCTTCACATGGGTCAACAGTACTATATCATCTGTTCAGTCGACCAGCCCAGTAGCCGGCTTTACCAAACATGCGATTATGAACGACACCTCTGCCTACGATGCCAATACCAACTATAAACTGAAAAAAATCCCGAAAGGATATAAATATTCCGCCCGTTTAGGGGATGAGGAGGCAAACACAACCGTTCAAACCCTGAGGTATACTCTTACGGTGGACTCGTTCAACTGCTTCCTTACCTATAAGTTTGCGGTAGTACTGCTCAACCCCTTATCCGGACATACGAAGCAGGAAGAGCCACGCTTTAAAACCACGCTTTACGACCAAAGCGGGAATATCATAACCGACTGCTCCAACTATGACGTATTTGCTTCGGATGCAGAGCTCAACAGCAGTTTTAATTCATACACTCCATCGGGAACAAGCGACCCTGTTTTATGGCGCGACTGGACAACCGTGGGAGCCAACCTACTGCCTTATATCGGACAAACGATTACTATAGAATTTCTGTCGGCAGATTGTACGCATAAAGGACATTACGGGTACGCGTATCTGGTGGCCGAATGTCAGGCACTAAACATAGCCACCGAATATTGTGCCACCGACCAGGATGCTAAACTGATAGCTCCGGAAGGATTTCAGACCTATAACTGGTACGACAGCAACAATGTATTACTGGCAACAACGCAAATACTCACAGTAACAAATCCTGCCGAAGGTAGCACCTATTCATGCGCCATGCACTCTGCCACCGGATGTAATATAACCCTTACATCTACCATAAAACGATTTGATCCTCAGGCCGATTTTCAAAACAAAATGGGCGATTGCCATTCTAACGAAGTAGAATTTACCAACGCATCTACGTTTACTAAAGGGAGTTTGAGCTACCTGTGGGATTTTGGAGATGGAACTACCTCTTCGGAAAAAGATCCGAAGCATAAGTTCAGCACCTCCGGCATGCATCAGGTTACACTTGAACTTACAAACCCGCCATCGCTTTGCTCTGTTAAGGTCACTAAAGATGTTGAGTCGTTTTCGCCACCATTAGTAGGTATTGGCGGATTGGACACGTATTGCCCCGGCGAGTCGGTCACACTCAAAGCATACGGAGCTGTTAACTACGAATGGAGTACGGGCAGTACATTAGACTCTATTGTAGTTCATCCTCCGGGAGGTAAAATATGGCTTATAGGGCGGTCGAGCAATGGCTGCATTTCCGATACAATTTACAAAACCATAACCGAAGAACCCGATTGGACCTACAACGAACCTCCCTCCGATACTATTTACTGTAATGGCACCGGTGTTACACTCACCGCATCGGGTGCAACATCGTATGTCTGGAGTACCGGAAGTACATCGCCTTCGGCATTTATCAGCCAACCGGGAGATTATACGCTTACGGCTTTCAATCAAAGGGGATGCTCCAAAACAAAAGTTATCAAAGTATCCGAAGAATCGATGCCCGACACCACGTTCACAGTATCGGCTACCACCATCGACAGCAGGCACAATACCATTTACTGCTCTGTAAACACTCCGATGAGCGGCGCACAATACGTTTGGAACTTTGTAGATAACAGCAAAGCTACAAGTATTCGTGGGAACAATGCATCTCTTCATTATTCAGACATCTCATTATCAGCCCTATACCCCATAACGCTCACAGTAACTACTCCGGCAGGCTGCACCTACGAAAGCAGTAAAAACATTGAGTCTGTTCCGTTTGTAGCCAATGTGTTTTCGCCTAACGGCGATGGAGTAAACGATGTTTTTGGTGTAGGATATTCATGTAAAATACTTAATCGCTACGGAAAAGTTTTATATTCGGGTACTGTGGGTTGGGATGGAACTTATGAAGGAAAACCTGCTCTGGCAGACACCTATTTTTACTATATTACCTACACCGATTATCTGGGAAAAGAACAATCGAAAAAAGGATATATTACGCTTATAAGATAAGCTTCTTTATATCCTAAAATGTATCTGGTCTATTAAAATCTTTTGCGCGTAAGCACTTTCAGACCATCAGGAACCACGCGGATATTAATTTCAGTACCTTCTTCGTATGGCTCACCGTCGTAGTGAAAAGGACCCGGCTCATCGCGTTTAAGCGTAACTTCTTTTGCACGCAGGGTACTCATAAAAAAGTCCTTATCAATCGTTTTGGTAAACAACTGTAACGCAAGTGACGGAATAGCTATGATAGGGAAACTACTCATCATGGAAATATCTATTTTCCCATCCTGAACGCTGGCCTGAGGAGCTATGTATGCGTTGTTGCCCCATTGCGAAGCATTGGCAAAAGTAAGTACAAAAGCTGATGCCTTGATATCGATACCATCGCCCAACAGATGATAATTCTGAGTTTTGTAGCTAAAGTATCCTGTAATTATTTTTTCAAGATAAGACATCACGCCCCGATGTTTACCTTTGGCAAACTCCGTACTTACATAAGCATCGAAACCGGTGCCACAGGTACAGAAAAAAGGCTGATTGTTGACTAATCCGTAGTCAATCCAGATTGGTTCGGAGTGATTAAGCTGTTCTATAGCCTTACGCGGGCTCATGGGTATGTTCAGATGCCGGGCTAAACCATTGCCCGAGCCTACAGGCACAATACCTAAAGCGGTAGCAGAATGAATCAACTCCCGGGCTACCTCGTTCACAGTACCATCACCTCCCACAGCCACAACATAATCCACACCTTCCTTTACATACATACGAGCCAGCTCGCTGCCATGACCTCTGTACTCGGTAAAAAGCACCTCAGGTTCAAATATAGTCTGATCCAGCTCGCTCCATATCAACTCAGGAATCAGCTCCTTTTTACTTGTTCCGGATTTCGGATTAATTATAAAAACAATCTTTTTTTTCATACTTTAGTTTAACTCCCAAACTGTAATTGCAACACACCGGGTTACTACAAATAAGTCAGACGCTGGTAGCTTTAATATAGTTTTTAAGCGGGTTGGCATACATCTCGAGCAATTTACGCATAAGAAAATCCACATCTTTATCAGGCAAATCTATTTTCTCAATTTGCTTAGCCAGATAACTTTCAAAATTAAGTTTTTCGATAACAGAGTATTCATTTGCAAAATCATTGGTACCGGTAAGCAGGTCGTAAGCTATCTTATTAATCGCAAAAATAACATAGTTGCTGTGAATCTTGCGGTCGATTAACTCTGCCACAGCCGTGGGAAGTTCTTTTTTATTCAGTCCGGCTTCAGCTATCTTTTCCAATCCGGCATTGATGCTGCCAGCCAGTGTGTAAACCACTTCACCTTTATACCCCATTACTCCGGTTTGCATATTAATCAGGTCGTCTTGCGGTTGCTTTTTATAGTCCGGATTATCTCTTTTTTGCTGAAATTCTTTCGCCTTCAGGTAGTCGCACGGATCAAACTCGTACGAAATAGTTAGCGGACAGATGTTCAGATTGAGCAAAGTCTCAATAAAATCGCCACTGCCGCTCATACCAAGCATTTTAAGCAAACTTTCCTGTGTGCGGTCATCGGCATCTTTGGCTCGTCCTTCGCGTTGAGCAAGCCAGATAGATTGTTTTTTTTCGGCAATGGTATACGCAATGTATTCCGAAAGCAAGCGGGAACTTTCAAGTACTTGTCTTACATTCAGGCCTCTCCTTACAATAAAACTTTTATTAACACGGACAAGTTCTTCAATCCAGGGAAACACAAGCAAATTATCGCCAATAGCAATTTCCACGGTATTCATATTTCTTTCTATCAGCTTGGCACAGAGCAGAGCCGAGTCCAGAATTATATCTCTGTGGTTTGATATATAAAGATAAGGAGTATCAACATCGATGTTCTCAACCCCTCTGAAAGCTATTCCACGCGTGAGGTTAGCCTCAATATGCTGCAAAAACGGATAAATAAATCCCTTTTGAAATTCGTAAGCTGTATTGAATCCGGCCAAGCGTTGCTTAATCACTTCTTTGGGCAGCAGTGGATATACGGTGCTTACCACTTTCATAAATTGCTTTTCGGAGCTTAGTCTTTCCAAGGCAGCCGGTATCTCGTCATCGCTGTAACAGCGAATTTCATCAAATTTACTTTTCATAATAAAACAGAGATTGAGAGTTAGCAGATATTATTTATATATCAAAAAAATAAAACTCAGGTAAATGAAAATAACAGGCGCAGCCAGTAACATACTGTCGAATCTGTCCAGAAAACCGCCATGCCCGGGTATGGCATTCCCTGAGTCCTTCACGTGGAGTGTTCGTTTCAGAAGCGACTCTATTAAATCACCAAATGTACCTGAAATTACTATTATTTCAGAAAAAAGAAACCATTCGAACAAAGATAGTTCCGGGATAAACAGCGAAAAAACATAACCCGAAGCAAGTGCAGCTAAAGCTCCGCCAAAAAAGCCTTCCCACGATTTTTTTGGCGAAATACGCTCAAACAAACGGTGCTTTCCAAAAGTAATACCAAACAGGTATGCTCCGGTATCGTTCACCCAAATTGTTACAAAAACAGCTATTAGTATCAGAGGTTTATACATTACGTGATCGATATGGCCTATAAAACTGAGCAAGGCAAACGGCAATGCAATAAGTATTTGTCCTAAAATAAAATACGCCCAGTTATGAATGGAGTTTGCTTTTTTGCGGAATAGCTCACTTACAAGTACAATGATTACAAATAAGCCATAAACCTCAAAAACAGGATAATGTATAAGCTTAGAAGCATGCAGAAAAGAAGATGCAAACAACAGCGCGCTGGCTACCATTGACAGCGGTATACTCACCTCAACCTCACCCGCTTTGTTTGTAAGCTTGTGAAACTCGCGTACCGACATCATAGCAAAAGCTGCAAATACAACCAGAAATGTATATGGACTTAAAATTATTGATCCGACAACAAGCAACACGAAGAGTGAGCCACTAAGCGTACGGGTAAGAAAATCGTTCATAAGCATATAGTTTTATTGAGTCGGACTGCAACTTCACCAATATTATCCTTAGCATTCAATGTTTTTTATTGCAACCATTATTCAAAATAAAAAGCATAATTATTCGGATTGCTTAATTATGCTTTTTATCAAAATTACCTACAAAGATAAATAAGATAATTCAACTGATTGTGTTTTTTAGCCATGCTATGTAACATATTATTGACGACACATGCTTACGACTAAAAAAGACATAAACTACTGAATCAGTTCCACCTATGCCTGTTCCGGTAAGGTTTTATCTTCCACAGGTTTATCTTCTTCAGTGTTTTCTGAAAGCACTGCGGTTTCGTTTTGAGCCATCAACTCGTCCTGACGGGATGTCCAGGGGCGCTTTCCGAATATTTTTTCGAGATCCTCGGCAAATATCACCTCTTTCTCAATAAGCAATTCGGCCAGCTGATTGTGTCCTGCTGCATTATCTTTCAGTATTTGCTTGGCTCTGCTATATTCATTCGCCACTATTGATTTTGCCTCTTCATCAATGAGTTCAGCTGTTTTCTCGCTGTAAGGCTTGGTAAATCCGTAATCAGAGTTTCCGGTGGAGTCATAGTAACTCATATTGGGAAGTTTCTCGCTCATCCCAAAATAGGCTACCATGGCATATGCCCGTTTTGTAACCCTTTCAAGGTCGTTGATTGCTCCGGTGGAGTTCTGGCTCAGAAATACCTCCTCGGCAGCGCGCCCTCCAAGGGTTGCACACATCTCATCCAGAATATGATCTCTGTTGGTGAGCTGACGTTCTTCAGGTAAATACCAAGCTGCACCCAAGGCCTCGCCACGGGGTACTATAGTAACTTTTACCAGCGGATTGGCATGTTCCAGCATCCAGCTAATGGTAGCATGACCGGCCTCGTGAAATGCAATGGATTTCTTTTCCGATTGGGTTGTAATCTTTGTTTTCTTTTCCAATCCTCCAATGATGCGATCCACAGCATCCAAAAAGTCTTGCTTCTCAACAAATGTTTTATTTTTGCGGGCTGCAATCAAAGCCGCCTCGTTACACACATTGGCAATATCAGCACCTGAAAATCCGGGTGTTTGCTTAGCCAGAAAATTGACATCTACTGAATCATTAATCTTAACCGGACGAAGATGAACGTTGAAAATTTGTTTGCGCTCATGCACATCCGGCAAATCAACATGAATTTGTCTGTCGAAACGACCGGCACGCAACAAGGCTTTATCCAGAATATCAGCACGGTTGGTAGCGGCCAGAATAATTACACCACTGTTGGTTCCAAATCCATCCATCTCAGTAAGCAGCTGATTCAAAGTGTTTTCACGTTCATCATTGCTTCCCATATTCGGATTTTTACCGCGGGCGCGTCCTACGGCATCTATTTCATCTATAAATATTATACATGGCGATTTTTCTTTGGCCTGGCGAAATAAATCGCGCACACGCGATGCTCCCACGCCCACAAACATTTCAACAAAATCGGAACCCGACATTGAGAAAAACGGCACATCAGCTTCGCCAGCCACCGCTTTGGCCAACAGGGTTTTACCTGTACCCGGAGGACCTACAAGTAAAGCACCTTTAGGTATTTTACCACCCAACTCAGTATATTTCGAGGGGTTTTTCAGGAACGATACAATTTCCTCTATTTCCTGTTTGGCACCCGAGAGGCCGGCCACATCCTTAAAAGTAACTTTATTGACCGTATTGCCTTTGTCGAATAGCTGCGCTTTGGATTTTCCTACATTGAAAATACCGCCGCCACCGCCGCCCATCTGACCCGTCATTCGGCGACTCATGAATATGACAAAAAATATCAGCAATGCAAAAGGTAAAATGCTGTATATAAACAAGTCGAAATAGTTCTTACTTATTTTATAGTCTACAACTCCGGTAAATGCTTTTGCTACGTTCACCTCTTCGATAAATTTCGAGAAATCCTCCAACGAACCAATACCTACAGTTATCGTCCGTTCCTCGGAATATAGTTTAGCATCTTTACCAAACACACTATTTACTGCTTCTTTTTTAATTCGTGCATCTAAAGTGTTTTTGTTGGTAAAAACATCAATTTTTTCTACATATCCCTTGCGGACATAATTTTTAAACGTTGAATAAGGTACATCCATGGCTGGTGGCACACTACCCCAAAAGTACGAGCCTACCAATACAAGTATTATGAGGCCATAAATCCATGTTATATTAAATTTTGAACCTTTTCCCGGGGTTTTATTGGGGGTTTCAGGTGTCTTATTTTCCATTCTTAAATAAAAAATTTATTGTATTAAAGTATATTTTCAATTCTTTGCATATCGGCATCGGCCCATAGGTGTTCAATATCGTAAAACTCGCGCGTATGTCGCTGAAACACATGAACAATTATTTGTCCGTAATCCATGGCTATCCATTCCGAGTTTTCAAAACCATCAGCCGCGTAGGGCTTTACATTTATTTTTTCTCGCACCCAGTCTTTTACCGATAAAGCTACGGAGTTCACATGTACACTCGAATCTCCTTCGCAAATCACGAAATAGTTGCACGGCGCTTCTTTGAGCTTAGTCAGATTTACAACTACAATCTCTTTTCCTTTCTTTTCCTGTATTCCTTCAACAATTTTATTTACAATTTGTTCGTTCTGAGTCATCTGTTCAATAATCATTAAATATCTATGTTCTTCGTATGTTTTTTAACTGTAAATCTATAGCAAAGATAATGAAAATAATGGCTATTGACGACAGTAAATATTTTGGAATTAAATTATTTACAAAATTTATACCTTTGTTGTAAGCTATAGTATATGTAAGCAACACATGCCATAATGGCATAAAAAAAGCCGGTGCGAAGTATCACACCGGCTTTCTGTTGTATTTCTGTCTGCTTATTTTACAATCGACAAGAATGTTTCGTCAGTAAAGAACTTAGAAAATTCCAAATCGCTTACCGCACGTGTTTTAAGAGCGGCATCGGCACTTACGGCCTTACGCAAACCGGCATACACTGCATCGCGGTTGTTGGTGCGTGCACCTACTACTGCGCCAAGGTACGAAGTCAGAGCGTCAGGTTGAGCTACAGCGTCGAGTGTATTACGGGCGCCACTGTAGTTTCCGTCGAGCACCTGCAACAGAGCAGCATTGTTCGACACTGTTGAACCAAAAGCAGTTTTAGCTTTTGCATAATCGCCTTTGATGATATACAATGAACCAAGAGCATTGCTCAGGCTTCCGCTGGTACCAGCTGCTTTACCAAAGAATTCTTCTGCTTTAGCATAGTCGTTCTTTGCAAGGGCAGCCAAACCTGCGTTGTAATTTGTATTTGCATTCGAAGGTTCAATGCTAAGTGCTTTTGCAAAGCTTGCTGCAGCTGCATCTACTTTACCCTGATTGTACTGAACTACACCAAGATTATTGTATCCGCGCACATCCGAAGCATAAGAGTCAATTACTTTCTGGTAAATAGTGGCTTTTTCAGATGCATTATTAGTAAGCGTAGCCGCATAAAGCAGTTCTTCTACGTTCAGTTTAGAAGCATCTTCTTTAGCCAGTTTTGCAATCTCGTCGTCCGATTTACCTGTAACATCTACAGTAAGTTTCAGACGCGAACGACGCAACTGAGGAAGAATTTCGTCAGCGATGCTTTTGAAAGCCACAGAGATGTTTTTGATTTCGCGTTCGCGTTGCTCAGGATCGCTGTACATCGACAATACACGAAGAATCAGTTGTTTGTCCTGAATGTTTGAGTTTTCCATTAATTTCTGGAAACCATCCCAATCTTCGGCAGTAAATTTAGAGTCGATAGTTACCGAAGTTTTGATTTTTTTCAACTGTTTGTTGATGAAATCAGAAGTTACTTTCTGACGTTTTTCAGCCAGATTGGTATTCAGTTCCAAAGCTCCGTCGGGAGAAGCGTAACCAGAAATTTCAAATCCGGCAACTTCTTTGTTTTCGGCATCTTTAGCTTCTTTCACTTTCTTGGTAAGCGCCACAATGTCTTCTGACTTTGTTTCGGAAGTACGAAGGTTTGACTGCTGAATAAGGAACTTGATATCAGCTTCCTGAAGTTCCTGAATTACGCGTTGGAACTTATCGTTCAGGATAACCGGGCCATTGGCTTCGGCGCCAGCAAAGTTTTTAGCTACAAGCTGAGATGTAGAAATTACGCCATCAGCTACTTTAACACGCTGTAGTGTATAGGTTTTCTTTTTTGTTGATACACTGAAGTCGAGATAGAGTTCAGATTTCAACATTTCAGGCACATAATCGAAAGTCGTTTTGATGGTGTACGAACCTCCGGCTTTGTAACTGATTGTTTGGTTATTGCCTATCACTTTTTCACCTTGAAAAGTAGACGCCGTACCCTTTACTTCCTTACCATTAAAAGTAAGAACCGGGGTAACGATTACAGTTGCATTTTTAGCAAAGTACTTAACAGGAAAAGTTCCGGTAATAGTTGCATCTACTTTGCCACCTTTAACCTCAAGAGGATTAGGAGTGCAGGTAAATAAACTCGGATCTAACGCTGTCAGATCTTTGTTACATGAACTCAGTACAAGTGCAAAAATTAACGTAACTGCGAAAATTAATTGCTTCTTCATAAAATTTTGTGTTTTGTTATAAATTGATTTGAATAATTTTTTGCTAATAAGGGATACAAATATACAAATTTCCAGCGAAAATTGCTTTACTTTGCGATAGCTCATTTATATTTTTTATAAATATATGCCAATATTTTGTAAATAGTACAATAGTATAAGATTAGGCTATTTTCCGGAATATTATTGTTATTTAATCCATAGTCCGTATATAATGCTGATACATAGCTTACGTACCTTACGGTATATTCGTTTTAAAAAAATATTTAATCTTCTCTCGTTATATTTATCATACCTTGTTTCCGGCAAGCGTGTGCAATTTCCTAAGCGGGCATATCCGGCTTTTGTATCGGTAGAACCATACAATTTCTGTCAGCTGCATTGCAGCGAATGCCCGGTGAATCAGCGAAAGACTGTCGACAAAAAGTTCCTGAACGATGATTTATTTATACAGCTGATAGACGAATTAAAGCCTTATTTGTTTCACTCCATTTTTTACTTTCAGGGTGAACCTTTATTCAACAAAAATCTGACCAAACTTATCAATTATGCCCATAAATCGGGCATTTACACCTCTACTTCCACCAACGGACAGCTGCTCGACCGGCACATGGCTAAAGATTTGGTAGAATCCGGTCTGGATAAGCTTATTGTTTCTATCGACGGGGTAACTCAGCAAGTGTACGAACAATACCGCGCGGGTGGTAAGCTCGAAAAAGCTCTGCAGGGCATCAGGTATGTCAATGAATGGAAACGGCAACTTAAGTCAAGCTCTCCACTTATTGAGATACAGTTCATCGTTTTTAAAACGAACGAACATCAGATTAAAGACGTAAAAAAGCTGGCTAAAAGCCTTAAGGCTGACAGGTTAGTGTTAAAATCGGCTCAGCTGTATAATTTTGAACATGGGCACAGACTACTTACATCGCTCACCAAATACGCTCGCTACTATCGTGCTGCTGATGGCCGTTATCTCATCAAAAACAAGCTGGCTAATCGCTGCCTGCGACTGTGGACGGGAGCTGTGATAAGTGCCTCGGGCGAGGTGGTGCCCTGCTGCTTCGACAAAGATCAATCGCATAGTTTTGGTAATATTGCCACCGGAAATTTCGGCTCGGTATGGCACAATCAAAAAGCTTCCGATTTCAGAGCATCCATACTCCAAAACCGGAAGCAATATGAAATGTGCCGGAACTGTACGTCGAAATAGCTTATTTCCCAAAAACAGCTTTCCAGTCTTCTTCTTTGAATCCCACAAGCACTTTGTTGCCAGTCAATAATACAGGACGCTTCACCATCAAACCATTTGTTGCCAAAATATCAATCAGTTCAGCTTCGGGTAAAACCCTGACTTTATCTTTCATATTTTGCTCCTTATAAAGCAAACCACTGGTATTAAAAAACCTGGAAACCGGCAAACCACTCTTTTTAAGCCATTCGGCAATCTCCGCCTTAGTAGGATTTTCTTCTTTTATAGGCCGGTAAGTATACTCAATACCATTAGATTTTAGCCATTTCTCGGCCTTTTGGCAAGTACCACATTTGGGATAACACAATATAGTTGGCTTCATCATCTTTGTTGGCGTAAATTACTATTAATCAGACTATTTGAATATTGCTCTGAAAATATCATTTCCATTGGCATAAATAAGTAAAGCAAAAAGCAATAACATGCCTGCGGTTTGCGCATATTCCAGAAATTTATCGCTTGGCTTACGGCGGGTTATCATTTCGTAAAGCAAAAACATCACATGACCGCCATCAAGAGCCGGAATAGGCAAAAAGTTCATAAATGCCAGAATAACTGACAATAAAGCCGTCATTTCCCAAAAAATCTGCCAATCCCATACCGGAGGAAACAAACCGCCGATGGCTCCAAAACCTCCAACTTGCTGAATACCGCTTTTGGTGAATACATATTTCAATTGAGACACATAGTCGGATAAAGTTTCCCAACCCAGCGATATACCGGCCGGAATGGCTTCAAAAAATCCATATGTAATCTTTTTGGTTTTGAAGAAATGAACCGGAGTCAGAATCTTAACCCCAAGTTTACCATCATCATTAATTTGGGTGTGAGTTTGATAAACTTTGCCCTTACGCACATATTCTATTTCGGCAATACTGTTTTTTGAGGCATTGAGCTCTGCTAAAATATCCTGATAAATGTATAGTTTTTTTCCATTGACAGAGATAATACTGTCGCCTTTTTCCAGTTTGGCTGCGCTGGCCGGACTTCCACCCTGTACAGCATCAATCACATAAGGAAAACGAAGCGATACCAGTTCTTTAGGATTATGCTTTAGAATGGTGTCGGTCAGGTTTTTGGAGAGGGTGATGGTCAATGCTTGTCCGTCGCGCAACACAGTTACCGTTTTGGCATTGCTGAAAAGCATGCGGTTCAGGGCTTTACCCTGATTTTCGATATTTTCATTGTCGACCTTTACAAAAACATCGCCATTACGGAAACCTTCGTTCTGCATAACTTCGGCAAACTGGTATCCGAATTTTGCGTTTTCGACCGGGATATATTCCTGACCCCATGTAAATAGCACTCCGGCATATATTATCATGGCTAATATAAAGTTGACAAGCACCCCACCGGTAATAATGGGCAAGCGCTGCCACACAGGTCGCGAGCGATACTCCCAGGGTTGAGGAGCCATGGCCATCTGCGTTGAATCCATCGATTCATCTATCATCCCTGATATTTTACAGTAACCCCCAAGCGGCAACCATCCTATCCCCCACTCAGTAGAGTCAGGATATTTACGCCAATCGCCGTCTTCCAGTTTATCTAATGGTATTGGCTCCATTACCTGTCGGCCTTTGGCATCAAGCACCTGATCGCCTTCGGCATCCAATTTGGGACGTTCGTTGGCCGGTATATTTTTAGCAAAGAATTTTACATCCCATTTACCATTGATTTTTTTGGCACGCACAAGCGATACGGTTGGATTGAAAAACATATAAAATTTTTCAACACGAACTTTAAACAAACGTGCAAAAAGAAAGTGACCCATTTCGTGCAAAAGCACCAGAATGGATAAACTAAGAATGAGTTGTAATGCTTTAATCAAAAATGTTTCCATACATTCAAAATCCGGCTGTCTTTTTCTATCAAACCGGTATAGCTATAATTGTTAGATTTGTATTTTAAAAAATTGCAAAAAAATAATTTGCTAAACCCACCAGCATCCTCAACGTGCAATAACCCGGGTTTGTTTACAGAATTAATTTTTTATATGTTTTTTTACAGAGTTATTTCCTTTATGTGTAATTCAGTGTGCCAACTCGCAGGTAAGGATTCGCGTTTCGGCATCGGTCAACACGTAATCATCGTACGACGGATTTTGTATATAAACGGCCTTTTCCATCACCTCTTCAATAATATCACTCATCTGCAAAAAGCCTATCTTATCTTTCAGAAACTCCGCTACTACTACTTCGTTGGCCGCATTGAGTATGCAAGGCATATTACCGCCTCTTTGCATAGCATAGTAAGCGTAAGCCAAATTCCGAAACCTGTTGGTATCGGGTCTTTCAAACGTGAACTGAGAATACAAATCAAAATCGAGCCTCGGAAAAACCGACGGAAGCCTGTCAGGGTACGTAAGCGCATACTGTATGGGCAGTTTCATATCGGGCAAGCCCAACTGCGCTTTGATAGAGCCATCGGCAAACTGCACCATGGAGTGGATAATAGATTGCGGATGTACCACCACTTCAATCTGTTCGGGACTCACACCAAAGAGCCATTTGGCTTCAATTATTTCAAATCCCTTGTTCATAAGGCTGGCCGAGTCTATGGTGATTTTGGCGCCCATATCCCAGTTAGGGTGTTTCAGCGCCTGCGCACTGGTCACATGTTCAAGCTCTGCCAACGATTTTGTACGAAACGGTCCTCCTGAAGCAGTAAGTATCAGCTTGTCAATCGGATTGTTTCCCTCACCTGCCAAACATTGAAAAATGGCCGAATGCTCTGAGTCGACAGGCAGGATAGCTGCGTTGTATTTTTCGGACAGTGAACAAATAAGCTCTCCGGCCACCACCAGCGTTTCTTTATTAGCAAGTGCTATCTTTTTCCCGGCCTGAATAGCCTTAATGGCTGGTTTCAGGCCCGAATAGCCAACCATAGCAGCCAATACAATATCAACAGGCTGCATAGCGGCCAGTTCGGCTACCGAGTCGTCGCCGGCAAATACTTTAATTGGTAAATCGGCCAACGCATCTTTCAGTTTGGCATAATGCTTATCGTTGGCAATGGCCACCATCTCAGGTTGAAATCGGCGAGCCTGCTCTATCAGTAAATCCACCTGATTATTGGCAGTAAGCGCATACACCTCGAAAAGAGAACTGTTTGCAGCTATCACTTCAAGCGCTTGCGTTCCGATAGAACCGGTAGATCCTAAAATGGCTATTTGTTTTTTGATTTCAGACACAGGTTATCTCTTGCTTTTAAAAAAAAATCATCAGAAAATTATCACATCCTCAGGATTTACAGGTTTGCCCTGCTGCCAAAGTTCAAAATAGAACTGGTCAATATTTTTTCCTCCCGTAGGTTCGCCTGTAATGGCTATACCTTCACCGGCCTTCACTACGTCGCCCACTCTTTTGAGTAGTTGCGTATTGTTTTTATAAATAGATATATAATTATTTTCATGCTGTACCTGAATTACCCAGCCATAATCAAAGGTAAAAGCGGCATAAGTTACAGTTCCGGCCAGCACACTAACCACTGTTTCGTTAGGCGAGGTTATCATATTGATACCATATTGTTTCTCGCCGGGACTGAACGACGAAGAAATAACCCCTTTGGTAGGCCTGAAAAAAACATACACATCGTCGTTTGTTTTGGCATCAAGGGTCATCAGATTATACTTCTCCTCTTTCTCAAATTTTTCAACAAAAGCTTTCTCTGCCTTTGTTTTTTCAAGATAATCGTAAGCCGTTTCCTTTAGCTTTACTGAGTCGAGCGAAGCTATTGAGTCAGGCTTAATAGTTCCTTTTATGATGTTCTTAATCACCTGAAGATAACCATCCTGAAGTTCTACCTGATGATAAAGAGAGTCGGTATACATAGATTCTGAGATGATGCGTCCACGGTTGCCGCTTTCGCCGTATCCAGGCAAATAATACCGGATAGGCGTGGTAAAAATAAGAATGGTCAGCAGAATAAATGTGATAAGCACTAACGAAGAGGCGTATATAAGTACACTGAGGCGCGACAACCGGATATGCCATGATTCTTCAAGCGTGTTTTCATTCATTACCGAAACGCGGTATTGAAATCTGAGCTTGTGAAGAAATGATTTGAATCGTCCGGTTGTTTTTTTCATTGAACAGGGAGTAAATTAAACTTATACAAAAATAAGTTTTTTCAGACAAACAACAAAATGAGAGAAGCCCAAACGACAATAACGTCCGGGCTTCTGTTATTTATCAAAAAATGGGTTTAAATAATTGAACCACCAATCATAAATACAGCTGCCAGCGAAACAATGGCGTATAACTCGGGGAAGGCTGCCAGAATAAGCGTTTTACCAAACACATCGTAGCCTGAACCGATACCGGAAATACCATTGGCACATACCTGTCCCTGACGGATAGCCGAGAAAAAGCCTGTAAGCGCAAGTGCTAAACCTCCACCAAAAACGGCAGCAGCGGCAGCCCAGCTCATTTCAGGAGTTAAGTGGCTCTTAAGCAGGAAGTATCCCAAAAAACCGTAAAGACCCTGCGTTCCGGGCAATGCACTCAATACCATATAGTTACCAAAGGCATCCGGATTTTTCTTCAAAGCTCCAACTGTGGCATTACCGGTTATTGTTACGCCATAAGCACTACCAACGCCCGAAAGTCCAACCATTAATCCTATTCCGATATACGCTAAAATAATAGGTTCCATAAATTATTGTTTTTAAATGTTATTTTAATTTATTTTTATTTTTCAATTAATCAAAAAAGAGATTTCTCCTCTTTATAGCGGGCAAACGGACGATATTTTTTTCCGCCCCCTTCAAACCCGGCATTTTTATAAAATTCCACAAAGGTTAAACGCATGGGGTGAACAAACGAACTTAAACTTGACATGAAGATATTCAGTCCATGCCCTACAAGCATAATCAGCACCATGACAAGTTGGCTTACTACCGGGATATTTCCGCTCAGGTTTATGGCCAAATCGTTAAATACAAAACCCATAACCGAGCCCGAAATTCCCAATGCAAAAAGCCGTACGTACGAGAGCAAATCGCCCATCAGACCAAGTACCATGTTATACGCATCCCACAAGCCGGCACCTACATTAATCAACGGATTGCGTTTTATATCATTAAGCAGGAATATTGTAAGTCCACCAATTCCGCCAAAACCGTAGTACATATATTTGGCTACTTCCGACGACACTGTACCCGTGGCGCTAAGCCCGTATGAGGCTCCACAACCGAGAATAAGCACAAGCCAGCCCCAGGTTGATAACGAAGCTGCAAAACCAAACCGACGGGTAATGTTGATTGCCTTAACCACCATACCAAACATAATTTGAACCGCTCCAATGATAAGCGAAGCGTTGAAAAGCTGATTGGCATCCAGCATGTATTTTTTCCAGGATTGTATCCACGAAATATCAGACTCCAACAGATTATACCCGAAAACATTGGCACTAACAGCTCCCATAACTACGGTAGAGCCACCCAACCATATAAGCAGGGTAAATACAGGCTTAAGAGCCTCCGCAACCCGGGGACGTAGAAAAATAGCGGCGATTACAAATATCAATCCGTATCCAACGTCGCCCAAACAGAGCCCGAAAAACAGCATATAAAATGGTGCAAAAAACGGAGTAAGGTCAAGCTCATGATAATTAGGCAAATCATATAGTTCACCTATCATCTCGAAGAGCTTTGCAAACTTATTGTTTTTCAGCTTTATGGGCACCTTATCTTCTTCTACCGGCTCTTCGGTTTCGTAATATACTTCCGAGGAATCTAAATATTCGTTCAATACTGCCTCCGATTCCTCAGGACACCAGCCCTGCAAAAGCATAACTTTATTTTGCACCTCGGCCTGCGAGTTTAAAATAGCTTTGGTAAAATCAATTTTTTCGGCCACCTCGCTTCGGGCACTTTTCAGCGTATTAAACTCACTGACTGCAAAATCAATAAGTTCTTGATTATAAAGTTCTATTTCCGTCTTCAGTTCCGCTATCTGCGCATCAATTTCGGCCGATGTATATTCCGATAGTTTTACCGGATCGGCATCTATATCAATAAGCTGTCCGGGACGGGTAACGGTTACAAAATACCGGGTAGTGGTGGTGGTTTCAATTTCGAATGCATTATACAGCACCTCCCACTCCTGATTAAACTTACGGATATTGCATGCAAAAAAATTGAGCTCAAAGCCGGCATTTTTAAGGTCTTCAATTCTTTCGGGACTGAAACTACCCCACGCCTCCATACGTTCAGACTCTTTTTCGAGCGCCGATAATTTTTGCTGTTTGGCATCCTTTTCGGCTAAAGCAGCTTCAGCTTTATTTATGAGTTCTACCGCGTCAAAACTATCTTTGGCCTCATGGGGAGCAACTCCTTTCGGGATAAGTTTCTCAAACAGTCGCAAAGTATTTTTGATACGCGATGCTACAAGCATTTTTTCGCGCAACAGCTCATTTTCTGAGTTACCTTCGGGTCTATCGATAATGTGCAATACGCCAAGATCCCTTATTTTTTCAAGGAAATCGGTATATTGTTTATGATATACCAAAAAGGTATATCTTTTCATTTTTACTATCATAGTTCTGCCTCCTTCAATTGTTGCTGACGCGATTTTACAATTTTCTGCGACGATTTAGAAAGGTTTTCCTCGTCTTCCATAAATCGTTTGATTTTGCGGATAGCATCTTCGTAACCCGGAATTTGCACTTTTTCAAAAAGATTCACTTTCTGCGTGGTTTTTTTTCGGGCAAATTCCAGCAAGTTCAACTTTTCAGCACAAAACTCCCGCTCAATTCCTACCTGGGCAAGCTCTTTCAGCTGCGTAAGCCCATCGGCAAACCACTGTGGGGAATTAAAAAGGCTGTATGGTTTTGTGGTATAAAGCACCTCTTCCAAAACGGGAATACGCACCCCGGCTATTTTTTTCACACCCATCTTTACATCATCAACACGAAGCAAACCGGTATCAAACTCGCCCCACAAAGCCAGCATCTTATCATAAGCAACAATACGCCGTTCCTGTTCCTGTTCCAGCCCGATGATTTCATCCTTAGCTCTTTTAACCTCCACACGCAGAGCACTCTCTTTATTTTTGATGGTAGGAAGAGCGCGCACACGCATCTTGAGGTTTTTCTCAAGCACCTGAAGCGATGTTTTGTTATATTGAAACTGTATTGCCATATTTTTATAGTCTTTCTTTATTGAAAAAATAAAGACCTCTTTTTAAAATCTTTTATAAATCTGTGTTAAGTAACGTCCGGCATAGCAGCGAATTGAATATCCCCTAACAATAAAAAACCGATTCAACGAGGATTTCAAGCGACTATTTCTATTTCCAGAATTGATCTACAAATTCTTTTTTGATATTTACCTCTGCCGGTTTAAAGTGGTTGCTTAACAAGCCCCAGGTAGTATCCAGCATAGCTACAGTATCGATATTTACATCGATAGCTAATAGTTTTTCTGAATAATCCTTAGCAAAAGCCAGTGTACGCTCATCGTAATCGGTGAGGTCGAAACCGTTTTCGAGTTTGGTTTTAGCATTGGCCGCATCGGCAAAAAGCCGCACCGCAGCATTCATCACCTGCGGATGATCGGCGCGTGTTTTTTTACCAATAACCAACTGCTTAAGACGCGACAGGGAGCGGAATGGGTCAACAATAACCTTACCCACATCAGAATCGCGGCGCAAAAACAGCTGCCCTTCGGTGATATATCCTGTATTATCGGGAATGGCATGCGTAATATCGCCTCCCGAAAGCGTAGTAACCGCTATAATGGTGATAGAACCTCCCGCAGGGAACTGCACTGCTTTTTCGTATATCTTGGCTAAATCGGAATACAGCGATCCCGGCATTGAGTCTTTGGACGGAATCTGATCCATACGGTTGGATACAATAGCCAAAGCATCGGCATAAGAAGTCATATCGGTAAGCAATACAAGCACTTTCTCGTTTTTATCAACCGCAAAATACTCTGCCGCAGCGAGCGCCATATCCGGAATCAGAAGACGTTCAACCGGAGGATTTTCAGTTGTATTCACAAAGCTCACAATACGATCCAGCACTCCGGCATTGCTAAATACGTTTTTGAAGTATAGATAATCGTCGTTGGTGAGTCCCATACCGCCCAATATAATTTTGTCGGTCTGAGCACGCAATGCCACATTAGCCATAACCTGATTATAAGGCTGGTCAGGGTCGGCAAAGAAAGGAATTTTCTGCCCCGTCACCAGGGTATTATTCAAATCGATACCGGCAATACCTGTAGCTATAAGTTCCGAAGGTTGTTTCCTGCGAACAGGATTTACCGAAGGCCCTCCGATTTCGCGCTCTTCGCCTTCTACATCCGGTCCACCATCAATAGGGTCTCCAAAAGAGTTGAAAAAGCGTCCGGCCAATTGCTCACTTACTTTAAGCGAAGGGGCTTTGCCCAGAAAAATCACCTCGGCATTGGTAGGTATACCTTCTGTACCCTCAAATACCTGCAGGGTAACCTCATTGCCCATAATCTTCACTACCTGTGCCAATTTGCCGTTTACAGTGGCCAACTCCTCATTACCCACCCCTGTTGCATTCAGCGAACAGGTTGCCTTGGTTATTTGGGTTATTTTGGTGTAAATTTTTTGAAATGCTTTTGTTGCCATTTATGTAATGTTGTTTCGTTATCTGTTATTGTCTTCTTTCCGACAGAATATCGCTCAGTTCTTCACCGAATTTCTTAAATTCATCGGATTGGAATGCTGCATAATTCATCTGTTTACAAACATTGATGATGCGCTTGAAGTAATCCATCACTTCGAGAAAACCGTTGAAGTCAAACTCGGCACGACAAATGTCCATAACCAGATTCAACATAAATTCCTGACGTTCCAACGGAGTTACCGAGTCTATTTTATCAAAAGCATCTTGCTGCAGAATTACAAAATCGATTACTTCCGATTTCCAGAAAGTTACGTGATAATCTACCGGAACTCCATCATCACCAAGGATGTTGATTTGCTCCTGAACTTCTTTACCACGCTGAAGTATGGTCTTCATATCGTTTACTTTCTTTGTCCAGTCGGACGAGATACGGGTAGCAATATACTCCTCAAATTCGGGATATTCGATATATTTAGAATAACTGTCGATAGGATTAACAGCCGGATAGCGCTTGCGGTCGGCACGAGCCTGCTCAAGGGCAAAGAAACAACGGGCCGCCTTTTTAGTGCCTTCGGTTACCGGCTCTTTCAGGTTACCACCAGCCGGCGACACAGTCCCGATAAAGGTGATCGACCCGGTTTTTCCGTTTTTAAGATACACATATCCAGCACGGCTGTAGAAAGTTGCTATAATTGCCGACAAGTCCATTGGGAAAGCATCCTGTCCGGGAAGTTCTTCCATACGGTTGGACATCTCGCGCAACGCCTGTGCCCAACGCGAAGTTGAATCGGCCATCATCAGCACCCGAAGCCCCATAGCCCGGTAGTATTCCGAAATGGTCATGGCCGTATATACCGAGGCTTCGCGCGATGCTACCGGCATGTTGGATGTGTTGGCAATAATGATGGTACGTTCCATCAGTTTACGGCCAGTATGCGGGTCTTCCAGTTCCGGGAATTCCACAAAAATTTCTACCACCTCGTTAGCACGCTCACCGCAGGCTGCAATAATTACAATATCGGCTTCGGCCTGTTTGGAAATGGCATGCTGGAGCACCGTTTTTCCGGTACCGAATGGCCCGGGGATAAATCCGGTACCACCCTCAACAATAGGATTGGCGGTATCAATAGTGCGCACACCTGTTTCGAGGAGTTTGAACGGACGTGGTTTTTCGGTATGTACATTAATGGCTTTTTTTACCGGCCATTTTTGTACCATGGTTACTGCAACGTCCTTTCCATCGGCATCGGTAAGTACTGCTATGGTATCAAGTATTTTATATTCACCTTCGGGCACTACGCTTTTTACGGTGTATGTTCCTTCAAAAACAAAAGGAACCATAATTTTGTGAGGCTGATAGTTCTCGTCGACCTGACCAAGCCACGAACCCGACTCTACCTTATCGCCCGCTTTAGCAATAGGTTGAAACGCCCATAGCTTTTCGGTATCAAGCGGAAAATTATACTCGCCGCGTTGCAGAAAAATACCTGTCAGTTTATCAAGGTCGCTCTGTAGGCCATCGTAGTTGCGCGAAAGCAATCCCGGACCGAGAGTAACTTCGAGCAAATGTCCCATGAACTCTACCTCATCACCCACTTTCATACCACGCGTACTCTCAAACACCTGAACAAAAACCTTATCTCCGACCACTTTAAGCACTTCGGCCATAAGTTTTTGTGCGCCCAAATGTATGTAGGCAATTTCGTTCTGAGCAACCGGCCCGTCTACTTCCACCGTTACCAGGTTGGAAATAATTCCTTTTACTTTTCCTTTTGTTGACATAAATTTATGAATGTGTCAATGTGTTTGATATGCGCATTCCGGCATATCTATTTTGTTTTTATATTTTCAGTTAATGTCGCCTCATATGGCTGTAAACTTAACCCCCTCTTTCATCCCGGCCAGCAATGCGCGGAATATTCTCGATCCATTCTCTACCGACAGTAGTTTCCAACGTTCTATCATCTGCACCTTCAGCACAAATGCCAAAATTCTCTCAACAGAAAAATAGTGGAAAAACGTTTTGTCTTCGAGCCATTGCCACTTCAGCGCATCAATTTTTTTCTCGCGCTCAAGCAAATTTTGCTCTTCGGCTATTTTCAGGATGGTGTCCAGCTCGGCAAACGTGCCGGTGAGTCCAAAATCGCGGGCATTGCTCTGGCGTACAGCCACAGCCACCTCGTTGCTACCCACCACCAGCGATTTGACATCAAAGCCATGCTTGCGACAAGCCACACCTGTGAGTATATTGTTTATATTCAGATTAAACTCAAACCAGTCGTGTATAAATTTATTTTTACTCTGCAAAGCCTGACCATAATAAAGCGCAGCAAGATAATCTTCGCGAGAGCTATTCTCCTGCGAAAATTTATCGCTGTTTATGGCTTTAAAAAATTGATGTAAGTAAGGTTGCAAACGACTATCGGCCGGGGTCTCGGTTTCCTGTATGAACGCTGTAAGCTCAGTCCAGTCATCGGCTGTAAGGTTACCCAGAGAGTTCAGCTCCGCATCCCTGTTGTTGAGGTAAGCCAGCAGGTTAGTGTTGTCGTACCGGGCAAAAATGAGAGCCAGCAATTGCTTGTCGGCAGGTGCAAGCTGCTCGTTAAGCTCAGTTTTGAGGTTTGCGAGCGACACATTTGTTTTTGTATCTTCAGCTTGGATATCGGGCAAGCCCGCGATAAGGCAATAATAGTTCATATTAAAAGATCCTCTCCTGTAAGTCTGGGACTGTTTTTAAAATCAAAAAAGCATCTCAACTAATTTCGGACGAAGAAATTCTTTGAAATAAGCAATCAGTTCATCATCACCAAAAGTTATTTTATAGCCGTCTTTTTCAGGAGATATGGTAAAATCAGCTTTTACTCCATTTGCTTCGGTTATTTTTACGCCTTTATTCAGCAATTCTTTTGCATTGGCAGCAAAATACGCAGTGAGAGCCTGCGCATCTTTAGCGCTTACCGTAACATTTTGATTTGAAGCCCATTGCTGTACAAGAGACAGAATAACTCCCTGCATAAAAGCTTTATCGGCAGAGGCAGCCTTTACCGAGTCGGTCGTAAGGCTTCCGCAAATCAGGTTGGTAATTTCAGTCTTCAGTGCATTCACTGATTGCTGCGCAAATAGTTGCAATTCGGATTGTGTGTTTTTTGAAAGTTCAGCGGATTTAGCTTCGGCGTCGGCAATTATTTTTGATGCTTCGGCATTGGCTTTTGCAACAATTGCTGCGGCCTGCTCTTCGGCTTTTTCAACTAAGGTTTTTGCCTCTGCATTACCTTTTTCTACACCTTCGAGATAGATTTTATCCGTTAATTCCTGAAGTTTTGTATTCATGGGGTTTTACTTGTTTTTTCAAAAAAAATGAAGCACAAATTTAGTGTTTAATATTTCTTTACGCTACTTTTTAGGATATTTTAAAATAATCATTATATTTACTAAAAAACATTTCACACTTAATGTAAGATTATATTTTTCAGTAAAGTATTTTTACTTTTGTACTCAATAGCAAACCACAACAAACATGAAACGCATCGGCTTATTATCAGACACACACGGCATGCTCGACCCAAGAGTATTTGAACATTTTGCCTCGTGCGATGAGGTATGGCATGCCGGCGACATTGGCTCCGTAGATATCGTAAACCAACTGCAGGCTTTTAAACCTCTCAGAGCTGTTTGGGGCAATATCGATAGCTATGAAATTCGCCGGTTGCTACCTCAGCATAATCGTTTTTTATGCGAGGACGTTAAGGTATGGCTAACTCACATCGGGGGCTATCCCGGAAAATACGACCCTTTAGTAAGGCCGGCCATATTCCAACAACCTCCGGGGCTTTTTGTTTGCGGACACTCACACATCCTTAAGGTGAAGTATGACAAAAATCTGAACTTACTGCACATTAATCCCGGAGCAGCGGGTAAATATGGCTTCCATTTAGTGCAAACTCTCGTTCGTTTTGAGATAGATGGAAGTAAAATACAAAATCTGGAAGTAATAGAGCTTGAGCAAAAAAAATAGTTGCGGCTGTTCAACAATCGGTGTTCCCATGTGTTTTAGCAGATAAATATATTTGTACGCTTATGCAGTCACTTTTTGATGGAGTTAAGGAATTTAACTCAGGAGATTTCATCGAACATCAGGAACTTTTCGAAAAAATAGGGCGCAACCAGGAACCTCACACCTTGTTTATAGGCTGTTCCGATTCGCGTGTGGTGCCCAACCTGATTACCAAGACTTTACCCGGCGAACTTTTCGTTATCCGCAACATTGCCAACATCGTACCTGTATACCGAAAATCGGAAGAATTTTTGGCCACCACCTCGGCCATTGAATACGCCGTAAAAGTACTGAACATCTCTACCATTCTGGTATGCGGACACTCCAACTGCGGCGGATGCAATGCCTTGTTTATGGACGAGGAACGTGCACAACAAATACCTCATACCCGCAAGTGGCTGGAGTTGGCCAAAAACGTACGCGAAAAAATGATAAAACTCCGGATTGCCGATCCGGCTGTGAGAGAATGGATGACCGAGCAGCTCAACATTGTAGAACAGATGAACCACTTGCTGACATATCCTTACATAGCCGAAAAATATGAGAATGGTGAACTCGACATCCTGGGTTGGTATTACATTATTGAAACAGGCGAGGTATTTAATTACGATAAAAAAGATAAAAAATTTAGTAAAATTGAATAATTCATGGCACTGTTTTTGCTTTTGACATATGAAAAACAACTATTTTTTCAAACTAATTTTTTTCAATGTCATGAACAAATCAATCCTAATGAAATCCTCAGCCGTTATTATGGCTGCGTTATTACTCTTTGCCTCTTGTGCCAGCTCCACAGTAATAAATTCAATTCCTTCGGGAGCCAAAATCTACATCAACGGCGAACCGGTTGGCACAACACCTTATTTATACAGCGATACCAGAGTTATAGGTAGCGTAGTCAATGTCGACCTGAAGAAAGATGGCTACGAGCCACTGTATACCTCGTTCAGAAGAAACGAAAAGGTTGACCCGGGAGCTATTGTTGGAGGATTATTTTTTCTGTTTCCGTTTATATGGACCATGCAATACAAATCTTCTCACACCTATGAGTTAGTTCCGGTTTCTACATCGCAAAACGTTCAAACGCCTGCTTTTGAAAACGAGCTCTCAATTCTTAATCCACAGGTGTTTACCCAAAACATCTTATAAAGAATTGCACCGTCCCGGCTTATCGGAAGCCGCTAAAAAAGTCCAAAGCCGCTGCGAACAATTTTCTTTGTATCGTAGCGGCTTTGTAGTATAGCGCTCAAAAAAGCTTTTTGAGGCAGTCTCTTTTTTACGATTGCCTACCTGATTCCGTTCATAAGCTTCTGCAACTTGCGGGACAGGACAAACAGTATCACTGAAGCCACCCCGGCCATCACTACAAAAAGCATAAAGAAGTCGTACAAGTTATTCATCGTATAACCAAGAAACGATGTAGATTTGTTGTCGGGATACAGTGAGCTCAGCGTACCTGCCAGATAATAACCAAAAGCATTGGCCAAAAACCAAACAGCCATAAGCAAGGACGAGAATTTGAGCGGCGATAATTTATTCACCAGCGAAAGCCCTATCGGCGACAGCGAAAGTTCGCCCCAGGTATGAAGCGCATACATTCCTATCAGCCAAATCATACTTACTTTGATACCCGGAGCTACGTCCTTCACCCCGAATGCTATCCATAAATAGCCCAAAGCCAGTAAAAACAACCCGATAGCCATTTTGGCAGGAGCCGAAGGTTCGTATTTACCCAGTTTCAGCCAAAACCAGGCAAAAACAGGCGCAAAACTTACCACAAAAATCGAGTTTAAGGATTGAAAGGTGCTGGCCGGCAATTCATCCATAGCAAAATGGGATTTGCCCGACGATACAAGGGTGACTACACCATAAACCAGCCCCAGCGCTGCTACCGACAACAAAGCATATACTGTATTTCGCAAGCGGGTATCGGTTTTTGCCGAAAGCGATTTTTTAGTTTGTTGATAAAGCTTGAAAACAAAAATAAATGCCGCTGCAGCAAACAGGTAAACAGCCCACGATGGTATTACCAAGCCTAAGCGTCTGTCGGTTTGCTCATCGGCAAAGAAAGTAAGCGATGCACCGGCCTGCTCAAAAGCTCCCCAGAAAAATATCACAAAAAAAGCTACAATAAATATAACTCCAACTCTTTGCTTTTCTATTTTACTAAGTGTTTTATCGGTTATCACCACACCAAATATTACAATAGCTGCTGTTACCAAAAGGTAGGGAAGATAGCTGAATACGCGTGCATCGAGATACAAAAGCCCTATCGACAAGGTAGCAAATAATGCCATCCCCAGAATCATCAGAACTGGTTTTGACCAGGCACGGTGCACACCATCGGGAGTGCTCCCCAGAGGCTTATTATCAGGACCTACCACATATTGTTTTGCAAAAGCCATCTGTACAATCACACTGATAAGCATCCCCACAGCCCCGGCCAGAAAAGCCCATTTAAAGTCCGCAGGATTACCGGTATCGCCTACAAGTCCGCAAATAAATGGCCCCAAAGCACCACCCACATTGATACCCATATAGAAAATGGTATATGCGGGGTCGACACGCCTGTCGCCTTTGGGATAAAGCTGCCCTACCAACGACGAAATATTGGGTTTAAAAAAACCATTACCCGCTATCATCAGACCCAAACCACTAAAAAACAACATGGTAGAAACCGACGGCATTGACATATAAGTATGTCCGCACAAGAAAAGCAGTATCTCGCCCAACGCCATAACCAGCCCGCCGGCTATGATAGAGCGCTGACTTCCCCAGTATTTATCAGCTATAAAACCACCTATAAGCGGTGTAAGGTACACCAAACTTGTAAAACTACCATACAAGCCGGATGCAAAGGCTTTGTCGAACAATAAGGCTTTAGTCATAAACAAAACCAAAACCGCCCGCATACCGTAATAATTAAAACGCTCCCACATCTCGGTGGCAAACAAGATATACAAGCCCTTTGGGTGACCTGTAGTTTTTACTTCCATTTCAATCTTTTTATCCATTATTTAAACTAATAAAAAAAACCGAACGCGAAAATTATCCGCGTTCGTTTTACCATTTCTCTGACATCCTGATTGGATTCAGACAACAAATATATTAAAAAGCATTCATTAAAGCAAATAAAATTGCCTTAATGTCGCATATTTAAACATTTTTATTGCATTTTATTTTTATAAAATTCTTTTTTTATGAATTTCGATAGACACCGACTCCACTTTACCGCCCAGAGGTGGGTTCTTTTTTGACAACAAAAGCTTTATCTCATCTATTTCCGCAAACTGCCCCATCACTGCATCGGCTATTCTTTGCGCTACATGCTCAATCAGGTTTGAGGCAATATCCATTTCGTGTTTTACCACATCATATACTTTCTGGTAGTTGAGCGTATCGGCCAGGTTATCAGTACTGCCAGCCCTGGCCGTATCAATACTTATGCTTAATGTAACCCTAAACGTATTGCCGAGTTCTTTTTCGTGACTCAAGCAGCCATGAAAAGCATGGAACTCCATTTCATTCAATGTAATTACCGACATGTTGTTTTTTTATGTTTAAATAATTTTACTTTCAAAATTGCCATCGTGCAAATAAGTGCGTACCACATCATCGCGCTTTACATCGTGCACCGATTTAAGCCTTACACCATTCACAGTGGTAAGCGTATAACCGTGCTTTAGTAAAAAAGCCGGAGAGTGACTTTCAATATTCTTCTCAAGCAACATCAGTCGGTTTTGCTCTCTTACGAAAACAGCATGTACGGTATTGCGTAACCTGTTGGTATGCCTTTCGTGAAGTATACGCCGCGCGCTAATCTTATCCTGAAGGCTCTTTCTTATCCGCCACTTTACATCGCTAATGTAGTCGTTTTCATTTCGCAACCTGTCTTTCACAGTATAATAAATGCTATTAGTCAAAGCCATAAGCTTATCTTCCGATGCCTGCATTGTATCGAGCAACAATGCCGCTACTGCCGTAGGGGTTTTTACCGAGGTATTGGCCACCATATCCAGTATCGATACATCGCGCTGATGACCGATACCAGCCACTACCGGTAACGGAAACTGGGCACAGTTGAGCGCCAGTTGGTACGAATCGAAACAAGCTAAATCCGTAGTAGCTCCACCACCACGGATAATAGCTACAATGTCAAAAAGATCTGCGTGTTCGTAAATCCTGTCGAGTGCAGCTATCATGGATGCTTCGGCCTGCTCACCCTGCACTATTGCAGGAAAAAGGTGCGTATAGAAAGCAAAACCGGCAGGATTATTTCTCAGCTGATCCATAAAGTCGCCATAACCGGCAGCCGTGGCCGACGATATAATAGCTATGCGTTGAGGTCGTTCCGGGAATGGCAGCAATTTGTTCATATCGGCAATCCCATCCTCCTCAAGTTTACGGATAATCTGCAACCGGCGTGCCATCATATCGCCAACGGTAAACACCGGGTCAATATCTTTCACATTCAAACTAAAGCCATACAAACTGTGAAAGTCAACAGTAACCGCAACAAGCACTTTTAATCCCGACCGGAACTCCTGGCCTGTTGTACTTTCAAAATAAGGCTTAAGCATCCTGTATGTACCATTCCAGATGGTGGCTTTACATTTGGCTATTAAAAAGTCGGTTTCTGCATCTTTCTCCACAAACTCCAGATAGCAATGCCCGTTACTGTTTTCGCGTAGCTCACTTATCTCGGCTCTTATCCATACCGGACTTCCGAAATTTAATTTGATGGTTTCCTGAACTCTTTCGGTCAGTTCCGATAGCCTTATTGAATCCATATATGTATAATCAATGTCTTTTTTTCATTATCAAAAGCAAACACATTATTGAATAATAAGTTTACGGGCAGTACTTCTTTGTCCCGTTTGCAAGCGTAGTATATACACACCGGCTGATAAGCCCTGCGCAGGTAACGATGTTTTTTGCGCTGAAAGTTTTGTAACCATCAGCTCTGCCCCCGATACCGAGTACAAACGCACCAAACAATCCGTAGCCGTCAAAACTGCAGCCAATTGTATGTCGATATTTTTAGAAACCGGATTATAACAGGCCTCTAACAAATTATCATCCACTCTCTTCAGATGACTCAAGGAAAATATTGACGCTGCTTTCTGAAAATCGGGGATTCCATACCCTAAACGGGCATTAGGAGTTTGGTACAACGAAGCGCTCTCCCTGACGCTCTGAAGTATTTCCGAAACAGAAGCAGCCTGATAATTGGCCTTTATATACTGTAAAAGGCAAGCCATCATACCAGCAACTACCGGCGACGAATATGAAGTTCCGTTCCCTGTAGTTGTTTCTCCATCGGGATTAACATAAGATGTTAGTGTGCCCATGGCCGATACATCGGGCTTTACGCGCCCATCCGCAGCCGGCCCGTAAGAGGTGAAGCTGCTGGCTGCCCCTGTGGCTGTAACAGCTCCAATGGCCAGAATACCATCGGCATCGGCAGGCGCACCTATGTAGTACCATGCTTTATTGCCTTCGTTCCCGGCGCTGTTGCATACGATGATTCCTTTTCCGGCTGCAAGTCCGGCTGCGATACTTGCCCGGCTTACTTTACCGTTCATATCTGCGTAACTGTAATTCATCGTAGGGTCGTCAAAAGTGGTATATCCCAACGAGGAATTCACCACGTCTACCCCTACACTATCGGCAAACTCAATTCCGGATACCCAAAAATCGGTTTCAACCACATATTCGCTCGGGTCGTATTCAGTTCTTATGAGCCAAAACGAAGCGTGAGGCGCCGTACCCACGTGCGAACCGGGCTTATTCCCGGTCATTATGGATAGCACATTGGCTCCATGGTAATTCTCGGCATATACATTATTTCCGGACAAAATCATATCTTTTACGCCTAACAAACGCCCCTGAAGCCGCAAGCTGTCGAAGCCCGGATTAACATCGGCCTTGTAAAACCCGCCGTCAAGTACGCCCACTACAATTCCTTTACCCGTATAACCCTGATTATGCAGATACGTACCATTAATCTGATTGATTTGAGTCGCCGACAAACCATAGTCAAAGTTATTTACGGACTCTCTTGATTTTGACCTGACCCCGGAAATTGTTCCCGTTTTGCCGGTATACCGAGCCCAGCGCACACATGGCAATAAACGCACCTGAGCCATTACCGACGAATCGGTGGTGAGCACTGTAACACCGTTAAGCCATTTGCTCCGGTTATGTACGGTAACACCCAACGCTGTAATTTGATCCACATACTGCTGATTTACTGGCAAGTCGGTACTATCGCACGATATTTGGAAAGCATTGCGCCGCTCGATGGCACGAGCCGACAAATACTCCTGAGGATTGTTTACTGAGTATGGTGAGTTTTTTTTATCGCTTAACTGAACATAGAAGTAATAACTTTCGGCGGCTTCAAGCACTGCCCAAAGCGGCATCGATACTATGATTAGTACAATAAAAAATCTTTTCATAAAAAAAGCTATGTTTCTTTATTACAAAGGTAAGTATTTTCATCATAACAAGTCAAACATATTCAAAGTTTAAAAATATTTAAAAAACAGATTCAAAAGAATCACAATTACGAAATTTTCGTAGTTTTGCACTACGATTTTTTCGTAGTACTTTTATAAAAATCGTAATTACTTGATTACAAACATACAATTTAGCAATAAAAATGGAAAAACTAACACACCAGGAAGAAGAATTAATGCTGATCGTATTTAAACTGGGAAAAGGTTTTATACGGGATTTCATCGACCAGATGGAAGACCCCAAACCACCTTACACCACCGTAGCGTCCATTGCCAAAAACCTGCAACGCAAAGGCTTTCTGAAAGTAACCCGCTATGGTAATGTGTACGAATACAGTCCGCTGGTCGACGAAAGCGAATACAAATCGCGCTACCTATCGGGTATAGTCAACAATTATTTTGAAAATTCCTATAAAGAGCTGGTTAGCTTCTTTGCCAAAAAGCATAAAATAACCGCTGAGGAATTACAGGAAATTATTAATCTTATTGAGAAAAAATAAAAAGCTTAGTTATTTCTGAATATAAAACTTCAGATTGAAATGTCAAAAAAAAAGAACTTTGCTATTTCTGACCATTAAAACACAAAACAGATGAAACCCGAAATTATATTTTTTATCAAGATAAATGTTGCGATAGCTGCATTATATCTGTTTTACAAAGTTTTTCTCGCCAAAGATACTTTCTGGAAATCGCATCGCCTGTACCTGCTGCTAAGTATAGCTGTAGCCTTTGCATATCCGGCGCTCGACCTTACCGGCTGGCTTCAACAACAAACACCGGTACAGCACATTATCAGCAATTACCTGACATTACCCGAAGTAGTGATTACGCCTGAGGAGAAAAAAATTGACCTGCTGCCACTACTATTTGGAGCGTATGGGCTGGTGAGTATAGCGCTTATAAGTAAAATTGTTTTACAGTTTTTTTCTATTATGAAAGTACGTATCAGCGGCAGCCGGCAATGGGTCAACGGTATCCGCGTGATTGCTGTAAACCGCGATATTACCCCATTTTCGTTCTTTGGCAATATTTATATCAACCCCGCATCGCATACCGAAAAAGAACTGGAGCAAATTTTGGCTCACGAAATGACACACGTGCATCAGATACACTCCCTTGATGTGATAGTGTCGGAAATAGCCTGCTCTTTGTGCTGGATAAATCCCTTTGTGTGGCTATTGAAAAACGAAATCAGGCAAAACCTCGAATTTCTTGCCGACCATCAGGTAATCAAATCCGGTTTCGATAGCCGTATGTATCAATACCATCTATTACAATTATCTTATCAAACTCCCGATATAAAACTTGGAAATAAATTTAATGTATCACCTCTAAAAAAACGTATTATGATGATGAATCAAAAAAAATCAGGAAAACCGTCAGTAGCCAAATATTTGCTGGCGGCACCGCTTGTGTTATCGCTTGTATTAATGAGCAATGCCGAAGTACTTGCCTCTACTGCTAAACAAATGATGCAGCAGCAGGACCAACTCACCACTCAGAAAACCGCTGCAGTTCAGCAGGACAACAAGGAAAAGAATGTTGAAGTTGTAGTTGCCAACACCAAAGAAAACGGAGCAAAATTTACAGCAACCGTTGTATATGATAAAAATGAAAGTACAGATGATCCACTATTTACAGTAGTTGAAAATATGCCTATTTTTCCGGGTGGAGATAAAGCTTTGATTAAATTCCTGTCGGACAATGTAAAATATCCGGCACAATCGGTGAAGGACAATGTACAGGGTAGAGTTATTCTACAATTTATTGTGAATGCCGACGGAAAAATATCTGACGTAACGGTCGTGCGCGGTGTTGACCCACTGCTCGATGCCGAAGCTATACGCGTAGTGAATGCCATGCCTGCCTGGACACCCGGCACCCAACGCGGGAAAGCTGTACGTGTGAAATATACATTACCAATAAATTTCAGACTACAGGGTGATGATAAAAAAACTGAGGGCGTAATTAGCATCAACACTCCCGACGGAAAACAACCTTTGTTTATAGTAGACGGTAAAGAAATAAACCACGAAGAAATGTTGCAAATTAAACCTGCCGACATTCAGTCGATAGACGTACTTAAAGATGCTTCGGCCACAGCTATTTATGGTGAAAAAGGCAAAAACGGAGTGGTGAAAATTACATTGAAAGAGAAAAAAGCACAATAGTACAACATCCTATAAAACATGGAAGATCTGGTAAGTTTTCAGATGAAATAATCATAACAATCAATGCGTAATCATTCAGATCCTCCCAAATCCCCGATAGTTGCGATAACTGTCGGGGTTTTTTAATTGAGATTAGTTTTAAAAGGCATTATAGAACGATGATTTTCCAAACACCGTCATTATTACTATTTTAACATCTAACCAAAAAGACCAATGTTCAATGTATTCAATATCATGTTCCACCCTTTTCTCCATCTTCCAAAGTTGATCAGTTTCGCCTCTATACCCGTTTACCTGAGCCCAACCCGTTAAACCCGGCTTTACAAAATGCCTATATAAATAATGCTCAACCAGAGATGAGTAAATATCGGTATGTTTAAGCATATGAGGTCTTGGCCCTACTACCGACATGTCGCCCAACAGAACATTGAAAAATTGCGGTAATTCATCGATATTGGTTTTACGCATAAACGCACCTATTCGGGTTAACCTGTTATCGTTTTTAGTAGCCTGTTTTGTATCCGCATCGTTATTCACAACCATGCTTCTGAACTTTATACATTTAAAATTTTTGTTATTTATCCCGGTACGTTCCTGAATAAAAAAAACAGGTCCCTTGGACTCAAGCCTGATAAGCAAAGCTAACAAGGGAGTGAGCCAGAGTAGAATAAAAACGATAACAACAATCGAAAATACGACATCAAAAACTCTTTTCAGAATGCGCAATTCCGAGCTATCCAACGGAATACGTTGAGGATTTACAAACTCATATCCTTCGAAACTTGTAACTGTAGCAGACCGATACCATTTAAGGTTACGGGGAATGAAAAACAATCGGACTCCCGAGAAATTACAAAGTTTGATTATTTCTCTGATTCTGCTTTGTAAATTAGAATTGCTTAGTTCAATAAATACTGTTTGAATATTCTTCAGCTTAAGAGCTTCTGTTAAAGCTTCATTAGAGATTATTGTATGATCGTCGTCCTCAATATTGAGGTGATTTACGATATTGTAATTCAACAGCGGATTAGATAAAATCGTTTCGCTGATTTTGGAATATGTATTGCTTTTGCTTACAATAAGCACTCCTTTATTCTTGTTTTTCAGCGGCTTGCCATTTTTAAAATACAAATATATTAGTATATGAGAAGATAGCAGAGCTGCATAAAATAGTACATAGGTTTCCAATAAAAAAGATTTCACCCACAACTCATTTGTTTGAAAAACGAAAACTAAGAACACTGACATTACAACAAAGCGCAACCACAAGAATGTTAGATTCTTAACCCAGTTGTACAGCCTGTCTAATCTGTAAACTTTATTTCTCCAGAAAAAATAAAAGCTAATCAGCAACGAAATATTCTGTGTAAAAAAGAATATTAAAATATCGTATTTATCGATAAAAACAGAGTGACTGCTAAACACGGAGACCAACACCATAGATATATTAACCAACACTATTTCAATACTTATGAATAGTTTTCTTAATTCGCTTCCTAATGTAAACATGTGTATATAAACTCTTATTTTAAAATTTTTACTGGTTCTGTTATTTCTTTAGCACAAAATTAAATTTTAATGTACTATTGAATAGGGCTAAACAGAGGACAAATTGTGGACGTGCTCTCATGCACATTAACATTCATCTGAATTAAAACAAGCTGCTAATCAGATACAAAAACATAAACAGCACTCTAAAATCTATCAACTTACGCTCATATAGCCACCTAAAGTTTTGTAACAAAGGATATTACTATCGATAGATTTTTCTATTACAAACACATACAATAAGCAATAAACATACAGACACGTCCCCAATATGTCCCATTTTATACTTCTGTATCTTCCATCATTCATTTTACTTTTGTCGTACCCGAATACAAGAGCAATTAACTGTTGGCTATCAAAAATGCTTTTCATTGGATGTACCTAATCAAATGTAATGCCATTTACAAAAAAAACAGTGTGATTTATCACCTCATATGATTTAGTATTTATCCGAAGCAATTCACGATAGATTAACGACTAAGGTATATCAGGCACTTATCTACTTGCGGTTTTGGAAAATATATCGATTTTTTAAAAATCATTTCACTGCATCAACAGATAGGTTCAGGATTTCTCATCAAATATGTTAAAGCTGTGATTCATTCTGTGAGTCACGTGCATTTTTATGTTTTAAACAGCATAACTACACGCACACAATCATCTTACAAACAAACACTTACAATCAAACAGAAATTATATATCTTATCAATAAAAAACACTCTAAAACAAACAACAAAGTGAAAAATCTGTATTACTTTATCTTTTTAATTTTGGGTGCAACTACAATATTCAGTAGTTGTAAGGCATACAAAGAAACAGTCTACTTTCAAAACAGCGGGCAACCCATTGAATTTAAAGACTCAGCACAATTGTCGACACCCGAACCTGTGCTTAAAACAGGCGATTTGTTAATTATAACCGTCAATACAATCACTCCCGAAGCTTCAGCGCCATTTAATTTACCCTTAGTGCCCGGCAGCACAATTATGAAGCCATACAATCAGGGAGCAACAGCTGCAACAAGTATGGGGGCTTTGCAAAACTTTTTGATAGATAAAAACGGAGAAATTAGCTTTCCGGTTATAGGCAATATCCGTGCGGCCGGTATGACAAAAACGGCGTTGAAAGAATATATCAAAAAAGAAATTTATCCCGTATTAATAAAGGAAGAGCCTATAATTACCATCCGATACGCTGAGTTTAAAGTATCTATGTTGGGCGAATTTAACCGCCCGGGGGTGCTGAGTGTCAACAATGAGCGTATTAGTATTACCGAAGCAATAGCGCAAGCCGGCGATCTGACAATATACGGACAACGCAATAACGTACTGCTCATAAGAGAAGATGCAAACGGTAACAGAGAAACCGTACGCATAGATTTACGCGATAGCCAGTTAATCAATTCTCCTTATTATTTCCTGCAACAGAACGATGTTATCTATGTGCAACCCAATAATGCGAAATCGCGAAATAAGTTTTTTGGAACTGCAGAGTCGATATCCATATCTGTAATAGGCACATTGATTTCGTTATCATCATTGATAATAACCATTACCAGATAAACCCCATTTACTGACCCTTAAAAAAAAATTATCACACATTAGAAACAAATTTGCTATGGATAAAAATATCAAGTATCTTAACTTTGAAGAACCCGGAAAACCTATTAATTGGAGAGATTTGTTTGACAAAGTCTTATTCCACTGGAAATGCTTTGCTGTTTCCGGTGCATTAACATTGATTCTGGGATTCTTTTACATTCGTTCGCAACAAGATATTTACGAACTCAGATCCTCAGTTTTAATTATCGACCAAAATAAAAGCGGGCAGCTTAGCGAAACAAGCCTGTTGAATGAATTAAACGGAGGCTCGCTGCTCTCAAGTTCATCTTCGCGGATTAACAATGAAATAGAAGTACTAAAGTCCTACCTTCTGGTTATGAGGGTAGTAAATAAGTTAGAATTATACACAGATTATTCTCAAACAAAATTTCTGAAAACAACCGACTTGTATAAATCAAGCCCTTTGTACGTAAATCTGGACAGTGCATCGTTATATAAATTAAAAGCATCACTGAATATTAAAATCAAGCCCATCAACCATGGCGGCTATGTGGTGCATTGCAGTTACCCTACCGCAGATGGTGAAAAAACGTATGAGCAAGAAGTAAAATCATTACCTGTATTATTGAATACACCTTTTGGTTATATTTCTATCTTGCAAAAAAACGATTCGAAAACACCAACCGAACAAATCAATGTTAAGATTTCAAATCCTGAGGCTGTAGCAATGAGCTATCGCAATGGGATATTGAATGCCGAAGCAGCCAAACTGGTAGATGTTATAGAACTGTCGGTTAAGGTTACCAATCCTGAAAAAGGTAAAGATTTTTTGAACACGCTTGCCGAAATATATAATGCCGATGCCACTGAACAGAATAACTTATCGGCCAATAATACGGCTATTTTTATCGACTCACGCTTAAAGTTTCTGGCTGATGAGCTATCGGGAGTAGAAACTCTGGTGGAAAACTACAAGCAAAGTAATAATGTAACAAATCTGGACGAAGACACCAAAATTATTCTTGAGAACAGCAATGTTTATAATAAAAAACAAATAGATTTGCAAATACAGCAAAATCTGGTAAAATTTGTAGATGACTTTGTTCAGAACCCTAAAAACCTGTACAGCGTTATTCCTGACCTGGGGCTTACCGACCAGACGCTGACACAAATTATTGGCAACTACAACGACCTGGTAATAAACCGCGAAAGAATTGCCACCGCCACAGGCGACAACAACCCAACGCTGAAAATCATTAATCAGCAAATAGCCGCTTCGCGCAAAGCTATTATCACCAGTATAAGCAATGGACGTAAAGGACTGCAAATCACTAATCAGGATTTAATGTCGGAAAACACCCAACTTAAAACTAAAATTAAGAATGTACCCAAACAGGAACGTGAAATGATGGAGATACTTCGGCAGCAACAGGTTAAGGCATCTCTTTATCTTTTCTTGTTGCAAAAACGCGAAGAAGCCTCGTTAAACATGGCTGTAACCACACCCAAAGCCAGGGTATTAAATATACCTAACAGCCCCAGACATATAGCTCCCCGCATCTATATGTTATTACTCGTGCTCACATTGATAGCGCTGATTGTTCCGGCAGCTATATTGTACTTATCGGAAGCTCTGAATACAAAAGTGCGCACCAGAGAAGACGTGGAAAGAAAAACAAAAATACCGGTACTATCGGAGCTGGCTCACAACAACACTTCAAAAGACATCATCGACTTTCAGGTTAGCTCTGAAGTTAATCAGGAACTATTCAGGCTGTTGCGCACCAAACTACAATTTGTGCTGAATACTCCTGATGATAAAGTAATTTTAGTCACATCAAACAATGCCGGCGAAGGGAAAACCTACGTAAGTCTGAACCTGGCTATTTCGCTGTCATTGAGCGACAAAAAAGTTTTGCTCATGGGAATGGACCTCCGAAAACCCAAACTGCGCAAATTATTTGATATCGAGAACGAAAATGGTATTTCAGCCTATCTTTCTGGTCAAAGTACCGACTACAAATCACTGCTTTATTCTCCGGATGGGCTCCCCAACCTGCATGTGTTGCATGCAGGGATAGTGCCTCCTAACCCAAGTGAATTAATCATGAAATCGAACTTCGATGCACTTATCCAAGAACTGAAGCGAGATTATGATTACATCGTTATTGACAGTGCACCCGTGGGATTGGTTTCAGATTCGTTCTTAATCAACAGAGTAGCAAACATCAGCTTGTTTATTTGCAGAGCGGGAGTATCGGATGTGCGGCAGATTGAGAATGCAAACAGAATTGAGCAGGAAAAAAGTCTGAACCGGATGTTTATTATCATAAATGATGTAGATGTTGAGTCGTCGCGCTATGCTTACAACAACAGGTACTCTCTGGGTTACAAGTATGGTTATAAAACTACAACAGGAAAGAAAAGCAAAGTGCACAAATCGGCTAAGAAAACATCAGTCAACACATTAAATTAATGTATAAAATTATCGCTATCATAATCATATCAACATTAACCGTTGTGCTGTATTTATGGCCCGATTTGCATCCGGAGCGCTTGGTGACAAATACTCATCGTTGGTATCACGACCTGATTATGCATGGTGGCTACTATTTTGTGGCATCATTAATTATATTTTCTCTTCGGTGCAATGTCAGTATATTTCTTCTTGGCTCAGTTTTTTTTATAATGTCCATAGCACTTGAGTTGCTCCAATATTACAGCTTCAATCGCAGTGTAGATTATTTTGATATCATATGCAATTTTTGTGGAATACTCCTTGCCACGGGTATTTTTCAGCTATTTTCAAAAAACAAAAAACAGTAACAAGGCTTTTAGCGATAACAAACAATAAGCATTTTTTGGGTAAATAAAAACTACGAAAAACACAGTAGATTATTTTGGAAACAAACAATAAACGAATCGCAAAAAACACCTTGTTACTGTATTTCAGAATGCTGTTGTTGATGGGCGTATCGCTATATACCGTGCGGGTAGTGCTGAATACGCTTGGTACGGTTGATTATGGTATTTATAGCGTAGTAGGCGGTATTGTTACTATGTTTTCGTTTTTAAGCAATACCATGGCATCGGCATCGCAACGTTTTTTCTCATACGAACTGGGGCGAGGAAATTATGAGCAACTCAAGAAAACTTTCAGTATGACGATGACCATTTATGCTATGATAGCTTTGGTAATCCTGATATTGGCAGAAACAGTTGGATTGTGGTTTTTAAACAACAAAATGACCATCCCTGCGGAGCGAATGGAAGCTGCCAACTGGGTGTATCAGTTTTCTATCCTGTCATTTATGATGACAATGATAACAATTCCGTTTAATGCCGCTATTATAGCGCATGAACGAATGAATGTGTATGCCTGGGTAAGCATTGTAGAGGTATTGCTAAAGCTATTGGTTGTGTATCTGTTGGTGGCTTTTTCTATAGATAAATTAAAACTGTATGCGATTCTTATTTTTGGGGTAACTACACTTGTTACCTTTATTTACAGAAGCTATTGTATCCGAAAGTTTAACGAGTGCCGGTTTTCGTTTTATTGGAACAAAAAATTATTTAAAGAAATACTAAGTTTCTCAGGATGGAATTTGTTTGGCGCTTTGGCTGGTATTTTTAACAACAACGGGATCAATATTGTGTTAAACATGTTTTTCGGACCAATTGTAAATACAGCAAGAGCCGTAGCTTATCAGGTTAACAGCTCAACCAACCAGTTTGTACAAAACTTTATGACGGCTTCGCGGCCACAGATTACAAAACTATTTGCATCCGGCGAACAAGAACAGATGATGAAATTAGTTTTCCAAAGCTCTAAATTTTCATACATACTACTGTTTATTCTGAGCATGCCGGTATTGCTCGAAACCCATTTTATATTTAAAGTTTGGCTTAACGATGTACCTGAATATGTAGTACTTTTCACTCGTTTAATCATCATCGGAACGTTAATCGACTCAACATCCTATGCGCTTCAAACAGCAGCTCAGGCCACAGGGAAAATCGTTACATATCAAGCTGTTGTAGGAGGAATGATGATATTAAATCTCCCGCTTGCGTACTTGCTTCTCAGGTTAGGCCATGCCCCTCAGTCGGTATTTTATTTGTCTATAGCCAATTCTGCTGTATGTTTATTTCTCCGGCTTTATATGTTAAGCAAAATGATACATTTATCCGTATCCGATTTTGCTTACCGGGTACTATTACCTTTATTTTTGGTAACAATTATAGCCTATATAGCTCCACTCACCATTTTAATGAATCTCGATATGGGTTTTTCACGGTTCTTCATTATTCTGTGTGCCGGATTTATCTCATCAATTTCAACCATTTTTTTTATTGGTCTTACTAAAAACGAAAAGCAATTTGCCTTACAAACAGTCAAAAATTTCAAGAAAAAATATGTTCAAAAAAACGCTTAAGAAGATTCTTCCTCATCATATTTTTGAGTTCCTAAGGATAGAAAAGAAAAAAATTGTACAACGTAAGCAACTGAAAAAGGCTTATTTGTACGATATGGAGCGATACATTAAGTACTCTGACACCCTGGGCTCCGATACAGATCAAAAGCTAATTGGTAGAATTATTCGCGAATATCACGTAGTAGAAAAAGGTCTGACAATGCCTGAAACCCGATTGGGGTTCGGCAAAGACCTAATATTTAGTCTGATACAAAACTGTATTGACTATATCCAGCAATATGGAGAAACTGATGAACAACTAAAGCATGCTATCAGAGTGGTACTTGAATACGAACGCTTTCATCAGGAGCAGGGCTTTGCCCTCGATTCCGTGGTGCAAACTGCTATCAATAATCTAAAGCAGAAAGCTGACGAGGCCCGTTATTGCCAGCAAAAAGAAATGAATATTGACTCCTATTTTCAACATATCAATGCTTCATTTCCGTTATTTGCAGCTTCAAGGTCAAGCGTCAGAAATTATTCGGATAAAGATATTCCGACCACAACAATTATTCAAGCTCTGGAACTGGCGCGCACAACTCCCTCAGCCTGTAACAGGCAATGCTGGAGAACATATGTTATTGAAAATAAGGAACAAACAAATCTGATATTAGCGATTCAAGGAGGTAACAGAGGATTTGGACATTTAACCAACAAGCTGATAGTATTAACCGCAGAGCTTGGAGTTTTTACCAGTACAGGTGAACGGAACGAAGCATTTATTGATGGAGGAATGTACGCCATGAATCTGCTCTATGGGTTGCATTACAACGCAATTGCGGCATGTATTCTTAACTGTAGTAATACAATTGAGAAAGATTTGAAATTAAGAGAATTGTGCCGCATAAAAGACTCGGAAGTATTCATTGCCATGATTTCGTGCGGCATACCACCGGAAAACTTTAAAGTAGCTGCCTCGCTCAGATATGAAGCAGACAAAACAAATAAGCTTATTATTGAATAACTTAACGAACGTAACAGCCTCAGCAAAGAAAAAACCTAAGCACTATATCGATATTTTTTAAACAATGAAAAAAGATCTTTTAATTATATTTGGTACACTATTACTTACTAATGTGTTTGGAATTACAAAGCTTCCGAACACGCCATTATTGATACTTGTATTAGTAATGGGTATTCTTGGTTATATTGAAAACAGAAACTCTATTTTCATTAAGCCTATAGCTGTATTTATAGTGGGACTGTTAATTAGCATTATCTCCTGCAAAGTATTTCGCGAACAGGATTATCTTGATTCATTCAAAGCCCTACCCAACTATTTTTTTATCTTATTTTACTTTGGATTGATATACCTCAAACCTAAGTTGACAGATATCGAAAATGCATTCATATTTCTGACATTGATGTTCAATACAATCTATATCCTCCAGTTTGTTCTTTTGCAATGGGGAGTTGTATTTGTAAGCAGCGCCGAGGGATCGCTCGATGCCGCAACCGAAGCCAGATTCAGAATGGCCGGTAGCGGCTTGTCGTCTTTAGGCTTATTCTTTGGGCTTAATAAGTTTATACTTAAAAAGAAATTAATCTATTTGCTCATTTTACTTTCCTCCCTTGTCGTTATTTTGCTAATGAGCTTCCGTACTATGATATTCTTTAGCTCATTGTTTGCATTTATTCTGATCTTTAAAATAAACGGATTTAATAAAAAAACGATACTATGGGTTGTTGTGAGCAGCCTGTTTTTCATAGTAATGCTAAACATTCCTGTACTGAACGAAAAAGTACAATATATGATTAACAAACAACAAACCGAAACATTGTCAAACAAGGACTATGTAAGAGTAGTAACTATGGATTTTTATCTTCGCGATTATTTTAAAAGTCCCTGGGAAATGCTTTTCGGGTCAGGGCAACCATTCTCAAAAACAACTTATTACAAGTATCACGAGAGCCTCAATGCTCAGGGAATATACTATGTCGACTGGGGACTATGGGGTTTAAGCTGGGTTCTGGGGATTTTGAGCGTTTGCGGAATTCTTTGGTACAGCATCAAAGCCTTTTTATTAAAAGTGCCAATGCTCTATTACTATTTGGGAATCTGGTTTTTATACTTAGTAGTATCATCTATTACCACTGCGGAATTTTTTAGAGCCGGAAACTTTGTAATACAAGCTTTGTGCCTATATGCTTTAAATCTGATTTATGTTCTGGTTAAGATACAACTACTTGAAAACGAACAGGAATATATTCAGCAGGAAAAAATATGAGTCGAAAAAAGAAAATAGGCATACTTACTTTTCATAGTGCACACAATTATGGAGCTGTTTTACAGACTTATGCCCTACAAGAGCATTTGGTTGGAAATGGATTTACTGTTGAGATTATTGATTACCGACCAGCTTTTATAGAAAAATCGTATAAGCTCTTTCGGTTGAACCGAATTAAAAGCAAGAACCCGATAACTATCATCCGCAAACTGATTCAGGAATTGTTGATGATAGAAAAAAGAAAGCTGGCTAAAAAGGACTATGAATTATTCTTAAAAACGCACTTAACATTATCGCCCAATGTCGCAAAAAACAGGGAGCAGATACCCACAGATTACGATTTGTACATCCATGGAAGTGATCAAATCTGGAATCCTAAAATGTTAGGTGGAAAAATTGACCCGATTTACTTTGGAGATTTTAGTGCATCGAACGGAAAAAAAATAAGTTATGCTGCAAGTTTCGCTAACGAGCCACTCAAGCAGCAGGACAAGGAAACCTACAAAAAACTATTGACAAACTTAGATGCTGTATCGGTTCGCGAAAAGGAGTTAGGCGTTTTGATAAAAGATTGTACCGAGAAAAAAATATATGATGTATTAGACCCCACACTACTTGCGAACCCCAAGGTCTGGTCCAAAATTATAGAAGAACCGGCTATTGAGAATTATATTTTAATTTATCAGGTAGGTCAAAATCCACTAACACATAAACTCGCCAATGAGATAGCGAGAAAAAACAATCTTGTAATTTACGATATAAATTCAGAGAAGAACCATGTTTCTGTAGGCAAGTTTGTTGGGTTGTTTTTAAAGGCCGATTATATAATTACCACCTCATTTCACGGAACAGCCTTCTCGTTGATTTTTAATAAACAATTTTACTCTATTGCATCCGGTACAGGCCGAGATGTACGCGTAGATTCCCTGCTGAAAGATTTAAATATTCAGGAACGTTTGCTATATCAAATTCCTGAATCAATTACCACAATAGATTACGAATCTGTAAATAAAAACTTAGAGATTTTAAAACAAAAATCAGTTGATTTTTTAAAAGACAACCTATGTTTTCAATAATAATCCCTTTATACAACAAAGCCAATTTTATAAAAAAAACTATTGACTCTGTATTGAATCAAACCTTTCAGCAATTTGAAATCATTATAATCGATGATGGCTCTACCGACAAAAGTTTGGAAGCAGCTAACAGCATCACGGACAATAGAATACATGTATTTACAAAAGAAAACGGAGGTGTATCAGCGGCCAGAAACTACGGAATAAAAAAAGCCCGATACGATTATATTGCTTTTCTGGATGCCGATGACTTATGGATGCCTTCGTATTTAGAAACACTATATGATTTAATAAAGCAGCATGGTACGGCCGGCATGTTTTCCACAGCATTTAAAATTCAGCTCAGCGCAGATTCTGAACGTTGCCGGGTGTTAAAACTCAACAAACTGAATGCCGACAGGGTTTTGATTGATAATTATTGTAAGGCTATTTTAAATCGGAATATATTCTGCTGGACATCGACAACCTGCGTCAAAAAAGAGGCGCTTAATCAGGTTGGCTTATTCAGAGAGAACATTCAAGTTGGAGAAGATATTGACCTTTGGTTAAGAATCGGACTTCGTTATGATGTAGCCTTTTCGTATCAGATATGTGGAATACGGATTGAAGAAAGCGAAAACAATATCATGAAAAGCAATTTCAATTTTCAAAAAATATTTCCTTATTCTGAATGGTATTATTATAAAACCAATCACAAGAAATGGCTCCTGAAATATGTAAACTCCACGATTCTGTGGCAATGCCAAGGGTTAATGAGCAAAAAATATCTGGCTGATGCTCAACATGCAATACAAAAAATCAGGCCATTCACCTTACAGGGAAAATTACTTGTAAAATACGCTTTATTATATCTTAAAATAATGCTGTAATGCTTAAAACAAAAAACGAACTAAAAGCATGTATTCAATATGAACGTGAGATTTACGCTAAATACATGTTCAATTCAAAATCAAGATATTTTATATCAAGATTAAAAAGAGAGCCTGCCCGAATGATTTTAAGCTTTTTAGTTTTATCAAGAAAAACAGATTTCTATCATTATAAAATGGCTCAAAAACCAGATTTTATAAGCTCAATTCTGTATTTCTGCTGCATATGCAGAAAAAACCGACTTGGAGAAAGATTAGGCCTTGAAATGACGACTGCAAACATTAAACCGGGCTTTCTTATTTACCATTTCAACAATGTAGTAAATGGAGGAAGTCATATTGGCAAAGATTGCCATCTGCATGGCAACAACTGCATCGGGAATAATGGCATTACAAACGGTTGTCCCACCATTGGCGACAATGTATCATTGGGAGTAGGTGCCAAAGTTTTAGGCAATGTAACCATAGCCAATAATATCAAAATAGCCGCAGGCGCTGTTGTTGTTCATTCTTTTTTGGAAGAAGGAATTACAATAGGTGGTGTACCAGCAAAAAAAATTAAGTAAATCATGAATCAGCCGAAAGTTAGCATAATAGTACCCATATACAATGTTGAGAAGTATTTAGACCGCTGTATGCAGTCTCTGCTCAATCAAACATTAAAGGACATTGAGATTATCATGGTAGATGACGAATCGCCGGATAATTGTCCTGCCATGTGCGACGAATACGCCAAGCAAGATAACCGGGTGAAAGTTATTCATAAAAAGAACGGAGGACTTGGTTTTGCAAGGAATAGTGGATTGGAGCTTGTAACCGGAGAGTACGTGGCATTTCTGGATTCTGATGACTTTGTAGATGTGACGATGTACGAAAAACTGTACACTTTTTTAAAAAAAAATAAGCTTGATACCTGCTTTTGCAGTTCTAACTTATATTATTCAGCAAACCAGATTGTACCGGTGAACGAATGTAAAGAAGAACGCATTTTCAGCGGACGACATGCCATTAATAACTTTATGATGAACATGTTAGGTGCAGATATGTCTATAACATCTGACGACTCGTATATGATTTCCGTTTGGAAAGCCATTTACAGCACCCGTATAATTAACACAAACAGCATCCGTTTCAACTCTGAAAAGCTAATTGCATCTGAGGATTTGTTTTTTCATATTGACTATTTGAGCAAAGCCGTACAAGTGGGTTTTATACCACAGAACCTCCACTATTATTTCTACAATTCAACTTCAATTTCAAAAACATATTCTGAACAGAAATACAAGCGACTAACAGCCGCGATTCATGCTTTAGAAGGTCATCTTAAAAAATATCTTTTACCACAGTTTTTCAATTATTACTATCAGTGCCAGATAGTACATTTATACAAAATAATACTGAATTATGAAATTGAACAGTTGAGGTATTCTTACTTTAAACTTAGAAATAAGATAGCCAAAGAACTAAAAACCGACATATTAAGAGGAGCCATTACATCTCTTCCATTGCAAGATTATACTTTCAAAAAAAAACTTTATCTCATTGCTTTAAAATATCGGATTGTTGATTTGTTGATATTAATCGTCAAACTAAACAAAAGGTTAAAATAAATACATAATTTGAATACGCTTGGTATATGAAAAAAAAGATTGGTGGAGTAATTGTATCATATATGAATCATAATAATTATGGTTCGTCATTGCAAGCTTATGCAACGCTTGTAAAAGTTCAGAACCTGGGTTACGACTTTGAGTTTATAAAATATAACAAACAAAGGAATGTTTTTGATTGGCTGAAAATTGGGCCAGGATTGCTGCTTAGTGGTGGTCTGGAGTTAATCACCTCAAAATACAAAAGTATTATTATCAAAAAATTAAAACCCGATTATTCAAAAAAACAGAGCTTAAGAACTGAGGCTAACAATGCTTTTAAAACAAAATATTTTGTTCCGTATTTTCGGCACTACAATGGTTATGATGATTTGAAAGCAGGCTCCCGGAATTATGATTTAGTTATGGTAGGGAGTGATCAGGTTTGGAGACCATTCGGGTTTTACAGCAATTACTGGAATTTGATTTTTGTAGATGATGCCGTTCCAAAAATTGCATATGCGTCCAGTTTTGGAGTATCGTCGATACCCAAACATCAGATTAGCGGAACAAAAAAGTATCTGAACCGACTTGATGCCATAGGAGTACGAGAGTATCAGGCAAAAAAAATTGTAGATACCTTGTCTGATAAAAATGCGTCGGTAGTAGCCGACCCCACGATATTATTGACCAAAGAAGAGTGGTTATCATTTGCTCATAGTTCCACCTTTAATATAGACGAGCCCTACATCTTTTGTTATTTACTGGGTACACGAAAAGATATAAGAAAAGAAGTGCAAACGCTAAAGGAAAAGACCGGACATAAAGTTGTATTTCTGCGCCACATGGACGAGTACATTGCTGCTGACGAGGAAATTGGTGATTTTGCTCCTTACAACGTCGACCCGAAAGACTTTGTAAAGCTCATATCTAAAGCCGAATACGTATGCACCGATTCGTTTCATGGTACCGTATTTTCAATTTTAATGGAGCGTAAGTTTATATCCTTCTATCGGGTTAAACCATCCAACTCGGGCTCCACGCATTCCAGAATCGACAGCCTGTTAAATATATTTGGTTTGGATAATCGGAAATTCGGACAAGATATTTATAACGAGATATCGCAAGAGATTGACTACTCCATTGTTGCCAAGAAACTTCGCGAACTAAGAGACGAGTCCTATGAATTTTTAAAAAACAGTTTAAAACTTCATACGCAAAAATGAAAAATCCTAAGGTATTGGTTGTTGCCACCTCCCGTAAAACTCGCGGTGGAATCACTTCAGTGGTGAAAGCCCATGAAACCGGAGAGCAATGGCGAAAATATCATTGCAAATGGATTGAGACACATCGCGATGGAAATTCATTTATAAAAATGAGGTATTTGGTAAGCTCACTATTCTTATTTATAACATTACTCCCTTTTTATGATATTGTACATATCCATGCCGGACTGAGGACTTCCGTTGATCGCAAAATCATATTTGCAAAACTGGCTAAATTCTTTCGACGAAAAATCATCATTCATTTTCATCCGGCAACTGAGAAGCACTTGTTTCAGAAGGAATTCTCCGGAAAGATATTCAAATTATTTTGCTATTCAGATCTATTAATTGTTCTTTCACATCAGTGGGAAAACTGGATTAATGAAGCGTATCCAAACAATCAATTTAAGTTTAAGGTTGTGTATAATCCGTGTCCTAAGGTGGTTCGTAGTTCCGATGCAAAAGAGAATATCATCTTGTATGCCGGTACTTTGAATGACCGTAAAGGATACGACCGGTTGATTGAAGCATTTAGCAAAATTGCACCAGAGTACCAAGACTGGAAGGTTGTATTTGCAGGTAATGGCGAAATAGACAAAGCCAAGCATCTTGCTTTGGAATGTGGCATCGAATCTCAGGTGGAGTTTTTAGGGTGGGTAGCAGGCACTGCCAAAGAGCATATCTTTCAAAGCGCATCGGTTTACTGTTTGCCAAGTTGGGGCGAAGGCTTTCCTATGGGAGTATTGGATGCAATGGCTTACGGAATTCCTGTGGTAACTACTCCTGTTGGAGGTATTCCTGAATTATTAGCAGATGGTGTCAATGGTTTTATCTTTGATGCTTACGACACGGAAGCACTTTCAGAAAAACTTTCCATACTGATGTCATCAGCGGAAGTAAGAACCCGATTTGTATACGAAACAGACAAGCTTGTAATAACAGAATTTAATATTGACGTTATCAACAAGAATATTGGTATGATTTATAATCAGATTGGAAGATGAAAAAAATTGGTATCATCACTGTATCCCGCACTTACAATTTTGGCGCCGAACTGCAAGCCTATGCTTTGCAAAAAAAACTACAGCTTCTTGGTTATAATGCAGAAATCATAGACTATCTGTATTATAAGCATAAAAATTACAAACAAACTTCAGGTTCTAAGCCGTTGGTGCAATTTAGCCCGAAAGAGCAACTCAAAAAATATTTACTTTATCGCATCGCGACACCAATATTGGACGATTTTGTCTCTCTGTTTTCTAAATCAATAAGAAATAGACTTCAGAATTTTGAAAGCTTTCACCTGAGTCATGTTCGTTTTTCTAACCAATACAGAAGCTTAACTGAGCTTAACAATGCTCCCCATCCTTATGATGTCTTTATAGTAGGTAGCGATCAGGTATGGAATCCAGCTACAGGCACCTCATTATCACCATATTTTTTAGAATTTGCCCCTAAAGACAAACTAAGAATGTCCTATGCTTCGAGCTTCGGAGTATCTTCTATAGATGTTAAATACCATGAAGCCTATAAACGTTATTTTTCTAATCTGGAATCGATAGCTGTCAGAGAGGAAGATGGGGTTGCGTTGGTCAAGCAGATTTCTGATCGGGAAGCAACAAGGGTGCTTGATCCTACCTTATTGTTGACCAAAGACGAATGGTGCAACGTGATTGACAAGCCTCAGCCTTTACCCGAAAAATACGTATTGATTTACATGCTGCATGATACCGATGCAATCATTAATTGGGCGTATCACCTGAAACAAAAACGCGGGCTACAGATAGTGATGATTTGCAAGCGAGCCTTTGCAAACAAAAAATATCCCGATATAATTAATATCGAGGATGCAGGGCCATCTCAATTTATCGAATTATTTAGCAAGGCATCTTTTGTTGCCACCAATTCCTTTCATGGGACAGCTTTTTCGGTAAACTTTAATGTCCCTTTTGTAACAGTATTAAAGAAAGGCAAGGCTAATAATTCCAGGATGCTTAATTTTTTAACCCTGGTTGGTCTTGGTAATCGTATTGTCTGGGAAGATGTGGCACCTGAACGTATATTTAGCGAAGATTGGATATTCTCTGATTTTTCAAACTCAAATAATTGTCTCTCCTATGAAAAGGAAAACTCGATAAAATATTTACTTGATAAAATTAAATAGAACGAAGTATGGAATTATTGACAGGTTGGCTCAACGAAAATGGTGTTAAGCATTCATTAGATATAGAACTTTCGGAATTTTCTTATATGAAAACAGGAGGTAAGGTTTTTGTCTTAATTGAGCCTGCTTCGTCGGAGGAAGTTTCTAAATGTGTGGCATTTTTATACTCACAAAATATTAAATTTAAAGTAATAGGAGCTACTTCTAATCTATTGTTTCTGGATGATGTGGATTATAGTTGTTTTCTTACCACTGCAGGTTTGAAAGAATTAAAGCTTGTGGATGATGCTGAATTTATAGCAGGTAGTGGGCATATGTTACCTGATATATCCAGGTATGCTTTGTATCATTCAATAACTGGTTTGGAAGGATTGGAAGGAATTCCAGGAACTGTTGGCGGAGCTGTATTTATGAATGCAGGAGCTTATGGATACGAAATAAAGAATGTATTGAAGGCTGTTGAATTTGTTGATCTAACTGGAGCTATTCAAGAATATAGCGTTGAACAATTAAAATTAAAAAAAAGAAATTCTGCTTTAAAGTCAGGAGAATTAAGCGGAATTATTACAAAGGCCTGGTTTCGGGCGAGCTTAGGCAACGTATCTATAATTGAAAATAAGATGGAAATATATCATTCAAAAAGACACAAATATCAGGATTTTCAATTTCCCAATTTAGGCAGTATGTTTTCTGGTTCAATTTATCGAGCGTTGGGCAATAGAGATAAATATATCTATATTATGTCAACATTATTTTATCTACTTAATTATAAGTGGAAGATTTTAAGGAGAGAGGCTCCTCTCAATAGAAAATGGATAAATGACATTATAATTAAGAGATTAAATTTGAAATACGATATTCAGCCATTCTCCAATAAAACAATGAACTGCCTGGTAAACAGAGGGCAAGGTACCGATGAAATGATAAGGTATATAGAGGAAATAAAGACCTTAACGAACAATCTCATTCCAATAGAAAATGAGATAGTTGAAAAATTTTAATAAGTAATGCTTAAAATCCTCGTAAACGCTTACGCCTGCTCGCCCCATACGGGTAGCGAGCCCGGCATGGGCTGGAACTGGTGCGTACATATAGCCCAATACTGTGAATTGCATATAATTACCGAAGGTGAATTCAGAGAAAATATTGAAGCCGCATTACCTGCATTGCCCCAGGGGAAGAATATGTATTTCTATTACAATCCCCTTTCGCCGGAAATTCGTAAAATGTGCTGGAATCAGGGCGATTGGCGGTTTTATAAACATTATAAAAACTGGCAAAAATCAACACTGGAGATAGCCAAAGTAATTGTTGCTAAAGAGGGAATTGATATTATTCATCAACTTAATATGGTTGGGTTTCGCGAGCCGGGTTATTTATGGAAAATCGAAAACATACCTTTCGTATGGGGACCAATAGGTGGATTAAAGCAGTTTCCAATAGCCTATTTGAAAGGTGCAGGATTGAAAATGAAGCTGTTTAACCAATTGAAAAACATCATTAATATCTGCCAGCTTAAGTACGACCAGCGAGTAAACCAAGCGCTAAAACGTGCCGATTTACTAATTAGCTCTATCCCCGACTCCCATCGGGCTTTAAAAAAACACAAAGGATTGGAATCTGAATGGATTCCTGAAACAGGATGTTTTATTACTGAAGACCTGCCAACAAACCGATTTGACAGTCAGGAGTTTCATGTAGTTTGGGTCGGGAAATTTGATTTTAGAAAGCAATTGACTTTGGCCTTAAAGTCCCTGGCTCAGGCCAATAATCGCAATATTGTACTCAATGTATGTGGTGCAGGAAATGAGCAGCAAGAGAATGGCGCTCGACAGTTAGCTAAATGTTTAAATATAGAAACTCAGGTCGTATGGCATGGAGCACTTCCCAATGAAGAAATTCAAAAAGCCATGCAAAAAGCACAACTATTCTTTTTTACCAGTGTAAGCGAAGAAACATCTACCGTAGTACTTGAAGCCATCAGCAACAGACTTCCGGTACTTTGTTTCGATGCTTGCGGCTTTGGCGCTGTAATTGACAATCAGGTGGGACGTAAAATCAGCCTGTCAAACCCCGGGAAGTCAGCTGCTGAGTTTGCCCGGGAGTTAAATTTCTTAGAATCGAACCGGGAGTATCTCAAAAAACTATCCCAAAATTGCAAAGCCCATCAGGAAAAGCTCTCATGGCACACTAAAGCAATACTAATGAGCAATTTGTATCAACGCATCCACAAAAATATGTAAGCCCGAATATATATAAAAAAGAAAAACTTCACATAAAACTACAAAGAGTTATCAGGAATATCTGTTAACTCTTTGTTGCTTTTTATGCAGAACGCATTATCAGGCATTCTGCGATTTGTAAAACTCCGGTATGCGGGCATTACCCGACAAATAATTTAGAATCTTTTCGATAATTACATAAATAATGAATTTTGTATTTCCTATAAGATATCGCTTCCAAAGCCTTTTGGGTTCACTTACTAACCTGTAAAGCCATTCCAACCCTATATTGATAACCCACTTAGGCGCTCGCCTTACGGTTCCGGCATAGAAATCGAACACCGCGCCAATGCAACAAACATGGCAATTATTTATCTGAATTTCGTCGTTACGCATTAGCTGATAAGCAAATTTTTCTTGTTTAGGCGCTGTCATACCTACAAAAAGCACATCTGGCTTTACTTCGTTAATTGCACTGATAATACTTAAGGTATCCGCTTCGGAAAATTCCGGCTTATAAGGCGGCGAATACGTATACACTTCTAAATCAGGATATTCAGTCTTCGCCTTAGCTCTTATGGCGTCCAGCACCTTGTTAGTACTTCCTAGAAAAAAAACCTTCCCTTTTAATTTATTTACACGCTCCATTTCGTAACTAAACAAATCCTGCCCGGCTATTTTCTTAAGCCTTGCTGCATCAGCATGTTTCGATAAGTACTTTTTGGCCCAAACAACGCTTATCCCATCGGGGAGTAGAATGTCACTTTTTTTTAATGCGTTTTCAAAAGCAATGTCAGATTGAGACACGTTATAGGAATGCGCATTTAATGTTGTAATCAGCAAATTTGTTGTTGGCAAATTTGTAAGATCACTACTGAATAAGTTGAAATTATTTAGCATTTTTTAATCTTGTATAAGTTTATACCTTCTGATGTATACCTATACAAAAATACCTTGATACAAATCACGGTTTTGAGCGTAAATGTGACATATTGAGGACAATAGACCCCATATTGACTACACTGGACCTACCCTTAGCAAATACCTTAAAATAATAATCGAACTGAGTTGAGTGTAGAAAGAAGAAGATGAGTATAGTTTGCCGAAAAATTAAAAACAGGATAGAACGAAACACCAATTATGACATAACACGAAAGCAATTCACGATGGCTTTTCGTCCTCAAATTGTCTCAAATCAGCGTACTTATTAAACATACAACACTCCTACTTTTGTATGAAATATTTAGTATCTGAACAGGATGAGTAATTTTTAAAATCAGTGCCGAAAGATTCTTTGGGGAGATAAGCAATACATATCATATTTGTTTAGAGCTGATAACACCTTTGGGAGTTGATTTACTAATTAACAGTTGAGTGCATACATGTGTATTTATATTTACACATCATTATTATTATATTATGATAATCAATATATTAGTATGTATAGCAGCCATTATATCGCTTGTTGTTTTATGCTCAATAATATTCTTGATAAAAGCCGGCAAACATGCCCAATCGTACAAAGATATTTTTGATAACGCATTAAAGGATAGAGAGAAAATAAAGAAACAATACTTTTCAGACAATAAACCAGGATATTCATAAAAAAAAATTCATACAGCATGCGTACTAAGATTAAGAATTTTATTCAGTGGACATTATTTATAACTCTGGTTATAGCTTTCATACTACTGGTCATTGGAGCAATTTTTAGTTTTAACTTTTAGTCAACCGTCTTTTTTAATTCATATTTCACTTGTCAATTCCCAAATAATTGACCCGATATTGGTTGGACTTAAAAGATGGCTATAGTAAAACAGCTTCAGCGTAGTTAATTGAAGGTTTATATCCTGATTAGCTACAGAATACTTTAAAAAAAACATCAAATTATAAATGAAAAAAGTTGCTTTAATTACCGGTATTACCGGACAAGATGGTGCATATCTGGCCGAATTATTATTAAAGAAAGGATATATTGTACATGGATTAAAACGCCGGTCGTCGCTTTTTAACACCGACCGAATTGACCATCTGTATCAGGACCCACATGTGAACGACAGAAATTTGATATTACACTATGGAGATATGACTGATTCGATGAATCTGACACGTGTAATTCAGGAAACTCAGCCAGATGAAATTTACAACCTGGCAGCCATGAGCCATGTAAAAGTGAGCTTCGATACACCGGAATACACTGCCAATGCCGATGGCATAGGTACTCTACGCATTTTAGAGGCTATCAGACTGCTCAATCTGACTAAGAAAACCCGGATATATCAGGCTTCAACTTCTGAACTGTATGGTTTAGTACAGGAAGTGCCTCAAAAAGAAACTACCCCTTTTTATCCCCGCTCACCATACGCTGTAGCCAAAATGTACGCCTACTGGATTACGGTAAACTACCGCGAGGCTTATGGAATACACGCAAGCAACGGAATTTTGTTTAATCATGAGTCTCCGTTAAGGGGCGAAACATTTGTGACTCGTAAAATAACCAGAGCTGCTGCCCGAATTGCTCTGGGACTACAGAAAAAGCTGTTTCTGGGAAATTTATCATCGAAACGCGACTGGGGACATGCTAAAGATTACGTACAGGCCATGTACCTGATTTTACAGCAAGATGAACCTTCTGATTATGTTATTGCCACAGGAATAACTACTGAGGTTCGCGAGTTTGTACGCAGAGCTTTTCACGAAATCGGGATTAAAATCAATTTTAAGGGAGAGGGAGTTGATGAAAAAGGATATATTGAAATGATTAACGACGGACTATTTGTGGAACGGGTGGGTGCTGAATATCTTGAGGCTATTTACTCCATCAAAAATGCTGTTGTAGAAGTAGATGCCAACTATTTCCGTCCTACTGAAGTTGATTTACTGATTGGTGATGCCACAAAGTCCCGAACAAAATTAGGGTGGACGCCTGAATATGACTTAAATGCTTTGATTGAGGACATGATGCAATCGGATGTAAAACTGATGAAAAAGGAAATTTATCTTAAAGATGGCGGCTTTAACGTGCTGAATTACTTTGAGTAAAAAAAATAATTATTGATATGGAAATCGATTCAAAAATATATATTGCCGGCCATAACGGAATGGTTGGCTCGGCCATTAAGCGCAATCTTGAAAGCAATGGTTATACCAATATTGTAACCCGTAGCAAAGATCAACTTGACTTGTTGGATGAACGTTCGGTTGCCGGCTTTTTTCAGCAGGAGAAACCCGATTATGTGGTACTTGCCGCGGCAAAGGTTGGCGGAATTGTGGCTAACCATGTGTACAGAGCCCAGTTTATTTACGAGAATCTGATGATTCAAAATCATGTTATACACCAAAGCTATTTACATAAGGTAAAAAAACTTCTCTTTCTGGGTTCATCGTGTATATATCCGCGCGATACGTGGCAACCCATACGCGAAGAAGCTCTGCTTACCGGAACACTTGAAACCACCAACGAACCTTACGCAATAGCCAAAATTGCAGGCATTAAAATGTGCGAAGCATATCATGCTCAATACGGGTGTAATTTTATATCGATAATGCCTACAAACTTATACGGGCCAAACGATAATTATGATCTTGAAAAATCGCATGTATTACCTGCATTGATACGCAAAATGCATTTAGGCAAATGCCTGGCCGAAAATAATTGGAGACAGCTGCGTGTAGATCTGAATCACCGACCAATCAAAGGCATTAATGGCTCGTACAGCGATGAACTGATTTTAAGAACATTGAACATGTACGGCATCAGTATCAATCAAAATGAAGTTACGATAACTCTGTGGGGCTCTGGATCGCCGATGAGGGAGTTTTTACATGTCGACGATATGGCTCAGGCCAGTATTTTCCTGTTACAAAACTACAACGCACCAAACACGACTCCCGCACACATCAATGCCGGCTCGGGGGTCGATGTCACTATAAGAGAGCTATCGGAAATAGTTCGCAAAACGGTTGGCTATCAAGGCAAAGTGGCCTGGGACCAGGACAAACCTAATGGCACTCCGCGCAAATTAATGGATAACTCCAACTTAAAACAATTAGGCTGGCTACCGTCAATTGGGCTGGAAGAAGGAATAAATAAAGTATACGCTTCGTACACTAATTATTTTTAACCCTCTTCTGCCTCATCAACATCGGAATAGAAAAAAAACGGCTTACTCTCTTTACAAACTATTGAGGTAGGCCGTAATACTTTTTCTGTTGTTAATCAACAACAACTTTTTGCGGATACGATATACAGCTTTTCGTACCGCTTCATAGTTGGTATAAGTTACCGTTGCAATTTCTTTTGTGCTGTATCCCATTTTAAAAAAAGAGCATATTTTAATCTCATAATCCGACAAATCAGGATGTACGGTACGCAGCTTTTTAATAAAATCCGATTCTGTTTGATAAAACACCTCTTCGCTGTATGAGTTTTCTATAATCTTGTTTTGTAATTTTAGCTTATCAATAAGTTTTTCAATTTTCGATAAAGTTGTGCTTGACGACAGCAGCACGGTAAGTTCTTTTTTTATCAATGACAATATATAATTATTCCTGAAATAGATATTATTGCTGATTAACAGTTTCTTATCTTTCTGGTCGTTTTCACTTAGCACCTCACTGTATAGATATTTATATTTTTCGAGGTCAAATTTATATTCATCAATGTTTGTTTTGTAGTTTTTTATAACCGATTTTATTCTGCTTACTAATTCAATTTCGTTAAAAGGTTTGGTGATATAATCAATAGCTCCACTTTCAAAAGCTATTGCCAGATCTTCGCTTATGGTTCTTACGCCACTCATAATAATTACAGGAATGTCTTTATAACCCGGTTGTTGTTTTAGCTCCATAGATAGTACAATACCATCTTTACCCGGCATTTGCCAGTCTAAAAGAATTAAATCCGGCTTAACCTTTTCTATCAAATCAGTTATAATATTTACATCATTTGTTGCATAAGTTTCAAATTCATATTTACCCAAAATTTCCACACATATTTCAAGAAAATCCTGATCATCATCGAGAATAATAATTTTTTTCATTTTTCAATAAAAATAAAATTGTTAACCACGGAATTCTAAAAGAACTCTCGTATACCTGTTTTCAACACTACTAATATGTAATTTTGCATTATTCTTTCTGGCCAGTTCGCTAACAAGTATCAGCCCTTTGCCACTTCCCACTTCTCCTAACGTTCCTTTTCTGCCTACTTTTTCATCTGCTTTCAAAATTTTTTCAATCAATTTGTTTGGTATTCCTATGCCCGAGTCTAAAACCTCAATAAACACTTTATCGTCTGCAACAAGGTTTCTAATTATAATTGAAGCGTTTAAATGCGAAAATTTTATGGCGTTGGTCAGCAAATTTCCTATCATTACATTTAACTCATAAGGATTACATTTAAACACATAACTATTGTTTATCCGGCATTCTACACTTAACTGTTTGTGTTCTATCTCAGATTTCATCAGTTCTATTTGCCTGTCAACCACACTTCGTAAATCAACTATATCTTCAGAATAATTATTCAGTACGCTTTGCCATTGAATACTATTTCTCACTATCGATATTGCTCCGTTGATATTGTTTATAATTCTTGTCAGATTTTTACTATCATTCGTTTCTCTTTTAAGCAAATCTACGCTAAGCAGCATATTATTAAAAGTATTCATCAAATCGTGAGAAAGCGTTCGCAACAGCACCTCATCCGATTTTGCGCCTGCATTGCCTGAAACCTTCATGCTTCTATCTTTACGAACAAGCACTGCCGACGAAAACAGCAATGACACCCCTTCTAAAACAAGAAAAATAAATCCACCAACAATACCAAGAAAATTAAAATAATTAAATACACTACTGGCACTCACCAAATCATTCACTATTACCACAATCATGACAAGGAATCCTGTGAAGCGAAAAATATTAGTTTTACATAATAAATCCTTGAATATTATTTGTTGAGATATCGACAACAAAAATACCGACTGTGGTATAATCGTATAAATATGATACTGAAGCGTAACATCAGTTGGTAAAACCAATATTAAAATGTAGCCAGCAACTATTATTACTGAAAGCACATCATTGCATTTGTTTTTAATCGCATTATTTGAACTAATATTAAATAGCGTATAAACCAGTGGCAACAATAACATTGAAGCCAAAAAAAGTTTGTATTCTAACGAATTACTAATCCAATCAATATAGTTTATTCCAATTTTTTCATACTGAATTATCGTTTCTAAAATAAGTATCGAACAAAACACAATAAGATACAAGTAGTATTGTTTCTTAGTAAATAGCACTAAAAGTATACTCACAAACAGAGATACTCCAAAAAAAACTATGAATGCTATTGACTTAAAAATATCAAAAAAATCAATTTTTTTAATTATTCTTTCGGATCCGATGATGATGGGGCTGTAAATACCCGAGTACCTAACCCGCGAAAAATTACTGATGTGTATCAGCACATTAAGGGTATCCCTATCCGACACAAAATAGTCAACAACACCTGTTATTTTATGTTTTAAATCTTTGCTATGAAACTCAACCTTATTATAAATTACTAATTCATCATTTATATATACCGAGTAATTTGTATTAATTCCATATACCTTTATTCCGTATTTTTTAAGCTTTCCTTTACTCTGAGTTACTACTTTACAGCTGTACGTGGCATTGCCACACCAGGGGTACTTTACACCATTTTTTTTATAGTTAGTCCATGACGACGGCACATCTACTTTTATGGCATTTCCGTTGTCAATATTTTTGCCTCTGCTCCACACCCCATAGTTAAATATCCAGACCCCGGAAAGGGTTAACGCCTGTTCGTCTTCTAATTGAAAATAATCGCCTGAGTCTATATTTTTGGCGTTAACCTGATAGCACGTTATAATAAATATGAAAAAACTGCATAGCAAATACCTGCAAGTAGTATATTTAGTCATATAATGATTACAACTGATGTCATCTAATCAACAGTATTTTTTCGTAGTTTCACGAAACTACTATTTTTTTTACAGTTTTTCACTGGGAATTATCCTCAAATATTAGCACTTGAACTCAATGTCCCCAATATGTCCTCAATGACTCAATGATTCAAAATGGGATTCCTTGTATTTCTCTTATTGGTAACAAAAGGATAACTTTTTCATTGAAATGAAAAAACAGACATATCGATGCCTGCAGATGTAAGTAATCAATCACTTTTTTTTAAAGTGATAATTTGCTGAAATTATACGAATTTCAGGCGACGGAATTTATCAAGAAAAAAGTTTGGTTAGTTGATAAACAAACGAAGGAGAAATATCTATTTAGTCTCTAAAAGAAGGTTAAGAAAGTTTTAATTAACAATAGAAACCGATATTAGATTTGTGGAGTAATAACTGAGCAACAGTTTATAATATAAAATTGTTCTGTAAAACTTAAATTACAGACTCAACTCACCAAATAAAAATAGCCTAACACGCACAAACACAGTTAGCTGAAATTTCATTTTTTTGTCACGAATTTGCTTACAGGTATAATTCCTAATCGATACTATACACCAGAGTTATTTTTATAATTGGGCATAAGTTGGAGTAATGTAGTAAAATTGCACTTTGCGTTCTGCTATTTTTGAATGTTCAATGAACATTTAAAATATTAACCCTACAGCACTTTATTCCGGGAGGATAGCATTACATTGAATTAGAGTAGTATCGAGATTCAGAATAGCTATATCTTTTCAAATTTAAGCTAAACCTACCATAAGGCATATTACGTACATTAAATTTATATTAAACTGGCAGTAAATTTCACAAAAACGATAACGTTTCAACACACAAAGTTACTTGTTTCTCGTTGCTTTTATATCTTATTTCTACAAAAAATGATATTATTTCTACAAAAAATTTTTGAGGAAGTATTGAGGACATTGAAGATAATGTAAACATTGCTTTTTCTGCAAAGGTGAAGATATTTATATCGTAAATTTATCCGTTGTTTTGCTTATTTATAGCCGCATTAATCTACAAAAAAAAGAGACAAACTCTATAAAAAAGTTTGTCTCTTTTTGTACCCGAAGCGGGACTTGAACCCGCACAGCCGTGAAGCCAAAGGATTTTAAGTCCTTCGTGTCTACCATTCCACCATCCGGGCAGGAATGTTTCCTGTGTTGCTTAAAAAAAGCAGAGCGAAAAACGGGACTTCCCGATAACTACGAATCGGGATAAACTTCTTCGTCCCGTTTTTTTTGAATAGTTACACGCTTTCCTGTTTTTGAGCGAAAAACGGGACTCGAACCCGCGACCCTAACCTTGGCAAGGTTATGCTCTACCAACTGAGCTATTTTCGCATTGTTTTGTTTGGATTGTCAGATTACGTTTTTCTAACTTTTTCTTGCCAAGGTTATTGGTGTATATCCTTTGGGGCAAGCTTATGCTCTACCTCCCGATAAACTATCGGGATGAGATGCTTTTCGCTCAAAGCGGCTGCAAATATACGTCTATTTTTTGAATTACAGAACAATTTAGGCACAAAATATTGACTGATTTATCAGGATTTTTTTCAGATTGTGCAAAAAACAAGAAAAGCGATAAAAACTTATTTCATCGCTTTTCTCGTAATACGATTGTTTCAAATCAGACAAGGCTTACATACACTTCGCCTTCTGCTTCATTGAATTTTAATTTCCCTTCGCGAGCTAACCAGCCCAGGGCAAGGTTCAAATCTTTCTCTGTCAGCTTTGTTGCTTTTTTAACGGCTTTTACGTTCTGCTCACCGCTTTCCAATGCTTTCCATATCAGTCCTGCATTGATTCCAATTTTTTCGTTCAACATAAATTTTTCAAAAAATAGATTAATACTGAGAAATATTTCCTGCAAATATATAAAATTATGTTGTACAACACAAACTTAGCTCTCCCGCCAAATTATCGACCTCCATATTATCGATACATACCATCTATCTGAGCCTTGTATTTTTGCATAATTACAGCACGACGTATTTTTAGGGTATTGGTAAGCTCACCCGTTTCTATACTGAATCCCTTTTTAATCAATACAAACTTCTTAATTTGTTCGTAATTAGCCATACCTGCCTGCAAGGCTTTAATCCGATCTTCAATGAGCTTGTAAACCTCCGGTAGCAGAATCAGTTCATCAATAGTTCGATACGAAAGGCCTTGTTTGGCAGCATATTCTTCGAGCGCGGGAATGGCCGGAGCAATAATAGCTGTTACAAAGTTCCTTTCGTCGCCTATTACCGCCACCTGCTCAATGTATTTATCAAGAATCAGGCGGGTTTCAATTTCCTGAGGCGCTATGTACTTTCCATTGGATGTTTTAAACAGATCTTTTATTCGTTCGGTAAGCGATATCATTCCATCTTTAAATGTTCCTGCATCACCGGTTTTGAACCAACCATCGTCGGTAAAGGCGGCTTTGGATGCTTCAGAATTACGGTAGTACCCCGGAAAAATAGTTTTTCCTTTTAGCTGTATTTCATTCTCCTCACCTATTCTTACCTCTACTCCGGGCATGGATGAGCCAACCGTGCCAATCTGATAACCCACATAATCGAAACACGATACAGTGGCAGTACTTTCAGTCAATCCGTATCCATATACTATAGGCACACCTATACTGCGCATAAAAATGGCTATATCGTCAGACAGTTTGGCTCCTGCAGTAGGCAGCATATTGGCATTTTCAATCCCGATTGTTTTCTTTACTTTCGCAAAAATTATTTTATCGGCAAAAAGATATTTGAACTTCAACCAAAAATCAGGCTTTTTGCCTGTTCGTAAATAATCGATATTGTGCTTCTTTCCCACGGCAATAGCCCAGGCCACCACACCAAGCATAAATGGCGACATTCCGGCCAGATTTTCCTGCACACCAGCATATACCTTTTCCCAAAAACGTGGAACGGCACACATGAGAGTAGGACGAACATCTTTGATTGTTTGCTGAATTTCGATTGGTCGGAGATTGATATATATTTTTACTCCGGTATAGATGCAAAAATATGTCCACATCCGCTCAAATACGTGCGATAGTGGTAGAAATGCAATGGAGGTGTCCTCATCCGTAACGCTTGTCAGACGGATTGGGTGTATACGCATGGCTTCAATAACGCAGCTATGCGGAAGCATCACCCCTTTAGGATTGCCCGTAGTACCCGAAGTATAAAGAATACAGGCTAAATCATCGGGCGAGGCTTTTGCTCTGAGTTCAGCCACATCAGCTTCGTGCTTATCAGCAATGCCAAGCTTTATGAAATCGGAAAAATACATGGAATTTATATTCGGATTGAGCACAACATCTTTGTCAATTGCAATAATTGTTTTCAGTACGGCCGAATTCTTCATCACCTCTACTGCTATATCGTATTGCTGCTGTTCACCTACAAAAAGAACTGAAATCTCAGCATCGTTTACAATAAACTCCAGCTGCGGGCCTGAAGAGGTAGCATAAACCGGCACCATAACGGCTCTGATTGAGTATAAACTAAAATCTACAACCAGATTTTCTACCATATTTTGCGAGAACTGACCTACGCATTTTTGCTCTGCCACACCAAGCTCAAGCAAAGCTTTAGCTGCCACATCTATCTGGTTGCTAAAATCTATCCAGTTCAATTCCGTCCAACTATCTGTCAGGTTCTTACGTGAATAGAACTCGGTACGGTCTCCGTATTTTGCGGACTGCTGACTTATAAAGCGAGCGAAATGAAAATTATCCATGTGTATGATTTTTTTAGTTTATCGGTGTTGCGCAAGAGAGAATATAAGATTTTCATCTGACATCGACACCGTTGTTTGTGATGCGAACTACTTTTCTGTCTGAGAAACAAATCAGATAACAGGAGTGTTTTCCTGAACGACAGTATTTTCATTCAACTGAATGATTTCCTGAATAAAATGTGGATTAGCTTCAATTATTTGTAAAGCTTTGTACGATACATTCTGATGCGATTCTTTTTTACTACTACCAGTGGCTTCGCAGATATTCATCCCCGAAATGGTTAGTCGCATCAGAAAAGTGTGTTTATTGCCAGCATCCAATTCTTCCTTCACCAGCACAAATTCCAGCGGCAGCCGATGCTTTTGGCTCCATTCTATTATTTTGGACTTAAAATTCACTTCGTCACAAGCAATTTTATCAATGTCCATATGGTTCTTAAGCAACTGATGTTCTACAAACCATTTGCATTTTTTGTATCCATAATCAAGATAAATGGCACCCATAAGTGCTTCAAGAGCATTGCCGCAGATATTATTATTGGAAGTAAAACTAACATGCTTAGAAGTAAGCATCAGTTTGTCGAGCCCAATTTCCACAGCCAGTTGATTGAGCGAATCTCTTTTTACAATCTTTGAACGGGTGTTGGTCAAAAAACCTTCACGTTCGTTCTCGTAGCGCCGGTACAGTATATCGGTTACTACTGAATTAAGCACTGCATCGCCCAAAAATTCGAGCCGCTCATTGCTTAACATATTACCATCGGCAGTACGTACCGACACCGAACGGTGCCTCACGGCCAGCTGATAGTACTCAATATTATCGGGGAAAAATCCCAATACTTTATGGAAAAGCAAATAAGGCTCTTTCCGTGATTTCGAAAAGAGCCTTAATCTACGTATGAGATACTTAATCACAACTTAACCAACGTATTTTTTCACAATCACACTGGCATTATGACCACCAAACCCAAAAGTATTGGATAAAGCGGCATTTACAGTACGTTTTTGTGCCTTGTTGAAAGTGAAGTTGAGATTATAATCAATATCCGGATCCTCATCTCCTTCGGTAAAATTAATTGTCGGAGGGACAATATCATTAACTACCGATAAAACGGAAATGATAGCTTCTACAGCTCCTGCAGCACCCAGTAAATGACCGGTCATTGACTTTGTAGAACTGATATTAAGTTGATATGCATGTTCACCAAACACTTCTTTGATAGCCTTAGCTTCGGAAATATCCCCTACGGGAGTAGATGTTCCGTGAACATTAATATAGCTAATATCTTCCGGCTTCAATCCGGCATCTTTCAAAGCTCTTGCCATCACCAATTTAGCACCAAGCCCTTCAGGGTGAGTTGCGGTAAGGTGATAAGCATCTGCAGACATTCCGCCTCCTACCACTTCGCAAAGAATATTTGCGCCGCGGGCCAAAGCGTGTTCAAGTTCCTCAAGAACGAGGCAACCGCCACCTTCGCCCATCACAAAACCATCGCGGCTTTTGCTAAACGGACGAGATGCAGCCTGAGGCTCATCATTGCGGGTTGACAAAGCTGTAAGTGCATTGAAACCGCCCACTCCACCAGGAGTAATAGCTGCTTCGGCACCACCTGCCAAAATCACATTGGCTTTTCCCAGACGAATATAATTAAACGCATCAATAAGCGCATTCGTTGACGAAGCGCAAGCCGATGCCGTTGAATAATTCGGTCCGTGAAAACCATAAATTATCGAGATTTGGCCGGCAGCAATATCCGAAATCATCTTGGGGATGAAAAAAGGATTGAACTTAGGACCCTGATCCTGATTCTGGTAATAGTAACCAATTTCCTGCTCAAAAGTAGCGATACCACCAATACCGGCAGCAAAAATAACACCTACTTCGTCCTTGTCAACGGTTTCCAGATCAAGACCACTATTCTCGATAGCTTCTTTGGCAGAAGCTATTGCATACTGCGCATAAATATCAAGCTTGCGCGCTTCTTTGCGGTCAAAATATTGATTTGGATCAAAATTTTTAACCTCACATGCAAACTTTGTTTTAAATGCTGATGCATCAAAATGAGTAATTGGTCCGGCTCCGCTTACACCATTAATAATACTATTCCATAACTCAGGAATAGTATTACCAAGAGGAGTAATGGCGCCTAAACCAGTAACTACTACTCTTTTCAATTCCATAATAAGAAATTATTGTGGAAAATGATTATTTTTGTAAAGCCTCGATGTGAGCGATAGCGTCGCCTACAGTAGAAATTTTTTCTGCTTGTTCGTCAGGAATAGAAATGCCGAATTCTTTTTCGAATTCCATAATCAGTTCTACTGTGTCTAATGAATCAGCGCCAAGGTCGTTTGTGAAACTTGCTGTTGGAACAACATCTGCTTCTTCAACGCCTAATTTGTCTACGATAATAGCTTTTACTTTAGCTGCAACTTCTGACATAATTTTTGTTTTTAAGTTTATAAATAAAAAATGTTTTATAATTTTGCGGTGCAAAGAAATGAAATTTTCTCCACATATCCTCATTTTTGACAAAAAAAATACACTTTTTTGCACAAATTACCCTAATTTGAGCAATATCATCTATTGAAAAATGACATCAAGAATAGCTATCTTCGCTTCGGGGTCGGGCTCTAATGCCGAAAACATAATTACAACTCTGAGAGAAAATCCGGCTTTCGAGTTTCCGGTTATTCTGTCGAACAAAGCAGATGCTTTCGTTCACCTCCGCGCACAAACCATGGGTATACAATCAGTTACATTCACAAGAGATGATTTTGCCAACGGAGAAGCCATTATCGATTACCTCAAACATCAACGCATTGATTATATAGTACTGGCAGGTTTTTTACTGAAAATACCGGAAAATATCATTAAATCTTTCCCGGAAAAAATAATTAACATTCATCCGGCATTATTACCCAATTTTGGAGGCAAGGGAATGTACGGCAACAAAGTACATGAAGCTGTAAAAAATGCCGGTGTAACCGAAACCGGCATTACCATCCATTACGTAACAGAGCATTATGACGAAGGAAACATCATTTTTCAGGCTCAATGCCCGGTTGCTACCACCGACAGCCCCACCGACATAGCCAACAAAGTGCACGCTTTGGAATATAAATTCTATCCTGCCATTATACAAAAAATATGGGGATAAATATTTTTTTAAGTCAGCCATATTTAACCAAAACAATCCTTATTCTGCTACTAATTGTATTATAATGTACATTTTTCGCAAATTAAATCGTATCTTTGTGCCCGAAATTTAGAAGTTTAAAAAAAAGAAAAATGTAATTTGTATGAATGTAGTTACAAAAACCATCGCATTGGGTGATGGACGTGAAATTACCATCGAAACCGGAAAGCTGGCAAAACAAGCCGACGGTTCAGTGATGGTTCGCATGGGTAACACCATGTTATTGGCCACAGTTTGTGCTGCCAAAGATGCCGTTCCCGGAACGGACTTTATGCCTCTTTCTGTTGATTATAAAGAAAAATTCGCTTCAAACGGTCGTTTCCCCGGTGGATTTACCCGTCGCGAGGGACGTGCTTCGGATTACGAAATCCTTGTTTCACGTCTTGTTGACCGCGCTTTACGTCCGCTTTTTCCGGACGATTTTCATGCTGAAACTTTTGTAAACGTAACCCTATATTCTGCTGATGGTGTTGATATGCCGGATGCACTGGCTGGTTTGGCAGCTTCGGCTGCCTTAGCTGTTTCGGATATACCTTTCAACGGACCTATCTCGGAAGTACGCGTTGCACGTATCAATGGTGAGTTTGTTTTGAACCCAACTTATGCTCAGCTTGCTGATGCCGATATGGATATTATCGTAGCCGCTACACTTGACAACATCATGATGGTGGAAGGCGAGATGAAAGAAGTAAGTGAAGATGATTTGCTGAATGCCATGAAAGTGGCTCACGAAGCCATTAAAGTGCATTGTCAGGCTCAGTTGGAATTAATGGAAGCTGTAGGAAAAACAGTGAAAAGAACCTACTGCCACGAAGAAAACGACGAAGATCTGAAAAAAGATGTTTGGGAAAAAACTTATGCCAAAGCCTACGCTCTTGCCACTTCGTGCAACACCGACAAACATTCGCGCGTTGAAAACTTTGAAGCTGTAAAAGCTGAATATATTGCATCTCTTGATCCTGAAGTAGCTGAAGCTAAAAAAGGATTAATCAGTAAATATTATCACGATGTAGAAAAAGAAGCCATGCGTCGTTCAATTCTGGACGAAGGCAAACGTTTGGATGGTCGTAAAACCACTGAAATTCGCCCAATCTGGAGCGAAGTGGATTATTTACCCGGACCTCACGGATCGGCTGTTTTCACCAGAGGTGAAACCCAATCGTTAACTTCGGTTACACTCGGAACTAAAAACGACGAGAAATTGATTGACGAAGCATTAATTCAAGGAAAAGATCGTTTCCTTTTGCATTATAACTTCCCTCCTTTCTCTACCGGAGAAGCCCGTGCTTCACGCGGAACTGGTCGCCGCGAGATTGGTCATGGAAACCTTGCTTACCGTGCTCTAAAACCAATGATTCCTGCCGATTATCCTTATGTGGTTCGCGTGGTATCTGATATTTTGGAATCGAACGGTTCATCGTCGATGGCTACCGTTTGTGCCGGAACATTAGCACTGATGGATGCCGGTGTACAAATCAAGAAACCGGTTACAGGTATTGCCATGGGATTGATTTCTGAAAATAAAGGTAAAAACTTTGCTGTGCTTTCTGATATTTTGGGAGATGAAGACCACTTAGGCGATATGGACTTTAAGGTAACCGGAACGAAAGACGGTATCACCGCTACTCAAATGGACATTAAAGTAGATGGTTTGTCGTATGAAATTCTGGAGACAGCATTACGTCAGGCCAAAGAAGGACGTTTACATATCATGGGTAAAATCATGGAAACCCTTTCTGAACCTCGTGCCGACCTGAAACCACATGCTCCACGTATCATTGTTATGTTTATTCCGAAAGAAATGATTGGTGCTGTAATCGGCCCTGGTGGAAAAATCATTCAGGGCATGCAAGCCGAAACCGGAGCTACTATTTCTATCGAAGAAATTGGAGATCAGGGACGTGTAGAAATTGCAGCCAATAACAAAACAGCTATCGATGCAGCAATTGCTAAAATCAAAGGCATTGTAGCCATTCCTGAAATTGGTGAAGTATACCCTTCGAAAGTAAAATCTATCATGCCTTATGGTGCGTTCGTTGAGTTCCTGCCGGGCAAAGAAGGTTTGCTTCATATCTCGGAACTGGAATGGCGTCGTATCGAAACCATGGATCAGTCAGGACTGAAGGAAGGTGACGTTATTGATGTGAAACTGCTTGATGTGGATCAGAAAACCGGTAAGTTCAAGCTGTCACGCAAGGCCTTACTTCCACGTCCACCCAAAGAAGACTAACTTCAGAGTAAAAAAAGACGACAAGTAATCTTGTAGTTGAGATATTGAGAGACTGCTTTCCATTGGATGGCAGTCTCTCGCGTTTTAATAAACTTGTATTTAACTTCCGAAACATAGATGGATTTTGCATATAACTTTTTTGTATCTTTGCATCCAATAAAAAAAATGAAAAATAGCATAGGATATGGCTGGTTTTGGTAAATGGATAGGTGGCGGACTGGGCTGGGCTTTTGGCGGTCCGATAGGCGCGTTAGTTGGGTTTGCTGTAGGCTCATTGTTCGACGGAAATAGCGGCCAAGCATTTAACAGTCAAGACAGAAGTACCGGACGAACGACTACCGAAGGCGATTTTAAAATCAGCCTTTTGGTAATGATTGCCTGCGTGATGAAGGCCGATGGAAAAGTACAAAAGGCTGAATTAAATGTTGTAAAGAAATTTTTGGTTACCAACTTTGGCGAAGAAGGAGCTCTTGAGGCTTTGCAAATACTCAAATCATTGCTCGAACAACAAATCGACGAAAGAGAAGTAGCCATGCAGATTAATAGCTATATGAACTACTCAGCCAAAATGCAGTTGGTGCATTTTTTGTTTGACGTAGCCCTCTCCGATGGCGAAATGCATCAATCGGAACTTAGCGTCATAGAGCGCATTTCATCTGTTTTTGGTATATCGCAGGCCGATTTCGAATCGCTCAAAGCTCCGTACTTTAAACAAACCGACACCAACTGGGCATACAAAGCACTTGAAACTGAACCTACTGCATCCGACGAGGAAGTAAAAAAAGCATATAGGCGCATGGCCATGAAATATCATCCCGACAAAGTAAATAATCTGGGAGACGATGTAAAAAAATCGGCTACCGAAAAATTCAGGGTTATTAACGAGGCTTACGAAAGCATTAAAAAATCGCGGGGTATCGTGTAACTCAATTTCCATAAGGAGTACCAACTACAAAAAAAATAATCATGAGCGAATTAATCACAATCAGAGCTTTCAGTAATTCGGTAGATTTTGAAATGGCAAAAGCCTACCTCGAATCTTTAGGCATCAGCTGTTATGCTAAAGACGAAATTGTGAACAGAGCCTACGTAGCCAATGTAAACGGCGGTGCTAAACTTATGGTAAACGAAGAACAGGCCGAAGAAGCTACAAAACTTCTGATTGAGGGTGGGTACCTGAAAGAAGAAGACTTTGAACCGACGCCTGAATTTAAATGGGCTGAAAAGATAATCAGCTATTTTCAGAAATCGAAATAAAAAGGCTCAAAACAAATGGCTGAAAAACAAATGAAAAAGCTGGCCAAAGACACCGCTATTTACGGTGTCAGCAGCATTCTTGGTAAGTTTCTGAACTGGTTACTGGTACCCTTATATACTTACATACTGGAAAGCTCTGCCGACTACGGCGTGGTTACCAACCTTTACTCCTGGACGGCACTGCTGCTTGTAATACTTACCTACGGAATGGAGACCGGGTTTTTTCGGTTTGCCAATAAACATAAAGAAGATTCGGAAAAAGTTTACACCACAACGCTACTTACAGTTGGAGCTACATCCCTTGTTTTTGCCATTTTGTGTGTCGTTTTTGACAAGCCTTTTGCCACCTTACTCAAATACCCCGAGTACCCCGAGTACATAAGCATGCTTGGCGTAGTAGTGGCCATCGATGCTTTTGCTTCGATTCCATTTGCGTACCTTCGTTTCAAAAACAGACCTGTAAAATTTGCGGCCATTAAATTTCTTTACATCGGCCTTAATATCGTTTTTAACCTGTTTTTTCTGGTAGCATGCCCCTGGCTTCATACGCATGCCCCCGAAACTATCAGCTGGTTTTATAATCCCGGCTATGGCGTAGGCTATGTTATTGTTTCAAATATATTATCCACCGTATTGCAAACTATAGCATTGACACCTTATATTTACCGGCCAAAGTACGCTTTCGACCGGGCAATGCTCAAGCAAATACTGCGATATTCGCTACCGCTGCTTGTGCTTGGTATAGCAGGCATTATGAATCAAACTCTGGATAAAATTCTTTTCCCGTTTCTTAAACCCGGAGTGGAAGGCGCCTCTGAATTGGGCATTTACGGAGCCACTTCTAAAATAGCTATGGTTATGCTCATGTTTACTCAGGCTTTCAGGTATGCTTACGAACCCTTTATTTTTGCGCAGCATAAAGATAAAAACAGCATCACAGCTTATGCCGATGCCATGAAATTTTTCATTATCTTCTCCTACCTTATTTTTCTGGGAATGATTTTTTACATGGATATTTTCAAATATATCATTCAGCGCGATTATTGGGTGGGGCTTAACGTAGTACCTATCGTACTGATGTCCTTTATCTTTCAGGGAATATTCTTCAATCTGTCGTTGTGGTATAAACTCACCGACAAAACCATGTACGGAGCCTGGTTCTCGCTTTTGGGCACTGTAATCATTGTAGTGGGAAATATCCTGCTGGTACCCCGCTTCAGCTATACAGGTTCGGCCTGGGCGGCTTTTGCCTGTTATTTCGTAATCATGCTTGTATCGTATTATTTCGGACAGAAACACATGCCTATAAAATACGACATGAAAACTATCGGGCTGTACACAGTGGCTACCGGAATACTTTACTTATTGAGCCTTCTGATTAACACTCCCTATGGTTGGCTGAATCTGGGTTTAAAAACAATTCTGATGGCAGCTTTCCTGCTCTTAATCATCAAACGGGATTTTCCTTTAAGTTCAATACCTTATATCAACAGGTTTATCAAACAAAAGTAAACGCTTTAGCAGAAAACGTCGTTATTTTCTACCGAAGTCGGCCGGTATTTCGCCCCAAACCTCGGTTTTCCATTTTCTTATTTCGTTTGGATAAACGTTTTCGGCGAGCCATTTTTCGGCACGCTCTATTAATTCAAAAAGCACTTTATTGTCAGCACTTTCGTCCAGGCGGGTTTTGGCTTTCTTCTGCTGCACCCAACTGATGGCTATTTTGCTGTCGGAATAAATGGGCAACGAACTGTTTCTTTGTTTCAGAAAAGCCAGACCATGTACCAAAGCCAGAAACTCGCCAATATTATTCGTACCGTTGGCAAAAGGTCCCTGCTTAAACAGTAGTTCTCCGGTGCGAACATACACCCCCTGATACTCCATCGCTCCGGGATTGCCACTACAAGCTGCGTCCACGGCGATACTCTCGGTCAGGGGCAAACCTACTGCCGCTATCTGCTCCGGAGTGGGCTGAGGTGACTTGTGTTTTTTTCCCACATAATCCCAATAAGGCGACAAAAAAGCCTCCCGGGCCTCAGCTTGAGTGAGAAACCCCATGTATTTAGCATCGGGATATCCGTTAACCTGACGCTTACATTCATCCCACGAGGTATAAATACCAGGCTCGCGTCCATCCCAAACTACAAAAAATTTATTTTTCTTTGCCACTGTCGATTATTGTTTTTCTTCAGGATTTCTTGTGATTCCAACGTTTGTGTGTCCAAAGCCAGTAAGCCGGTTCCTCTTTTATTTTCTGTTCCAGTATACGAATGTATTTTTCAGTAATCTCAAATTCCCCTGTTTTCAAAGGCTCGTCAGCAATAGGGAAATACTCGCAATGATAGTAGCCGCGCTTCACCCTGTTGATGTGGATGTATATTACCGGATAATCAAATTTTTTGGCCAGTTGCTCAGTACCTACAAACACAGGAGCATCCTGATTTAAAAAACGGGTCCAGTAATGAATGGTGCGTTTACGTGGCCGCTGATCCGAAATCATAGCAAAACTCACAAGCTTGCCTTCGCTGCGCAGGTTTACCATCTTGCGTAGCAGCTCCTTCATTTCCACACTGCGACCACCAAAACGGCTTCGCAAATCATTCATTAAATCACCAAAAGCCTTATTGCTTAGCCTTTTATATATATTGTAAACGGGATTTTCGACGGGTAATCCAAGTGAAAACGACGAACCCCACTCCCAGTTACCATAATGCGCCGTCATAATCATCACGCTCTTTCCCTGCGCATAATAGTCTTTTATCATTTGTATATTCCCCACATCAAACCTTCGCTTCATTTCGGCCTCGCTCATATGCAAAATATACAGTGTTTCGATAAAAGTATCGCAAAAGAAGCGATAAAACTTCTTCTCTATTTTGCTTATTTCATCATCGGTTTTTTCAGGAAACGAGTTTTTAAGGTTAGCGCGCACCAGTTTCTTTCTGTAAGGAATTATATAATAAATAATCAGATAAAAAATATCTGAAAAAACATATAATACCCTCAGAGGCAGCCAGGTAACAAGCCAGATAAAAGGATAAAGTATATAAAACATAATATGTTATGTATATTGGTATATCAACAAATTCATATCCTAAACAGATAAGAGTATCGCATCCGGAAAGATTTTGTTTTTATTTCTCATCAAAAAAATGTATTTTTGTGCCGCTTTAGAAAACCGCCCCTGTAGTTCAATGGATAGAACGAAAGTTTCCTAAACTTTAAATTCGGGTTCGATTCCCGGCGGGGGTACTTTTTAAAATTTGATTCATCAACAATTAGAAAATCACACTATTCAGATTATCAGACTATTGACGAATCAGTGTTTTCTGCAACCTGCTCTTCCGACACGGCAGATTCTCGCCTGCCATCCACCCACACAAGTCCGTCCTTCATTTCAATAACTCTGTCCGAAAGCAATGCCAGCTCTTTATCGTGTGTAACTATCACCAAAGTTAATCCAAATTTATCTCTCAAGTCAAAAAGCAAACGGTGCAACTCTTCTTTGTTTTTAGAATCGAGGCTACCCGATGGCTCATCGGCCAGTATAACCGACGGCTGATTAACAAGCGCACGCGCCACAGCCACACGTTGCTTTTCGCCTCCCGACAACTCCGACGGTTTATGCGTAATACGCTCGCTTAAACCAAGATAATCGAGTAATTCCAAAGCTCTGGCTTTAGCTTTGCGGGAATCGGTGCCTGCAATAAGCGCCGGAATCATCACATTTTCGAGGGCTGTAAACTCCGGCAATAATTGATGAAACTGAAATATGAATCCGATATGCTGATTGCGAAAGGCCGCCAGTTTTTTTTCGTTGAACCGGCTAAAATCCTGACCATCGATAATTACCTCACCCTCATCAGCTTTGTCGAGCGTACCCAGAATCTGAAGCAAGGTAGTTTTTCCTGCCCCACTGGGCCCTACAATCGAAACGATTTCGCCCTTCCTTATTTCCAAATCAACCCCTTTAAGTACTTCGAGACTACCGAAACTCTTGTGAATATTTACTGCTTTAATCATTTTTTATACTCATGACAATTGACTGCTGTTTTTCGCTGCTTTAATCAGAACGAATAACATAAGTCAACCATGTTCAACTGTTTTTTTATTTTAAACTTGGGTTTTTTCTTTCATGCAAAGTTATTTGTTTATACCCGATAATCAAATTTTTTTACGATTAAAAAATGTACCTTTGTGTTTTATTACAGTCAAAATGAGCAATACGTTAGCAGAAGCAGAACAACTTTTCGGTTCTATCGGGTTTGTACGTAGTGCGCGGGCATCTCGTATTCGCGTTCGTATTCTGGCCGATAGTCTTAAAGTCTCCTTCCCGATACATATTTCTGAAAATGAAGCCATTAAATTTATTCTTGATGAACAAAAGGCTATTCTGGCAAAACAACAAAAGCTGAGTACGAGCCAGAAAAACAACCCTACCATCATCGACGAAAATACCAGAATGCGCACGCTTACTTTTGATGTAGTATTGAGTAAAGTGGATAGAAAAGATATTTTTTTCTCTTTAAAAAACGGATTACTTACCATTGAATTTCCTGCAGGCGAAGATTGTCTGCTCAAGCAAAATCAGGAATACTGCTGGAATGGCATTAACTATTTCCTTAGAAAAGAAGCTAAAAGACTTTTACCGGAAAGAACGAAACAATTAGCCGGGAAATTTGGTTTTTATTATTCAACGGTAAAGATACAGGCAAGCAAAAGTCGCTGGGGAAGCTGTTCGCGCGAAAGAAGCATTAATCTATCGTTTTTTCTGATGCTGCTTCCTGCTCATTTGGTTGATTATGTGATTCTTCATGAGCTCTGCCATACCAAGGAGATGAACCACAGCGATAAATTCTGGAGGTGGATGGATAAGGTAACCGATGGTAAAAGCAGAGACTTACGTAAGGAACTGAAAAACTACCATATGCCGGATTAAATACAAGAAAAAGAAACGGCAGCCGATAAGCCTGAAACAGAGGATTAGATTACCTGATTAATCGACTTACAGATTTTTGAACATTTGACTTTAGACAATAAAAAACATGAACTGGACACAGCTTTTATCTACCAAACGCTTTGGCATGGAGGACTATCACGAAAATCGTGATGATGAACGAAGCGAATTTCAACGTGACTACGACCGCCTGATTTTTTCAGCCCCGTTCCGGCGGTTGCAGAATAAAACTCAGGTATTCCCCTTACCGGGTAGTGTATTTGTACACAACAGGCTTACTCACAGCCTGGAGGTAGCCTGTGTAGGTAGGTCGTTGGGAGTAAATGTGGCTCATAAGCTTCAAAAAAAAGGAGTTAACGCACCTTTTTTAGACGAAATAGGCGCTGTAGTTTCGGCAGCTTGTCTGGCCCACGATTTAGGCAATCCTCCTTTTGGCCACTCGGGTGAAAAAGCCATTGCCACTTACTTTTCGGAAGGGCATGGCAAGGAACTCGAACAAGCAATGACCAAAGAAGAATGGAAAGATATTACCTGTTTTGAAGGAAATGCCAATGCTTTCAGGTTGCTTATACATCAGTTTAAAGGACGCCGAAAGGGGGGCTTTGTGCTAACTTACAGCACATTGGCATCCATCATTAAATACCCCTACGCATCGATATATGCCGATGCCGGAAAGCAGAAATTCGGTTTTTTTGATTCAGAAAAGGTATCGTACCAAAAGATAGCTGATGAACTTGGCATTCAGCGTTGTGCTGATAATCCGGGCAGATTTTGTCGTCATCCTTTGGTATATCTGGTGGAAGCTGCCGACGATATTTGCTATCAGATTATGGACATTGAAGATGCTCACAAACTGAAAATCCTCTCAACCGAAGAAACCAAGCGCCTGCTTTTGAGCTTCTTTAGCGAAGCTCAAAAAGTCCGCAGAATGGAGACTCTGCAAATGGTAACTGATGTAAATGAGCAAATTGCCTACCTGAGATCGTCGCTGATAGGTTCGTTGATTGAGGCCTGCTCTGTAGCCTTTGTTGAGCACGAACAGGAGATACTTGATGGCACTTTTAAATCGTCGCTAATTAAAGTGCTGCCTGAGCAGTTCAGGCTGGCATACAAACAATGCTCCGATACTGCATATGCCAAAATATATCGCTCGCCCGAAGTACTTGATGTAGAACTGGCCGGCTATAAGATTATACTTACTCTGCTTGAACATCTTATCTCGGCAGTGTTGCAGCCCGAGAAAGCATATTCGCAGCAATTACTCTACCGGATTCCGGAACAATACGAAACCAACAGCCCCACTACTTATGGCAGGGTAATGGCGGTGCTCGATTATATTTCGGGCATGACCGATATTTATGCGTTGGATTTGTACCGGAAAATTACAGGAATCAATATTCCGCAACTTTAGTACGAGATAAGTCTTTTTCAGCAAATTAACCCGACAGAACTATCTGGCGTGAATTTTTAGTGTTTCGCCCACATTGAGCCTGTCGCTCTGAATGTTGTTCCAGTTTTTTATCTGCTTAATGGTGCATCCGTATTTCACGGCAATAGAGGTAAGCGTTTCGCCGTTACCCACCTTGTGGTATTTCAGCGAAGCCGGATCATCGTTGATAGTGGTTGCTGCAGGCCTGCTGTTCTCCGGAGTTTCTCTTACATGAGTCTCCACTACGGCAATATCGCGATCGGGAACATAAATTGTTTGGCCGGCCTGTATATTATCCGACTCCATATTGTTCAGCATTTTCAGTTCAGGTATACTGATATTATATCTTTGCGAAATGATAAACAACGACTCGCCGGGCTGTACTTTATAGTGCGTTTTTTTGATGCTGCTCGTCGGTTTATGTTCATAAAACCTGTTTTCGGTTGCAGCTAAGGCTTTAGGCAATTTTTTGACCTTAAGCGTTTGTCCACTGTAAATGGTTTTACCTTTCATTTCGTTCAGCGCCTGCAATTCTTCGATAGTCATACCGTATTTTGCAGATATGGAAGCCAGCGTTTCGCCCGAAGATATACTGTGGTTGGTTATTTCGTCAGGATTGTACAAGGGTTTTACCGTTTCGGCCGCAGGAGTTTGCTGAGTTTGTTTTACAACTTGCGGTTTGGGAGCAGGAGCTGTTTCTTTGGGTTTCACCTGTGCAGCCGTTTGTTGTTTGGCGCTTTGTTCCTGAGCCAGTAGTACAGGTTCATTTGGGCGGAGTTGCAGCACTTGTCCTTCTGAAATTCTGCTGTTTTTCAATTTATTGATTTTCATCAGGTCGTCGCTCGGTATTCCGTATAAGCGGGATATAGAACTTAGCGTTTCACCTGACGCCACTCGGTGAGATAATACCTGACTTTTATTATCATCAATCGATTTTGTATCGTTTGCTGCGGGTTGGGCATCATCAGCAATCTGACTGCCGTAAGCATACGACGATGCTAACCTGAGGATCTGACCGGGAATTATTTTACCATTATTGATATTGTTAATTTCTACCAGTGTTTTTACAGGAATATCGTACTTTTTGGCAATAGTATACAGGCTTTCACCCCGCATTACTTTGTGTTCGTAAGTCGATGTGTTTTTAGCATTATCGGTCAGCATATCCTGCTGTACAAGCGGGTCTTTACCCTTTATAGGCTTTACATTTGCAAGTTCCTGTTTTACTGGCTCGGCTACCATCAGCACTTCTTCATCTTTAATTTTGATGCGCTGTTTTATTTGCAAATTTTCGTTTTTGAGCTTGTTTTTACGCTTAAGCTGAGCCACCGATATATTGTATTTTTCGGCTATATGCGATAGTGTTTCGCCAGAGCGGACAGTATGATATTTGGCCGGAATTACCTTGCGAACATTATTAACCTGAACAGCTGGTGCGGCCGTTTGCGTATAAGGCGAAGTATTTAGTTGCGGATAAAAATTAGATCCTGAAACAGCATTAGCCAGAAAAAAAGAATCGGCATTAATTACTCTCCCAGCCTTAACAAATCTTTTCAGGTAATAATCAGCCTTTGAATTAGATATAGTAACTCCCTCGTTGACAGACGCATGTATAAAGTCGAACTCGCCATCTTCCTTGGCTGCCACTACTATTCCCACATGCCCCACCCGTCCGTTGCGACGGCGCCCGTTGAAGAACACCAAATCACCGGGTTTCAGGTGATTTTTATCTACAGTGGGAAATTGCTTAGCCTGATCGGCCGATGAGCGTTCGAGTAAATATCCAAAGTTTTTGTATACGTGCGATGTAAATCCGGAACAATCAAATGATGCCGTTCCTGCTGAACCATAACGGTAAGGGGTATTCAAAAAAAGTTTTCCGTAGTTAATAATAGAATCGGTAATACTAATGGCGCCAAGGGGTGCAAATCCGGTCTCATTTCTGAGCGTATCGGATGCAAAAACCATATCGGTATTTTTAAAAGCAAAAGCCTGAAATACCGAAAAAAATGCGCAACTTAATCCGATTATATGTTTTCCGTTTAGCATTATATAAAAATGTATCTGATAGTTAAGCTATTGCAAAGATAAGATTTTCAATGAATAATCCCGTATGTTTTTTTTCTTTTTAATAAAATATATCGAAAACCTTAATTTTCAAAAAATAATTTTGCCATATGAGTATCAACTTTTAGATAAACATTTTCGCCCAAAACAAGTGGCAGGTTGTAATCGACATGGCCGGCAGGAAAATTAAAACACACCGGATAATTGTACTCTGCCACAGCCTGAGCTATAATCTCAGATACAGTAAGGTGCATCTGAGGATCTTCCTCGCAATCGGAAAACTGACCCACTACAAGTCCAGAAATTTTCTCTAAAACACCTCCTAATCTCAGGTTTTGCATCATACGGTCAATGTGATACGGTTTTTCAGCTACATCTTCAATAAACAGGATATTGTTTTCGTAAGGCAAGTCAAACCGAGTGCCTCTCAGCCCTACCAACACCGAAAGATTACCTCCGATAAGCTTTCCCCGGGCTTCTCCTGCCCTATTGAGCGGATCTTCTGAAATAGCATATTCGGGAAATTTACCGGCAACAATGCTTTGTAAGCGCAATAGCTGTTCCGAACCCACAGGAAGTTCAGTAAGATGCTTGGCCATAATGGCATGAACCGACGCAATGCCCAGATTTGTAAACGCATTATGAAGTATGGTAATATCGCTAAACCCGATAAGCCATTTGGGATTTGATTTTAAGGCATCAAAATTTATGGCATCGATAATCTGAGCCACGCCATATCCCCCTCTGCTGCACAAAATGGCTTTTACCTGCGGATCGGTAATGGCTTGCTGCAAGTCGGCGATGCGCTGCTCTCGGGTGCCGGCAAATCGCCCGTATGCTTCCCGGGCAAACTGCCCTTCGGTAACGGCTAAACCCCAGGATGACAATACGCTGGAGGCACCATCAATATACACAGGATCAATTACTCCTGAAGGAGAAATGATTCTGATTTGGTCGCCCTGACGAAGTAATGGTGGATACATAGTGATATTTTAAATATTCGACATTATTTCAATTAATTGTATAAGACACACAGTAATACATAGTTATTGATACTAAAACATCAATATTGGGCTTACAATCCTGATAACTATCGGGGTTTAACCCATATAAACCCGATTAAAATTTTTCAAAAAAGAACCGGCATTTTTTAGTCTGCGATGGTGATTAATGCTTTAACTCCGGCATTTATTACCTTTATCAGATCAGCAGGATTCAGAAAAATCTGCAAGCCACGCTTACCTGCGCTTACGTAAATTTTGGGGTAATGCAAGCAGGTTTCATGTATAAAGGCAGGGAAATGCTTTTTCATGGCTATAGGCGAACAAGCACCCCGGATATATCCGGTTACCGACAACAAATCTTTCATCGGAATCATATCGCAACTTTTATTCCCGGAGACTTTAGCGGCCAACTTCAGGTCAAGCTCGTCGGCACCGGGAATGATACAAACGAAATAGCCGCTCTTATCGCCTTTGAGTACAAGTGTTTTAAACACCTGCTCAACCGGCTCGGCCAATTGCTCTGCTACATGTATTGCGCTCAGGTCGCTTTCATCTACTTCGTAAGCGATAAGCTCATACGCAACTTTTGCCTTATCGAGCAGACGGGCGGCATTTGTTTTTTCAATTTTCATGCGTTCGTTTTTTTTAATTAGTTATCGCATGGAACTCGCAAATAGACATGGCTTTTAAATTATACTACTCCCGATAGCTATCGGGATAATCGTTTTATGGATGTTTCTTCTCAAAAAAAAGAAAACTGAGTGAGCAGCACAAAGCTTCTCACCCAGCCAGTCCTTAATTACGCTAATACCTGAGCCATTTCCACATTTCTTTCCAGGTTACTTTTTTGCCATACATCAGAATACCGGTTCGGTATATCTTTCCGGCCATCCAGGTAGTGCCTACAAACGACAAAACGAGTATTCCCACCGAAAGTGCAATCTGCCAGAACGGAACATCGAACGGCAAACGAACCATCATCACAATAGGCGAAGTAAACGGTATCATGGAACACCAGAATGCCAACGGGCCGTCAGGATTTTCGGCACTGAAGATACCAGCATAAATTGCAAAAATAATGGGCAACATGATGGGCATCGAGAACTGCTGCGTGTCGGTTTCGTTATCTACCGCCGAGCCAATTGCGGCAAAAAGCGATGCGTAAAGCAGATATCCTCCCAGAAAATAAATAACAAACATAACCAGTATTTGCACAAAATCCAATCCGTTAACGGCCATCAATACTTCCTGCATCTTGCCGTTAAGCTGGTCGGCAGGCACGCTTTGCATGCCCATCTGTCCGGCCTGCTGCATCTTTTGTATGGAACTTACGTCGATATTTTTGGCAAAAGCCGTAGAAACTCCCAGCAATATGCCACCCGTAAGCAATACCCACATAAAAAACTGTGTAAGTCCTACCAGTGCTATACCGATAATTTTCCCCATCATCAGCTCAAAAGGCTTTACCGAGGAGATTATCACCTCTACAATACGGTTTGTTTTTTCCTGCACCACGCCACTCATTACCTGAGCTCCGTAAATTACGATAAACATATAAATAACAAATGCAGTAATCATTCCTATGACGAGAGCCAATTCGGCCGAAGCTTCCTTTTCTTTTCCGTCTTCGCTCCATTTAATGGTTTTCAGGTCGATATTAGTATGCGACTTTTCTACCATTTGCTTCAGGTTAGGAATATTGTAGGCCGCTAATTTTTGCTCTTCGATATATTTGTTGAGCATGCCCGACACATAGGTCTTTAGCTCCATATTCACCTGCTTGTCCGAATACATCACCGCAGCGGTTGAGTCCACACTTAAGTCGCGACTGATATACAACAAAGCCACAAACTCATTGCCGTCATCGTTTTGCTTTTTCATCTCGTCCACCGTAGCATCGGCAAACTGAAAGTTATATGATTCATTGCTTTTGAGCACATTTTTGTACATTCCGGTGCGGTCTACCACAACGATTTTTTTCACCTTATCGTCTTTGATACTACCCAGATATACAATCAGACTTACCATACCCACCATAAGTAACGGGGTGAGGAAGGTAAGCAGTATAAACGATTTCTTCATGACGCGGGTGGTATACTCCCGCTTTATTATCAAGTTTATTTTTGACATAGATTGACTGTTAAGAAATTGGAAACTGTTTAAAAAAATTTCAGAAGATATTTTTATACATTATAAATCAGGAACTTCATTTACCGTGCGTATAAAAATATCATTCATACTTGGCAATATCTCCTGAAAAGAATGAATTTCGGTTTGTGTCATCAATCTTTGCAACAGCGTATTATTGGTATCCTGCATCTGTTTTTTAATGGTGCTTTCAAAAAAACCGCTTTTATGCTGTTCGCTCACCAATTCAAATCCATCAACCCGAAGCTTAACATCGGTTTTTATCAGATAGGTATCGGTGGCATGGTTGGCCCGGATCTGCGCCACATTGCCCTGCAAAACCACTTTGGAACGGTTGACCAACGAGATATTCTCACACAAATCTTCCACAGTACCCATGTTATGTGTCGAAAATATTATGGTAGCACCTTTATCGCGCAATTCCAGTATTTCGCGCTTAAGCAGTTCGGCATTCACGGGGTCGAATCCGCTAAACGGCTCGTCGAAAATCAACAACTTAGGATTGTGCAATATGGTGGTAATAAACTGCACTTTCTGAGCCATACCTTTGGAAAGTTCTTCCACTTTTTTGTCCCACCAGGCTTGTATTTCAAATTTCTCGAACCAGTATTTCAGGGCTTTAAGAGCATCATTTTTACTCATGCCTTTTAGCTGTGCCAAATAAAGCGCCTGCTCACCAATCTTCATTTTTTTGTACAGCCCGCGTTCCTCGGGCAAATACCCGATATGGCTTACATCTTCAGGAGTCATGCGCCTACCGTTCAGGCGTACTTCGCCGCTGTCGGGTGCAGTTATACAGTTGATTATTCGTATCAGGGTGGTTTTACCGGCACCATTTGGCCCCAGCAGTCCGTATACCGAGTTTTCGGGCACCTGCAGACTTACTCCGTCAAGAGCACGATGACCGGCAAATTGTTTTACTACATTTTCTACTTCAAGTATCATTTATTTTTTTGTAGGTTGATTAAGTTATATTTCAAAAAGAATGTCGTTTTTTTGAATGCAAAAAAGATTTAGCATTTTCAGAGTCGACCCTCGTCGGCAAAGCTATAATACCTGCCACGGGCAATGATGATATGATCCAAAAAACGGATACCAACAGCATCGCAACCCTGCTTAATGCGGCGGGTAATGGTCTCGTCTTCACGGCTGGGCTCATTGCGTCCCGATGGATGATTATGAGCTACCGCCACAGCCAGCGCCGACTTTTCGAGCGATAGTTTTAATAACATCGGTATATCCACAATAGTTTGCTGCATGCCGCCCTGGGTAAGTCTGCGGGTCTCTAACACCTTATTGCCTCCATCGAGCAGGGCCACCCAAAACTCTTCGTGAACCAAGTCGATAAGCAAGGGTTCAAACAGGGCAAAAAAATCTGCGCTGGATTTAATGACCTTTCGCTCAAGCACCTCGCTGGTTTTTCGCCGCTTACCCAACTCAAGAGCAGCCATGATGGTAATGGCCTTAGCTTCGCCTATTCCCTTGAAACGTTTACACAAATCGGCTATTGATAAACGGGCTAATTCATTAATATTGTCTTTACATTCGCGCATAATGCGACGAGATAATTCTACAGCCGATTCGTCCCTGTTTCCAGAGCCTATCAGTATAGCAAGCAGTTCGGCATCCGAGAGGCTTTGAGCCCCCTTTTTAGCCATTTTTTCACGTGGACGATCATCCTCCGACCATTCACGTATAGTTAAGCGTTTGTCTTCGGTTTTCATGTTTCAAATATACAATAAAAATTTAGCCTGTTATGCAATTTGAGATTTTTTAACCACTTAAAGCTTCTCTGTTTGCTCTTTAAAACCCGTTTTCGAGCAATTAGTCAAATGCCCGCTGGATATTCCCAGCTCTTTTTATGCAGTTTTTAAGCCATAATGTATATTTATCCAGAAAGGAAAAATGCTCACACGGCTGATTTTGCACCTCTGATATTGCAAAAACATCCATTCTTATTTCAAAAAATGGCGTAAATCATCTTTTAAGCAATAAAAAGATTATTTTTATCAAAAATATTTGTCTTTTTGAAATATATTTATATATATTTGCATTATTATGTCATAATAAAACAGCTATTGCTATACAAATACGCTAAAATTATTGCATATATATTACAGTATGACTAAAAAACACGATAACTATGTATAGCTTACTTATCAAACAAAAAGATACAGTCAACCGCTGGATGGAGCGATTCGGAGTACGCTTCGGCATTTATAAAAACGGGGTTTTTAATGAGCAAATTTTCCCCTTCGACCCCATCCCCCGGATTATTACTAACAGCGACTGGGCCGAAATTGAAGCCGGACTTATACAGCGTGTAAATGCTCTGAATCTTTTCCTTGAAGACATTTATAATGAGAAACGTATTGTAAAAGAAGGCATTATCCCCGAAGAGTTTATATACTCCTCCAAAGGCTATCTGGCGCAATGCGAAGGTATTACCCCTCCTAAGGGAATTTTTTCGCACATATCAGGCATTGATCTGGTGCAGGCCAAAGACGGCACATGGTATGTACTTGAAGATAACCTGCGTATACCATCGGGCGCTTCGTACCCAATGATAGCCCGCGACATAACGCGTAAAGCGTCGCCCGAAACGTTTTCGAACAATAAAGTTTACGACAACAGAAACTATTCATCGCTAATCAGAAAAGCAATGGATTACGTGAACGTTGACAATGGCTTAGAGGTAATTCTTACTCCCGGAAGATATAACTCTGCTTATTTTGAGCATTCGTATCTGGCCGAAAAAGCCGGTGTGCTACTGGCTTACGCCGACGACCTCATTGTGGAAAATGACATGGTTTATTACAAAGGGCTTTTTGATAAAAAAGAACGGGTTGGAGTTATTTACCGCCGTATTTCCGACGAGTATCTGGACCCACTTGCTTTTGAGAGCACGTCGTTGCTTGGAGTACCCAACCTGATGCGGGCATATGCCAAAGGACATGTAGCCATTATGAATGCTTTGGGCAATGGTGTGGCCGACGATAAGGGAATCTACTATTTTGTGCCTAAGATGGTGGAGTTCTATTTAGGAGAAAAAGCCATTTTAAAAAATGCGCCTACTTATCTTCCCTATTTTGAGGAAGATAAAAGGTTTGTGTTGGACAACCTGAAAACTCTTGTAATTAAAGATGTGGCCGAAGCCGGCGGTTATGGGGTAATGTTTGGCAAAGACATGGATCAGAACCAGTTAGACAATATACGCAACCTGATTGAAACCGACTCGCGACGCTGGATAGCACAGGAAGTGATTGACTTTATCGACCTTGAAATAATGGAGGGCGAAGAAAAAGTGTATCGCAAATCGGACCTGCGGGCGTTTGTGGTTAGCGAGGCCGAAACTCACGTGTGGCGCAGCGGCCTGACCAGATATACGCGGAATCCTACCTCTTTTGTAGTAAACTCATCGCAGGGTGGCGGATTTAAAGATACCTGGGTGATGAAAAAATAGAACGAACAACGAAAAGGATAATGACCGAGACACAGTTCTTTAGGTGGTGCTGAAAAAAACTTGTTGTTAAAATCCACTTCTCTACTCAACACCTTTTAAGAACCTAATTATATTAAAACAAATAATTGACTAAGTATGCAAACAATTCAGCTAAAAAAATTGAACACCGGAATATCCATGGCCAAAGCCAACCGCCTGTTCTGGATGGGCAGATATGCCGAAAGAGTTTATCTGGCGTTGCACTTATTGCGTAAACATAACGACCTGATGATTGACGAAGACCACGACTCTTACATCAGTTTCTGCAATAAAATGGGTATTGAAAACCGCTACTCTTCGGGCGCAGAATTTATCATGAGCTACCTGTATAGTACCGAGAATCCCGACTCGATTATCAATATGCTCGAAAGGGTGAACGACAATGCCATATTGCTGCGCGAAGAAATTATGAGCGAAACGCTTTCATATATTCAAATGTCGATTTCGTACATGCAGAAAGCAAGAGAGGGGAATGTAATTTTATCTGAATTACAGACCATTACAGACTACATACTTGCATTCTGGGGATCGGTTGACGAAAGAATATTGAACACAAAGATACGTCGTACAATAAAATTTGGTAAATTTGTAGAAAGTGCCGATTTACACATCCGGTTCGATTACCCTTTCGACAGAATTGCCGATATAAACAATCGACTTTTTGAATATACTGATAAAGACCCGGAATTGTGTGATGAGATAAAGTTGATTGCTTACAAAAACAAAATGTCGTTCGATACATACAAAGAGCCGCAAACTCTTTTTTATCTGAACGGACTTTTTACTGCTTAATAAATTCAATGTTACGGTTAAGATACAGCTACAGAACAGTTATTACATTCAGCGAAAATATTTTCTCACATCATTTTCTATTGCGTTGCATTCCACGTGAGTCCGAAGCGCAGAAAATCGTTGAGAGTATATGCACAATATTGCCCGACGATAAAAAAACATGGAGTACCGACTCGTTTGGCAATACGCTCTTAACCGGCTATATGGGTAATTTTCATAATTATTTTGAATTTTGCTCCGAAGGGGTGGTTGAACTTTATGACTATAAAATTCAGGAAAAACTTAACCCTTTGTTTCTGTACAGCTCAAAACTGACACAGCCCATGAATAAAATCCCTGAAATAAGCAACGGCATTAAGCTTTCGGAAAATGGTTCTGTACACGAGAATATTTTTATTATTTCAAATGCTGTGAACGCCTCCCTGAACTACGTATCGGGTATAACATCGGTACACACTACAGCCGAAGAGGCTCTTGCGCTCGGACAAGGTGTTTGTCAGGACTTTGCACATGTAATGATTGCCGTATGCAGACACCACGGCATTGCAGCACGTTATGTTACAGGATTTATACAAGGCGAGGGATTTACCCATGCCTGGATTGAGTACCATCACGGGGGCGTGTGGTACGCTTTTGACCCTACACACAACCGCCCTGCCAATGATGGCTACATTAAACTGGCTCATGGCAGAGATTATTCTGATTGTGCTATCGACAAAGGCGTTTTCAAAGGTCTGGCTCAGCAAAAATTAGAGGTATTCCTGAAAGTGGAACAGGAACAATAAGGCTGCAAGCTTGATTTTTTTATGAGGAAACAAAAAACTAAATGACAACTCTTAATATCTGATGAACTGAATGATTAAAACCATTATTTCAGAAGGATTGCCGGTAGATGAGCAGCTACTGATACGAAAAAAAACGATACGTAACGGCAATGGAAATAAACGCATCTGTATAGTTACAGGTACGCACGGCGATGAGCTTGAAGGACAATATGTTTGTTTTGAACTTATCAGGCGACTCAATGAAAACAGGGCATTTCTGGACGGAACTGTTGATGTATACCCTGCCCTGAACCCCCTTGGCGTGGATTCTGTTACCCGTGGCATTCCGACTTTCGACCTTGATATGAACCGCATTTTCCCGGGCGACCCCAACGGACATCTGATAGAACATACCGCATACAAAATTATTCAGGACCTGAAAGGGGCCGATATGGTTATCGATATCCATGCCAGTAATATCTTTTTACGCGAAATGCCGCAGGCACGAATCAATGTAAAAATGTCGGCAAAACTTATCCCCTTTGCCAAAATGCTCAATCTGGACTTTATCTGGATACACGATGCCGCTACGGTACTTGAATCCACTCTTGCGCACTCGCTCAATGTAATTAAAACCCCTACCATTGTGGTAGAAATGGGTATTGGCATGCGTATAACCCGCGATTACGGCAATAGGTTGGTAGATGGCATACTCAATATGATGCACAAAATGGGCATGTGGAACGGCCCGGTGACGAAGCATATTTCAAAACCGGAAATATCGAACCGCGGCGAAGTTTTTTTTATGAATGCCGATGTATCGGGTATCATCATTCCTTCGGTATCGCACTCGGTAGATGTAAGGAAGGGCGATTTGCTGTGTCAGATTGTTGATCCTTTTGAAGGTACCACGCTACAGAACGTACTATCGCCGGTAGACGGACTGGTGTTTACCCTGCGAACCTATCCTGTAGTTTACGAAGGTTCACTCATAGCCCGTATTTATTCGGAAAAACCCGGGTAATCCTGTGTAATGGGTGTACCCTGATTTAAACCATATTGAATATAGCTGACAGTATACTGAAAAATGAAAGAAGAGATATTATTTACCATGAAATCGCCTTACCGCGACGATTTTAAGATACACGGATTTCGCTTTGGCGAAGGTGAAAAAACCATCGCAATAGTAGGCGCTATGCGCGGCGACGAAGTGCAACAGCAGTTTGTATGCTCGCAAATAGTGAAAAACCTGATAGAAATTGAGGAAGCCGGAAAACTCATCGCCGGACACGAAATTCTTGTCATTCCATCGGCCAATCATTTTTCCATGAATATCAATAAACGTTTCTGGGCTATGGACAATACCGACATCAACCGCATGTTTCCGGGATATGACAAGGGCGAAACCACGCAACGCATTGCAGCTGCTATTTTTGAACATGTAAAAGATTATAAATATGGTATACAGTTAGCCAGTTTTTATATGCCCGGCGAGTTTATACCGCATGTACGAATGATGGATACGGGATTCCAAAACATAAAGCTTGCCAAAAAATTTGGCTTACCCTATGTGCTGATACGTAAACCCAAACCTTACGACACCACAGTACTCAACTACAACTGGCAAATATTCGGCACTCAGGCTTTTTCAATTTACTCGGGCGACACCGACACGATTAATAAAGATACTGCCAAAACGGCCTGGACTTCAATACTGCGATTCATGAACAACATGAAGATTATCAGCCAGAACAAACACGAAGGACACAGCTCATACATACTAAAAGACTCCGACCTGGAAACGATAATATCCAACCAGTCGGGCATACTTTACGCGCTTAAAGGTGCCGGCGACGAAATTAAAGCAGGCGATTTGCTCGCTAAAATTCTGGATCCATTCACCGGCGAAACCCGCAGCTCTATTTTAGCACCTACCGATGGCACCATTTTCTTTGCCCACCATAAACCACTGATACACCAAAGCACAGTGATGTTTAAGATTGTGAGGTTTTGAGATACAAAACTTTAAACGCTTTACCCCCTCTTTCTCCAAACACTAATTTGGGAAAGTCCGGTTACAGAGTTTCGGGTGCTTTTGCGCAGTACCACGGGTAAATCAAAAGGAGTAGTTTCGAGACTGAAGTTGGCCTCCAGAAGTACCCTGATTCCTTCAAATGAGCTAACGGACTCGCCATCCTGCTTAAACCCTCCGGGCCAGTGCTCCCGTTTTATACCACTGGCTTCCCAGTTGTATGTGGAAGCTATCACTAAGGTTCCGCCGGCATTAAGCCGTTCGTGAATGTGCTGAAGAAATAAAATGGGACAAGTAAGTTCTTCGAGCAAATTCGGGACAACAATCAAATCGTAGCCCGTATACACAGGCTTAAGGTTGTTGGCGTTATCTTGCATAAACAGGATTTTCTCCCTGCCTTTGCCCAGCCCCGTGCCGGAAAGCAGCAAATCCCTGTACAATACCAGTTCACCATCATCTTTCACAATATAACGGATAAATCCTTTTTCCTGCAACTGAATAGACATACGTACAAAGCGGGCAGAAAAATCGATTGCCGTAATGTCGTCAAAGTAAGGAGCCAGTTCAAATGCCAGCCGTCCGGTATCTGCATTGAGGTCGAGTACACGGCTTATGGGTCGGTCGGTTAGTGTTTCGGTTATAAAACCGGCCAGTTGCTTCTGAAAATTTTCGCCTGCCTCAAAAAAATCGCCCCAGTTGTTTTCGCAGGAGTTGGCTACTTCAAGGTCTGTTTCGTACTCATCATTTTCAATTACCAGCGGAAAGTCCGACTGCACCACTCTGAATCCGGCATGCTGATAAAAATGCCGGCGAAACGCGTATCGGGCATGCAAGGTAGCTTCATTTCCGGTAGAAATCCACGAAGCGCCTTTAATCAGGTTGTGCTTCCCGTCGAAAGTAGGCGTTGAAAAATCGTCGTACATCGGGTGAACCTTGAATCCGGCGTAACCCGTAATCGGGGTTTCAGTCCATTGCCATACGTTGCCAATAAGATCGTAAAAATCGCCTGTTTTAAACTTGTTTACCGGGCAGGGCGAACTGTAATGTTCCAGATTGATATTAGCGGGTGCAGTTTCCCAGTCCACCGGGTCGGTTATTCCATTCAGTCCGGCCATCCGGTACCACTCAGCCTCTGTAGGTAGCCGGTAGGTTTTCCCTTTTTTGGCAGTAAGCCAGTTACAGTAAGCCTTTGCTTCCAGATAATTAACTTCTACTGGCCAGTTCCAGGGCATAGGTATTTCTTCGGCTACCAAACGTAGCCTGTATTCCTGCCCTTCTTTGAGCCAGAAAAGCGGCATAGCGGCTTGTTTAAAGCATCGCCAGCTCCAGCCCTCTTCAGTCCAGTAGTTCTCCGTATTATATCCGTTATCCTGAATAAAACTCAAAAACTCACCATTGGAAACAAGCATTTGTGTTGCCTCAAAAGATTCCACTTTTTCGGTTCTGCTGCCATATTCGTTGTCCCAACCATAGAGCGGATGATCCCACGGCTTGCCCAATTTTATTTCGGCACCCGGCACAGATAAAAATGGATTGGCAGGCGCGTCGCCCCGTTCGTTGCAGATATTCCCAAAACAACCGGCAACTACTTTATCCAAAGGCAATTGACGAATAAGCACCGATGAGGTTTCGAGGTGAATGCGCTCATGTTCAATACCCATCATAATTATCCAGAAAGGATTGTCCCAGCTTACAGGAAGGCTTAGCGGTGTGGTATCAATTACTTTCAACACTAATTCCCGTGCCTGATTACGATATTCTCTTACAGCATCAACAGTTGGCCATTTGTAGTGCCGTTCGTCCAGATCGTCCCAACTCATCTCATCCACCCCGATGGCAAAAATCGATTCAAAAGCAGGATTAATACGCTGATCGATAACCTTGGCTAAAAAAAGCTTATTGATAAAAAAAACGGCTGTATGCCCGAGATAGAAAATTATCACATGCCTGAGCGCATCGCCCCGAAGATAAAATGTTTGATCGTCGGCAAGCTGCGTATAAAGTTTTTCGTCCACAGCCCATGTTTTCAGGAAATAATCCCTGATTTCCTGCCTCTTAGCTTCGGGAGTTCCTTCTCTGAGATTTACTGTTTTAGTTATAAAATCCTGCATAACGATATTTTTTGATAATCTGATGGTTTATTTCCTGATTTTTTAAAACACAACTTCTTTATTTAAAACAACTTCAACACTTTGGGTTAATGTAACAGGAAGTTTTTCAGTCCCAACTTCTATAACTTCTTTTTCAAATATAGTTTTTTCATTTCAAACAGTTCTTTACCGTCAGGTTTCGTTTTGGTTTGTACAATGCTGTCGGCCACTCCAAACCCTGCTTTCAGGTACAGGTTCAGCGCCGGGATGTTTTTGTCCCATACCCTGATAACCACGTCTGTATATCGGGTCTTATCAATTCCGTTCATACATTCATCAATAAGAGTTTGTCCCACTCCCCTGCCCCGGCTAAGCCCGTCTACCATAAGCTCTGCTATATACAAACATTTTTCCACATCCAGCGTTTCCTTTAGTTTGGGAGGTAAGCATTCATCAAACTTTAAAGGCAGGCACAACAGCACTCCGGCCAGGTATTTATCGTCGACAGCAAGCCATACGTTACCCTGCTCAAAAATCTGATCGATATATTGTTTTAAAACGCCCTGATCAATATACTGCCCGGAAATTCCTGTTGAAAAACAATCGTTGTAAAGTCTTGTTATCTCAGCCGTATAATCAGGTTCATTTGTTGTTACGTATTTTATCATTTTCATCTGTAAATATACAAGTAAAACATGAATTTAAGTCTATGGGTTAAAAAAAAAGAATACTTTTTTCTTATAAACTACCTGAACAGCGTCAGAAATATAACATTGAGTTTAAGATATTATGTATTAATGAACATCTAAAGAGTAAGTTTAGTTGAGAAGAAAAGACCGAAACTGTACTAAAAAAATCAGTACCAGATACAGTTACAATCCTTAACAGACGAAGAACCTGTATTGATATGATAATAAACGGCCAGCGACAAGGTAGTGGTAATATCGTGCGGATAATGAGATGTTTGAGCACCCCTGCCTTCAAATTTATCTGAAAAAATATAAGTCATGTCAATCTCAGCTCCCAGGGCTACCGACCTGAACAGATTTATTTTATAACCAAGCCCTACCGGCACTATTGGGGCCGAAGCCGAACCATAAACCGGAGCTACAGAAGCCGGCGCAACTGTTTTAAGCTTGTAGTCGGAATACATATATCCGAGCCCACCATAAAGATAAAGGTAGTGAATTCTTGAAGTTGTAAATCCCAGCAGGTTGTATTCGGCGCGTGCTACACATTCAAAAACATTCGCATCAAAAGAGTATATTGCATCTTGCCGACCGTAAAATCCGGTATGAACAGAAATTTTATATCCAAAATCATAATTTACAACCTGATGAAAACCAATAGAATACTTCGAGTTGGTTAACTCCCCTCTTTGCTGGTCGTTGAAAAAACGTTCGGCAAACGGCGAGCCAATATCTCCAATAAACAAGGTGGAAGGACCACCGGTAACCACGATGGAACTTTCGCCAAGAGTCCAGTCTTTACGTTGCCCGTAAAGCACTATTGGCAAAACAATAAAAATCAAGAAAATGTATACTCTGTTCATATTCATTGATTCTGATTTTATTACCTGTTACAGTTGCAGTTTCGCCTGACGCCTTTACCGCCCGTTATCGTGTACGAAACGGTGAGGTTGAGATAAGCCGGTAAATCGTTGTACTGCGATGCACCGGAAGAAATCCCATCCAAAAAATCGGTAAAAGCAATATGCCAGCCAATATCGACGCCTACAGCAAAATTACTATTGAGACTATAAGTATAACCCAGCCCAAAGGGCAAGGTAGGAGTAACAACATCGAGCTTTTGGGTGTCGTACGGACGGATAAGCGTGGGATAATGATACACATGATTTTTCAGAATCCCGGCACCGCCATAGATAAAAACGGTATGTGGGTTGCCCGCAGTATTGAAAGGGCCTCCATACAAAATATACTCGGCATAAAGGGTGAATTCCGCCGCATTAGCATTGAAAAAATAGCCGCGGCTGTGGTTCGACGTACCTACATCCATTCCCTCGAAACTGCCGTAAAACAAGGTAGCTTTCAGCCCCAGATTATTGGGGAAAACAAGCCGGTAACCGAGCGAAAACATATAGCGGGTTTTGATAATATCCCAGTCGGAAGTTCTGAAAACGGCCTGATTTTCGATCTCGCCACCTATATCGCCAAACAGGTACGCAGGGCCGGCTCCCACCACAATACTCGAAATTTGTGTATTACGGTCGGTTCCATAAAGGCCGCGTCGGTTCTGACTGTACAGAGACACAGAACAGATTAGCAGGAAAAAAAGTATTCCTTTTTTCATAAAATAAAGAGGATGCCAGTTTCGAGAAAAAAAAACGAAACGGCATATCCTGAAAAACACGATGAACAGATATTGAAATATTGAGAATAAAAAATTGTCAGATAAATCTTAATACCGGAAACTACTACCCCCCACAAACTCACGCAGCAACGAAGTTGGCGGTATCTCTCTTTCTGGTATTGATACAAAATAATTTAAAAACTTGATAAGCCTGTGCGTCTCGGTATATTCATCGCAAAACTTAGGCACTTCGGCCAATATAGGCTCAGCATGTTTTTTCAATACGGCCAGTTCAAACAACAAGGCCGAGTTAAACATTACATCCGCATTTTCCTGAAACGGGTAAATCCACTTTTCCTCGCCACGACGCACACTGGGCCAGCGAGCTATCGTTTCGCGTGCAGAGTAATTTCTAAAACGGTAATCGCGTATAATTCTGCGCAACAGCCGGGTATCGGTAGTAGGTATCCAGTTATGATTATCGATAGATATGGTTGTAAGCGCCGATACATATATTTTAAATGTAATATCATGCGGAATATCAGGTATAAGCGCCGGATTAAGCGCATGTATACCTTCCATTATCAGGATACTGTCTTCTTCAAGCTTTAGTTTATCTCCTTTAAAATACCGTTTCCCGTCTTCAAAATTAAAAAACGGTATTTCTATTTCTTCACCAGCCAGCAATTGTTTGAGTTGCTCGTTGAAAAACGGCAAGTCCAATGCATGCAGGTGTTCAAAATCCCATTCTCCGTTTTCGTCGAGCGGCGTATCTTCCCTGTTTACAAAATAGTTGTCCAGCGATAGCGACACGGGTTTAAGTCCGCTTACCATGAGCTGAATAGAGAGCCGCTTGCTAAACGTAGTTTTACCCGACGACGACGGCCCCGAGATAAGCACAAATTTTACTTTATCCGACCGTTGCGAAATCATATCAGCTATCAGCGCCACCTTTTTTTCGTGCAGAGCCTCCGATACTTTAATCAGGTTAAATGTCTGATTGTTTTTACATGCAACGTTAAACTCACCTACATTGTTCAGGTTCATAATTTTATTCCAACCCACATATTCCTTAAAAATATCAAACATTTTAGGTTGATCCACAATCTGTTCAAGTACAAGCGGATTATCGCGGTTAGGTACGCACAACAACATACCATCGTAAAACGGCACTAAATCATATAAGCCCAGATAATCGGTAGAAGGCAGCAATACGCCACTATAATAATCGATATAATCGTCGATACGGAAAAAGCGGCAATACGGATTTCCCAAGGTTTCGAACAGCGATAATTTATCCTTTTGTTTTTTTTGTTTTGAAAATAACTCCTTAACCTCGGTAGTTTGTTTTTCTTCAGTAAAAATTCTTTTTCCCTGAGCAATAATCAGGTTAACCCGTTCCTTAATTTTATTGATTACTTCGTTTGTAAGGGGCTCACCAAGTTTCTCTAATTTACAGTAATACCCTTTGGCAATGGGGTGTTCTATAACCAAACTGGCATGCGGATACAACTCAGACACCGCCATAGCCAGCACCATACTTAGCGTACGAACGTACACCCGCATACCCGATGGGGTGCTCAAATCTATAAATTCAATATCTTTAGGTTTGTAAATATAAAAATTCAAATCCTCTACCTTGTAGTTTACCCGGGCCGCTACTACCTGATATTTCAACTCAATATTTAAATCTTTGTAAATATCAATCAGCGAAGTCCCGAGGGGATAATTATGATATGATTGGGTGTTTTTACAGTAAATTGTTACGATTCTATCCATAAAAAATAGGCCTGATTTTTTAAAGCTGTTATTTATTCGTCGTAAAAATAGCTATTTTTTTTGAATCCTTTTATTTGAATGTGAGCAATTTTGAATTACTTTTGCAACAATTTATTCAAATATCAGTAAATGAACTACAGTTTTTTCGACTTCATGACGCTTGTTGGCTCATTAGGCTTATTCCTCTACGGAATGAAGATTATGAGCGAAGGATTACAGAAAGTAGCAGGAAATAAACTCAGAGCAGTACTTGCCGCCATGACCAAAAACAGGGTCGCGGGTGTTCTTACCGGTTTATTTATCACCTCCATCATTCAGTCATCATCGGCCACCACAGTAATGGTTGTTAGTTTTGTAAACGCCGGTTTACTAAGCCTCTTACAAGCTATTACCGTAATTATGGGCGCTAACATCGGGACTACGGTTACCGCCTGGATTATTTCACTCTTTGGCTTTAAGGTAAGCATCGCAGCTTTTTCGCTGCCGCTTATTGCCGTATCCATCCCTTTTATTTTTTCAGCTAAAAGCAAACGCAAATCTATCGGAGAGTTTATCCTGGGATTTGCGTTTTTGTTTATGGGCCTCGAAATGCTTAAAAACTCGGTACCTGACTTAAAAAGCAACCCTGAAATGCTCGAGTTCTTGTCCAACTACACGCAATCGGGTTTTGGATCGGTACTTATTTTTCTTGGCATTGGCACCCTGCTCACCATTATTGTACAATCATCGAGTGCCACCATGGCCATCACTCTGGTAATGGTAAGCAAAGGATGGATTTCGTACGACCTGGGTGCTGCCATGGTACTTGGCGAGAATATCGGCACCACCATCACTGCCAACATAGCTGCCATTCCGGCCAATGTGGCCGCCAAAAGGGCTGCTCTGGCGCATACCACATTCAATATCTTCGGAGTTATATGGATGCTGTTTTTGTTCTATCCGTTTATAGGAATGATAACAGCTTTAGTGACTAAATTCGGCCCCGGCGACCCAACAATGCTAACGAGCTTTACCTCTTCTATGGATGCCGAAACGCTCAAAGCTATCACTACCGATGGCAAAGCGTTATCGCCCGGACAGGAAATACTCAAAACTCAATTGATGGATTATCAGTTGGCAACCTCATACGGATTGTCGCTTTTCCACACCATGTTTAACCTGATCAACACCTTTGTTATGATCTGGTTTGTAAAAATTATTGGTAAGGTAGTAACTTTCGTTATCAGAAAAAAAGATACCGATGATGAGTTTCAGATGCAGTATATATCTACAGGCTTGCTCTCTACCTCGGAATTGTCGCTTTTACAGGCATGGAAAGAGATTAAAGGATATGCAGAACGTACCGAGCGCATGTTCAAAATAGTGCGGGAACTGTACTACGAAAAAAATGAAAATGAATTTGTGAAGAAATTCAGTCGCATACAGAAATACGAAAGCATCAGCGACCGCATGGAGGTAGAAATAGCCAAATACCTGACCAAGGTTTCGGACGGGCGGCTGAGCGACGAGGGTAAATTTCAGATACAAACCATGCTCAGGGTAGTTTCCGAAATTGAAAGCATCAGCGACGGCTGTCATAATATAGGCCGGACTATCGTTCGCAAACGCGACGACAAATCGGTGTACACCAAAGATATGGACGCCAACATCGACCTGATGATGAATCTGGTAGAAGGAGCGCTGCACCAAATGTCGCTATCTATGCAGAATAATCACATCAGCAACGATGAGTTTAACCGTTCGCTCAATATTGAGAACGAAATCAATAATTTCAGAAATCAACTCAAACTACAAAACATCAACGATGTGAAGCTGAAAAAGTATGAATATCAGGCCAGCGTAACCTACATGGACATTATCGTTGAATGTGAAAAAACGGGTGATTATGTAATCAATGTCATAGAGGCGCTCAATGAAACCAATCTGATAAAAGGTTAATTCAGGTTATTTGTTTTCAAAGCATTAGAGTTTGTACAAAAAACGGTTTGTTTATGACTAAAAATAAGGCAATTATAAACACAAAGACCCTAAGACACTAAAGTTGTTAATGTGGAATATTTTTTATAAAGCTAAAGATATTTTATTGGCCTTTAGCGACTTTAAAAGCAACTCAAGACACAATTAAAAACATATAAATATGTTTTTCTTCGTGCTCATGTGTTAAGTAAAGAAAAATTGCGACTTCATGGCTTCGTGTTTAATAATTTCACTTTCAAGCTTATGTTTTTTTATTCTATATAATATCTATTGCAATCTTTTTTTTCAATACACCTGTTTTTAATCAATGCAATGCAACCATATACAATGCCCGAGGGCGGGATATATGTTTTTCTTCAAAAAAACCGAGCCGTGTTGCCCGATGTTTTTTAATGGTGCATTTTTATTGTTACCTTTGTGGAGTATTGTTATAGTTAATTAAGAAATGGATTATTTATTGATATTAATAGGGTTCGTTGTTCTGATTGTTGGTGCGCATTTTTTGGTGGATGGAGCAAGCGGGTTAGCCAAAAGATTCAACATATCCAACCTTGTTATCGGGCTTACCGTAGTAGCATTAGGCACTTCGGCTCCGGAACTGGTTGTAAACCTTGTAGCGGCAGCCAAGCCGGATACCACCGACATTGCTCTGACCAATATTATCGGCAGCAATACTATCAATGTTTTCGTGATATTAGGTTTGTCGGCGCTTATTGCGCCTATAAAATCGCAACGCAGTTCCAGACGATTCGATATTCCGATGAGTACTTTGGCTCCGGTAGCAGTAATTTTTCTGTGCTGGGTAACCGACGATACCTTGTCGAGAATCGATGGGCTATTGTTGCTGGGTTTCTTCGCCTGGTTTATGTTCACCACCATACGCCGTTCGTTGAAGCACCCCGAAACTGCCGGGGTAGAGGACGTAAAACCTATGAAGATATGGATGGCCATTATCATGATAACGGGCGGACTTGGAGCGCTTATTTTTGGAGCCGACCTCATTGTACCCAGCGCCGTAAGCCTGGCAGGCAAATGGGGCGTAAGTCAATCAGTTATAGGACTTACCATCGTAGCTCTGGGTACCTCGCTGCCCGAACTGGCCACTTCGGTGGTAGCCGCATTTAAGAAAAATTCGGATATAGCACTTGGAAATGTTGTGGGATCCAATATCTTCAACATGTTTTTCATACTGGGTACCAGCGCCGTAGTACGCCCTTTGCCTGGTTATGCCGGCATGTTGCCCGATTTAATTCTTGTTACCTTGTCCACTGTGCTGGTATTTGTCTTTGTGCAAAGCAATTCAAAACACGAAATAAAACGCTGGCAGGGAGCCTCGCTGCTGCTTATTTACAGTGCTTACCTTTGCTATACTATCTTAAAACCAGAGGTAATCTGATAAATTTATTTTATATATTAGACCACTAAGTACATGACAAAAAAAAGAATAGAAACGCGGATATGGCGGATTAGTCTTCGCAACTGAAAATCAGCCGACTTCACTTGTGAAGTCTAAAATCTGAAATGTAATCCGTATTAGGAAAACTTTTGAGTTTACAGCGAAAATCTGTTTAATCCGCCGTATCCGCGTTTCTATTCACATTAATTATAGGCAAAATAGAATTTTTGTCATGTAAAATTAGACCATTATTTTTATTATATATATAAGACACATAATAACGCATAGTTAGAAACAAACTTAAGATACGTCCACATAGTTATTGATGCTAAAGCATCAACATTGGGTCTACAATCCCGATAGCTATCTGGTTTTATCCATATAAACTTTATTTAATTACAGAAAACAATGAACTTATTTGATGTTTATCCGCTGTTTGATATTGAAATAACAAAAGGTGTAGGATGTCGTACCTACGACAGCCACGGCATAGAATATTTGGATTTGTACGGAGGACATGCCGTTATTTCTATTGGGCATTCGCACCCTTACTACGTACAGAAGCTTACTCAACAAACCGAAAAGTTAGTATTTTATTCCAACTCGGTTATCAATAAACTTCAAACTGAACTGGCCGAGAAATTGGGTAAAATTTCGGGCTACGAAGATTATTCGCTATTTCTAATTAACTCCGGTGCCGAAGCCAACGAAAACGCGCTGAAATTAGCTTCGTTTCACAACGGACGCCGAAAAGTGATTGCGTTCAACAAAAGCTTTCACGGCCGAACCTCAGCAGCAGTAAGGGTTACGAATAATCCTAAGATTGTTGCACCTATCAACGAAGGCTTTGAGGTTGAGTTTTTTGCACTCAACGACATTGACGGGGTAAAAAAATCGCTCGCTAAAGGCGATGTCTGTGCGGTTATTATTGAAGGCATTCAGGGCGTAGGTGGCATACAAACTCCTGAAACCGAGTTTCTGCAAGAGCTCAGCAAAGCCTGCACCGCAACTGAAACCGTGCTTATCCTCGACGAGGTACAGTCAGGCTACGGCCGCAGCGGCAAGTTTTTTGCCCACCAACATGCCGGTATCCGCCCCGACTTAATCACTGTGGCCAAAGGAATGGGCAATGGATTTCCTATCGGCGGATTAATGATTAGTCCAAAATTCAATGCTTCGCACGGTATGCTTGGAACTACATTCGGTGGTAGCCACCTGGCTTGCACCGCAGCCATAGCTGTATTGGATGTAATTAAAGCCGAACATCTGGTAGAAAATGCACAGAAAGTGGGCGACTTTATTATTGAGGAACTCAAAAAGCTGCCCAATATCAAAGAAGTCAGAGGACTTGGTTTGATGATTGGTATTGAGTTTGATTACCCCGTGAAAGATATACGCAACAGCTTGTTGTTTGATAAAAAGATATTTACTGGTGCCAGTGGTACTAATACCATACGCCTGCTTCCGCCATTGTGCTTATCCAAATCGGACGCTCAGTATTTTATCGACCAGTTCAAAAGCCTTCTGTAATACATGCAGAATCATTTTCATAAGATACTGCTCCTTGTCGTTTTATTATTTTCCGCCACTTTCGTGCACGGAAAAGATCCGACTCCTGACAAAGTTACCCTTCGTACAGGCGAAGTTTATATTGGGCAAATACTGATTCGTAACAACGAAATAGTCACGCTGAAAACAACGGACGGAAATCGCTTTCAGTTTCCGGCCGCTGAGGTTCTGAAAATAGAGGCGGCTACCCAAAATGATCTTGATAAGAAACCTGCCGCCACAGTGTCGATGCCTGAAGAAACACAACCCGAAGGCAATATCTGCGGATTGGCAGAACTTTCGGCGGGCATGGCCAGAGCAACAAACAAATTTGGTTTAACACCTGTGATACAAGGCACTTTGAGCTTTGGCACAAGGCTTATCAAAGGCAAAAATCTTTTTGGAGGAGCCGGAGTTGGATATCTGCATGTGCTGAACTCTGCTGAACCAATCGGTTTTATTCCGGTTTTTCTAAGGCTAAGAGGCGCTGCCGAACGGAAAAAGCTATCGCCATATGTTTGTATCGATGGTGGATACTCATTTGCCACAAATGAGGAAACCAGTGGCGGACTGTATGCCAGAACTGCTATAGGCATGCAGGTACGTAAAAGTAAATCAACACTCTTATCACTTGGAATTTTTGGTTTTGCTACCAATTTTTCGAGTCAGCTGACCGAGAGTACCCCAACCGGAGAATATCATTATGAGGGCGGAACAAGCCTGTACGGAATAGGAATCACTGCCGGAATACAGTTTTGATTTATGCATCCCCGGGGCTGTAAATACTGATTAACAATCAGTTATGCTTTCTCCTGACAAAAATTTTCTCCTGATAAGCTCAGCAGGTACACATTTCTTAAGGCTTATTTAGTCATAAATTTGCAAACATCTGTTATACAATCCTGCACAGGGCGGAAACTATAGCCAAGAGCAGCTTTTATCTTCTGCGAGCTATAATACTCTCTGTTGGTGGCCGATATTGCCATTCCACGGTCTATCAGTGGAGTAAATCTGAATACCTTTGCAAGCATTTCCAACACAAAGCCCAAAGTATAAAGAACACCCCTGCTAACGCCTATAAACGGGCGTTTTTTCCCAAAGCCATCGGCCATCCACGAAAGTATGTCCTTATTGCTACAGTTCTCGCTTACCAAAATAAACCTTTCGCCCGAAATTTCACTGTCTGTTAGCCATATCATACTCCTGACCACATCCTGCACATCAACATATCCACTCCCGCCACGGGTATAAAAAGCCAAACCCTTGCGCACCTGAGCAAATAGTTGCGAGCTGCCGCTATCGGTTCCCGATACGCCTAAAATAACTCCGGGATTAACAATAACCGCATTCAATCCCGCTTTTATTCCTTTCCAAACATCGGCCTCCGAATAATACTTACTGCGCGAATATGCCGACTTTTTTCCTGTATCTTCCCACCGGGTTTTCTCGTCAATCAGAGCAGCAGTACCACAGGCCGCTATCGAACTTACAAAACAAAACCTCCGAATGCCCTTTTCGAGCGCTGCTTCCACCATGTTTTTTGTCCCGCTTACGTTGGTATCAATCATGGTTTCGCTCCCATTACCCAGATTTACAACCGCTGCACAATGATATACCACATCAGCACCACTGAGCGCCTCAGCCACCGAACGCTTATCAAGCACATCGGCAATACGCCATTGTATACGATTAAGGTACTCGTCGGGCGAGCCGGTATAATAGCTGAAAATTGTGCGCAACGGACTCAGATTGCTGGTAGCGCGTTTTATAGCCCATACCGTATCACGTTCCTGCAACAAATGCCACAACAAATGCCCTCCTACCAAACCAGTGGCTCCGGTTACGATGATGTTATTTGAATTCATATTGTTTTATAATGCTGAATGTATTTGTTTTCGCCAAATCGCGAAATAAAATCGCGCCAAAACAAACGGTAAAAAATTACTATCAATAATAGCACAAAGACAATGATAATAACTAAAAATACATCGGCGAAACATTCATAAAAAACGCTTCGCCGACGGTTCGCCCGGGTACACAGCCCCGACATCACAAAAATACAAAAATATCTCAATTAAAGTATTATTAACGTCATGTATTCATATAAAAAATGGTAGTCTACTTTCACAAGCAGACTACCATTTTTTATATGAACATAAGCCGTTTACATTACTTTAATGATGTATGCTAGAACATAGTAAGGCGGTCGGTTTTCGTGGTACTGTCCACCTCCAGCGCCTTCGGTTGTGTAACTAAAATCGCTACCACCTACAGCAGCATCCACCTGATTACCATCTACTACACCACCATCGTCTGAGGTGCTAAGTGTCAGCTTAAAATTGTGTGTATGGTTAGGTATTTGGTTGATATTCAACTGTACATCGGGTTTACCGCCCCGGTTACCTATAGCCCCGTAATTAAGCTCTCGACCCTCCGTTACGATTGCCGGTAAATTCAAAGTATCACCGTCGTATCCAACAATAAACCTACCGCGGAGGTCAGGCACTATTCCATAACCGGTCACATTCGCACCGTTGCAAAGTGTAAAGCCTGCCGGTATGGCGGCTATTGCACCACTCCACATGATTATTCCACCTTTGGGTAATAATAAGTTACTCATCGCAGCCAGCTCTTCTTTAGTGGCATATTGCGCAGCCAGTTCAATGTTTGTTTTTACCCGCACAAAATCACTCCAGGTAAATGTATCTACACCGCCCACATTACTGCCAAATTCGACAAAGCGGTCGGTTAGAGCTTCGGTATAGGTATCATATTCTGCCACTATATCGGACTTTACCTGCTTAATGCGTACAGAACTGGCCTCCATACCTGTACCACCGACAAAGGGCAATATTTCTCCAGCCACAACCACATAGCCGGTTGCCCAGGTATTTGTCGTCGTTTTGTTACATCCGGCAAGGATGTATTTATCTCCACCACCAACCAGCGCCAGCTTGTGTGCCTGCTTTATCATACTTTGCATGAAGTCAAGTACATGCGTACTTAGCGGGAACTTTTTTTTGTCGTTAAAAAAATTAATTGAGTTCATAAAAATTAATTTGAAAATTTGAAATAATATTATCTACTTTCACAAGCAAATAATACTGTCGAATGGATAAAAACTTAATTTAAACACAGATAAATAATAGTTTATTTCTGTATAGAAAGAACAAGTTCAATCATATTGTCAGAAATTTGAATTATGTCTGATAAATTACAAATAATTGAGAGTTCAACATCACCACTTAAATCTATTTTAAATATATCTCCATGTGAAATAAGTTCTTTGACTGAGACACTTTCAGAAACTTTTGGAGAATGATTTGAGTTTATTCCATAAATAGGAATAATTACTTTACATATTGTTTTATATTCATTTACGTGTAAGGAATAATAGTTTTCAAATGAAAAATTTACTCCTTTTTGTGTTTTTACATATATCTTTTTACGTATCATATTATTGAATAAACAGTGTAAATTCGACATCGCTCACTAAATCCATTTCGAAAGGTTGTAAATTTTTCATCCCTTTTAATTCTGGAAATTTTAGTGATTTAATAACTACCTTTTCTCCTTTCTGAAGACATACCGATGTCCGTGCATTATCAATACCCAAAGAATCACTTAGTTCATATAGCTTTACTAAATCTTGAACTTGCTGATCAGGATAATCCATATCAGGTGAAACAATTATACCTTTTACATTTATCTCCCAGTCATCAATTGATATTTCTTCTTTGACAGAACCCTGTTGATTAACCAACTGTGTTTCGACTATCGTTTTTTTGCTTACAATAGACGAAACCGTATTCTGAAGCATAAATTCCACACCAAAAGAATCAATTAACCATATTGGCAAAAACACCTCATTTCCATTATGATTCAAGGCATAAAAAGGCGAACCTTGGATATTTTTTTCTCTACGTTCCGAAGGTTGTTCAAAGCTATATTCCGAAAATTCGGATTTTTGACCCAATATTCTTTTCTCAACATTGTTTTGGGATGTAAACAGGAACGGAGCTGGAGCGTATCCCCAAACACTTTTGAAAATACCAACTAAATCAAATTCATTAAAATTATTCATATGTATTCTAAACCCATTTTGTTTGCACCATTCAAAACTCTTAATAATTCTTATAAAACAGCACATCAATTACATGGTGAGAGTTCAAGAACTGATGTGCTGTCGCTCGCCTGAGAAACTTCGAGATATTAAACAATCAGCAAATCAAACACTCACTTAAAATTTGCCAATTACTTAATTATTACAGTAAACTTTGAATAAAATGCGAATCAACACACCAACTACCATTGTGAAGTTTCAAGAATGAGAAACTATCGGATATTGATGTCTTGTCGATTTTGTATAACAGATGTTTACAGTTGCTTTCAAGTTCATTCAATTTATCTGCAACAGCTTTGGCGATCAAATATGTTTCAATTTGTTTGTCGGTTATAGCATAGACACGATACAGCTCAGTAATTTCATCCTGAGCACTTTCTTTAATTGAAACAGTCGTATCAATTAATTCATAGTAATTAAAGTTTAATTCCACATATCCAGATGATCTTTCTTTCAACACAGATATAGCATTAACGAAAACTTTACAATCAGGTAATTCAACCATTTCAAGAAGCTTGTCTCTACTTACTTTCACGCCGCCAATTGATGCGTTTTCAGCCTTATCGACAAGCTTTTCACGCAAATAGTTCTCTATATACTGTTGAATTTGTTTTTCAGACATATTATTTTGTCTGAATGTCAACACTAATATATATATATCCGAAATCACTGGGTCAATCTCCATGTTTTCCAAATTGTCCACAACATTTTGAAATAATGGCTTGATAACTTCCAAACGGTTTATGTACTCTTGAATCTTTTGAGTATCTTCAAAAATCAATTGCTTTTCCATTTCTTACAATTATTTCATGTTTTCGTAGTTAGTAATCTCCTGCTTAATTAAATTAAGCTGAGCAATTTTATTGTAGTTACTAACCACAATCTCATTGTTACCGTTAGACCTTACTAACGTTTCATGAGCTACTATTAGCTCATCAATTTTTTTCTTAATTTCATCCATATTATTTTGAATTATATTGTTCGTTATTTATTTACTTCGCAAGCCACTTCTTAGGCTTCGCATTCATTTATTATTATTGTTTCGGTAATTCTATTGTTACAAGTTCAAAGAAGTCTTTTAAAGTCTTTTGTGTGTATTCAATAAATCAAGCGTTTTTGAGAATTTTAGTAATTGTACTTGCAGAAACACCATATTTCAAAATTATTTCCTCTTCAACAACTTCGTAGCGTTTGCCATCAACATCGAAACGCTTTTTGAAAAAGTTTAATATTTCTCTGTTTCTGTTGATTTTACCCTGTTCTACTCTGGGGTCTTTAATTAGTGGCATAATTAGTCATTGTTTTGATTTATGTGTTTCATTGTCTAATTCTCGACAAACATAGTATGAATTTATATGCTTTTAAAATGCATGTTTTGTAGTTATTCATTTTCTCACAACTACTGTTTAAAAACGAGCAACTATAAAACAATAAAACGCACTGACTTATTAGTTTCAGTGCGTTTATATCATTTTAATTCAACCCTTTAATATAATTTACTTTCGAGTAATTTGAGTTTACGTGTAAGTGAATTTCTTATGTTATCATCTTCAACATGGCATACATCTATAAGGATAGATGAAAACAGTGTCGAAATATCTTTAATTCCTTTTCCTTCTATATTATTAGCTGTAGCCCTCATTGCCCAGTTTGCAATATCTGTGGATAGGTTAGAGTTAATCAAGGAACAAAACTTAATTAACCCTAATCTTGTAAGATAAATTGAACCGGGATGCATGTTTTTATTATATACAGTATCTCCTTTTTTGTGTTTGACAAAATCAATTCCTTCAGTATAAGAAGGAATTGTGTTTATCATTTTTCCAAATATACTAGTATTTTTTCGACTATAAGCATTTATTTGCTTTAACAGATAACTTAATGAAATTAGAAACACATGTTCATCGTGAATAATGACACTTAATAAAAAGCTATCATTGATTGAAATTGTTTTTTGCATACCTGTTTATATTTTAGTGTAATGATTTACTTTAGGGTTATTTCTGCTATTGATAATACTATAAGCTTCTTTTGCTTCATCTATCATATCCGGATTTTGTTTGAAATACTGAATTACTGCTGAAGTATCTTTTTTAGCTCTTTCAATAAGCTTTTGATTGTGTGCAGCGGATTCGTATTCTTCTTTTTGTACAAAACCCTCATTAGCATATTCCAACATGGCTATAAATTCATTTACTGCCTGTTTTTCAAATGCCTTTTCAGCTATTGACTCAAATTGCTTAACAGTACGTTTTAATTCAGTCAAAGACTGACTATTTATAGCTTTTTTTACGGTTCCGCGGCTTTTACAAAATACATCGAGCATTGCAGCATTAATATGCTTATCATCCTCTGTATCTCCATATATAATACCGGATTTATAAGCAAGATGCCAAATTCGTTTTATGTAAGTTTTTCGCTCGTCGTTATCTTTCAGGTACGTTATAAACGCACTGGCTTCGTCCGATGTGAGTTCTTTGCTGCTAAATGTCCGGTTATCGCTAAAGCTTAGACATAAACCGGGCTTTAATTCCATTAATCCCTGTTGGCTCAACAGGGTATGGATAAGCTTTAATTGTTTTGGTGTAATTGGTTTCATTTGGTGGTGTATTTATTGGAATTGTTTTTCAGTCAGAAATTTGTTGATAGAATGCCTTATACAAATCTTTTAGTATAAGGATATGGGGTGCTGTTCGTTCATGACAAGCGACTGTTTCATTTTGCATTGTTTCAATAACCGCAATAGAATAATTGCTAATCATGTTATTAAGTAATTCCAAATAGTCTTTTGCATTATTCACATCGAATACAATTTCATCAAACTTATCTAAGTCTTTAAATGCTTTTGTGATTAACTTTAAAAAGTACAAATGTTCGGCTTCGTCTGTGGCTTCAGTTCCATCGTCCGAGGCTGCATATAGCATTACAGCTCTTGAATATCCATAAATAATGTCGTTGATGTCTTCAATCCAAGTTTCTTTGTCTTGAATCTTCAATAATTCGTTTAAAATGATACTTTTAGATTTCATATTAGATTGATTATAAGGTGTATATTAGATTTCTTCTTTAATGACTTTTTCGAGTAGTATTTCATTCATCAAATCGCCAAAACTGTGATAGTGGCAAAGTTCCTTTATGCGATCCATGTCGGTAATATTTTCCATTTGACAAATGTATTTAATCTCATCACGGCTCAATCCTTGTAACGTGTGCCATAGATTTATACGTCTCAAAAATTCAGAACATCCCTCTTTTTGCTTTTCGGAGAATCGAACCAAATTCTTTTTAAAGTAGGGCATTCCTGCCAGTACTATTGCACAATTAGCCCGGGTATATTCACGTAAATCATGCATATAAAGCATCATTACATGATTCATTTTGCCGGCTTCGTCAACTATAAGAACCGGATTATCCAAACGATTAAGTTCCTGAGCTATTTTAAGCATAACATCGTGAATGTTACCATCGAATTGTACACCGAGTTCAGATAGAATTTTCAAATACAAGCGTTTTGCATTCATTGTTTTGTCAACAGTTACCATGCAAACATTACTGTTAGCTGCTTTGTATGCCTTCAACGATGTAGTTTTTCCCTGCCCTGTGTCAGCAATTAGCCCAATCATTAATTTATTGTCTTTAGCCTTATTACAAAGGCTTTGCACACTATTGAAATCAATTGTAGCATACATATTGCCCGAAATGTTTCCGGCATAAGTATCAACTGTTTCAAGATTTTTGTTTACTTTTGCATCATCAGTCATAATCGATTAATTTATTAGTTGGTTATACATGCTAACCCGGGTATCTCACACCCGGGTTTATTTATTTTCGAGGAGGTATAATGCTTATTTTATGCGAAGTGTCTGTGAAGGGTTGTTCACGGTTCTTTTTTATCCCTGTTTCAGTATTCTGATCTATTGGTACAATTCCGATTTTATTTGACACCGGAACAACTTTCTTTTTAGGCTCTTTCTTTACGGTATTATCTTCATTCAATACTATCGGAACTACAAAGTTTTTAACGTCAACATTGTGTTCTATCAATGCTGCTTTCAACAGTCCTTTTCTTTCGATTTCTTTAATATCTTCTTTTTTACATACCATTGGATTCATATACTCAGAAGCGTGTTTGTCAATATTTTCGGCTTCTTGCAATATTTCAGCTTGTATATTGCTTAGTTTGGTTTTTACACCTTTCAGTCGTCCGGTATTTTGTAGGAATCCGCGTTTGTCTGCTTCAGTTTGGTTAGCTAAAGCACCATGCATCTTTCGTTTGGCTTTTACCGTATCTATAAATTCATCGGTGATGCGGTCGAACAAATAAATTTCGTCGAAACTTTCATATCTGACTTTCAGCGTTTCAGTATTATATTTTACCTGAAGGTCTGCATTCAACTGGAATTCGTAAGTTACACCTTCACGAGTAATGTTTATCTGACCGCGTTGTACTTTATATTCCGATTCACGGATAAACAGTCGGGTATAATCTTCCGGTTTGAGTTCAATTTTATTGGGTTGCTCAGCTCTTGAATAAAGGTCGGCTGGGCTAACTTTTGTCTTTTTACTTACATATTTATTGTATTCTTCAATAGCTTTTATTGCATACAATTTAATTTCGTCCGCTGTTCTCCACATGCCCGAACGTTGGTATTTGGTCAATTCTTCAAGCGATGTTCTACCATCGGGATTTTTAGTTTTTATACCTTCACCAATATAACCCGGGTATCTCTTCATAAATTTGCGTCCTAAAACACCTAACCTACGTTCAATTATTCCTTTATGACGTGGATTAGATGTTACCGTCCATGTCATACCCAATTTATCGGTATTTATTTTCAGGTATTCAGCTTCTTTTGTTTTATTGAATGAGTGATTGTCCGATACTATTTCATAAGGGAGACATTTTGCCACTTTTACGGCCCGTTCGAGTCCTCGGAGTATAGTTTCAGTATTTTCGGTTGGTGCTATGTCATAGCCAATTATATAACCGCTACTTGCATCCATCACAGCAAAGAGGGTGAGTTTCGTCATTCCTTCCATGTAAAAAGGTAAAGTCCAACCATCAATTTGCCACTGATCGTGAGTATATAGAGCTTTGATAATGCCGGCATACGATTCTTCTTTTGAAAAGTATTCCATTTCGCCATATCTACCACGTTTAGCATGATTCATATTGCGAGCCACACAGTATTTAACCCAGCTGTACGATGGTTTTTCCCATCCAAGCCGCTCACACTCTTCAATCAATGCATCGTGTATTATGGTTCGTTCGTAAGCTTTTCCACTACTCATAAACCGAACTACAAAAGCCTCGTAACGAGCATCGTATTTTTTGGCATTGTCATTACTTCGTGCATCCTTCACAAGAAGTGATGTTACACCGCTTGTTTTGCATTTATTGATATTCACATTCATACGACCGTACACATAACCGCCCGGTAATACCATTGAATAAGCATCGTATATATAGCGTAATTTATGATGTTCGTCGTGGAGTTGTACAATTCGTGTCCAAACAGCATGTTTTCGGGCATATTCGGTTACCTTTTCGCCACTGAACCCTAAATCAATATAAATTTGACGGTATTTAACGAACTCAACGTGATATGCGGTGTCGAGAACTGCAAAACAATTGTATGTTTGACAGTTGTCAGCAAAAGCATTTGTTTCTTCTTTGTAAATGGAAATTATCCCCTCTTTTGAAGGTAATTTTTTACGCGATTGTTCAGGGATAGTATCATAGTCAATATAAGCGCGATTACCTTCTGTAAATCGAACGCCTACATCTCGCGTACTCCAAAATCTTACTGTCTTTTCTGGAATATCTGAATTTTCAATTATCCATGAATACGACAGGAAAACCTGATTACTACTATTATCTATGATTCTAATACCATCCATAAACAATCAGGCTTTAGGACAATGCTTTTATTAGCAACTGACGTCTATTTTCGGCGATCTCTGCTAAGTAATTACATACCTCTTTTTCTACCAATTCGCTGTTATTTAAGCCAGAGAAATAGTTTGATACTAAACTTACTGTCACATTTAGTCTCTTTGCAATTTCTTTTTGACCTCCATAGGGTAAAAGTTTCTTTAATTCTTGTCGATTATCCATTTTATTGTATATTTGCGGTTCAGTATATAAATATCACCGCAAAGATATAACTAATAATGAATAAATATCACTTTAATGGAAAATATTTTCAAAAATAAAATCACTCTTAGTGATAAGATAAAGAAAATCAGGATAGAAAAGGGAATGAATCAAAAAGATTTTTCTACATTACTGGGTGTAAAGCAATCGTATTACTCTGAACTTGAAAATGGGAAAAGAGAAGTTACTACAAAGATATTAAGTGAATTAAAGTCTAAATTAAACATTTCAATTGATTGGTTTTTAAGCAACTCAACTGATGAGTCTTTAGACTCATCAGTCACAAAATCAATTATAACTGAAAGCGAATTACAATTGAGTGAAAATAAAAGTGAAATAGTTATAAATGCACAGGAAACAACTCAAGAGCAATTAATAAAGGCTTTTACGTGGATGATATTTAATAATTACAAATCAAAATATGATACTAGTATTAAATATGATAGTTTCAATAAATTATCAAAGCAATTTATGGCAACTCAATTACTGTGCGAACAAATTCAACAAACATTAGAACTTGATATCACTCACAATATATTAGAAGTAATGACCAACTCCATAAAAGAGGGTAAAGATGATACTGTTATTCCTGAAGAGATTAAGCAGGTGATTGATAAGTACGATGTTATATACAATGATTTTTTAAACGAAAGCGATGCCATGATGAAAATAATTGAGATTACAGATAAGCATCAAAAAACATTATCAGAGTTATTAAAAGAGATCGACAGTAGCGAAAACACATAAAATAAATTACTTAGTGCCTACTATAAGCTATTTTTAATTGTATTGCCGAATAAGAAATTACTAATTCTTTATTCGGCAATACTGTTTTGTAGGCATTATTTTAAAATGAACCGTGGCGAGCAAGTTATAAATAACCTATTCGCCACGGGTAGCATCAGAGTACGCAACTCCGACATTGCAAAACAAATATATTTTAAATTGTTGTACAATATATTCATGAAAAATACGAATGGCAAACACAACCGAAGCTATATTTGCCATAAGACGTCCACGTGCGCAACGCAGACAGCACAAAAGTAATGTATTTATAGGAATAAAACAAATAACTATAAAAATGACATTGGCAGCCCATTCCGAAGAATAACCTGCCAACGTGTGCCGAAGTACGCAGCTCCGACGACACAAAAGTAATATATTTTTTCAAAAGTTATACACGAAATGATTTTTAATCGATAATATCAATGTTTCTGAAATAGGTAGGTGTTAACGATTAAAAATGACGGGGAATGCAGGGGGTAAAATGCAGGGGGTATGCAGGGGGTAGCACTTCAAAAAAGTGATTTATGATTAAAACGTGATTTATCACTAAATACGCTACTTTTTATGTTGTTTCTATTGATATACAGTGTTTTGAGCCTGATTTATTGCCTTTTTTACTATCGGTTATATTGTTTCATAATTTCAACTTCAACGCCTATTTTGTACTAAAAAACGGTTCACCGCTGTTATTTTTACGTTAAAAACGGTTATTTTTTACCGTTCGTTTTGCCATAAGCACTTCATAAGATTTTGCTTAAAGCCTTTGTATTAAGGGTTTTCACGCCATTTGCACTAAATATACTTTTTTACCATTGGTATTGCCCCCTACATATTTTGGCTTCAATAATTTAGCTTCAATAATACACAATTTTATTATTTAAGCAAGTTCAGTATTCAAAAATACGGAAAGAAACTGTATTTTTGCAGACGTTACCGAATTAACGGACGTTTTTTAGT